>Ga0154020_10004785_pt1 | contig 16072 bp, 13 predicted proteins | sample Klosneuvirus_201_FD_109709 | JGI IMG/M metagenome (GOLD analysis project Ga0154020, IMG submission 109709) | Active sludge microbial communities from wastewater, Klosterneuburg, Austria - Klosneuvirus_20160825_MG | ecosystem: Engineered > WWTP > Aerobic digester > Activated sludge | place...
GGAGGCTTTGGATAGTTGCTCGGCGAGCGCGGGAAGTGGAGCTTCCCGCTCCCGCCAACGGGCAGGTCGGGGAACTCAAACGGCAGCTTCGATATTCGGTAACACACGGCGTACTTCCAGTACGCGGCGTGCAGCACAAGCTGCCAGATGTTGTGCTTGAGGGGCTTGGGGGTGATGAGCGCTTCGACGGGCGAGATGCCGCGGATCGAGCCCAACAGCGTGGGACCTTGCCAGCCCTTGCCGTGGAAGGCGTTGTTGAGGCAGAGCGTGAGGTCGTGCATCGGGGCAGGATACGGGAGAACGGAGTTGGCGACAGCAGAGCCTCTAGACCGATGCGGCGAGGCGCGGAGCGAGAAGATTGACGAGGAACATTGCGGCCAGGCCCACACCACCCGCGATCGTCCAGGCCGTGCCGCCCTTGGTCGCCATGGTGTAGAGAAGCCAGTAAGAACCAACCGCACCAACGGCCGCGGCGGCGATGGCCAGTCCAAGCGTGCCATACCACGGCCAGTGAAGGCGACTGGCGAGGAAGACCCCGTTGACAATCCCCACAACGAGAAAATAGACCGCCGCCATCACGACAATACCGAACGTGCCCAGGGACGGCGTGTTCATCGGGGGATGCAGCGATTCCTTGGCCTGCATGACGAAGGGCAAGAGAACCAAGAAGAGTGCGGCGACGACCTGGATGATCTGCCAGATAAGCATGTCGCGGTGCCTATGCCCGAGCCGGCCCCAGAAGCTGCTCCGGATCCTGCAACATCTCGATGATTTTCGCCAAGGCCAGCGCCGCGGTGGCGCCATCCACCACTCGGTGGTCGCACGCCAGACTTAGCGGCAGCAGGTTGCCAACGAAAATGCCGCCGTTGCGGACCACCGGCGACGGCCGCGCACGGCCGACGGCGAGGATGCCCACCTCGGGATAGTTGATGATCGGCGTCGCAAATCGCCCCGCATGCGAGCCCACGTTGCTGATTGTAAACGTCGACCCCATGAGCTGGTCGCGGCCGATCGAGCGGTCCCGGGCGGCCGCGGCGATTCCCGTGATGTGCCGGCCGATCTCCAGAACGCCCAGCGCATCACAATCGCGGATCACCGGAACCATCAAGCCGGAATCTGTGTCCGTCGCGATGCCCATGTGCACAGCTCGGTGCTGGACGATGAACGCATCAGCACTCGAATCACCGGGCTTCTCGTCGACCGTGGCATTCATCGCCCGGAAGTTCGCATTCGTCAGCACACGGCACAGGGCCGACGCGATAAACGGCAGGAAGCTGATCTTCTCCCCCGAGGCCGCGGCCAATTTCCGCCGCAACGAATCCAGTGCAGACACATCCGCCTCATCCATCACGTTGAAGTGCACAGCCTGATTGACCGACTCCCGGAGTCGGTTGGCAATCGTGCGACGCACGCCACGGAACGGGATGCGAAGCGTCTCTTCGCCCGCGGGGATGGACGGTACTTGGCGTGTGGTTGGGGTCGGCGTGCGAGGGGGCGCCGGGGCCGGAGAGGTTCGACCGGACGGCGCGGGCTGGCCCGGGCGGCTGGGGGCATGGGTCCTGGATGCTGCACCTGAACCATTCGACCCGCTCTTGGCCCCGCGAACATCCTTCTCCGTCACGCGTCCGCCGATGCCTGTGCCGGCGATCGCGTCAATGTTGACACCCAAATCGCGAGCAAGGCGGCGGACAGCAGGGGTGGCCAGAGCCTTGCCCGGTTCGGCCGACATGCCCGCGGCCGCGCCGGACATCTGCCCGACCACCGTGCCGGCATCTTCGCGTTCCGCGGACGGTTCGGGCGGTGCCGAGTGCTTCTCTTCCTTGACGGGTGCGGAGTTTGCGGCCGGCCTTGCGGCGGGGGCCGCGGCCGAACCGCCCTCACCCTTATACGACACCAGCGGATTACCGACGTGCAGGGTCTCGCCCGGGCTGCCGTGCAGGACCGCGATGGTCCCCGCCCGCGGGCTGGGCACCTCGACCAGGGCCTTGTCGGTCTCCATCTCCGCCAGAATGTCGTGCTCGGCCACGGTTTGGCCGACCTGGACACGCCAGGCGATGAGTTCAGCTTCATGCACACCCTCACCGAGATCCGGGAGGATGAAGTCGTTGGGATTGCCGGTCTTGCCGTGGGCCATGGGAGATGATTCCTGACGAATGGGAGGGGGAGTTTACTCGCTTCGGGTCATCGTGGCACCGAGCTTCCGCTCGGTGGATTTTCCGGTAGTGGTAAGCACCTCACCGGGCAGAAGCCCGGTGCCACATCAATCCCCAACCTGCCGCGACACGACATACCGCCACAAGGCCTGACCGGGAACCACCTCGGACCCGACCGGGATGAAAATCTCGGCCAGGTTGCCGTTCATGCGGGTGCGGATCGGGACGACCCCGATCTCGGTGTCCACCTCCAGGATCCGCTGCCCGCTGACCATGGAGCGGCCGATCTGGTGGTGCCACTTCTTGACCGTGCCTTTCGCGGCCTGCTTCTTGGTCGTTGGATCGACAAGCAATGGAGCGTAGAAGACCCCGTGTTCATCCACGTGCCCGAACAAATCGGTGTCCGATGCGGGCGGTGGAGTAGCGGGGGGTTTGAGGAAGAGGTCGCGGAAGCCCAAGGCGGAACTCCTAGGTTGCCAAGCGAATCAGGAATCCCGTTTTATTTTGATCAAGGCAACGACAATGGCCACGACGCAAGCCAGACCCACGCCAATGACGATCGGATGGATGCCTCTTTGAGAAGCCTCATTCGCGATGTCGTTTGCCGTGCCGGCGATCCCACCGGGGCTTTGCGCGAATAGAAAGAACATCTCTCGATCCTCTCGTTACGGGCTTAATACGCCGCGCACTGCTGGATGGCTTCGACGATGCGGGGAGCGTTGGGCAGATATTCGAGTTCGAGTTTGTAATACGGCATGATGGTGTCAAACCCGGTGACGCGCTGAACAGGAGCTTTCAGGTACAGGAAGCAGTGCTCCTGAATGAGCGTCGCGATCTCGGCGCCCATGCCGGCGGTCTTCGGGGCTTCGTGAACAACCACGCAGCGGCCCGTCTTTTGGACGGACTGGATCACCGCGTCGCGGTCGTACGGAGAGATCGTGCGCAGGTCGATGAGCTCGACCGAGAGGTCTTCGGGGAGTTGATCCAGGGCTTCGATGCACTGGAAGACGGTCGCGCCCCAAGTGATCACCGTCAGGTCGGTGCCTTCGGACACAATCTTCGCCTGGCCGATCGGGATCGTGTAATCCTCTTCCGGAATCTGCTCGCGGAAGGAGCGGTACACCCGCTTGGGCTCGAAGAAGACAACCGGGTCGGGGTCGCGAATCGCGGACAGCAGCAGACCCTTGGCGTCGTACGGCGTGCACGGCATGACGACCTTGAGACCCGGCGTGTGGGTGTAGATCGCCTCGGGCGAGTCGGAGTGCAGTTCGGGAGCGTGGATGCCACCACCGACCGGAACGCGGACGGTCATGGGGATGGTCACCGCACCGCGGCTGCGAGTGCGATACCGGGCGGCGTGAACCGTGAGTTGGTCGTACGCGGGTCCGAGGAATCCCTCGAACTGAATCTCGGGGATCGGCCGCATCCCGGCCATGGCAAGGCCGATGGCGGTGCCCATGATCCCCGACTCGGCCAAAGGGGTATCCACCACGCGGTGTTCGCCGAACTTCTTCTGGAGACCTTCAGTGACGCGGAAGACACCGCCGTTGGCCCCGACATCCTCGCCGAGGATGACGCAGCGCTCGTCGCGTTCGAGTTCCTGGTAAAGAGCCTCGTTGATGGCGTCAACGAGTGTGAGGCCTTTTTCGATCATCACTTCTGTACGTGGCATTGTGGAGTTCCGAAGCTGTCAGTCTGTCTGATGAGTTGAGGAGTACTTGTGTGCAGAGGGACCGAAGTGGTCAGTGAGCGTCGGCCGCCTGGCCGCGAAGATTGGACTGTTCGGGATCTTGGCCCAAGCTGCTCGTCCTCATCGTCCGCTTCTGCCGCTCAAGTTCAGGCGGTAGCGGGGCGGCAAACGTGTAATCAAAAATATCATCCGTCGTCGGCTTCTCGATTCCTTCCGCCGCCTTCACGACTTCGACGACCATCGCCTTCGCCTTCTCCTCCAACTTCGCCTGCTTGGCATCATCCCACAGGCCCTTGCTGTTCAGATACTTCCGAATCCGCAGCATCGGATCGCGTGCCACCCAGTGCTCAACCTCCGCGGCGTCGCGATAGCGACGGGCATCGTCCGCCGTCGTATGGTCAGCGAGGCGATACGTCACAGCCTCAATAAAGCTCGGCCCGCCACCCGCCCGCGCCCGCTCGATCGCATCCTTTGACGCCTTGTACACCGCGAAGATGTCATTGCCATCCACCTGAATCGTCGGCATGCCGTACGCAACCGCCTTCTGAGCCACCGTCTCCGACGCCATCTGGCTCTCGCGCGGCACAGAAATCGCCCAGTGGTTGTTCTGGCAGAAGAACACGCACGGCACCTGCAGCACCGACGCGAAGTTCATCGCCTCGTGGAAGTCACCTTCAGAAGTTGCACCATCGCCGAAGAACGTGATCGCGACCCGCGCCTCCTTGCGGAGCTTGAACGCCCAGGCGATACCCGTGGCGTGGAGCATCTGCGTGCCGATCGGAATCGAGATCGGCGTAATGCACACACCCGGCGGGATCTGGTTGCCGCGTTCATCACCCATCCAGTGCAGGAGGATGTAGTGCATCGGCAGCCCATGCATGAACAGGGCCGCGTTCTCGCGATAGCAGGGGACCAGGTAGTCCTCACCCTTCTTCGCGGCAAACCCCACACCCAGGGCCGCGGCCTCCTGGCCCTTGTTCTGCGGATAGGTTCCCATGCGCCCCGACCGCTGCAGCTTGAACGCGATCTCATCGAGCTGGCGGCAAAGGTTCATCTGCTCATAGAGGCCGACAACGTCAGCATCGGTAAGCGTGTCTTTGGCCAGCTTCTCATCGAGCTTGCCGTTCTCGTCGAGAATCTGGAGGTGGTCGATCTGGGTCTTGTAGACCGTTTTGATGGGCATGCCGGGCTCCGGGGAATGAAGCTGTAGCTTAGCGTGTGCGCGGCCAAAAGTGGGCAAGCGACACCGCCAATTGCTCACTTCTGCGAGAGGCGGTAATTGAGTTCTAGGTCTCCGCCGATGGGGCGTGAGCGGAGCAGGGTGTAGCCCGCGAAGCTCGGGACATTGTTCGGCAGCGGGGGCGCGATGTGGATCAGGAGTTCATCGGCGAGATGGCAGCCCAGGAAGGAACGGATGAGGCGGGGGCCAGCCTCGAGGAGGACGATGGATGCGCCATCCGCCGCGAGTTGGCGAAGAACGGCCGGAAGGTCAAGGCCGCTCCCGATTCGGGGCGATGGCCGAACGAGGATGCCGGATTGGGTCAGGACGTCTCGCCGTGTTTGGGTCCGAAAGTCGGCTTGGAGTTGATTGGCATCTCCGTACACGAGCGTCGGCGTGGACGTTGCGGACTGGGCGATGGCGGACTTGAGCGGTAGACGGAGGCTCGAGTCGAGAATGACCCTTCTAGCGGCGCGGCGAACTTTGACGCCACGGGCGGTCAAGAGAGGGTCATCCGCGAGCACGGTGCCGATGCCGGTGAGAATCACGTCCACCCGCGCCCGCAAACGATGAACGCGGCGCCGGGAGAACTCGTTGCTGATCCACTTTGGATCGCCGGGCCGGACCTCGATCCGGCCGTCACCGGTCTGGGCCCACTTCGCAATGACCCAGGGGAAACCAGTAGTGATGCGATGGACGAAGGGGTCGGAGATGTGAGTCGCAAGTGGAGCGACGTCCGTGAACTCGACCTGCACTCCAGCCTTCTCAAGTGCGGCCGCTCCCCCGGTGGAGATCGGATTGGGATCACGCCGAGCGATGATGACTCGGGCGATGCCGGCTTCGATGATCGCCATGGTGCAGGGTGGTTGCTTGCCGAAGTGATTGCAGGGTTCGAGCGTGACGTAGAGCGTGGAGCCTCGGGGGTCCTGCTGTTTGGCGCGGCAGTCCGCAAGGCAGTCCGTCTCAGCGTGCAGGTCTCCGAACCGCCGATGGTGGCCGCGGGCGATGATCTGGTTGCTTTTGACAAGGACCGCGCCGACGAGAGGGTTGGGTTCGACATAGCCCCGAGCGCGGAGCGCGAGGCCGGCGGCGAGGTCGAGAAATGACTTGGATTCCAGTGGTGCCAAGAGCAGAGCATATGAAGGTTGGTGGTATGCTGAGGCTGTGGAATGTCACAAGTGCGGATACGACATGACGGGGACGCCGCGGGAGCGGCAGTGTCCTGAATGTGGAGCTCGGGATTGGCACATTCCCAGATCGCGTGATCCTTGGAGTGGGGCGGAGCGAGTCAATCTCGTAGCAGCTTTGGCGCCGCTCGTGTGGCTGATGGTTGTTCACCTGCTGTCCGTGGTTGCCTGGATTCAGTTGGGTCACTGGCCAGGAAGCGGCGGAAGCGGCGGAAGCGGCGGGGATCTCGCGTCACTTACTGTTGTGCGCGTGTGCATCGGAGTCACATTCGTGGCTGGGATCGTTGTGATTCCATCTTCTGCTTTCATCTGCCTTGTGATCGTGGCATCGTTCATCGGCATCGCGGTGTTTCACCGTCGCGATTCAATGTCTGCCGTTCGTGCGATCGTGGTTGCGATCGCTTGCTGGACGTTCACAATCTTGGTCTTCGCGACAGATCCGGCGCGGGTGTTCATTTGGCTGATGGATTAGGAGTCAGGTCAATCGAACGAGTTCTTTGCGATCCTTCGGATCGAGGAAGTCTCGCATCTCGTTGAGCCACCGCCGCGCATCGGTTGCGTATCCGGCGGTGGGTTTGAGCTCGGGGTGGCGGCCGCACCAGTAGCGGTTGAAGCGGTGCATGGCGAGCTCGCGGGTGAGTTTGGCGACCATGGAGGCCAGGGCCACGGGCAGGTGGGCGGATTCGGCTTCGGGCATGAACTGGATGATGAAGTCCTCGGATTCATGGCCGCGGCGGACGTTGTAGCGGGAGCGGTCGCCGGATTCGGTGAGGGCGGTGACTTCGGATCCCACAAGCTCGCGGGCGATGAGGCCTTCGTAGGTAGTACGGCCGCCTAGCTGGTCGCAGACGAGGCGGATGGAACTATGGGCATCCGAGTTGGCCGCTAAACGTCTGAGGTGGTGCCCGAACGCCGCGGCCGTGGCTTCGGCTTTCGAGCCGGTGCGTTGGACGATCTGGTTGAATTCGGGTTCGGGGATGATGTGGGTGTGGAGGCTGACGAGCTCGATTCCGGCGGATTCCATGGCCGCGAGGAGTTTGGCGGAGACTATCGAGAGCTCGCCGGCGGTTTGGCCCAGGGGTATGGCGATGGGATCGCCGCTGTACCACGGGGCGGTGTCGTGGAGTTCAGCGCCCAGGAGCTGGAAGAGGTCGGCGTCGGTGGTGGGGGTGTGGTCGAGCCAGCGGAGGAAGGAGAGGATGCCGCGCTCGAGGTGGATCAGGGGGTGTCGGGTTTTGGAGTCGTTGGAGAGTTTGAGTTGCTTGGAGTCGGCGATGGGGATGCGGCCCTTGGCGTCGGACGGCTTTTTGCAGACGGCTTTGGAGAGGAGTTGCCAGAGGTCCGGGGCGGGGTCGCCGCGCTTCCAGTTGTGGATGCGGAAGACGCTCATGCCCACGCAGAGTGGGCCGAGTGTGGGGCCGTAGCCCGCTTCGTCGATTCCGGCGAGGAGAAGCATGGTGCCGAGGATAGCGGAAGTGGCACCGAGCTTCTGCTCGGTGCTTTCGGGCTCCAAAGAAAGCACACCGAGCGGAAGCTCGGTGCCACAGGGAAAAACAGAAACGGCCGCCCGGGTGGGGCGACCGTTCAAAGTGCGGCTGAGAGGACTTGAACCTCCATGGGGTTTTAATCCCACTAGGACCTGAACCTAGCGCGTCTGCCAATTTCGCCACAGCCGCAGCGAGCGGAACCATAGCAGGGGTCAATCGAATCGGCTAGGGGCTAACCGAGCCGGTTTGTGAGGTCTTTGAGCGAGGCGTACCACTGCTTGGCATCCTCCGGATCGGCCTCATCCCAACAGTCTTTGAGTTCACTGTCTTTGCCGATCCGTTCAATGGCGGAACGTGCGAGGGCTACAAGTTCCGGCGTCGACTTGGGCTTGGTCGCGAGCCACTCGGTTATCTCTTCGGGGAGATCTTTGAGGCCGCGGCCGTTCATGGCGGCAACGACTTCAGCGGCGGCAATCGCGTTGCAGCACTGGCCGGTTTCGATGTCATCGTCGGGCTTGGACTTGGGCAACTCTTTGAACGTTGCAGTCAGGCACTTGACCCCACCCTCGCTCAGGTCGGACACCCAGTCGAGTGCGTCATCGTTTTCGAACGGTCCCATTCCCCATGCGCCCATGCGTCAGCCTCCCGGTGAAAGACGGCCGGAGGAGGTGAGTCCTCCGGCCGTGAGTCGGTGATGTCGATCGAACCCACCCCCCAGCCCCCTCCCTCAGGGAGGGGGAGCGGGAAGTTAGTCTTCGTCGGCCGCGGCGGCGACGGGTTTGGCGGGCACGGTGAGCTTGGCCTTCAGGACCTGCTCGCGGATTTCCTGGTAGAGGTCGGGGTTCTCTTTGAGGAACTTCTTGGAGTTTTCGCGGCCCTGGCCCAGGCGCATTTCGCCGTAGCTGAACCAGGCGCCGGATTTTTCGATGACGTTGATTTCGCTGGCCATGTCGAGCAGGTCGCCCGTGGTCGAGATGCCCTCATCGAACATGATGTCGAACTCGGATTCGCGGAAAGGTGGGGCGACCTTGTTCTTGACGACTCGGGCGCGGGTGCGGCTGCCCACGGTGGTGTCGCCCTCCTTGATCGCGCCGGTGCGGCGGATGTCGATGCGGACGGAGGCGTAGAACTTCAACGCGCGGCCGCCGGGGGTGGTTTCGGGAGAGCCGTACATCACGCCGATCTTTTCGCGGATCTGGTTGATGAAGATGACGGTGCAGTTGGACCGGGCGATGACGCCGGTGAGCTTGCGCATGGCCTGGGACATGAGGCGGGCCTGGAGGCCGACGACGGCATCGCCCATCTCGCCTTCGATTTCGGCCTTGGGAATGAGGGCCGCGACCGAGTCGATGACGATCAGATCGACGGCGGAAGAGCGGACCAGGAGCTCGCAGATTTCCAGGGCCTGCTCGCCGGAGTCGGGCTGGGACACGAGCAAGTCATCGATGTTGACACCCAGGCGACGAGCCCAAGAGGGGTCCAAGGCGTGTTCTGCGTCGATAAACGCGGCGACGCCGGTCTTCTGGGCGTTGGCGGCGACGGTCAGGGCGAGGGTGGTCTTACCGGAGGATTCCGGCCCGAAGATCTCGACGATGCGGCCACGGGGGATGCCTTTGCCGCCCAGGGCCAAATCGAGGGAGATCGCGCCGGTGGAAATGCCGGGGATGTTGAGGTAGGCATCTTCATCCAGACGCATGATCGAGCCCTTGCCGAAGGTCTTCTCGATCTGGGAAACGGCTTGGCTGAGGGCCCGCGACTTTTCCTTGTCCTCCATCACGATCTTGGGGGAGGAGGCCGAAGCCTGCATGGTGCCGTTCTGGGGAGCGTTGCGGGGCTTGCTGTCAACTTCTGCACGTGCCATGGGAACTGTCCTTTCCTTGTCGCAGATGGCTGGGAGGGCCCAGGTCTGCGAACGCCGGTGCTTGTTCGGGTTGGACCGAAAGGTCCGGGAAAACCCGGTCGGGGGCAGCACTGGATGCGGGCCCGACTCAGAAACAGAGCTTACCGGGTACCGAACAAGCTGTCAATGTACGGAAAGTGAGTGGGTGACATGACGTTGTCACCGGGTTTTCACCTAATTTGCGGTGGCGAGATACCGATGGAGAAGGCGTATTCGACCTTGAACGTGATCGCAACCCACGCATTGACAATGAGTTATGGTAGAAAACAAAGGTTCGATGGGGTTGTCACGTGCACCACGTCAAGGATATCGATGCCGGCGCGTCGCAAACAGGCCACAAAGTGACAGCATCACCCAAGCACCCGGCGCGGGAATGCCCGTCACAACGAACGCATATTTCAGCCCCGTGCCGTTGATGCTCGCGAGTCCCGTCATGGCCGAGCCATCCGCCGAGATTCCGTTTGGTGTCTCCAAAACCCAGCTGCCCAGGTCCACCCCAAGTGACGGCAAGTAGGTGTTCAAGTCGACCATGCCGAGCTCGGTGGTCCACAGGAATCCGTGCCGCCCGAGCGACCCCTCGCTGTAGCTGAATCCCACGAGGGCCGAACCGTCAGCGCTGACGCTGGTGGCGGATGAGTTCGATCTTCCCGGGAGAATGCCTAGATCCTGCATGCCGCCGGCGGTCCATCGAAAGGCACGGCGTGTCGCGCCGTCGCTCTCTCCGACAACCACCGCGCCGTCGGCGCTGATCCCATAGCCGTACGAACTTGATTGCCCTGGAATGACGCCCAGATCCGCCATACCACCGCCCTGGGTCCACCGAAAGGCACGTGGTCCGGCCGCGCTCGTTGAGTAACCTGTCACCACGGAGCCGTCGGCGTTGACACCGTACGCGGTAGAAGTGCTCCCTCCGGGTAAGAGGCCAAGGTCCTGCATTCCTAAGGAACTCGTCCAGCGAAATGCATGGCCAACAGGCGAAGGGCCGTTTCCGACGACGACCGCGCCATTCGCACTGATCGCATTGCCAAACGAAGATCCTGCTCCGGGAAGAACACCGAGGTTCTGCATGCCGCCACTGGTCCAGCGGAATGCGCGATCCCCGCTCGAAGTACCACTGAAGCCCGTCACTGTGGAACCGTCAAAGCTGACGCCGCCGCCCCGAGAGGTGCTTCCGCCCGAGAGCATGCCGAGGTCCTGCATCCCACCGGCGCTGGTCCAACGAAAGGCGCGTGAATGTCCGGTGTCGGTGAAAAAGGTAAACCCGGTCACGGTCGTGCCGTCACCGCTGATCCCACTGCTTTGTGAATAGGCGCCGCCCGGCAAGACGCCCAGCGTTGTGAATGTGGGCTGTGCCTCCACCGATCCGCAGGCCTGGCACAGCAACGCCACGCTAATGGTCGCGTAGACTCTCTTACCCAGCGACGAAATGTTCATGGATGTCCCTTTCGCCCGTGGGAACCCACGAACTGATCCCGTGTCGCGTACGTCCGGTCCGTAGTTCGTGCGTGTCAGCCGCGGGGTTCCTCTGAAACTTGCAACGGGAGACAGGGAGAGGAAAGTGTTCGTAAGCAGAGTCGGCGAAACGCTGGAAGGGGCTGGACCGTGGCGGTGATCACAATCCATGCTTTGACAAGGACTTATGGTAGCAGAAGGGGCATTGAGGGGGTCGCTCTGGAGGTGCCGGAGGGGTCGCTGTTTGGGTTTTTGGGTCCAAATGGGGCGGGGAAGACGACCACGATTCGTGTGTTGCTCGGTTTTCTGAGGCCGAGTTCGGGGGCCGCGGCCATCTTTGGAATGGACTGCTGGGGGAAGAGCAAGCAGATCAAAGCGGAAGTTGGGTACGTGCCGGGGGACTTGCGATTGCCGCCGTGGTTTACGGGGAGCAAGGCGTTGTCGCTGTTTGGCGCGGTGCGGGCGCGCGAGATGATGACGCACGGGCGCGAGCTGGCGGAAATGCTCGAGCTCGATTTGTCGGTGCGTGTGCGCAACATGTCGCGCGGGATGCGGCAGAAGCTGGGATTGATATTGGCGATGGCGCACCGGCCGCGGCTGCTCGTGCTGGATGAACCCACAAGCGGGCTGGATCCGTTGATGCAGGATCGGTTTCGGGAGATTCTCCGCGAGCGGGCCCGCGCCGGGTGCACGGTGTTCTTTTCGAGTCACACACTGAGCGAGGTGGAAGCATTGTGCGATCGAGTAGCGATCGTTCGCGAAGGGAGGATCGTCGCCGACAGCTCGCTCGACGAGTTACGCAAGCAGGCGGGGCATGAGGTGATGATCCGTTGGCGGGGCACCGCACCGGAGGTACCCGCGTTCTTGAGTGTGAGGAGCCGCGACGGGGCGGTGTGGCACGCGACGCTGAGTGAATCTGTAGAGAAGTTGGTGGTGTGGCTGGCAGGAAAGCCCGTGGAAGACCTGATGGTCGGGCGGCCAGATCTGGAGACCTTGTTCAGGCGCTACTACCAGAGCGACTCGCAGAAAGGGGGCCGGGCTTGATCAACCGCGGCTTGATTCTGAAGTCCGCCCGCGAGGTGCGTGGCTCGACGATCGTCTTTGGCATCGCGATGTTCTTGATTTGCGGACTGCTGGCCTTTGCCCTGCCGCGGTTTCAGCAACAGATGATGTGGAAAATGCAGCAGATGCCGATGCTGCAGAACCTTCGGAACGTGATGCTGGGAGCGGATGTGGGGATGTCTACCGGGCCGGAGGTGCCCATGGGGATTGCGTGGTCGCACCCGGTGGTGCTGGCACTCTTGTGGGCGCACGCGATCATCCTGGGGACGCGTGTGCCGGCAGGAGAGGTGGATCGGGGGACGATCGACGTGATGCTGGGGCTGCCGGTTTCGCGGTGGGAGATGTACTTGTCGGAAACGGTCGTTTGGATCGGGAGCGCGGCGGTTGTTTTGGCGATGGCGGTGTTGGGGAGCAGGATTGGGTCGGAGCTGGCACCGGCGGGATTGCGGGCGGACTTGGGACGAACCGGGATCGTGATCGCGAACCTGTCGCTGCTGTACGGAGTCGTGGGAGCGTTCGCGTGGCTGATGTCGTCTCGCGCGGATCGGCGCGGGAGCGCGATTCAGGTTGTGTTGATCGCAGTGGTCGCGTCGTTCCTGATCAACTACCTGGGGTTCTTCTGGGAGCCCGCGATGAAGATTTCGTTCCTGAGCATTCTGGATTACTACCGGCCGGTGTATCCGTTGCGGGATGGGCATTGGCCGTGGAAGGACATGGCGGTGCTTGGGGGAACTGCGGTGGTGTTGTGGGGCGCGGGTGGGGTGGTGTTTGCGAGAAGGGATTTGAGCACGTTGTGAGGTGGGCGGCGGCACGTATTGGAACTGGTACCTTCGCCCCCTCCGGGGGCTCTGATCGAAACAGGGTCCTCAACCCCGGGCCGAGGCCCGGGGCAATCAACCACCGCCCACTTCGTGGGCTGAAAGACGCGAACCCTGAGACAGGTGACGATCACCCGCGCTTGACGGTCGCTCGCCAGACGAGTGCCGCGAGGATGAGCACGACTATCGCGGGGAAGATTCGATCTAGGTGGAGGTTGATTGGTGGACCGACTGCGGCGGATGGAGGGGTTTCATCGTCGGTGGTGAGCGTTGAAGGCACGCGAAGCGTTTGCAGGAACGCGACGACGTCTCGGACTTCGTAAGGCTTCAGAAACTTGGGCATTTCGGGCATGGCGGTGACAGAGCCGTAGCCCTTTACGAGGACGGCGGCGGGATCAACGAGCGATTCGACGAGCTTCTCGGCGGTGAGGCGGGAGCCGACGGTGGAGAGGTTGGGGCCCGCGATGCCGCCCGTGTCATGGATGGTGTGGCAGCGGACGCACTCGGCGGTGGCGTGCTTGTAGAAAATGTCCTGTCCGGCCGCGGCGTTGCCGCCGAAGGAGAGAAGTTCGGCGGAATAGCCCTTGGGCCAGTTGGACTGCAGGCCGAACTTTTCGATAGCGTCGCGTGCGGGGGAGTCTTTTTTCTGCTTCATCGCGGCGTCGTAGATTTCGAGAGCCAGGGTGCGCTCGATCTTGCCGGCGGCGAAGTCCTGAGCGAGACTGGTAATGGCGTCGCTTGCGCCGGGCATGGAGGCCAGCGCCTTGATGGCGTGTTGGCGGTCTTTGATGTCGCCTTTGAGGGCCGCGGACTTGAGGAGTTCGGTGGCTTTGGCAGGGTCGGCTTTGGTGAGCAGGTCCATGGCGCGGGAGCGCAGTGTGGGTGCTGGGGTGAGGATGAGAGTCTGGCTCAGGCGGCCGGCGGTGTCGGGAGACTTGGCGATGAGCCGGTCGAGGACGGCGATGCGATATCCCTCGGGGCGGGACTCATCGGAAATATGGGTGGCCATCTCGTCGGGCGAGATGTCGAGGGTGTAACGAACCTGGAGCTTGTAGACGTGCTTGAGGAGAGACTCGTTTCCTTTGCAGGCCTCGATGATCTGCGTGACGTGTTGCTTGATTGCGATCTCGAGGTCGTGCTCGGAGTGGGCAGGAAGATCGGCCCAGTTTCCCCAGACGCCTTCGCGTTTGAGGGGGGTTGTCCAGGCCTCGAGGCGTTCGAGGGCGACTTGTCGCCATGAGGCATCGACATCGGAGTGGGTGCAGAACTCGGCGAGGCGGAGGGCGCAGGCGGCATCGCCGATGAGGACATTGGCGGCGATAGCGCGGCGCATCAGGGGTTCGATGGCTCGGTCTTTGGCGATGGGTGCGGAGAGGAGTGCCGCGAGTTTGGGGAGGCCGGTGCGGTTGTCGTAGATGGCTCGGGCGGATTCGATGGCGACGGCGGGGTCTTCATCGAGGAGGAAGGTGCCGGCCAGTTCGCTGTTCTGAAGGCGGAGGGCGATGACGGCGCCGAGGCGGGCGGCGGGGTTCATGGACTTGGCGCGGCGGGTGATCTCGTCGGGCTTGGCGACCAGGGAGAGGGCGTAGGAGGCACCGTGGCGGATCACGAGGTCTGAGTTGTTGTTGTCGGCGAGGAGTTCCAGGAGCGGGGCGGCGGCGGTTTGGTCGCCGGAACGACCCAGCGCGATGGCCGCGGCGAGGCGGACGCGGGGGGAGGGGTCTTTGAGGAGGTTGATGCACTTGGGGACCAGGCCGGCGGTGAAAGCGGGGGGGAGATCGCCGAGTGTTCGGGCCGCCTGGGTGCGGATCTCAGCCTCAGGGTCGGTCAGAAGGGCCATGAGGCGGCCGGCATTGACGGGTGACTTGCGGGTGATCTGGCCAAGGGCCCAGATTGCATGAGCGCGTGTGATGACGGGTTCGGTGGCGGAGGTCGCGATCAGGGCGAGGCCCGAAGTGGAAGCCTCGCCTCGGGATGCAAGTTCGAACTGGGCATTTTGGCGGATGCGTTGGTCGCGGTGGTGAAGGAGTGTGAACAGTTCGTCGAGGGGTCGCTGGGCCATGCCGGACTTGATGAGCTGGGCGACTTCTTTGATGGCCGCGGCCTCGGCGGGGTCGGCGTGGACGGAGTTGTTGGTCACGGTGAAGATGCCGCCGTTGGGGTTGGGGTCCCAGCCGCCGCCCCAGTCGGACATGTAGAGGCGACCGTCAGCGCCCCAGGCGATGTCGGTGATGGTGACGCCTTTGTAGTAGTCCACCTTGTCGGCGACGCGGAAGCCAGCGCCTTGCGGCATGGCGCGGAACGCGTAGACGGAGGAGCCGGAGCCGTAGAAGTCAACCAGGAAGAAGCAGCCGTCGTAGGTGTGTGATTCGCCGGTGCCGGGGTAGAGGGCCATGCCGGAGGGACCGGCGCACATGTATTCAACGGGAGGGAGAGTCCAGGCGGGACGAGCGGGGCCGGAAGAGTCCTTGAGCGTTTCCCAGATGTGTTCGCGGTTCCAGGGGCCACGGGAGTCGAGCGATTGGACATCTTGACGCCAGCCTGAATCGCCACCCTCGACGATATGGATGACTCGGGCTTTGTCGCCGGAGTCGCAGTTGTTGTCGCCAGTGAAGAGATCGCCGAGTTCGTTGAAGGCGAGTTCCTGGGGGTTGCGGAGGCCTTGGTAGATCAGTTCGAGCCCCGAGCCGTCGGGCCAGCAGCGGAAGACGCCGCCTCGGTCAGGGCCGACGAAGTGCTTGCCCTCATTGGTGGTGATGTTGTAGCCGCGGTCTCCCATGGAGAAGTAGATTCGGCCGTCGGGGCCGGCGATCAGACCGTGGAGGTCGTGACCGTAGAAGCACCAGCGGACGCCGTAACCGAAGGAGAGGCTGGTGCGCTGGGCGTTTTCGAGTTGGCCGGGCGGGGCTTTGAGGGCCCAGACGTTGGGGATGCAGGTGTAGTAGAGGGTGCCGTTGAGCCAGAGGACCCCGGCACCGATGCCGTCGAGTTCATCGTTGAAGCCGCCGGCGAAGACTTTGGATTGGTCGGCGAGGCCTTTGCCGGCGGTGTCGGAGAGGACCCGGACGCGATCTTCGGTTTTGGTGAAGTAGGTCTTGTCACCC
>Ga0154020_10004786_pt1 | contig 16072 bp, 12 predicted proteins | sample Klosneuvirus_201_FD_109709 | JGI IMG/M metagenome (GOLD analysis project Ga0154020, IMG submission 109709) | Active sludge microbial communities from wastewater, Klosterneuburg, Austria - Klosneuvirus_20160825_MG | ecosystem: Engineered > WWTP > Aerobic digester > Activated sludge | place...
CATCGAAGCTGCCGTTCGACTGCCCCAGCTTGCCCTCGCCCAGGAAGACCTCGGCCCCGGCAGGCGCGGTCTTGATCACGATCTTCACCGTCGCCATCGCCGTCCCCGGCGCCGCCGTCGGGTCGCCTGCGCGCGGCAGGTTGAGCACCAGCGGCGCCACCTGCGGCGGATCCGCGGTGACCTGCGCGATCGAACGCCCGGCGTCGGCCTCCTGGCGCGACCTCAGCGCACGCATCACGCCGAACCCCGCGCCCGCCAGCAGCACCAGCGCGCCGATCGCGATCAGCGCCTGCTTGGCCTTGCTGCGTGGCCGCGGCGCCTGCGCGCGCAGGCTGGGCGAGGTCAGCGCCGGTGCGCCACCCGCCAGCGAGCCGCGCACCTTGGCGCCGTCGAGATCGCCCGACTCCAGCCGCTTCAGATCGCCGGCCAGCTCGGCCATGGTCTGGTAGCGCACGATGCGATCCTTGGCCATCGCTTTCAGGATCACGGCCTCCAGCGCCTCGGTCACCGACAGATCGGGCCGCGAGTCGCGCGGGCTGCGGGGCTCCGCGCCCAGCACCTGCGAGATGATGGCCAGGTAGTTCGAGCCGCGGAACGGCACCTCGCCGGTGATGGCCTCGTACATGATGACGCCGAGGGCATACACGTCGATGCGGTGGTCGAGGTCGTCCTCGCCACGGGCCTGCTCGGGCGACATGTACAGCGGGGTGCCCAGCACCATGCCGGTCTGGGTCAGGCGCGGCGACTCCGGCTCGCCCTCGACCTGCTGCGGCTTCATCGCCTTGGAGATGCCGAAGTCGACCACCTTGACGAAGTCGTGGCCACCGCGCTGGGTGATGAAGACGTTCTCCGGCTTGACGTCGCGGTGGACGATGCCCTTCTCGTGCGCGGCCGCCAGCGCGTCGGCGACCTGGGCCGCGATCGCGATCAACCGCGGCGGATCCAGCGGTCCGTCGCGGTGGATCATCTGCGCCAGGCTCTCGCCCTCGAGGAACTCCATGACGACGAACGTCCGGTCGTCATCGGTCTGATCGATGTCGTTGATGTCGACGATGTTGGGGTGGCCGATCGACGACGCCAGCCGCGCCTCTTGCTGCAGGCGGGCCACGATGTCCTGCTTCTCGGCGTACTTCTCCAGCAGCACCTTGACCGCGACGCGCTTGCCGATGGCCAGGTGCTGGGCCTCGTACACCGCGCCCATGCCGCCCTCGCCGATCTTGCGCGTGACCTTGTAGCGCCCGGCCAGGACGACGTCGATCAGCGGGTCGACCCCGGGTGCTGGCGTCTTGCGCACCTTGGCCTCGGGCGCCGGCGTGCGCCGCGCCTCCATCCTCAGGGCCACGCCGCCCGGGGTGGACCGCCCGGGACCTGGGGTCGTGCGCCCCGAACCTGCCGCGCCCGACACGTTGGAACGCACCGGCACCGGGGTGCCGCCACCCGAGACCGCCGCGATGACATCCGGCGTCGACCCCGAGGGCAGCGTGTGCTTGAGGGCCAACTCCTCGGTCAGACTCGGCTTTGCAGCCGAATCGCCGGGGTCGCCCGCCGCCTCACCCTCCGGGTCGTCACCGCGCTGCATGGCAATTTCCCAGGGTAGACAGGGGGCTTCTCGGGTGTCAAGCGGGTGACATCACTCGCTACGCCTTGAGCCTGAAGAAGTTCTTGATTCGCGCAAGCAGCTGGCCCGACTGCTGCTCCACCTTCTGCTGACTTACGGCTGCGGCGCCCTCGCGCTGGGCCTCCAGCGCCAGCTGGCGCTGCGTCAGCTTGGTGCTGATGCCCTCGATGATCTGCTCGTTCTGCTGGAGGATCTCCTGAAAACCGGCCTTGTCGAGCAGGTAAACAGTGGCATCTCCGCGCGCCATACAGGTCGCCTTGCGCGCCTCGCCGGTCATCAGGGACATCTCGCCGAAGAAGGCACCGTCGCGCAGCACCGCGACCTCGCGGGTCTGGCCGCCGACCTCGACCTGGACCACGACCTCGCCGTTGCGGATGACGTACAGCGAGTCACCCGGGTCGCCCTGGCGGATGATGACCTCGCCATCGGCGAAGGTCAGCTTCTTCATGCGCTCGGCCAGGTCGTCGCGGGTCTGCTGCGGGACCTCTCGGAACAGGTCGACCCCGGCCAGGATCGAGCGTCGCCGGTTGATGTCGGCGGCGCGCGTCTGCTTGCGCGTCTCTTCGTTGACCAGCTGCAGGTTCACGTTGCGCTGAGGGTACGAGATCTCCATCTCGGCGCGACGCAGGTGATAGTACATCCGCGAACGCACACCGCTCAGGATGCCGTCGTCGCGGGCAAAGTCGCTGATCCAGAAGCGCACCGCGTAGGTGATGGCGCTGTCACCGAACTCGAACACCAGCGCGTCGGGGGCCGGCTCGGTCTCGACCCCGGGCGCCTCGCGGGTGGCCCTCAGCAGCGCCGCCCGCACCTCGTTGGGCTGGTGCGCATAGCCGACGCCGACCTTGACCCAGAGCCGGTGCAGCCCCGACGGCTTGGAGAAGTTCTTGACCTTGCCCTTGAGGAAGATCCCGTTGGGCAGCGCGATGAGGTCGCCGTCCTTGGTCACGATGGTCGTCGAGCGCAGCCGGATCGCCGTGATGCGCCCGACGTTGCCGTCGGCCTCGATCCAGTCGCCCACGCTCAGCGTGCGCTCCATCTGCAGTGCCAGGCCGGCGAAGAAGTTGCCGATGGTGTCCTGCAGCGCGAAGCCGATGACCGCGGTGAACACCACCGAGGTCGTGATCAGGGACAGCGGGTTGACGCCGTGGCCGCGCAAGATCATCAGGGCGGTGACGAAGAACAGCCCGGCGCCGACCAGGTCGCGCACGATCTTGGGCGCGACCACGCCCCAGCGGCGCAGGAAGAAGTCGAACACCACGAGGCCGACGAAGGCCACGATGGTCCAGCCCAGCAGGAAGTCGCGCAGGAGGAAGTAGCTGTCGGAGATCTGGAAGTTGTAGGTACCGGCCCAGGCCGGCACCAGGATGGCCAGGCCGTACAGCAAGCCGACGATGATCGCGTTGCGGGCGCGCTTGCGGTGCTCGGGCGGAAGCAGTGGCGTGATGCCGATGAGCAGCAGCACCAGCACGCCGGCCGTGATGAGTCCGGTGGCGTTTTGCCGGACGTGCCACTCCATCATCTTGCTGATCGATGGCCGGGCGGCGGCCAGCAGGGTCGTCACGCTCGCAGGGTATCAAAATTGTTCGATCTTCGCCGCTTGACGGGGGCTCGGGCCCGCACTACCACTACGCTTTCCCCAAGAGGAGCAAGCTGAAAATGGGCACCCCGCACAAGGTTTCTGATCTGTCCCTGGCCGACAAGGGCCGCCTGCGCATCGAGTGGGCCGAGTCGCGCATGCCGGTCCTGATGGCGCTGCGCGAGCGCTTCAAGAAGACGCAGCCGCTCAAGGGCCAGCGCGTCGCGGGCTGCCTGCACGTCACCAAGGAGACCGCCGTCCTCATCCGCACCCTGCGCGCCGCCGGCGCCGAGGTCAGCTGGTCGGGCTGCAACCCGCTGTCGACCCAGGACGACGTCGCCGCCGCGCTGGCCGCGGAGGACACCTCGATCTTCGCCTGGCACGGCCAGTCCAACGACGACTTCTACTGGTGCATCGAGCGCACGCTGGACTTCAAGCCGACCCTGACGCTGGACGACGGCGCCGACCTCATCTTCACCGTCCACGCCAAGCACAAGGAGCTGGCCAAGGACGTCATCGGCGGCACCGAGGAGACCACCACAGGCGTGCACCGGCTGCGCGCCATGGCGGCCGACGGCAAGCTGCTGTACCCGGTCATCGCCATCAACGACAGCGAGACCAAGTGGGACTTCGACAACGTCTACGGCACCGGGCAGTCGTCGCTGGACGGCATCCTGCGCGCGACCTCGGTGCTGTTCGCCGGCAAGGTCTTCGTGGTCGCTGGCTACGGCCACTGCGGTCGCGGCCTGGCCTCGCGCGCGCGCGGCATGGGCGCTCGCGTGGTGTGCACCGAGATCACGCCGACCCACGCCCTCAAGGCGATCCTCGAGGGCTACGAGGTCATGCCAATGGACGAGGCCGCCAAGATCGGCGACATCTTCTGCACCGCGACCGGCATGAAGGACATCCTGACCAAGCGCCACTTCGAGTCGATGAAGGACGGCGCCATCCTGTCCAACACCGGCCACTACGACTGCGAGATCAACCTCAATGACCTCGAGGCCGTGACCAAGGGCAAGCGGGAGGTCCGCGCCAACAACGAGGAGTACACCCTCAAGAACGGGCGCCGGATCTACGTCATCGCCAAGGGCCGCCTGGTCAACCTGGCCGCCGCCGAGGGTCACCCCAGCGAGGTCATGGACATGAGCTTCGCCAACCAGGCGCTGGGCCTGGTCAAGCTGGCCGCCGAGGGCCGCTCGATGAAGCCCCAGGTCTACGAGCTGCCGAAGGCGCAGGATCAGGAGCTGGCGCTGCTCAAGCTGCAGACCCTGGGCGTCGGCATCGACAAGCTGACCACCGAGCAGGCTGCGTACGCCAACGACTACTCGGCCGGAACCTGAGCAGTGGCTGACGTCCGCTGCCCCTATTGCGGGGAGTGGATCGAACTGGAAGTCGACGAGGGCGGCGGTGACACCCAGCAGTACATCGAAGACTGCTGGGTGTGCTGCCGCCCGATCGTCGTGACCGTGGACGGTGAGCGGGTTCGCGCCAGCAGGCAGGACGCGTGAAGCTGCATGTGATCGACCGGCACCTGCTGGTCGAGCTCGACGGCGGTGGCGGGGCCGGACGGATGGCGCTGGTCGACACCGGCGCGCCGTTCGACATCGGCCGTGGCCGTGCCGCCGAGGTGCTGGGTCAGGACTGGTGCCCGGCGAGCGACCACGCCGCCGCGCTGGATGCCGGTGAGGCGCACCTGGGCGTCGCGCTGGAGTGGCTGATCGGCTGGCCCACACTGAGCCGCGGCCGGCTGTGGCTGGACTGGTCGAGCGGGCGCGCGCAGCTGAGCGCGAGTGCGCTGACGCTGCCGGGCGCCACGCCGGTGGCGCTCGGGTTCGAGGCCAAGGTGCCGCGTGTCGACGCCGTGGTCGACGGCCGCGCGGTGCGCATGGTGCTCGACACCGGCGCGCCGCTGTCCTACGTGCCGCCGGCCGCGGTCGCGCAGCGCACGCCGGTGCGCAACGAGCGCGACTTCCACCCCAGCATCGGCAGCTTCGACACCGGCGTCTGGCGCCTGCCAACCAGCGTGGCCGGCCGTGCTTTCGAAATCGAAGCAGGCCTGCTGCCGCCCGCCCTGGCCCCCCTGGTCACCGTCAGCGGCGGCTGGATCCTGGGCAGCGACTTCTTCAAGCATCGCTCGGTGGTCCTCGACTACCCTGGCGCGCAACTCCTCGATGCTCCTGGCGGGACCGCTCCGAGAGTCTAAACGCGCATCTAAACTATTGAAATTTATCATGTTCTGAATTGACCGACGTGAATGGTCCGGTGTCATATCCGTCTCCAGGTACCAGAAAGGGAGGGGCGATGAACACCAGGTCGAGAGTGCTCGTGCTGCTGGTCGTGGGGTTGTCGGGACGGATGGCGCTGGCGGCGGATGCGCCGCAGGAGGTGACCGACGCGGCGGCCACGATCCCTGGGCTGAACTTGCTGGCGCGCGCCGCGGGCATCGAGACCGCGCCGCAGGGCGTGGGCTACCGCCTCAAGGACACCACGCTCGGCGAGGCCAGCGTGTTCAAGGCGGCCGATGGCAAGTGGCGCGGCGCGCTGGTGCTGAAGACGCCGGGCGCGCTGACGCTGCCGGGCTTCGAGGCCGCGGGCACGCTGAGCCTCAAGGGCGTGACCTTCATCTTCTCGGACAGCGCCGCGACGCTCACGGTCGCCGAGCTGCCGCAGTCGGTGACCTACAGCCCGGCCTTCTCGATGGAGATGGTCAACCTGAAGCCGGGCGTCAACGTCTTCCTCGCCGCCACGGTCAGCGGCGGCATGTTCGGCCAGCTGCAGAGCGCGCTGGGCGCCAGCGGCGACGTCTACGTCAGCGGCGTCTTCGGCGAGGCGGTGGTCAAGAAGCTGCTCGGCCAGCCCAGCGCCGACGACGTGCAGGCCTCGCTCACGGTGACCTTCACCCCAGGCCGGCTGCCCATGTTCGCGGCGGCCTGGAACGCCGGCGTGCGCGTCTTCGACGGCAGCATCGATCGCGTCAGCCTGACCGCGACCAGGACCGCCGCGGGCGTCTCGTTCGGCGGCGACCTCAAGGGGGTCTCGCTCAAGATCATGAATGGCAACACCGGCAAGTTCGACGGCTCGGTGATCTTCACGCGCACCGGCACCACGAACACCATCGAGCTCAAGGCCGAGAAGGCCTTCACCCGCTCCCTCGGTGTCCCCGGCGTCAGCCTCACGACCATCGGGGTGGCCGCCAAGCTGAGCAGCGCCCCCGGGGCCAAGGCCGGCACGCTGGCGGTCACCGCCTCGGTGTCGCTGCCGGGTGAGGGCAGCGTCAGCGGCGTCCTGCTGCTGAACACCAAGGGCACGGGGACGTTCGTGCTCGACGTCAGCGGTCTCGACATCGGCGGCCTGGTCGGCCTGACGCTGCCGTTCCCGCTCAACCTGCCCAAGGCGGTCGTCGTGGTCAGCACCGGCGACGCCGGCGAGCAGGCCGTCAGCGCGCTGCCGTCGCAGGCCGCCGACATGCTGACCGGCCTCGGCCTCAAGGCCACCAGCAAGGTGAGGTTCCCGACCGGGCTGGCGTTCTATGCCCAGCTCAAGGTCGGCAATGGCGCCGCCAGCGCCGAGATGCAGAAGCTGAGCAAGGTCGGCGCCAACTTCGACCTCATCATCGGCGGCAGCGTCGCGCTGTCGGCGACCCCGAGCTTCAACCTGACCGCGACCCTGCCCGGCATGCCCAAGGTGCCCGACCCGATCGGCAAGTTCATGCGCTTCAACGACGTCGGCCTGTTCCTGAGCCTGAGCGTCGACGGCGGCATCCCGGTGGTCGGCGCCGGCCTCGAGGGCGGCCTCCGCCTCAACCTGCCGACCTCGGCGACCACGCTGGCCTGGGTCGACTTCGGCGGCAAGGCGTCGTTCTCGTTCGGCGGCACCGCGGGCGGCGCGCTCCAGGTCAAGGCCCAGCTCGAGAGCGACTGGAACTCGGCCTTCGCGCTGCAGGGTGTGGCCTTCCTCAAGGACACCGGGGTGTCGTTCCAGGCTGACGCCAGCGGCGCGGTGCGCGTGCTGCTCGATGGCCAGGCCCGCTTCGAGGACGGCGCCGCCAACAACACCAGCGACGATCTCGTCTTCAAGATGGGCGGCGCCATCAGCGTGCTGTTCTCGACCGGCATCCCCAGCATCAAGGGGCTGGCGATGCGCATCGAGGCCTCGGAGGTCGCCCTGCTGACGCCGGTCAAGGTCGGGCAGGTCGTGCTGCGTTCGGCGGCTGGCCTGGCCAGCAGCCTGACCGACGCCTCGGGCGTCGCCATCCCGCAGGTCGCCAAGGACGCGCTGAACACGGCCAAGAACGCCAACCTGGTCGGCCTCATCCAGGGCCTGATCCCGAATGTCAGCCCGCTCAAGGAGCTGGTGGCCTTCAAGCTCAAGGGCAACCCCGGCGTCGCCGGCTCCACTGTGCTGTTCTTCCTGGCCACGCCGGGCATGAGCGATCCCGACTTCCCCGACTTCAACGACGCCGGCGTCAAGGTGCGCGGCAGCCTGTACCTCGGCGACAAGTACCTGGCCGGCACCGACAGCTACCTGACCCTGAACGACGGCTTCCAGCTGCAGGCCTCGGTGGCCGACTTCTCGATCGGGCCGCTGGCGCTGAGCAACGCCGCCATCGACATCGGCGCCGGCATCCCGGTGCTGCAGCCGAATGCGCTGGCGCGCTTCAAGGTGTCGGGCAAGGCGACCCTCGGTGGCGTCACCCTGGCCAGCGTCGACGTGAACCTGTCGCCCAGCAAGATCGCTGCGGCCGGCGAGGTCAACATCGGGCTGTGCCCCAACAAGATCGTGTCGGCGCCGCTGCCTGGCGCCCTGGTGGCGCTGTACAGCCCGAGCAACCAGCGCGTCCTCAGGGTCGAGCCCAACGGCGCGCTGAACGCAGGGAACCTGGCCAATCCGCTCGAGCTGCAGGAGAGCTGGACCTGGGAGCGCTTCCGCGTGCTCCCTGGGCCTGGTGGCACCATCGGGCTGTACAACGAGACCAACAATCGCATGCTGACCATGGCGTCCAGTGGCCAGATGGAAGGGGTCGTGGGCATGCGTCCCTTGCAGCCGCCGTTCTTGTTCAAGATCGTGCCCGGCCCACGCACGGGCAGCCCGAACCTGCTCGGGCTCTACAGCCCCTCCGCCAGGCGCTTCCTGCGCATCACCAACGGCGGCGGCGTCGACGGCAATGGCGCCGTCATCCCGAGCGGCCTCTTGCCGCCGGCGTGGGACTGGGAGCGCCTGCAGATCATCCAGGTGTCGCCCGGTGCGCAGGCCTCCTGCGGCAGCTGGGGCCTGAGCGCGCGCCTGGAGGGCAGCATCAACAGCCTGACCTCGTTCTCGATCAAGGGCCGCGGCAGGCTGGTGCTGCCCAAGATCGGCTTCGTCGAGCTGCCCGCGCTGGACACCGGCGAGTTCAAGCTGGAGACCCCGGATGGCATCGGCTTCAGCCAGAGCGTGACCTGGGAGAAGGCGTCGTTCGGCGTCTCGGGCAAGTTCAAGTCGCTGACCGACTGGAGCCTCGATGGCACCGCCTCGGCGGACACCGGCAAGAAGGACTTCAATATCGGCGACTCGAAGGTGGCTTCGATCGATTTCACTTCGGGTTCGCTGTCCATCTCGATGGGGCCGGGCCGCTTCAGAGTCCACGCCAAGGCCAAGGCAACGCTCAAGATCCACGACCAGCTCGCTGGCGTCATCAAGGGCAGGTCGTGGTCGGTCGACTTCGACACCGACCTGCCCAGCGACCTCAGGCTGCGCATGACGCTCACCGGTGTGCCCGATCCGGAGGCGCGCTGTGCCACCGCATGGGACGAGCCGTGTCCGACCTTGAAGGAGCCATGGGCCTGGTGCCATCGCACCGGGACCAAGGCGTGTCCGTTCGAGAAGAACCGCAACCTCGACATCGACTACCGGATCTTCCCGTAGTTCAATCGTCCCTGGACCATGCCGACCCGCTTCCTCCTCATCGATGACCACGCCCTGATCAGGGAGGGCCTCGCGCTGGCCCTGGCGCGCGTCACCGAGGCGGTCGACGTCGTCGAGGCCGACAGCTGCGAGCAGGCGCTGGACCTGCTCGCAGCGCAGCCCGAGTTCGACCTGGTCGTGCTCGACATGCAGCTACCCGGCAAGTCGCGGGTCGAGGCGCTACAGGCGCTGCGCGCGAAGGCGCCACGCACGCCGTTCGTGGTGCTGTCGGCCGAGACCTCGACGGAGCTCGTGCACGCGACGCTGAAGGCCGGCGCGCGTGGCTATGTGCCCAAGTCGTCACCCACCGAGGTCATGCTGAGCGCGGTGCGGCTGGTGTTCGCGGGCGGCGTCTATGTGCCGCCCACGGTGCTGGAGCCGGGGCCGCCCGCCGAGGCGCCGGTCGAGCTGACGCGGCGCCAGGAGCAGGTCCTGGCCGAGCTGGCGCGCGGCGCGGGCACCAGCGAGATCGCCGCCAGGCTGGCCATCGCCGAGGTCACCGTGCGCGTCCACGTGGCCACCATCCTGCGCGTCCTGCGCGTGGCCAGCCGCGAGGATGCGGTGCGCACCGCGCTGGCGGTGCGGCTGCGCGATCAAGCCACCGTCTGATCACGAACCAGTCGTCGGCTCCTGGTAGTCTGGTGGCAGGCCCTTGCCGAGCTCGCCACGACGCAGATCGCTCCACCCCGGCTGGGTCCTGGCCGGAGCGTGCGTGGGCCTCAACCTCGGCGCATGCGGCATCGACGAGGCACCCGGACGCGCCGGCGCTGCGACCGCGACGGCCATCACTGCGGGCACGCCCGACGAGGACGACCCGGCGGTGGTCGCGTTGCTGGGCGAGAGCGGCGTGTTCTGCACCGGCTCGCTGGTCGGCGCGCGTGTGGTGTTGACCGCTGCGCACTGCCTGGTCGGCGTCACGCCACAGACCCGCGTCTTCTTCGGCGCCGACCCCGCGGCCGGGGGCACCAGCCTCGCCGTGCTCGACGCTCGCGCCCATCCCGAGTTCGACCGCATCAGCTTCGACAACGACATCGCGGTGCTGCTGCTCGATGGTGAGCCACCCGCTGCGGCCCGGCCCCTGGAGCTGTTCGCGGGGCCGCTGGACGCGTCCCATGTCGGGCGCCCGATCCGCCTGGTGGGCTTCGGTCGTCAGGGCGTGGGCGACACCGCACCGCTGCGCAAGCGCCAGGGCACCTCGATGATCGACCAGGTCTTTGCCGCCGACTTCTCCTATGGCGCCAGCCCATCCCAGACCTGCGAGGGCGACTCCGGCGGGCCCGCGTTCATGACCGAGGGCGGTCGGGAGCTGCTGATCGGCGTGACCTCGAACGGCACCTCGGGCTGCATGCTCGGGGCCGACAACGCCCGCGTCGACGTGCACATCGCCGGCTTCATCGCCCCGTACCTGGTCGCCACCGGCCCTGCCATCGCCTCGGCTGGCCAGCGCTGCTTTGAAGACCGCACCTGCGCCGTCGGCACCTGCGCGTTTCCCGCCGACGCGCCGCGCATTGGCTACTGCGTGGTGCCTTGCCCGGCCGCCGGCTCGTGTCCGCGCAGCATGGTGTGCGGCGACGACGGACGCTGCACCTACCGGGTGCCCAGCCCGGGTGCGCTGGGGACGCCATGCGCGGCGGCCAGCGACTGCGACAGCCTCATGTGTGCGCGGTCGGACATGCACTCCGCGTCGTCATGTTCGGTCGCATGTCATCCCAACGCCATCGCCTGTCCGCGCGGCACCGAGTGTCTGGCGCTGGCGGGCGCGCCGGAGCGCTTCGGCTGCTTTCCGGTGCCCGAAGCGGAGGGCTGCGGGTGCCGGACCGGCGGGCGTGCACAGGGTCTGGGCGGCTCGGCGCTGGCCGCGGCCCTCGTGCTGCTCGTCGTGGTGGTTCGGGTGCGTCGGGGCAGGGAAGGTCGCGGTCGGGCAGGCGCTACCAGCAGGTGAAGAAGTGCAGCCAGGCGCCGCAGTGGGCGTCGTGGACCTCGCAGAAGGTGTTGGTGTGGCAGCGATAGCCAGAGACCGACACGGTGCACCACTCGCAGCCCGGACCACAGGCGCCAAAGCAGCCGCTGCCCCAGCCGAAGGTCGCGACCCGGTACTCGACGCCCCCGCCGCCGATGGGATTGCCTGCGGAATCGTAGTCCTTGCTCCAGGTCGGCTCGCCGTAATAGTCGTCGCTGTCGTCGTTCGGCGCACAGCCGGAGCAGGGCCCAGTGGCATAGCCGCCGGTGCTGGCAGGCTCGAGGGCGCCGTTGCCGAGCACGCTGGCCGGGGCCAGCTTCACGATCGACGTGGCCAGGACGGTGGGCTGGAACAGGGCCGCCGAGCGCATCGCACTGGACGGCTCGAGCACCTTGTCGAGCCCGGTGGCGATGGCCTGGTAGGCCAGCGTCATCTCCGTCACGCGCGCCTTGTCGTCAGCGAACTGGCCGACGACGGCGGCGGCCGCATCGGCGGAGCGCTCCATGGTGGAGCGCAGCTCGGTGGCCTGGCCGTCCTGGCGAGCCTCGGGCACGGCCATCTCGGTGACCACGGTGCCATCCGGATAGGTGATGCGAGCCGTCGCGACGCCGTCACGCAGCTCGCCCGTGATCACCAGCGAGGTGTGACCCACGAGGTAGGTCGCGCGCAGGCTGCTGCTCGACGCGCGCTCGATGGTCAGTCCCTGGGCGCGGGAACCAGGCTCCTCTACCTGTCCACAGCCCGCCGTCAGTCCAGCGAGCAAGCCAATTGCAGCCGCAAATTTTGCGCTTCGCATCGTGATCGTCTCCATCACTTCCGCAAGTGCAGCGATGGTGCCAGCAGCAGGCGACGCGATAATCGTCACCTGGAGCCAGCTGTGCAGGCGGGCCTGTTCACGAATTGGAGAAGCCCGAGCAGGAATTGAACAGCGACGCGGCGCTCAGCTGCGCAGCCGCTCCAGCGTGGCGCGCAGCTCGGCTGGCTTGACCGGCTTGCGCAGCACGGTGTGGCCGGTGCCCTGGGCGGCGCGCAGCTGCGCGGGATCGGTCTCGCCGGTGACGATCACCGCGGGCAGCTGGCGGCCGAGCTGCTGGTGCACCAGGCGCAGCACGTCGACCGCGGTCTCGCCGGCGGGGAGGCGGAAGTCGGTGACCACGAGGTCGACCGCGAGACGCCGCGCCGCCCACGCGCCGGCGGCGCTGGCGTCGGCGACCGCGATCACGGCGTAGCCCCAGCTCTCCAGCGCGGCGGTCAGCCCCTCGCGCGCCAGCACGTCGTCGTCGACCAGCAGCACGGTGCCGGGCAGGCTGCTCGAAGGTGCGTCGTCCGGGACCAGCGACGGTGGCGGCTTGATGGCGGCGACCGGCAGGTCGAACCAGAACACGGTGCCCTTGCCCAGGCGTGAGCGCACCTCGACGCGGGTGCCCAGCAAGCGCGCCAGCCGATCGACGATGGCGAGGCCCAGGCCGACACCCTTGCTGCGGTCGCGCTCGGGGTTTCCGATCTGGTGGAACTCGCGAAAGATCGCGCCCTGGTCGGCCTCCGCGATGCCGATGCCGGTGTCCCAGACCTGCACGCGGACGTGCTGGCCGCGGCGACGGAAGGCCAGCAGCACGCCGCCGCGCTGGGTGTAGCGGATGGCGTTGGCGACGAGGTTGCGCAGCAGCTGCCCGACCATGTCGGGATCGGTGTGCACCGCGAGGTCACTGGCGGGCACCCGCAGGCCGAGGTCGCGTTCCCGCGCGGACCCCGCGAACAGTGTCTCGATCTGGCGCGCCAGCGCCGCGGTCGCCAGCGGGCGCGGCTTCGGGGACACGCCGCCGGCGTCCAGCTTGGAGATGTCGAGCAGGCCGTCGAGCAGCCGCTGCAGGGTGTCGACCGAGGTCTCGACGCGACCGATGAGGTGGCTGCCGCGCTCGGTCTGGGCCTGCGTCTTCAGCGCGTCGACGAACAGGGCCAGCGCGTGCAGCGGCTGGCGCAGGTCGTGGCTGGCGGCGGCCAGGAAGCGGGTCTTGTCGCGGCCGGCGCTCTCGGCGGCGGCGCGCGCCTCGGTCTCGGCGCGGTTCTGCACCGCCAGCCGCTCGGCCAGCTCGAGGTTCTGGTAGCGCAGCGCCAGCGCCTCGCGCAGGGCGCGGTAGTTCTGGCGTCCGATGAAGACCACGCTGAGCAGGAAGGTGGCGACCATCAGGCCGAGGTAGCGGATGCCGGGATCACTGGCGCTGGCGATGACGATCCACAGCGGGATGACGACCAGCCCCGAGCACACCAGCAGGATCGCTGGCGTGGCCACCAGCGACTGGGCACCGCCCGCGATGTGGCCGCCGATGGCGAGCGACATGATGGCCACCAGGAACAGCGGCGGGTGCCCGTCGGGCAGGAGCAGCAGGACGCCGAACCAGGCCCCCGACACGCCCATCGCGATCATCAGCGCCCACCACCACGGGCCGAGCTCGCTGCTGGCCCGCGGCCGCGCCCGGAAGCGCACCGCCAGCCCGAGGCGCGCCAGCGAGCACAGCCAGACCCCGCCGACCCAGCCCCAGAGCCGCCCATCCGCGAGCACGCCGCGCGAGATCAGCGCGACCATCAGCGAGGTCACCATCGGGGCCAGCGCGATGTTGGGCAGGTGCCCGTACGCGATGCGCACGCACTCGGAGTCCATCTCGCCGCGGCGGCGCTGCTGGTCGATGCCCGCCGCTGACGTCCCTCCCATGGCGGCAGCCTATCAGGCCGCGCCGTCTAGAGCAGGGTCTCGCTCCAGTCCTTGATCTCGTGGTGGGTGACGACGCCCTCGAGGACGAAGGGGTCCTCGGCGACGAAGGACTCGGCGGCCATGCGGGAGCGGAAGACGGCCATGGCGCCCTCGCGGGGATCGGACCAGGTGCCGATGGCGAGCAGGTCGCCGCGGGCGTGGAAGGCGTCGACGCGGGCCTTGTGCGCGGCGTAGTGCAGCGGCGCGGTGGTCATGACGTCGGGGGCGGAGGTGTAGAGCACGACCGCCTTGGGACCCTCGGTGGCCAGGTTGGAGAACTGCGCCAGGATGCCGATCCAGGCGTCGTCACCTTCGAAGGTCTTGTGCATCTTCTCGGCGTCGGCGCCGTAGGCCTCGAGCTCGCGGTGCTCCAGCTCGACGCGGGTCTTGCGCGGACCCTCGGGCACGAAGCGCACCTCGACCTCGGTGTGCAGCGCGGGATCGAACTGCCACTGTGCGCTGATCTGCCAGGTCAGGACCACGCGGGCCGAGGGCTCCCAGACCAGCACACGACCGGTGTCGACCTCGCTGCCGTCCTCGCACTCGGCGTACCAGCGGCCGCCGACCTTGGGCTCGATGACGAGCTGCTTCAGGGGCGTCTTGCCGATGTGGTGGCCGCGTGGCCACCACTTGTCGATGCCGGCGGTGAAGATGCGGAAGCAGCGCTCCTGGGTGGCGTTGACGACCAGTTGCTTGCGAATCGGTGCGACGGTCATGACTTCTTGTCCTCCTGCTTGGTCGGGGCTGCGACGTCCTGGGCGTCGGCGGCGGCCTGCTCGGCCTCGGCGGCGTGGGCGAACGCGGCCAGCGCGCTGTCCCAGAAGCGATCCAGATAGTGGCGCATGGCCTCGACCCCGCGCGGCTCCAGCCGGTAGATCCGGCTGGTCCCCGCGGCGGTGTCGGCGACCAGGCCGGCGTCCTTGAGCACCCGCAGGTGCTGCGACACCGCGGGGCGCGAGACGTCGAACTGCGCCGCCAGCTTGCCCACGGTGGTGGGGCGGCGCGCGACGCGCTCGAAGATGGCGCGCCGGGTGGGGTCGCCGAGCGCCGCGAAGCCGAGGGTCGCCGTGGCCTTCATCGTTGGTAAGTAATAACTTACCGAGGCGGTGACGTCAAGCCGGACGATCAGCGAGTAGGATTGCGCCGTGGAGGGCTGACATGGCGTGGGTCAAGATCCCCAAGGAGCACCACCCCATCTTCATGGACGCGCTGCCGATGGCGCCTGATGTCGACGTGGTCAAGATGTTCGGCGGGCTGGCGGCGATGGTGGGCGGCAACATGGCGGGCGGGCTGTTCGCGCGCTCGGTGGTGGTGCGGCTGGATGACGCCGGCGTGCAGGAGGTGCTGGCGCTGGAGGGCAGCGGGCCGTTCGATCCGATGGGCAACGGGCGCTCGATGGCGGGCGCCGTCATGCTGCCCGAGTCGGTGATGGACGAGGCCGACGAGCTGCGCGGCTGGCTGGTGCGCGCGATCGCGTTCGCGCGGTCGCTGCCGCCGAAGGTCAAGAAGAAGGCGAAAGCCAAGGCCAAGGCCCAGCCCAAGCCCACCGCGAAGCGCAAGCCGGCGCGCTGATCACAGCAGCTTGAACAGCCTCACCGCGCCGACGCGCCCCTTGACCTCGGTCGCCGGCAACTCCTCACCGGGATGGCGATCCTTGACCAGCTGGTACACCGCCTCGGTGACCAGGAAGGTCGACGCGAACTGCTTGTTGAGCTGCTCGACGCGCGCAGCCAGGTTCACGGTGTCGCCGATGATGGTGTACTCCTTGCGGTCGGCCGAGCCGATGTTGCCGGTCACCGCGTTGCCGGCGTGCAGCCCCATGCCCACGCGCGTGGTCGGGATGCTGCCCGCGCGGTTGAGCTCGTCGACCTTGCGCGCGATGGCCACGCCGGCCTCGACCGCGTTCTCGACGTTGCGCCCGTCGGCCAGCGGCGCGCCGAACACCGCCATGAAGCCGTCGCCGAGGAACTTGTTGATGATGCCGCCGTGGCGGTTGACCTCGCCGATCAGCGGGCCCCACAGCTTGTTCAGGTAGCCCACCACCTCGTCGGGCGAGCGCTGCTCGGCGTAGCTGGTGAAGCCGCGGATGTCGAGGAACAGCACCGACACCGCGCGCACCTCGGTGCCCGGCGTGGCGCCCTCGGCCAGGAGCTTGTCGACCACCGATGGCGACACGTGCTGACCGAACAGGCTGGTGACGCGGTTGCGCTCCTCGACCAGCGC
>Ga0154020_10004787_pt1 | contig 16072 bp, 16 predicted proteins | sample Klosneuvirus_201_FD_109709 | JGI IMG/M metagenome (GOLD analysis project Ga0154020, IMG submission 109709) | Active sludge microbial communities from wastewater, Klosterneuburg, Austria - Klosneuvirus_20160825_MG | ecosystem: Engineered > WWTP > Aerobic digester > Activated sludge | place...
ACGATCGCCTTCGCCGTAGCATTCGAAAAGGCGTCGATGATTCGAAACTTCGGATCGAAAAATCTGATCATCGCTTGACTTGTTGCGTTCGTAACGAGTTCGATATCGATCGACTCGAAAAGACGTTTCGCGGTTCTCGAATCGTACACGGCCGAAGACTGACCGTCGAGAAGGCCAGGCTGTTCGATCTTAACGATCGCATACGGTGAATGAGGAAACTTAACGATCATTTCTAGGTTGATTCGTATCGGCCTTTTGGAAGTTCCGGCGCCGGTATCGTTAAAACTGTTCCTGGCGGTATCTGCCGAAGATCGACGATCGAATTCTTCGCCGCGATTAACCGCCATTTTCTCCAATCGCCAAGATATCGATCGGCCAGGCCGGAGATCGTATCGGTTACTTGGAAAACGTGCTTCTTAAGGCTCGCGTTCTCGATCGGAACCGCCTTTCCATAACGTTGATAAGGACTAATCGATTTCATAATTAAAAGATATCTTCGGTATAGACCGAAACCGAAGTCGATTCTCCATCTTCTTGGAGTTCTAAAAGTTCGATAGATATTTCCGCTCGATCGCATTCACCGTCGTTATTAAAATGGATCATCTTTACATTTACCGATTCGAGAACGCATCGAAACGTCCAATCGCCGAATTGAGCGAGCAGAGCAGGCGGCGGACCGTCTTCTTCTTCCGTTTTTAGTAGAAGCAAAAGATCGATAGTCGGTTTAACGCTCGTTCCGGTATCGGATTCGTCGATCTGGAGATCTTCGACCGAAATTTGCATCGGATCTCCGTTCGCGTAGAAAAGCGGCCGCGTTCCGATAGTCGTGTTCTGAGGATCCCAATTCGAGCGCGAGTTTAATCGGATCTGCGACGGAAAATATTGGAATTCGAAAGTATAGTTACTTTTGAAATCGATTAACTGAAAGGTTCCTTCGGCCATTTTTAGTGTCTTAACCTCCCATTCTCCATACCGCGTTCGACTAGGCGTTCGATATGCCTTTGATGTTTCGATAACATCGGCCGGAAGATCGCTTCTAACTTCGAAGCATCAAGTTTTTCGATACCTTTCGGAAAGTTAAAAGTTGCCGGAGCGTTTATCGTCGGAGCCTGATTGATCGTCGATCCGCCGGTTTCTACGACCGGCGTCATATCGACCGATTCATTTCGGCCGGAAAGATTTTCGATCGTATTTAACTCCGAACGATCTCGATACGCCTTCGCTTTTGCCGGAACGATCCGTTCGTTTTGGTGAATATACGCTAAACCGGAGTCCGTGACTTGATCGGTTCCTTTGTAAAATCCTGGAATGCTCATTCCGGCGGCGGAATACGGGCTGTTTGCGACTTCTGGCGTTCCGGCCTGGCCGAAGGCCGTTCGAACAACCGGCGAAGATCCTACGGCGTTTATAGGCGAAATCGGAGCGTTAATTATATTGATTACCGACGTAACCGGCGGCGCTTCCGCAACCGTTCGCATTAACGATACGGCGTTCGTGATACGCGGCGCCAGGTTATCGTGAAACGCGACCGTTCGCGACGGAACGATCTTTTCTCCGGCGTGAATATACGAAAGACCGGAACGCCTAACCGTACCGCCTTTTGCGTTCGAATCCGGCGTAATAATCACCGGCGATCCATTGCCTGGGTTCTGCGCTTGCGGAGCCTTCCAATTCGCGAGTTGAGAAGAAACGTTCTGCAGACTCGAATTGACTCCAAGAAGCGATTGAGAAACCGCTACACCGGCGTAACTGACCGCGAATAACGAAGGCGGAACCGGCCGCGATGCGTTATAAAGACCGAGCATCGATTGTTGATTCGCATCAACCTGGGGTGAAAGGTTCGCGAAGCTTTGCGGTAACGGATCTAATACCGGCGGAAGCATTAAAAGTTTTTCGCTTAACTGCGCGGCCGGTGTATTTATACCGGATAAACTAGTCGCTAACGTATCGCCCTGCGTTGCTACGTTCTGTAAAGAAGCCGTAAACGATTCCGGAAACGCCATTTTTAACATAGCGTTCATTCGTTCCGTCGCGTCGGGCGATAGCCCCATCTTAGGCATTTCTTGCGTCCGGAATTGTTGCATTATCTCCGGATTACGAAGGATTTGCGCGTTTTGACGTAAAAAATTAACTCCGGCAAGATCCTGTTGCGTTCGATCTCCGACAGCGCGCCGATTTCCGGTTAACGTTGAAATTGAATTTAACGCTACGGATAATCCAGGTAATAGAACATTTGCCCAAAGTGGCGTTTGCGGCCGGTTAATATTAGGATTCTTTTCGTTTTCTGCTCGTCTGATCGGATAAAGTCGAGCATATTCCGGATCCGTTCGCTTCATTGGCGTATCGAACATCGGTCCGGCCATTCCGCCCTGCCCCATTGTTGATTTTGCCAGGTTCGCGACGATATCAGTTAGATCGTATGATTTCGCACCGAGAGATTTCGAAATGTTATCGCGGCCGCCCTGAAGGTTCCGCATTGTATTTTTCGCCTCCGCTTTTGCCGCCGGTTGAGCGAGCGCACTTTCGAACATTTTAGGTTTCGGCGCTCCGGACATAAAGCGCCAGGGCTTCGCAGTCGGTTGTTCTTTCTTTTGCTGTTCGTAAAGGATCGCCTGAGTTTTAGAGGCATTATTTTGACCCTTGCGCAAATCAGTTTGCTTCGCCGATGTTTCGCGAAGCCATTTGATCATTTCCCAGGTGAAATCTAACGCGGCGAGCGAAATCCCGACTTTTACCAATCGAGGCATTCCGGCCAGTTGGCCGCGGATCCCGCCGACTTTCGTTGCTGTTGCGGCCGCAGTTGTTCCGGTCGATTGCAAGGCGAGATCTGACGCCGATAACGCTCGATTCAAGATCGAGAAGCTTTCCGTTATACTGCTCGCGATCCGTAAACCGGCCAACCCGAGAACAACCTTCGACGTTACGCCTGGGTAATCTCCGAGTATTTTGAGCAACGGTTGAGCCGTTTGCATTAAACTAGTAAGGAATTCTAAAACCGGTCCGCCCGCATCGGCCTTAAAATTCGTCCAAGCGATCTCGAATTTCAGAGCCTTTCCCGCCTGTTCTTCTAACGCCATTTGATGCATTTTTTCAATGCCCATCGCCTGTTCAGTTAGAAGCGATTCTTTTAGTATGCTCCCGCGTTGAGTTAAAAGGTTGTTCAACGCTCGTTCCGATGTTCGGTTCCCGAGCATCCCCTTTAATTCGAGATCCATCCGCTTCGCGGATTCTTCGGTCATATTGCCTTGCTGATCGTATTCAAACTTTTTGCCGGTAATACGTTCAACGTTCGCTCTGATCTTTTCCGCAAAAGCCAACGGATCAGTTTGCAATAATTCCGCGTCGATCAAAGCGCCTGGAGCCATTCGGTTGACAACGCCGGTTGTTTTATTCCGAGTGATCTTGCTTTGATCGAGCATCCCGAGTTCATCCCAACGTTGCATTTTCCGTTGAGCCAATGCTCCGCCGTTCAGATTTTGAAGTAATGAAGTCAGAGCGGTTCCAACCTGACTCGCTCCCATTTCAGCGAATAAGGTTGACATATTGATCAACCCTTTATCGCTAAGATTCTTCGCGTTCGGTCCGCCTTTTCGAGCGAATTGAAGGAAATCTTCACCGGTGATACGGCCGCCGCTCGAAGCCGAAACTTTCGAGATCAAGTCGAAGGTTCGCCGCGCTTCTTCCGGTCCGGTTCGTCCCATAACCTCGATCGCCTTAAAGCCGGTTTGAATGCTCGAACTTGCCTGCTCCGCTGTTTGGCCGTAAACCGCTTGTGCGTTGAAACTGTACTTCGAGGCGATATCGTAAACTTGAGCGGCCTTTTCGATACTGCCGACGGTGTTTACAAGATCCGTCATTATATCGGTTCCGGCCGCCTTCGTCGTGATCTGCTTAGGAGCATTATCCGCAACGACCTTAAACGCTCGCCGGTTATCTTCTTCGTTGAAACCCATTATCTTAAACTGAGCCTGCGACCGTGATAACGCCATCGCCGCGTCTGTATAAGGTTTCGTCATATCCGCCGCGTCGCGGAAACCGGTTCGTATCGCCTGGGTGATCTGCATTCCAGGATCGACGTATCGATCATTAAATTGCGAGACCCGTTGGAGAGCGGTCATTCTTTGCGGCGTTCGCGGAACGTCTGCCTGTTGAGCCGGTAAGATCGGAAGCTTCGGATTAACTCCGGCCGCGTTACCTCCGGTTCGCATCGGCCGGTTGATCTTATTCCGAACGGTATCGAGTGAACGGCCGGTTATACCGGCTTCTTTCCGCATTCGCTGTAACATCGAGACCGCTCCGCTTCCGAAGCTTGCTCCCATTTTGCGAGCGAGTTCGTTTCGGAGTTTTTTCAACGTTCCGAGCGTTAACGCGCCTTGCTTATCTAACTTTTGAAGATCAGAAATGAAAGCTTTGATACCTGGCGAAGCCTGGTTTTTTAGATCGAGAAGAAGGCTAAGTTTTAACGTTTGATCGGCCATCGGATTAGATATTTTGCGAAAAGAAAAAACCCGAAAAGCCACTAGTTAACGTGCTTTTCGGGTTTCGGTGAACCTCTCCAAGTTTTGACAACAGGATTATCGCACAACCGGAGCGGAATCGTCTAATATATTCGCGAAGTGACGTCGAGAAATGATCCGGCATTTCTTGCACCGGATCTCGATCATTCCGGTAACATCGGCCGAAATCTTGAAAAGAAGATAACCGCACGAACAACGGATTTCGCGTAATTCTTCGGCCGGGTTACTTCTTGTCTTGTTTTCGGTTGATTTCATTTAACGCGAGTATGTAACTATTCAGCCGGTGTTTTGGAAGATTTAGGATCTCCGCTTCTGACCAACCTGTTTGCTTCGCTATCGCTATCACGTTGTAAGCGGTTCGACTTTTTCGAAACTTCTTCTCCGCCGTAACGAAAGCTTAATTCCGCCAATAGCGCACCCTGCCTTAAAGCGACGATATCATCTCCATCGAGCGATCGGAACGGTTCGAGGCCGATAGGACCTTCGAACGTGATCGTCGGATCATCTTCGTTGATCAGTTTCGAGATCGTTCGCCCGAGCATAAACATCTCGCGAGCCAGGCCGTCAAGATTCAAAGTATCGGCCGCAACTTCATCGTAACCGGTTGTTAGTCGTTTCAGTTCCGCGATCCGGTAAGTAACGCCCTCGATCTCGAACCCGAAATACATCGTTAAAAGTCCGGTTTTCGCATCGAACGATGTTTCGAGCCCTTCGCGGCCTTTGATCTGAAATTCATCATAACCTGTCGCGATATCGCCTCGATCGATCTTATTTAGCGAAAGCAAAGCCGGTAACGTTGGCGGCATCGTCTTGATCGATCCGAACTTCGTCATTGCCTTTCGCCGGATTAGATCGCCGTGTTGCGTTCTGCTCGAACTTTGAGGATCCGCGTCGAGATCGATAAGTTCGGCGCCGGTTATTCTTCGGCCGAAAGTTACAGTTTTATGAGTGACGCCTTTATCATCGGTAAAACCGTATTTTAATTCGATCGTATGTTCAATATTTTTCTTGCTCATTTCCTTTTATTCCTAGAACCAAAAAACACCGCAGATAACGTGGCATGAACGCTATCCGCAGTGTTTTCGGCTCGCTTCGCTTCCAGGCGCACCCAACGTGAAACCTGGAGACGTTTTGAGTTATTCCGGCAAAGAAAGGCGGATCATACCGGCCGCCCTTCTTTGCTTATTCTTATGCCGCGTGATCGAAATCACTAGGCTGAACGGTAAAGCTGAACATATGTCCTTCTTTCGCGTCGCCTTTGTAATCGTCGAGAGCGAACTTCGTCGGAATGCACTCGATTAGATCGGTTTGAACAACCGGAGTCCGGCCGTCCTCGCCAAGCTGAACGATTCGCATATTACGACGTTCGACCGCGATTCCTTTCGCGAAGTCGTTAAGCCACTGAAACATCTCACGACCCGCGTTATTTAGAGCGGTTGCGTTCTTAACCGTTACCGGCGCCGTTTTACGCTTACCGCGACCATAGATCGGGGTGTCTCGCGTTCCTGGAATGATTTCATACGGTTCCATTTCCGTTTCAACCCCTGTTACTTCGGTTGCTTCCATAGCGGCGACGCCATCGAGTTCAACAACGAAATAGCCTGCACTAACTCCGAATTCCTGAGCCATTATTAGTTACCTCCGAGAACCGACAACGCCTGACCGAGCGGAACGTTATCGATATTTACTATGACCTGTTGAGCCGTAGGACTGATCTTAATTCCAATCGCAACGTGAACCCTGCCAAGAGCAAGATCCGCTTCGAGATTGTTTGAAGCATCGGCCGTCACGACGAACGCTTCTTCTTCCGTCGCTCCGTACAATGCTCCGGCGCGATATAAACTTCGACAGAAGTTCTGGCCGGCCGAAACGAGATCGCGGAACAAACGGCCTTGCGGATCGACCGTCTGGAAAACCGCCCAATTAAATCCGAGACGCGCCGAATGATAAACCAGGTTTACGACGCGGCGTTCGTGGATAAAGCGAAGGCGGGTTTCACCGACTGGGAACAAAAGCTGAGCATCATAGATCTTCAGACCTTCGTTCGTGATCGGGGCGATAACATTGATCTGCTTTGCGGCCAGAGAACCGCGAGCGGTATCGGTCAGCATCTTCGAACCGTCGGTGTTACGTTCAACGTCATACGCGAACGGAACCGCGATATTCGCCGGAGCCTTTTGCGTTCCTTCGTTTCGATCAACGTGAGCGCAAGCACCCAGAGCCGCGATCGAAGGCGGGAACCATTTATCGCCCGACGTTCCGTCGAGTTTCGGTCCTTTCAGCCACGGATAGTAAAGAGCGGCCGCATTCGATCGATACGTCGTTGTGTCGACCGCGAGCATTTCCGAAACATCGTTGCCGAAAGCCGCATCCATAATCGCCAACCGCTGATAAGCTTCGGCGTGAGATTTCAGAGCGACCAAGACCGAACTTGCGGTCTGTCCTGGTATCGCAACCTGACCGCCGCCAAGATTCGTATCATCGAAGGCCGTTAACGAATTGACGTAATCGGTTGCCGTGATACCGACGAAATCATCGTCGCCACCGGTCAAAGCCGTTGCCGCGATATTCTTCGGAAGGTTGTTCGGAGCGACTGTTGCAGATTCAAGATCCGTCAACGTTACGAGTTCCGATTGCAGATTCACATCTGCGATATCGTCGAGCGTGAAGTTATCAAAAACTTCTTCGATCCCGAGCGTCGCGCATCGGAAGGTTAACTTCTTACCTGACGTTGTACCGGTTTCGACCTTTACGGTGATTCCGAGTTCCGTCGGATATTTTGAATCGACCTGAACCGTATCAACCGGCGATCCGGCGTTATCGTCGAGATTGAGCGTTGCGACTGCCGCATCGTCGCCAACAACCCGCGAGATTACGGCCTGGGCTCCGCCGAACATATTGAAAAAGACATAGACCGCATCGGCAAGATGCGAGTTCGCGTTGAAGCTTCCAAACTTCTTAGTGAATTCCAAGAAGCTTGTAACGACAACCGGAGTACCAACCGGACCGAACGGCGTGTAACCTCCGAGGAAAGCGGTTGAGGACGGTTGACGCGAAATCGGCCGCGCCACGGCTCCTGTATTAACCAGAGCGACAACGCCTGGCGTGGTATTTTCCACTGTGATCATTTATTTTTTCTCCTTGGGTTTTTCACCCTCTGCCGTTGCCGGATCTTCGACCGGCGGCGCCGTTGCCGGAACCGTCGCGGATTCAGCCAACGCCTGAACCGTTTTCGCTTCCGCTCGCTTAGTCGCGGCCGTTTCTTTCGTAGCTTCACGAACGACTCGGATATGACCTTTAGCTTCCAAACGACTCATATCGGCATCGAGCGTTTCGACTTCGATCGAACCGCCTGCCGGAATCGTTGTTTCTCCGATTGATAACGACTGATTCAGCCGATTTCGAACTTTTAACATAAGAACCTCCCAACCTTTTATTCTAAGAAAACACGTTTTCGAACCGAACGCCTGGCCTTTCTTGCGTATAATTCGCCGGATGATCGTTCAACCCTTCGACGTCGATAAATAGATCGGTTACATCAACGCCGGTTGTTGTTCGATCTGGCGAGATCCACCGGAAATACGTTCCGAATATCAAAGCGTAAGCGGTAACGTTCGGGATCCGCAAAATATTATCAGTTGCGAGCGGTTTTAACGGCTCGAAAGTAAGCATCTGAGAACCGCTTTTAATTGTCAAGCCTGAAAGTTTTTGGCGGACAAGTTCCATCATTGCGTAGCAACCAGGAACGGCCGGAGCGTCTTCGGTTTCCGGCGTACCGCGCCGCCTGATCTTCTCGCTTCTCGAATCGTTCGAAGCGACGATCGCGGTAAACCAACATTGGTGCCGAAACTGCAACGCTTTACCTGGTAACGTCGCGACCTTTGGATCCAAGATATCGTTTCCGTTACCATAGGAAACCATTATCTTCGGAAATTCCTTCGCGTTACCGGCGATCGAGCGTTTTAGGTTTTCCGCGTCGAGATCGCCCGAATAGGTAACAACCTTATTAACTCCGATAGCTTCGGCCGCAGTCTTTAACGCAAGGATCATTCCGTCCTCGATACCGCCGATATATTGTTCGAAAGTTGGTAAAGGCATATTTAAGATTAAAGGCTATAATGCCGCATAAAGATCTCGCCAACGGCGTCGATATCTTCCGGTTGATACATAACCCACGGCCGCGCCGGTGTATGATTTGGCCAACCGTATTGCATCCGGTTCGCCTGAACCGCGTTCGATCCGGCTTCGGCCGAATCATCGGTAACGATCGTTTCGAGTCCGCCAACCATATTCCCGTATTCGAATAACGGCGTCGAACCTGTTCCGCGTCTCGCTCTGGCGGCGATCGTAGAAGCCGCGAGCGGTGTGAACGTTGGCCTTCCGCCGGTCATTACGTTCGAGACGATCGAAGCTTGCATTACCTGGCCGGAAGCCGCGAGCGGCGTCTTTGAATCTGCCAATCGATCTTCTAATCGATAGATCTGAGCAAATACGTTGTCGAGTCCTTGTAATTGCATTTCGTTAAACGAATTCGTGATCGCAATAAACCTTCCACCAAGGTGTTATTAGATCCGGCGATTTTAGATCCGGCCGGTTGATAACATACCGGCGCGAACCGATTAAAATATGCGTGGCAGACTCAAAAGCGGTTGCCAGGCCGGAAGCCTCACTCGCTATATAGATCAAACTATTTTCCCGCGCTCCGGCATCTTCTAAACCAGTTGGATTTACGTCGGTATTATCAAAGAACCACGAACCGGTTACGGTATAGATCGAGGCATATTGACCTGTGTCTTCGTTGAGTGTTTGCAAATAGATCGCGGAAATGCCTGACCAGTCGGCTTCGAAACGAGTGAAGACTTCGGCCGCTCGATTCATTATCTCTGCGTAGTTTGCCATTTTAGAACCACTTTCCGCTTGCGATCGCTCCGACGCCGGTTTCCACTCCGCCAGGATCTTCGGTAACGAGAAGTTCCCAATCGTACATTGCTCGAATTTCATTCCGAAACGAGAGCCGAGAGCCGGATCCATCGTCTTTCTTAAAGAATTCGATAGGTCCGACTTTCTTGATATCGCCTTCGCCGCCTTTGCCGCGATAGGCAGGCCATTGAGTGAGCATAGAAAGAACGATCGCCCATTTCGCATTTGACCAATCGAGCGTATCCGGCGAAGAAATCATTTCTTCGGTTTCGTCGGTCGATAACATAACGATCAACGATAACTGAATGATCTGAGCCTTCGTCGGTGCGGCCGGTAAAGTCGGAGCGTAACCCATTTCTTTCTATGCCCTCTGATTAACGATTATGGACGAACGCGAATCGAAACAAAAACGTTACCGACAAGATCGGCCGCTACACCGGCTTCGGTGTAAGTCGAAATCGTGATTACGTTTGCCGAAGTATGTTCGACGCGAGCGAGAACCGCCGTTGCTCCCGAATCGACTGATACCTGGATCATCGTTTTCGCGAGCGTGAATTTACCGGTTGCCGTAAGCGTATAAATACCGGTGTTCGATCTCGCGAGCGTTGGCGTCGCTCCGAGAGTGTTTTCGTGGATCGTCGCGGTTGGTGCGGCTGTTCCGGCCTGAGCAAGAACGGCGTCATAAGTCGCGGCTCCGGCTTTACCGGCATCGAGCCAAACGGTGCCGTTCGAAACGAAAAGCTGATAACGGCCGGTTGCGTGAGTTGTCATCGCGAGCGAACCGGCGGCGAGAGCCGTTGTCGTTACTCCGGCCGAAATCGCGGTAGTTAGAAGCGTAACCTTCTTACCATTAGCGAGCGTGAAGAACGTTTTGTAAACGTTAGTGAAAAGATGTTTAAGATCTGAGATTCGCATTATATCCTCCTACACGAAGCACTGAGAGATAGAAAAGGAAATCGAACGTGGGAGCCGTTCGGGTGAATTATTCTGCCGCTTCGCCTTCCGGATCGCCTTTCGGTTTCCGGCCGCGCTTTAGAGAATCGTCTTCGGCTTCTTCGGTTTCGGCTTTCGCCCCAAAACCAAAAATAACCTGGGCTTTCGTCAGGCGTTTAACCTGATCTTTCGTTAACACTTTTGCTAACGCGGCCTCTGAACCTGGTCCATAAACCGTTTTATTGATCCGGACTGAACCGACGATCGTCGGAACTTCGGCCACGTTATTTGTTTCGGCAAACTTTGCCATAAAATCTGAACCTCCACTTTGGATTTATTAAAAATGATGGAAGGCCGGAATTGCTTCCGGCCTCCGGTTAGATCGAATTAGAAACCAACGTCCATAACGTAAAGCTTCTGCTCGTTCGGGATCGGCGCCGCATTTACCTGAACTTCGACCGATAGTTCACGGCCGCCGTTATGTTCGCGGTAAAACGCTGTTTGGCCGTTCGTATCGATCTTTGCTTGTGGCAAAGCCCGAGCGATATCCATCGCACGAATGACCGGAGCGAAAGCCATATTACCGACGTTAACATCGGAAGGAATCGCGGCGATCTTCTGAGCGGTGTGAACTTTCGTCTGCGTCGTTGCCGTACCGCCATCGTCAAAGACTTCGACGGTATGTTCGTTCACGTAGAACTTGAAATCGCTTCCAAGATCGTCTTGAATTCGCTGTTCGAGTTGAACGCGAGTCATTTTCGCTCCACCGGCGAGATCCGGCGCATCGGCGAGAACCGCATTAGCGAAGTTCTGTCGGCAGGCAACGCCACGGATCGAACCGATAGCGTCGCGAGCATCGGCGAGCCACGCGAGCAGTTCGTCGTATGCGTTAAGGCCGGTATCATTCCAAGCGGTTCCGGCGGTTTGATAACGCGAAGCGTCGAACGCGAACGAGGCCGTATATGTTTCGGCCGAATTCTGCGGATTTCTCTGCGTCAACGTTCCGAGTAACCAGGCCTGGAAAGCATCGACTTCGAGGCGTCGATAATTCGCGGCCGTGATCGCCGCAACGCGGCCAGGAACGTCGTTCTGCATAATCTCTGCGAGCAGAGCGGCGTTTCCGTTCGTTCTCTCCGCAAGGATCTGCAGTTCGTATTCTCCCCACTGATAATAACCTTCGACCGGAACGATCGAGATATCGCGGAAGTTCGGCGTCTTGACCGGAATCAAGCGGCCGTTCTGGTTCCATTCGCGTCGATCTGATACCGGACGATAATCGAGCGAAGTAACGTCTTTAAGATCGACGCTAGAAACCGGTAATCGTGGGAAAAATAGATCCCACATCAAGCGCCCGTTATCGTTCGGGCTGATCGCCTGCGCTCTAACCGTCAGAGCCGCAGGAGAAACTTCTCTTACTGAATTGATCCAATGAAAATTTGACATTGTATTTGTTTCTCTCCTTGTTAAGCGTTACTGACTTAGGTTCGAGTGATTCGGCAATTTGAACCGGCCAAATCGAATCCGGCGATCTCGTAAGCGGTATAAGCGCGGCCAAGATTATCTTCCGCGATATCGCGGTTAACGAGGCCGAATCCGACGGCTACGAAAACCGTTCCGGTATCGGCGGCAAGCGAAACGTCGGTTGGCGGAACCGTCGCGTGACCGAGATTGATCGGCTCGATCGTGACTCCGTAAACTGCGACGCCATCGCCAATGGTGTTGCCTGATTTATCAAGCGGAACTCCTGGTTTGATATTTCCGAACTGATCGACTTCCGCCGTTGTCAAGTCAGAAATATCGACTTTGACAACATCCGTATTTAGAATGTTGCCAACGAACACGGGGGCGTGTGCAAGCCCTCCGGTTATGGTACCGATTTTCAAAGGCATATTTTTACTCCCTGAATGAAATTAAATTGTAAATGATCGAAAAAGCGGTTTAAGCTTTTAGGCCGACGCGCTTTCGCCACGGCCAAATCGAGCATCGAGCGAAGCGGCCGGAACCGCAGGCTTTTGCGATTCAATCGTTTCTTTTCGAAGTGCGTCGAAAAAGTTCGTGGCTGAACTATGCGGAGCGGGATCGCCAGTATTCGTGCTAGGCGGAACCGTTTCCGTATTCGCCTCTGAACTGACTTTCAGTGCAGGAAGGTATTTTCCGAGATCTGCTTTCGCAAAATCGGCAAAAGAAATGACTTGATCTTTATCGGTTTTCTGAATATAGGCGACTTTCGCTTCGACGCCGGTTTCTTTATCCTTAACCGTCTGAAACGTGAACTTCGCATCTGGAAATTTCAGTTTCAGTTGATCGGCCAGAACATCGACGTCAAGTTTGGAACCGTCAAGACCGAGATCGGCAACCGTTCGGAGTGTTTCGAGTGTCGATAACTCACGGTTCGTTTGTTCGAGCGTAGCGACCGATTCGATCGCCTTTTTAACATCGGCGGCCTTCATATTTAAGGCCTGATAAACCGCCCAATCTTTTGCCTGATCCGGCGTTAACACCAAACCACCTTCCGGAACTTTACCGGTAAGCTGTCGAATCTGTTCGCGTTGCTGGAAGTTATCGTCATAAAGCTTCGCGGCTACCGCGATCGCGTCATTGTTGTTCTTATTCAGCATCGCCTGGAAACCGGCCGCCGCCGGTTCGGGAAGCTGAAAGCCTCCGTAATTCGGAGCAGGTGCAGGCGGTTGAAAACCAGGATTCGGAGTTGGTGTTGGATCTGACATAATTTTGGGTGCTATCGTTCGAACAAAAAAGTTAAATACCGATTACGGACAGAAGACTACACCAACCGCTAATCGAAAATCAAGTGTATTTTAGATGTTTAACGGATTCGGCGTTTTATTCGCTTCGAGTTCAGCCTTCGCGTTCGCTTCGATGTAGGCCGCGAGCGTTGGAATTTCCTTTTCGTCGTAACCGGCCGCTTTCAGATATTCTGTTGGCGGAAGGCCTAAAGATTTCATCTTCGAAGCGTAATCGACGCGTTCGGCCTTTACCTCGATTTCTTCCGATTCGGTTAACTGGATTAACCGCGTTTCGTGAAGATCGAAGTTAAGATTCCCACGGCCGTATGAATCGAGATTAAACGGAGCGAAGATCCTTCGAGCCGGATCGACTTTATTCCAACCGCCGATATTGTATCGCATACCGCCGATTGCTAATTGCTGTTGACGGATCTTAACAAGTTGTTCGTTATATGAAACCTGGGAAGCGTTCAACCGGTTCTGCGCCGGTGTCAGTTTCCGTTCGAGAGCGATGCCGGAAACCTGGGTACTATCCGAGATGATCGCCGGAACCGAAAGTTCTGGATAATCTTCGGTAAAAGAGATCAGCAATTCTTTTAGATACGGATGTGCTTCGGCCAAGGCGAGCGAACCGGCTAGATCGTGAACCGTCGCGCCGTTCGTCGTTTTCAGAACAACCCAATTCAACCGCGAATCGTGAGGATCGATTATGCCGGTTTCTTTGTTATAAGTACCGCCAATGATCGGAACGATCTCTGAGGCTCCGGCGATGATCTTCGGAGATTCGACCGCCTTATGAATATTGTCGTGAAGGTGAGATCCGAGAGAATTCGCTTCGTCGAGTTTATCAGGATGCCGGAAGGCCGGAACGCCGTGATCGGTTCCGTTGTCTGCGTGACGTAACCAGGCCGCGAAAACAAAGCCGTATCGATTCGCTTCTTCGGCGTTATTTCGCCCTGGCGGAACAAATAGTTTATCGTTTCGGTAGAATCGAGTAACCTCCTGATCGACAACCTTTTTGAATCGATAAGTTTCGCGTTTATCGTAATCAAAAACGTCATATTCAAGCGTATAACCGATAACGTCGCCGGATTCATTTAACCGGAGATCAGTAACGTAAGAAGGATTGATCGCTTTATGAAAAACCTTCTGCCGTTCGAGATCATCGACGCCTTCGATCAAGACATTTCCCATAACGGCCGCGTAAGATTTCAGAAGCCGTTGAGAACTGCCGAAGTTGCTCCACTGATCGATCTGAGCAACGGCTTCGACGATCTTTTCATCGGTACCGGCCGCGAGCGGAGTTTTTAGATGTTTGAATTGAGGATTCGGAACCAATCGCCAAATATTATCTATATGGAAATCGGCAATCTGAACAGAAGGATTAAAGATCAATCGAAGATGCTGATAAAGTTCCCGAGCCGCAAGATCTGATTTCCAATCGATGCCGACGTTCTTCGAATAAAGTTCGTTCTGATAAAGCATCCATCGTCGATCGTATTCGGTAACGCGTTCCTGGTGTGTAAGGTTTCGAGTCCGCGACATTGGATCGCGGAAGATGTTAATGCCTGCCTGTATCGCCATTTTTGTCCTCTCAAATAAACCGGCCATAATATTCCGTTTTTATAACCTGAGCCCTTCGAACATCCGGCGTTCCGCTTCGGAAACGTCCACCGTTTTGCTTAGTTGGTTAAATGCTAGGCTAGTCGCATCGACCTGATCATCGTGTTTACCATTCGGGAATTTCCTTAGTTCTTCGATGAAAGCGACATTCCAATCACCGCGAACTAATTTAACATTACCGGCGTTTATTTGCGAAGATAAAGCTTCGGCGCGTGATTCTTTGGATCCGGTTGCTCGTTCAGTCGTAACGATAAAACCGGCCAGGTTCTTGATAAAAGCTTCGGCCGCGCTTTTACCGCCGGAGCCGCCTTCTTGTTCGCCAATGATCGAGACCGGCCTTCCGTCGAGATTCGCGGTTAATTTGATATGACCGTCGCGCGTCGCCGTATCCCATTGACCGCGCCGGATCTCTTCGATGTAGAAGATCCCGTTCGCGGCCGATACCTTCGAACCAACCGTGAAATCTCCCGAATCCTTCGTCGCGGCCATATCCCAACCGCGAACACGTTTCGCGATCGCCGGAGCCGCGTCAACGATCTCCATTTTATTAACGTGAAAGAATAATCCTTCTTTCGAACTAGGCCGTTGCTGATAAAGAGCATCGAACGTGTAAGAGTTCTTCGACCGGCGCCGAAGCATAAACTTTTCGTCGTATCGCTCCGGACAAAGAGCAAGTCCTTCTTCTTTTCGGAAATCTTCTTCGATCGTACACGTATCAGGAAAACCGTAATCTTCGAGCGGTTCCGATAGGCCAGGTAAACAAACGATGTGCCATTCTTCCGGTTCTGCTATCTTTTCTTGTTCGAGAAGCCAACCGGCAAGATCATCTTCGTGCCATCGCGTCTGAATGATCAGGATCGCGGCATCCGGCTCCGCTCGCGTTTCGAACGTCGAGGAATACCATTCTTTTTGTTTTTCACGGATCAATTCGGAACTAGCATCTTCGGAGTTTCGAAGCGGATCGTCGACGATCAGTAAATGGCCGCCTTTACCGGTAATCGAACCACCTACACCGGCCGCCCACATTCCGCCGCCTTCCGGCGTTTCCCAATGTGAAACCGAACCGGCATCTTCTCGAACCTTTCCGCCGCATTTCGTAAAGTTCGATCGAGCGGCTCGCGATAACGTGAACGCGAGTTGAGCAGAGTAGGACGTCAGGCCAACGAAATGCGAAGGATTATGATGAACGTAATAGGCAGAGAACAGACGCGAAACCATTTCAGATTTCGAGTGACGCGGCGGGAGAAAGATCATAACTCGCTTCTTCCGGCCTTTTGCGACGTCTTCGAGGATATCGATCAGCAATTCGCAGTGATCGTAGAATTCGAACTTCGG
>Ga0154020_10004789_pt1 | contig 16069 bp, 23 predicted proteins | sample Klosneuvirus_201_FD_109709 | JGI IMG/M metagenome (GOLD analysis project Ga0154020, IMG submission 109709) | Active sludge microbial communities from wastewater, Klosterneuburg, Austria - Klosneuvirus_20160825_MG | ecosystem: Engineered > WWTP > Aerobic digester > Activated sludge | place...
CTTGGGAGGGACCCTCAGCTTGAGATGGTTCGGTGGGCGACTCAGCATTTGCAGCTGAGCCACCGGCCTCCAGATCGGTGGGCTTAACCGTCGTGTTCGCTTCGGTACTAGAGGACTCCGTGGGGGTCGTGGCGGCATCGATAGGCGGGGCGGGAGTGGCCTCGGTTGGTGTGGAGTCGACGACAGGAGGCAGCGATGGTTCGGATTCGGTCGTGTGGCTCAGTGAACTGCTAATGCTTGCACTCTCCGAGGTCGAATCATCGATCGAGTCGCGCTTCACGTCGCCTCCTACTCGCTGCAAGGCCTCCCTCTCTTTCTCCTTGTCTCGCTCCTCTCGAGAGCGCTCCTTCTTATCGCCGTCGCGGCGATGCTTTGCGGAGTCACCGCTTCCTTCAGCTTCACTGCGACTAACCTTGAAGGGATGCTGTCGATCAGTGACAGTGATGTGTTCGCCCTTGACACCGTGCGCGCTAGTCGAGTGCGATGTGGTGAGTGAGGAGGTGGAGGAGTGCATCTTGTCGCCGTGGCGATGGCTGCTATGTTGATGCGATTTGCTGATCCGCTCGCGCACCTTCTTGACGCTGTGATCTTTCTCTTTGTCCTTGTCCTTCTCCTTGCCTTCCTCCTTCTCCTTCTTCTCCTTCTTCTCCTTGTCGTTGCGCCTTCTTGGTATGGCGTCATTTGGCGATCCTGATGGACTTGGAGATTTCTGTGTGGAAGCATCGCTTAGGGTGATCTTGTCGAGCGATAACTCTTCATTATCGGAGGAGTATTTCTTAGGTGTCTCTAGCTTGGACGCTGAACTTGACCGCTTCATGAACTTAACCTCTTCGTCTAATGGTGAGCCGACGAAGATGAGCTCTGCATCATCGGAGTTTTCAGAATTGTTATCGGAGTTATCGGAGCTGTCATAGGACTCCTCGTCCTCTGGTGGAGGAGCGCAGAGCGTATCAAGGAACTGAACGAGGTCGCTCGTGTACTTCTGCACGATCTGATTGAGACACATCATGTACGTCTCCTTGGCACCAAACTCGGTGAAGCTCGCCAATACCTGATATGAGAGGAGCTTTGTCAGCAAATGTCAATCAATGAGAAGTAATATCACATTGATTGGATTACCTGAAGAGTTTTGGCAACGTATAGGAGCGCTCGTGGCAGATTGCCTTTAAAGCTGGAAGCGCTGATGAAACCGCATTGGTGAGGTGCCATCAATGCAGGATTGTACTAAGCGATACGAACAAATGAGAAGAGAAGTAATGTCCCCCAATGAAAAGTGATGTTTCCATAGAGGTCATTGCCCTGCCTCGATCAAGGGAGAGCCAATGAGAGGAGATTGAGTGGAGGTACCAAGCGGAGGAAGATGAACGACGACACGGCAATATGGTGGATCTGTTTGTTTTCGGAGAATTTTTCCGAGCACTTCATCGCCATCATTTGAAAGATCCGTCGAAGCGGCCTAAGCATAATAACATTGTAATTAATCAAATAGTGAAACGTACGTAGTAAATCAGGGGAACATACATAGGGAAGGCTGCGGCGGATCCGAAGAGGTGTGGCAACAGCGCATCAAAGTAGAGCTTCAGGTTATCGATCGCTTGAGTGATTGCGTCTGGTTTCGCCATCCCAGGATATATCTACGCGGGGGAAATGTCATCAGAAAATATATATACGTATATAAAAGTGGCATCGAGACAACTAGGTACCTCGCATGGAAGGTCTTTCTCGAGAACGAACTTGAAGAAAGGGCCAAGCACTTGCTTGAGGTATGGCTTACAGATGATCTTCATGTAATCCTCAACGATTCCCGATGCCAACGTATCGCCTATGAGAAATCACAATGACACACCAGCAAAGAGAGAACGCAACCGCCATGCAGAAAAGAGTCACCTCTAAAAATGTCATTGCCGACGAAGTCATGAGCATTGCTGATGTGGTCCTCGATCAAACTGATGGAGAGGGGGACGATCGAATCTCGGTAGGCAAAGGCGGCCACAATGCATCGATATAACTCCGCTCCCGTTTGCAACCTAAAGCACCATTAAACATCAATCAATCAACAATTCATAGCATATTCGATTATAGACCTGGCCGATAAGCTGTTGTGAGAACAATGAAATTGGAAATAAAATAAGGAACAAAAAAGCGTACTTTAGCCTTCCTGCGAGACGGAATAGAAGAAACTTATCTTGTTCCAAGAGCGAAAGGAACTCTTCGTAGTTATCTTCTCCGAGAATGACGTGAAACTAAAATGCAACAAAAGAGATGGTAAGAACAAATCGATGATATGAGATATAGCTCATCATACGCGATAGTTGAAGTGAACGTGGACAGTGCCAGGATGTGGGGTATATTCTGACGCTATCGAAAAACTTTCGCTTCGATCTTCATCATCGGCCAAACTCCTAAAGATAACAACAAATCAGCAACAGAGGGCCAGCGAGAGACAGGACGAAGGGACACCGAACCGAACGATGTCATTGAGAGGAATCTGAACGAATCCAATTCGGTCAGGGAATTCCATTCCATCGTCCATTATCTAAAATATCGAAGTCCGATTAAGGTAAATAGATCTCCGATCATCATCGAAAACCGTCAAAGAGGAAACGGCGGCGGTACCGCTTGGTCCTCCTCGGCGTGGTAAACGCTGACGTTGACCTCGAGCGTCGGCAAATCCTTATCTGAGATCTCACTAAACGAAAGGAAAATGATGAAAAATAAATAAATCTCGTGAAATGATTCGATTCCACAGGAAAGGAAAATAGAGCAGAGGAGACGAAAGGAGAAGGAACGTACGATTCGGCAATGCAAACCCACTCGGGGTTTTTGCTTCCGTTGACGACGAGCGATGTGAAACGATTGCTGCCCACGGCCACCGTGCAGAATGTTCGCATCAACATCTCCGGAACTGCAAACAGAGGCATGAGAAGCGTGACAAAAGTATTGAGGCGCGGTAAAAGGTCTGAGAGAAAAGTTCAAATGATTAGGGTAGACATCGTCGAGCACGAGGAAAACGAGACGGCCGTCGCCGCTCGATGAGGCTCGACACGGCAAAACAAGGGCACGATTAGATTCGTGGGTTATTCACAAAGACTCCAAGGGCTTCGGTCAGAATATAAAGAGAGAAAACGCCAATGGCTCCGATGAAGGCGATTGAACCTTCTTTCTTGGGCTTCTTGGTGCCGTCCTTCTGGGCCTTTACGAACATGCTCGAGATGTTCTCACCGCGAACGACTACAATCGCAACGATCAATTCACTAATCGCAATAGCAATATATATGAAGGAATGTTATTAAACACAGATGCGAAAAGACGCAGGACGAGGCGTGCGAAAGGACCGGGAAATTGACGCAACGTCTCTTCCCACAAATCGACCGAAGGCGTCGGCGTTCCTCGAGTGCGCCGCGCCACGCCGAGAAAAGTGCTCAAAATGGTGATCACAAATAATAACTTCATAATTGTTCGAAGATTCGAATGAGGAACGAGGGACTGAGACAGAAGGGCAGGGCTCGACGAGAAGCCAGAGAGGAAAGAAGTCAAAGCATTACCAAGCCTCGCCACCGCCTTGCACGCCAACAAAAATGCTTCAAAATATATAAACTTTTCAAATTATGCATATAAATCATAACGCACCGCGGACTTGGAGGCGACCATCGTCGAGCTGGACCTCTTCGAGCTGCTGGTTGAATTGCACGCCTCGTCGCGGCGACGTGACGATCTTGGTGCGCGACATGGAGGCTCTCTATCGCGCACGCGGCTCCGCGGGGACCGACGTATGGAGCTTCATTATCGCTAAGAAGGGACTGCCATCGGCCTCATCGCCCATTCATCGCCTTTCATCGGCGGAGATCTTATTGGTTGGCAGGCATTCTCGCAGAGCTCGCTCCTCGACTCCTCGTTCATCCCCTTCGAATTTGCCAAGAGTACTCCGCTGCAGAAAGCAACGCGGCAGCAAAAAGGACCCTGGGCCGTTGCACTCAGAAGGGCTGACCTCTGCTCCGAGCGACGAGCTTCCGTTTCGCCGCTGCTTCCGATACGCTCTGATAGTGCGCCGCGTATACGGCGAGCGCCCGTCAATCAAATCAACGAGTAAGAAGTCAAATCAAACTAATTTATTTATGAGCTAAGAAGACACGCCAAATTCACAGCGGGATTTAACGGATGAGCTCGTCATTGCCGGTGACGAGGAGGTCAACGAGCGAGTTGTAGTTGACACGGCCGAGGTCATCGACGTCAACGTCCTGCATGACGATGTCGATCTAAACGAGAAAAATCGATGAGGGCGGCAAGAAACAAAAAGCAGCGAGGTTCAAATGGTCGCGAAATGAACGCGAGGGACCGTCGAGAAGACGGCTCGAGTAACCGAGTCGCGTAGAGGGCTGGCGAGTTGAACAACCAACAAAAAGACGAGAAAACAAACTCCAAAAAACAACAAGATCTGGAGACGAAGCAAGGAGGACGCAAAAACTGTCTGGACCGGGTGCAGATGGGAAGCCGAGAAAGGCTAGTCCGAACGGAACTTGACGCAGAGGTCAATCATATCATAGAATGGCACGAAGAACAAAAATATAATCATGAAAAAGCAATATCACGTAATAAGAGGCGTGGGACGAGGGAAGAAGAGGGCTGGGCGAAGAGGCAACGGGGCCGAGAGGGCGAGAGCGGTACCTCCTGGTGGGTCATGGCGTCACCGACGGTGGCGAGCATCTGGCGGAGCTCAGACTCGGGGATGGTACCGTTGTTCTCAGCATCGAGGAGCTTGAAGGCAGAGCGAGCATCCTTGTCCTGCTGCTGGGGCGAGGAGAACTTCTTCTCATAGAAGCTCTTGAAGGTGGCGAAGTCAACGTTGTCGTCTACGAGAAAACATTATTTTCAAATTTATGATCATTAAGGAGCAAATGGGACTGGGAAACGAGTCACAACGGAGGCCGGGGAACGGCTAGGACGACGGGTCAATTCACCAATAGGAGTGGCGTCCCTATGCCTCCAAGATATAATAAAATATATTCGCACCAACGCCCTTGAAAGCATCCTTGAGCTCAGTCTCGGTAGGGTTCTTGCCGAGGGCACGGATTCCCATGGCAAGGTCGGCCTTGGAGATGGCACCGTCGCCGTCAATGTCGAAGGCGGTGAAGCAATCCTTAATCTCAGAGGCAGTAATCTTGGACTACACAAGCGGCAAGATCAGAACAGGAGGGGGCGCAGACGAAGAAGCCTCGAAGGGTCAAGAGCGGCGGCCAATAATCGACGGACCATTGCAAGCAAGTTGAAGCGAGTACAAGGCACTGATTAGGTGGCGCTTTAGCGAGCGTCGAAGAGACGAAGAACGGGCTGAAAAGGGGGCCAAGACGGCGAGGTGACGCGAGCAACCTACTCGTGGCCGGTTTTTCTTCCGACTGAAGCGCTGCTGGCCGTGCCAAGCTTGCCCCTCGTCCTGCCTCACACCGCGTTCAACTGGAAACTGAGGCGAACCATTTGTGTTTTGCCCTACGAACGAGAGCAAGAAGAGGGCGCAAGGAATTTCGATTTCCGCGCCCCTCAGCCTCTCCCCCGCTCGTGCCCTCGTCTGTTTCGTGAGCGAACATGGTACCTTTTTGCAAGATCTTGAATATATTAGTTTTTTTTTGGGAGTCGTCCAGGGCGCGGGTTCCATCAGCTTTCTTGAATCAATTCTTTTTCGGTTGCTTGCCTGCTTCTTCGCCAGTCTGCCTCAGCCGTCCTTCCTTCATGGCCTCACCCTCGTGGATTTCAGATCATGTGGTGGAATCATAGTATTTTATTTTGGTGGAGAATCGCCGCGTTGTGGGCGCGTGTGAGAGCTCAGTGCTGTCGTCGAGGGCGAGCCCTTCATCGTCGTCGTTGCTTCCAAGCGTTCTTCACTGATTCCTGCTTTCTAGAGTGCCGACGGCGAGAACGAGCTGACTGTCTTCGTGGGTGGAATTAGCCCAAAGGTATTGATATGTTGATCTTAGTGCATGATCGCGTCTAAGCCTCCTCCCTCACCAGGCGACCGAGGAAGGCCTCAAGCAGTTCTTTGAGAGCAACTTCGGCGACGTCGATTCGACTAAGATCATCTATGATCGCGGCACTGGCCGCAGCAAGGGCTATGGCTTTGTCACCTTCCGCAATGCCGAGACTGCTCAGATGGTGCGCCAGAGCAGCGGTCTTATGTTCCTCGGCAAGGTGCTGAATATTGGCAATGCCTATCGCCGCCATCCGCCTTTCCCCCGCGAGGAGGGCGGCTTTCCACCTGGCCCTGGCGCCGGTGGTCCCTATCCTCCTCCCTTTGGTTATCCCCCTTACGGTTACTATCCGCCATATATGTATCCGATGCCTGGCCTAGGCGCTCCTGCTCCCGCTGGCGTACGGCTGATTTCAATTGCAGATGATTGCGAGCTCTAACTCTTCTTCCTTAGGGAGACGGTGTGGCTGGCGGTGCGAATGCTCCACCTACTCAAGAACAGATGCAAGCATATCAAATGCAAATGCAGGCGATGATGCAAGCGCAGATGGCCATGTGGGCCCAGATGCAACAGAACCCCGCCACTGCACAGCTCGCGACTCAGTTCGCCCAGATGTCGCTGAACCCTCATGGCCCTCCTCCATATCAGCAAGATCCTTCACGGCCATCGATCAAAGAGGATGGCAACGGCGCGGACAGTAAGAAGGAAACCGACACTGGCGCCCCAAACACTTCTGCATCTAAGTAAGTCGCGATTCACCGCTGGACTTTCTTCTCCTCCACCCCTCTATCCTCGACTACCACACCAATCACTGCAACACTTCCGCCCGAATCCTCATTCCCATTGCGTTCTCGCTAGACTGTTTGTGCCCCATGTCACTTCCTCTCCTTCCATCATCACCATCATCACCGCATACATGATGCTTCCGCTGCTTATCACCACTTCCTGCCGCCTCGTTGTCGTTGCCCGTCTCCACGTCGTCCCTTAATTCAGACTGGTGTACCATGTCAGAAGTTGATGATGACCCGAGGGTGTCGGAGGGGCTCAGAAACTATCAGCGACATCCTGATATCGGTAACGACAGGATCTTCAGCTCCATCACCGAAGCGCGCCCCTAGCTCGCCGCACCAGTCCTCTCTTCTCTCGCACACGCAGCACGCTACGTATATATTGTATTTCTAATTGTAAGGTTCGCGCCATTCCTTCTTGGCTCGTCGAGAGCCCCTCCCCTTTCCCTCGACGAGTTGATTTCGTCTTGCAGGTTCCGCCGATCCCTGGCCTGTAGCCTCTCAGCACTCTGATTTTTTTCTTTTTAGTAAATAGTATTTATATTATGTTTGCGTTTTCATTGGTCGCTCTCTGTGACGGAGGCTCGCCTGTGCTCATTTGCCCCCCTTTCCCTCGCCCCCCTCGCCCTCGTCCCTCTTTCCCTCGCTTCCCTGCTCTGAGGCCAATTCTTTCATCTTCTTTCTATGATTAGTGTTGTCGTATCTCCGTGTTCTAGATGACACGGGACAGTCCTGTGGAGCCTCGACTCCCCTTGAAATGTTTCGCTCGACTTTTCTCATCGGCCCTTTCAACGATCACAAATTCCCCTCTCTCCTCTCTCTCGCTCGCTCTCTCTTGCTCCCCTCGTCGACTCTTTCCACCGTCCTCACCGTCTTTCTCTGTTTCAGCGAGCGGCGCGCCAATGTCCGAGAAAAGTGTTCTGAAGCCTAGCGGGCGCAGCTACGGCTCGATCCAGGGAGGTCTCGGTCTGACGACTGGCGGCGCCAAGATCTCGGATGTGCTCGGCTCCGGCGGCGAGTCGTCGTCGTCATCGTCCTCCTCGACCGACAGTGACAGCCTCGTTCCTGAGGGCTCTGTCCAGGTACTCTCATCTCCTTGCTCTTCAACATCTCTTGTTTTCGCCCGATTCGCTGATTCGCTGATTTCTGCGTCGAAGAATCGCTCGAGGAACTCCTTCGCTTTTCGGACTTACTCTCTACTCTGCTCCCTTGTGTTTTGTTTGCTTTCTTCCCCTCTTGTTTGACGATCGTTGTGTTCAAGACGGAGGAGATTCACTTGCACCACGAGAAAGGTGTGGGCAACTTCGGCGGCAAGACGATCGGTTTCTTTGCCGGCATGACGTTGATCGTCAATAACATCTTCGGCCCTGCCCTTCCCACCCTCCCCACCGTCTTCCAGCAAGCTGGTTGGTTTATGTACTTCGATTCTTCTCTTTTGTATTCGACTCTTACGATTTGTTGGATGTGAGATGATGGCCTTGTCAGTCTCCTCCTCTTTTCATCACTTCTCCTCTGCTAGCCCTCTGTTGCTCTTCGGCATCATGATGATCGCGAGCTCTTATGGTGGCATGATGATCGCAGAGGCCATGCGCTATGTCCCCGGTACCTCCTCCTCCTCCTTCCCTCTCCTTCCTTACCCTTCGTTCTTGACCCTCATCCCCTTCTTCTCCTAGGTAACGAAAATTATAAAGATCGCGTCGAGTTTGCCGCCATGTCCAAGTTCTACTTTGGGCGGTGGGGCTATTACATCATTCAGCTCTTCCTCAACATGTCGCTAATGAGCATGAACATGGTCTCCATCATTGTCTCTTCTCAGGTTATCCTCTCCTCTTTCTCCTCCCTCTCCTCTTCTTGTGTGCCATTCATCTGTATTTTGTCAGGTTGCGGATTTGATGATATTGCGCATCTTCGGAAGGACGGGTGGCCTCGAGTTCTACCCTTACTTCCGCTGGACTTGGGCTGAAACCGTCGGCGACGATATCACTCCGTTTGGTTCGCCCTCGATCTTGTATACCTTTGATTGTCCGATTTGAAGTCTCTTATGCAAAGTGCTATTCTTAGGAAATATATACGTCTTGTCCCTCGGCGTTCTACTCAACATTGCTATTGTCATTCCTCTCGGATATATCAACTTGGACGACAATATTATCGTTCAAGTCGGTGCGCATCATCTCTCTTGTGTTGTTTCCTTCATCTTGCTCTGAGGGCGATAGTGCTGGAGGTGATGATGGTGATGGAGATGGTAATGGTGATGGTGATGGTAATGGTGATGATGATGGTGTTTCTAGCCTCGCTGGTGGCGACGTGTGCCATTGTCGGCGTTTGGTTCGTCGACTTCGGCCTCCGCTTCGGCTCTGGCGACATGGTATCCCTTCTCTATCCCTCTCTTCTCTCCCTCCTCTTTTTCTCGTTGGTGTTTCTATGTCATTTTACCTTTTTCAGATCAACTTGCCATTCATTGGATCAGATCAAACACACGCCCTAGGAACAATTATATTCAACTATGCAGGAGTCATGACGATACCATCTTGGTGTAACGAGAGGCATCCGTCAGTGCCCATCCGTGCCTCCATCTGGAGCTCGACTGTCTTCACCACGGTCATCATGGTCATGGTTGGTCTCCTCGGTATTCCCCTCTGTCAATTCATCTACTTTGTTGTTTGATCTTGATGGACTTACCTTGTTATGTCAGGAGCCATGGCGTACCGTGTGCCCGGTGACACGGATTTGTTGTCGGTGATCAACGATTCGCCTGGCGCCAATATCTTCACGCAGATTGCTGTCTACGTGTACCCTTTTGCCGGCATCACCACCTCCATCCCCATCTTCTCCATCATCATCCGCTACAATCTCCTCGAGACCGAGATCTGCTCGAAGCGTACCCTCTCTTTCGCATACTCCTCGACTAGCATCCCATGTCTTATTCTCTCTCTCTCTCATTCAGCTTGGGCGCTCTTCTGGTCCATTGTGTTTCCGTGGCTTGTCATTGTGCCTTTCTACACGGGTAGCGGCCTCCTCACTCTCATCAACTGGGCCTCTCTTATCTTCTGGTAACTCCATCGAATCTTCTCTCGAAATCTATCATGCACCTCACCTCAATACCTCTAGCGGCGCCACCAACTTCGTCATCCCGTTCATCATTTACGTCAAAGCTCGAACTTATAAACTTTCTCAAGAAGGTGCGGTCGCTGTGCAATCCATACTGAAGTTGGTGCTATGTATGATCTTTTCCGGTTAGCCTCGGTGCGGCGAATGCTGGACGAGAAGCTGGAGTTGCAAGGCGACGAGGAGGACGATGTCTACTGCTGTGGCTTGATCCGCACGCCGCCTAAGCCGCCTGCCAAGGTCCACTTTGCCCTCCCAAAGAAGTGGCATCACGACACGGGTACGAATCGATCGATCGACCATTCTCTATTGCAAGGATGTCTTGATGAATCTTTCTCTTCATAGTGATCACGCTCGCGTACACCATTGCGGCGATCATGGCGGTGCTCGTGGTGGGCACTATCATCATGGACGTGTTGGTCCTCGTCGAGCCGGCGCTCATCTGGACCGGTTATAACAATCCGCCAGTCGTCCACCACCGTCACCACTCCCCTTCGCCCTCCACTTCCCCTTCACTTTCTCCCTCCCCTTCTCCCTCAATACCATCACCTCTGCCTACCCCGACGGCGCACCCAAGGTGACACCACGGTCGAGATCCGCAAAATTACGGTTATTCAAAGTGACAGCAATAGTTATCGCTCTTTGCATTAGATTTGCCTATCGGAACTGGCGATCGCCTTGGAGGTGTATAGAAATGGAACCTTCCTTGCCTATGAGAGCGCACATAAATACAGAAGCACACCTACTCTAGCCTTCTACTACCGTATTTATCGAGCAGAAAGAGCTCGTGGCCCTCGTGGCCGGGGACTTCTTCATTATTAATGCGTCTCTCCATGGAGACACGATGAGTCACCTCAGTCAATGATGTGAATCGCCGATCGCTCGTCCATGAAATCGCTCTTTGTTCCAATAGGAAACCGTCAATGTCGACGAATTGTGAGAAGAGAGCAATGGCTGTGCTCCGTGCAAATATTGGCGACTCAAGCATGACTCGATTCGCAAGGGGCTTGATTGACACCGATCATCATAAAAGCAAGATTGATTCAACAAAAACATCATCATTGTCCTGAAGCATTGTGCAGCTAATGTACAATTGAAACACTATTAATCACAGAGGCTTGCACGATGCTGACTCTTGGACGATGCAAGAAAGACGAGCAGGGCTTGTGATGGCCAATAGAGGCACGGCGATGAAACGAAGGGACTCAGAGAGCCTCTTGGTTACTCCTAGAATGATGATGTTGGTGAGTAAGTCAGCGGTGTTGAGGTGCACATCGACCAGCAGGGCGCGCCTTAGGTACGAGAAGCGCGACGGGGCTGCAAGAAGAAGTCGTCGTCGCCTGAGCCGCTGCGTTTCTTGATGACGACAACCACAACGACAACGACAATGACGATAACGACGAGAATGATGGCCACCAAGATGCCAATGGAGGCACCGCTGTCGAGCCCACCTATGTCGAGGATAAGGAAGGACTAGAACGGTTAGAGACTGTATCAACACGACGTACCAATTGAGAAAGAGTTGTCTGCGGTGACTGCGGGAGCGTCAGTCGCCACAGGGGAAGGTTGAGGAGGAGATGGAGGGGGAGGGGTGGGCTCGGAAAAAGGGGGAGGCTGCGATTGGGGCGTTGGCGTTGGTATTGGCGTCGGAGTCGGCGTGGGCGTCGGGGAAGGAGACGGCGTGATCGGCGTCGGTGAGACTCCGGCAGGAAGGGGCGTAGGGGTGGGAGTCGGAGTGGGTGTCGGAGTAGGAGTTGGGGTCGGAGAGGGAGAATCAGGAGGGGGGGTCGGCGTAGGAGTTGGGGTGGGAGACGGCTGAGGTTGAGGAGGATTCGGCGAATGATTCTGAGCTGAACACAAAGCCAATAAACACTCCTCTAGTAAGAATCACAACACAGAGATTGACGTACTGCAAGTATACCACGCATTGCCGTCAATTGGCTCGCAGACCGCTCCCGTACCACAAGAAGGAACGTAAGGGCAAAGATTCATTGAAGGCCCTACAAGATTGATATATTAGAGGTCAATGAAGAGCATAAGGAGGAAGCTGTGGGGTACATGACGCATTGCAGTTGATTTCAGTGGCATGGAAATCGACATCATCTGCAGCGACTTGTTGAGCTCCGCCTGACTTCTTACCAATAATGGCGATCGTTGCTCGGTAGGCACCTACGAAAGATTCGAATAAGCGTGAGGTTCGACAGAGGAAGGGAACGCGGTACCGGGAGGGACGCAGAGCTTGGAGCCAATCGTCGTCCATGAAGAGTACGACTTCAGATTTGGTGAAGCTGAAATAGAAGTGATTAATCATCAATCATTTCCACGCAACAAGATGGACGCAATCTCAAGACGAGCAGAGACGTACTGACGTGCGCTAGGAGGTCGGGCTGGCCGTAGATCTTGAAGGTCACAGAGAGGTCGATGTTGTCTCCAGAGCGCACCGTGGCGCCAAAGTAATATACGATGGGCACTCCAATAGATTGGGTTTGCAACAAGTCAATGTCTATGCAAAAAGACGATCTGAGGTCTCGATGTGAAGCAAGCAGAGGGGAGCACAAGAAGAGACTCACCTTGAGTGATCACGCGAGAGGCCCAATTGTTGTTGGTGATGAGGTAAATAGGGAGGAAGATCATGCCAGTGCCATTGAAAGGAGAGAAACAACCGGCGGATGGCACGCAGCCATACGCCCACGGATTGTCCGAGGTATTGGCTGCATAGGACCAGCCTTGGATCTGCGCTGTCGGCTGCGACGTGAAGTTCGGCGCTCCAGTCGGCACGCCTAAATGCAAAGACATCAATGAGGGCGATATTTGCAACAAGAAAGCATCAATGATAGTGAGGACCAATCTCAGCGCCAGGGTTGACGACGAGGTTGGCCATGGTGGCGAGCGCGGCCTCGACACTCGGCGACAAGAGCACCAGAGCCACCGCCACCGCTGCCACCGCGACCAGCACGTCACCTGGAAGAAGGAGAACAACAAATGAAGAGATGACTTCCAAAACTTCGATTTGAATTGACCCAAGGAAATATTCGCTATTCTGATGAAAAATGGGGAATTCGGGGGGGGAAAGTCCAAGCGAGCTGGGCAATCTCAACCTGCTTGCAATATCTTGGCAAAAATATATCGCATAAATGATAATCTGGTAAATATAAATGCGATTAATGGGGTCATTCGATGAGGGAATTGAAGGCGAAGCACAGCACCGTCCCTCCCCAAAGCGCCTTGACGCGCATGACTCAGGTCCCTCGACCGCTCGGAGACTGTGCTCGCAATCACTATATTTACCAATTACAATATTATATGAAAACTAACATTGAGTGATGGATTCGAGGTAGAGGAGGACAGGGGCAACGGCCAAATGCGAAAGCAACATCCGTTGAAATCATTTGACGTTACCGGTGCTTCCCTTTCCCTCACAAATCGAAAGAGTCTAGTATTTCATGCCCGAAGAAGGACGATAATTAAAGGAAACGTGTGCACGGTATCATTGTTGCAAACCGGGAGCAGGATTAGAGAGGAGAAGGAGGAGGAACCTCGACTAGCTCGACGATGGCCGCGCATCATTCGAAAGGAGCTCTTGAGGATCTGCTACGAGTGATAGAGGAGAGCCACGCGGCCTGCAATGACCCACCCGAAAAGAATGATGGTGCCATTTGTGAGTTGTGACGGCTCGTTGGAAACAAGGACCATGGGCAAGCCGAAACCAACCGACTCAAACTGAAAACGAACCGAAACTTGGATTCAACATGCGTTCGAATGATGGAGAGGGCAATCTTTATTAAGATGGAAAGCTACGTCTATTAAGAAGGAGATAATATTGTTAAGGATTGTGAAGGCGGATGTTGACTCTCGTCGGAGCTCAACTCGCCTCCTCGAAGGAATACTCCTGACATTTGCTGCAGCGCCAATACTTGCCCCGGTGTCCATCATGCTCCTGGGTGAATTGGGTTTTAAATAAGATAAGTTGACAGTGGGATATTACGATATGGAGGCGGAGGGGCACATTACCTCAATTCGAATCACGTATCGCTTCCACATCCTCTTCGCAACTAACGCACTGAGGTCCGATTTGCTCAAAGTTTTCATTCCAACAGCGGAGACTCCAAGGAGGCCGAGCGCAGGCTCGTCCACGAGAAGCACATTGTTGATTCGTCCAGTATGATCCACAAAGTCGCAGTGAAATTTCCTAGGAGCATGTGTCATGCAAAGGGAGATTGACGTTATTGGTCGTCATTAACAAGAATTTGTCGTCATCGCATGCGTACAAAATCCAATCCAACTCAATCTCTTTCTCTCGACTGAGGCAACTCGGATCGTCGCACGTTTCGGCCGCCACCGTTTTGTAGCACAATGGGCACTTCCTCATTAGCGCCTCTTCATTAAAGTAAATGTTCGCTGCCATGGCAATCAAATCCGACTGTGATGGAAGGTTGGCGCTGACCAGAGAGCGGATAGTCGGCGCGGCATAGTCAGGAACTATGTGTGTGAGTGATTATCGCGAAACATTAACAGTTATGATATCATTTGCCTTCTCGTTGTGTTTCTTTGAAAGGATGCAGGGCTCCCGTTTTTGCCCATTTGAAAAGCGCCTCAGCTTCGCTGAGATGAGGATTGATGTAGACTCTACCCGGAATGCGTCAGCTCAATGACTGTCATCAGAATCTGACAATTTGAGAGATGTGTACAATGACCCCATCGTGGTTTTGCCAATGACTACTTCCTATTAAACGTCACGATATCACTCCGAAAGAAAAAGTTGAAGTCTCCAAATGGATGACTTACCTTTTTCTGCTGTATGACTACTCGCTCCAGAAACGCCACTAAGAATGAAAGTTAAATCTCTGAGGGGCCATAAAACTGGCGATGAAATGAGACCATCTTGTAGATCCTTGGCATCCATCAAGCATTCCATTTCATTTGGAAAGCTGTCGAGAAGGCGGTCAAGTATTCAAGAAACTGATTCCGTATCAACAAAATGATCACCTACCACTCAATGCGGATTGATCCAGTCTGATCTGAAAGAGTAATCTCGCAAATCTTCTTTCCGTCAACCTGCCGCTCCAACCTTGAGCGACCGACGAGAACGCCCATTACATTCACCTCTTGATTAAGATGCGACCTCAACTTGCTCACCGGAATGAATCGAGGCAGCAAGGGAGTGTTGACGTTGAAGTTCTTCGGAGGAACGCTTGTCAAGATCCGAATGTGAGCATCATCGCAGTCGACATGAATGTCATTCTCGGACAGAGAAGGCAAGCTGAATGCGGTGTGTGGCTTAAGCTTGAACTTGCGCACCTCAACCCAATCGCCGTTACTGAGGTGGACGCTGTGACTAGAGTCGCCCCAAGCAACCACCTGAGCGAAATTTCATCCATGACTTCGAGTAATTGAGAGGATAAGTGAATGCGGCGCACACAAATCGTAGAAGTCCCATCCCGAATCAGAAGATTGATGACGCTCCTCGTTGAGCCATGCTTCTTGTCGAGAAAGCTCCTCTTTTCTCCAAGTTTCATAACTGGGAAAACAATCATCAAATAGGGTCTCAAAATCAGCATCGCAAAATATATAAATTGTAAGCACCTCTTCCAATGATTTTCGCCGCAGTAAACTGGGCCTACAGAGGGCAAAAAAGTTCATCACTCAAGTCGCAATGGGTGCCTCCTTGAATCGTTGAACTACCTTTTCGATATCTTTGATGTCGACATGCTCTTCGGCGCCTCCCAGCATTTTTGAGAGATCATTCGGCGTCTCCATCCAGTCGTGGTGGTCCCTCAAGATGCGCGTGACATTGCTCTGACCTTCCATCACCAGCTTTGCGAAGACAGAAAGAACTGGCTGAGTCGCCCTATCAGAGTTATGACAAAACCGAAATCGACTCCAAATGAACTCAAAATAGTCAATTTTTTCTGGTCAATTCTTCATAATCGGCTCAAAACGGAATGCTGTAATTAATGCGACCGTCGCTGTTTGCAGTCGAGCATTGAAGCCGAGGTTCTATTTTAAGATGGTCGTGAGTGCAGTGGGTCCCAATCAGACTGCGCTCGCAGTAGGGCCTAGCTCGCAGTCCTCACTCCCTTCTTCTGTCGAATAGCGTAACCAATGAGTGATATCGATCTCACTGAATCACAGATCCAGGCGTTCAAGGAGACGTTCGCCTCGTTTGATCGCGACGGCTCCGGCAGCATCGACGCCGACGAGCTCGGCGACGTCCTC
>Ga0154020_10004790_pt1 | contig 16069 bp, 2 predicted proteins | sample Klosneuvirus_201_FD_109709 | JGI IMG/M metagenome (GOLD analysis project Ga0154020, IMG submission 109709) | Active sludge microbial communities from wastewater, Klosterneuburg, Austria - Klosneuvirus_20160825_MG | ecosystem: Engineered > WWTP > Aerobic digester > Activated sludge | place...
CAGCAGCTCGCGGCGCGTGGCCAGCCGGCGGTCTGCGTCGAGGCGGGTGATGGCTATCGAGCCCTTTCCAACCAGCGCTTCACCATTCACCCGGATCAGGCGGACGACTATCGGCGCCTGCTATCGCAGCTACCGACGCCCCGCGGAATCGCTTTTCTTGGTGGCCTCGACGCACCTCTTGACGATCCCCTGCGCGTCGCACAGCAGAGCTGCGTTTCCCTTCTATATCTTGTGCAGGCGCTGCAGCACAGCGGCTCCGCGCCGCCTCAGCTGTGGCTGGTGACATGCGACGCACAGGCGGTGCAGCCGGCAGATCGGGTGGCCGGCATTGGGCAGTCACCGCTGTGGGGGCTCGGCCAGGTGCTGCGTGTCGAGCACCCCGAGCTTCGCTGCGTCTGCGTCGACTTGGACGGCGGCGCCGGGCTGTCTGCGAAAGCCGCCGCCTTGACTGCCGAGCTGCTGTTACCCGCGGCCCAGCCCACAGCGCCGCAGGGTCCGGAGAGTCAGGTCGCCTGGCGGCGGGGACAGCGTCATGTCGCTCGGCTCTCGCGCCAACGTCGCGGCGAGCCGCGTATCGGCGCGACGCCGCCCGCCCACATCCGTGCCAACGCCACTTATCTCATCACCGGTGGCCTGGGCGGCCTGGGCATGCGGGTGGCGAGGTGGCTCGTCGCGGAGGGAGCGCGCCGGCTCGTGCTGCTCGGACGAAGCAGACCGAGTCCGACGGCGCAGGCACAGGTCGAGGACCTGCAATCGCGGGGCGCCGAGGTTGCGGTCGCGCAAGCCGACGTCAGCGACCGGGCCCAGCTCGCTGCGGTGCTGGCGCGGATCGACGACCGCGCGCCGCTCACCGGCATCGTCCACGCGGCGGCGGACAGCGACGGCGGGGGCCTGCTCTTGCAGCAAACCCCGGAGAAGCTCCGCCGGGGCCTTTCGGCCAAGGTGGCCGGGGCCTTTCATCTGCACTCCCTCACCGCGTCCGGCCCCCCGCTCGATTTCTTTGTCTGCTTTTCGTCGATGACGACGTTATTTGGCGATGTGGGACTGGCCTCCTATATCGCTGCCAACAGCTTCCTCGATGCCTTGGCCCACCATCGCCGCGCCGCTGGCCTTGCCGGCCTAAGCATCGACTGGGGCATCTTTTCGGAGGTCGGTGCCGCAGTGGCACTGGATCCGAGCAAGTCGCAGCTCACGGCGCAAGGCCATCAGCGCATCGCACCGGAGCAGGGCCTCGCGGCTTTGGCCGAGCTTCTCGGGCAAGAGGCAGCCCAGGTCTGCGTGACGCCTCTCGACTGGAGCCAGTTCAGCCATCGGACGGAGGCCCGCGACCCGTTTTTCGCCGAGCTCTGTCCGGCGCATCGCCAGCCCAACGAGATCAGCACGGATCTCGCCCGAGCAGGATCGGCCATGACCCCGGTCGACATCCGGGGGCAGTTCGCCAAGACTCCGCAAGGACAGCGCCCAGTGCTCTTGACGCAGCATCTGGCGACCCTCATTGCTCAGGTTCTCCGCCTACCTTCGGCGGCGGCGATCGACCCGGGCGAAAACCTCCTATCGCTGGGGTTCGATTCGCTCATGGCGGTCGAGCTGCGCAATCACATCCGCCGGACGTGGGGCATCGATATTCCCTTGGGCCGCATCGTCCAAGGAATCGCTTTGCAAGAGATCGTTACCACGCTGCTTGAGCAGCTTGTTCCTTCCCTGAAAGACGCCATCTCGGGATCCGCAGCTCAGGATGGAGAAGTGTCCGATGAACAAGAGTGGATGAGTGGCACGTTATGAATATCGTCGAATTTCTGAACGATTTGGCGGCGCGTCAGATCAGCGTCTGGCTGGAATCCGGCCAGCTTGGTTATCGCGCCCCCAGAGATGCCCTGAAGCCGCAGCTGCTCAGTACGCTCAAGCAGTACAAGCCCGAGATCGTCGCCTTTTTGCGTGAGCGCGCTGCGGTCGCAAGCGGCACACAGCGCAGCTATCCGCTGAGCCAAGGCCAGCTTGGCCTGTGGCTCGACTGGCAGGCTGCTCCGCAGAGCCCGCGGTACAATCTGCTGACCGTCTATTCGCTTCCCGCCGGCGTCGACCTCGATGTCTTGCGCCGGGCGGCGCAGGCGCTCCTTTCCCGCCATCCGATCCTACGCACGATCTACCCGCTGCTGGAAGAGTCCGACGAAGCGCATCCGGTGCAGATGGTGCAAGCCGAGCAGCGCGTCGATTTCGAGATCGTAGATGGAACAGGCTTCACGCAGAGCCAGGTGGCGGCGTTCATCCAAGCGACTGCCGAGCGACCTTTCGATCTGCTGACCGGGCCGATCATGCGCATGGCAGTGCTACGTACGGCTTCGATTCCGGGGCGGGAAGACGCGTTCCTTCTGTGGACGATCCATCACATCGCGACGGACTACTCGACGCAGCAAGTCCTGCTCACGGAGCTGGGAGCCGGATACGAGCGTCTGCGGGCGGGCGCGGAACAGGCACCGCTTCCCGACTCACAGCTCACCTATCACGACTTCGTGCGCTGGGAACAGGATGTACTTAGGACGAAGGGAGAGCAGCTCCGGGCCTTCTGGCAGAGCTACCTCGGCAGCAACGTACCGCTCCTCGACCTGCCGGAGCGACCGGGGAGCACGACCGCGCAGCGGGCGCTCGCGAAAAGGGAGTCCTTCTCGGAGAGCAGGAGCATCTCCTTCGTTCTGGACCCGCTGCTGGCCGAGAAGCTGCGCGGCCTCTCGCGAGCGCAGCGGACGACGCTGAATACGGTCCTTTTGTCCGCCTATGCGCTCTTGATTCATCGCTATACGCAGCAAGAGAACTTTTTGATCAACGCGCCGGCCGGGATGCGCGCGCTGCCGGGGTGGGCGAACACCGTCGGTTATTTTGTCAATCCGCTCATCTTGAGCGTGGACTTCACGGGCATCTCTTCGTTTGTAGAGCTGCTGCGGCGCACGCATGAAAATTACCGCCTCGTCCTCGACCACCAGATGTATCCGTATCTCGAGGTGCTGCGCCACTTGCACAAGCAGGCTGGCGCGGCGCAGCTCTATGCCGGGATCATCGGGTTTGTCTTTGTTTCTCGGCGGCAGAGCTTTCGCGAAACAGCGCCGTTCGAGCCACGGCGCAGCGAGCAGGGAGGGCGGCCACAGGCGCTGACGCTCACCGTATTTGAAGGGGCAGATGAGATCAGCGGCCTCTTCACCTATGACGAGGGGCGCTTCGAGACGGCCTTCATCGAGCGTCTGTCCGGGCACTTGCAGAACTTGCTCGTCCAGATCGTCGAGGATCCCGGACAGGCGCTTCATGAGTTTCCTTTGTTGACTCCGGCCGAACGACGGCAGCTTCTCGTGGAATGGAACGACACCGCCAGCGATTTTCCGCGCGACAAGTGCATCCACCAGCTCTTTGAGGAGCAGACCGCGAAGCAGCCCGATACGGTAGCCGTGGTTTTTCAGAATCAGCAGCTCACGTATGGCGAGCTGAACTGCCGCGCCAATCAGCTCGCTCACCGTCTGCGGAGTCTGGGCATCGGCGCGAACACCCTGGTCGCGCTATGCGTCGAGCGGTCGCTCGAAATGATCGTGGGTCTGCTCGGAATCCTCAAGGCCGGCGGTGCCTATGTCCCGATCGACCCGGGTTATCCCAAAGAGCGCATCGACTTCATGCTCAAGGATGCGCAGCCGGCGGTAGTCCTGACCCAACGCGCGCGGCGGGACCGGCTCCCACATTCGTCCGTACCCAGTCTAGACATCGACGAGACGAGCTCGTTTGTGACGGAGCCTGTTTACAACCCGTCTGCCGCCGCGTCAGTTTCCGAGCTCGCCTATGTCATCTACACCTCAGGATCCACAGGTCTGCCCAAGGCCGTGGCCAACACCCATGTGGGCTGCATCAACCTGCTCTTCGACTGCCAACGGCGCAAACCCTTGGACCCCAAGGACCGCTGTAGCCTGTGGACCAGCCTGAGCTTCGATGTCTCGGTCTATGAGATCTTCTCCGCACTCCTATTTGGCGCGACGCTGGAGATTCCGACCGAGGAGATACGCAGCGAGCCCGCGGCTTTTCTGTCCTGGCTCTACGCTCGCAGGATCAGCAGTGCCTACGTTGCGCCGCTGCTGCTGCCCTCCTTGCTTGATCTGTTGCGCAAGGGGGCAGGGGGGCCTCCGCTGAGGCGGTTGCTCGTCGGAGTGGAACCGATCCCGGCGCAGCTTCTATGGGAGATCGCCACGCTCCTCCCGGACCTCTGCATCCTCAATGGTTATGGCCCGACCGAAGCCAGCATTTGCGCCACGCTATACCAGGTCAGTCGGGAGGTAAAACCCGATGAGATGCGCAACACCCCGATCGGCCAGCCGGTGGCCAACTGCGCAATCTTCATCCTCGACAGGCAAAAACAGCCCCTGCCCATCGGGGCCCCCGGGGAGCTTCACATCGGCGGCGCTGGCCTGGCCCGTGGCTACCTCAACCGTCCCGAACTCACCGCCGAGAAATTCATCCGGAATCCCTTTTCCAGGGATCCCAGCGAACGCCTGTACAAAACCGGCGACCTCGCGTGCTTCATGCCCGATGGGAACATCGAATTTCTGGGGCGTATCGACCACCAGGTCAAGCTCCGGGGCTTCCGGATCGAGCTTGGCGAGATCGAGGTTGTCCTGGCTTCCCATCCCCAAGTGGCCCACACAGCCGTGGTGCTGCGGGAAGACAGTCCTGGAGACAAACGCCTCTGCGCGTATGTCGTGTCACAGGCCGGGACAGAGCTTGATCAACTCGCTTTGCGGGAATACCTCGGGGCGAAGCTGCCGGAGTACATGATCCCTTCGGCGTTCGTGGCCCTTTCGGCTCTGCCGCTGACTCCCAATGGCAAGCTCGATCGCCGGGCGTTGCCTACACCGAGCGTTTCGGCGACGCAGCCAAACCACACAATGATTCCGCCGCGCACGCCGACCGAGCGGACCCTCTGCGATCTCTTTTGCGCGGTGCTCAGGATTGAGCAGGTCGGTATTTTTGACAGCTTCTTTGCGCTCGGTGGCCACTCGCTGCTCGCGACTCAGCTCATCTCGCGCATTCAAAAAAACTGGGCCGTTCAGCTGCCGCTGCGCACGCTCTTTGAGAACCCGACGATTGCCGCGCTCTCCATAAAAGTGGAGCAGGCCGCCCGCGTCCACGAGGTGCGTCCGATTCCGCGCGCGGATCGAAGCCAACCCTTGCCACTCTCGTTCGCCCAGGAGCGGCTCTGGTTCCTGGATCGGCTGGGGGACGAGCGCTGCATCTACAACATGCCGTCGGTCCTGCGGCTGCGTGGCGCGCTCGATCTCGCAGCGCTGCAGAACAGCCTGAGAGCCGTTGTCTGCCGCCACGAAAGCCTGCGCACGACGTTTCCAGCCGTTCTGGGGAATCCTGTGCAGCGCATCGAGCCAGAAGGCTTCAGGCTCCCGTTTGTCGATCTCAGTGCGCTGAGCTCGGATGAGCGGGAGCTTGAGATCGAGCGGCTGGTGCGGGCCGAAGTTCACCATGTCTTCGATCTCGCCTGCGGTCCCCTCTTCCGCGCCACCATTGCCCGGCTGTGTGACGCCACACCGGCCTCCGCAGAAGAGCACCTGATCATCTTCAACACGCACCACATCATCTTCGATGGCTGGTCGATGAAGGTGTTTCACCATGACGTGGCGGCGCTCTACGCGGCGTATTGTCAAGGCCAGCCTTCACCGCTGCCCGAACCGACTCTGCAGTACGCGGACTTTGCGCTCTGGCAGCGCGGCTGGCTGGCCGACAAGACGATGGCAGCTCAGCTTTCCTATTGGAGAGAGCAACTCGCCGGCGCACCACAGATCCTCTCGCTGCCGACGGACCGCCCGCGTCCTCCCGTCCAGACGCATCAGGGAGCTCATTATCACTTCCGCTTCCCGGCAGCTCTCGCAGCTTCCCTGCGGGCACTCTGCATCGACACGCGCTCGACCCTGTTTATGGTTTGTCTGGCGGCGTGGAAGGTGCTGCTGATGCGCTATAGCGGACAAACGGACATCGTGGTGGGCTCGCCGATTGCTAACCGCAACAATCTTTCCACCGAGCCCCTGATCGGCTTTTTCGTCAACAACCTGGTGCTGCGCAGCGACCTGTCCGGTGAGCTCAGGTTCCTGGAGCTGCTCGAGCGGATCAAGAGCACCACGCTCGACGCCTATCGCCATCAGGACGTGCCCTTCGGGAAAGTGGTGGAAGCGCTCCAGCCGGAGCGCAACCTCGACCACTCGCCGCTTTTCCAGGTGATGTTCGATCTGTTCGACCGTACGAGCGCCCAACTGGACCTGCCTGGCCTGACCGTGGAGACCCTGGATGAGATCGAGTTCCCCTTCGCCAAGTTCGACCTGACGCTCTCGATCCTCGATGAACCCTCTGCGGAGAGCGAGAGGCAGCTTGGCGGACGCATCGAGTACAACACCGATCTTTTCGATCGGTCGACCATGGTCCGGATGGCGGCTCACTATGAGCGGCTGCTGCAAGGGATCGTCGATGACCCGCGGCAGTCGGTGCATACGCTGCCGATGCTCGGCGCGGCAGAGCGACCGCAAATTCTGGTCGGCTTGAATGAAGCCCCGAGCGACCCGGGGAAGTGCTTCCATGTCCGATTTGAAGAGCAAGCAGCGCGTACGCCGGATGCCGTGGCCGTCGTGTTCGACGACTGCAAGACCCAAGGAGCCAGCGATGATTCCTGCATCCGTCTGACCTACCGCGAGCTGAATCAGCGCGCCAATCGACTGGCCCGTCATCTACGGGTCCTGGGCGTTCGGGCCGAGACCTTGGTCGGCCTCTGCGTCGAGCGCTCCCCCGAGATAATCGTCGCCCTCTTGGCCATTTGGAAGGCGGGCGGTGCCTATGTGCCACTCGACCCCGCCTATCCGGCAGAGCGGCTGGCCTTCATGCTGGACGATTCCCAAGTCTCACTCCTTGTGACAAACCAGAGCATGGTGACGGCGCTTCTGCCTTGCGCCGCGCCGCTCCTCTGTCTGGACAAGCTGGTGTTAGACGGTGAGTCCTCCGAGAACCTCGATGTGCCGGTGTCGCCGGACGATCTGGCCTATTTGATCTACACGTCCGGATCGACCGGCAAGCCGAAAGGAGTGCTGGTCGAGCATCGCAGCCTCTGCCATACCTCGGACGCGCAAGTGCAGGCCCTTGGTGTCGGAGCAGAGGATCGTCATCTGCTCTTCTTCTCGCTCAGCTTCGACGGCGGCCTGGCTGATGTGATTCTTCCCTTGCGGTGCGGCGCCTCGCTATACCTGGCACCGCAGCAGGAGATCATGCCCGGCGCGCCGCTATACCGCTTCCTGCAGAAGCACGCGATCTCGACGGTCATCCTCACTCCTTCGGCGCTTGCGCAGCTGCCGGACACGGATCTGCCAGCACTTCGCACCGTCATGACAGCCGGCGAGGCTTGCCCCGCCGAGCTCGTCTCACGCTGGGCACAGAGCCGGAGATTTTTGAACCTGTACGGCGTCACCGAAGCCGCGATCTTGTCGACCGTTGCCGTCTGCACCGCCGATGGACGGACTCCCACGATCGGACGCCCGATCCACGGCAACCAGATTTGCATCCTCGACCCCTCCTTGCAGCCAGTCCCGGTGGGAATCCCCGGCGAGCTCTACATCGGCGGTCCGGGCGTTGCCCGCGGCTATCACAACCGCCCCGAGCTGACCGAGAGCCGCTTCCTTGGAAACCCGTTCGGCCCCGGACGCATGTATCGGACCGGGGACCTCGGACGGTATGTACTGCCCTCTTCTGCCATCGATGGAGTCGGCGCCGAGATCGAGTTTCTCGGACGCCGCGACCACCAGATCAAGCTGCGCGGATTCCGCATTGAGCTCGCCGAGATCGAATCGGTGCTGCGCCAGCACCCCGAGCTGCGGGACGCAGTCGTCGTGGCGCGCAACGAGAAAGCGGGAAAGACGCGCCTGGTTGCCTACGCGGTGGCCGCCCCGTCGTCCGAGAGCCCACCCACCGCGATGGCGCTGCGTGCGTTCCTGCAAGCCAAGCTCCCCGATTACATGGTCCCTTCGGCCATCGTGCTTGTCGATTCGCTGCCGCTGACGGCAAACGGCAAGGTCGATCGACAGGCGTTACCGGAGCCGCAGAGTCAGGAACAATACGTCGCTCCCAAGAGTGCGATCGAGAGGCAGATGACTACCCTATGGCAGGAACTTCTGCAGGTAGATCGGGTGAGTGTCCACGATAATTTTTTCGAGCTCGGCGGCCACTCGCTGCTTCTGACTCGGCTACACGGCCGCTTGGAACAGACGTTTGGTCGGTCATTCGCCCTGACCGATCTATTCAGGCATCCAACGATAGCCGCGCTGGCCGCTTACATCGCCAACGATGGCAGCGAGCGCAGTACCGAGGAAGTGGACGACAGACTCCCCTCGGGTGGGCTGCGGGCGACGCGCCGGGCGCATGAAGCTTCACAGCGAAATCGCCGTTTTTAGAAGCAGGTCATCATGGCTGACGAGAGCACGAGCAATGAGTCAGACATCGCCATCATTGGAATGGCCTGTCGTTTTCCCGGTGCTGGGACCGTAGAGGACTTTTGGAACAACCTGTGCCTGGGCCGCGAATCGATCACATTCTTTTCGGAGGAGGAGCTGCTTGCGGCGGGGGTCGATTCCGGACTCCTTCAGAATCCGGATTACGTCAAGGCGGGTACGGTCCTGCCCGGTTATGACGAGTTCGATGCGCCCTTCTTCGGTCTTACCCCCCGCGACGCTGAAGTCCTCGATCCGCAGCAGCGGTTGTTCCTGGAGTGTGCTTGGGAAGCGCTCGAAGACGCTGGATATGGCGGTGCTACGAAAGGCAGCGTAGGCGTTTATGCCGGGGCCGGGATGAGTGGGTACTTGCTGAACAATCTCACTCCCAACCGGGACTTGTTTGACGCGATCGCTGCCTTTCAAATCATGTCGGAAAACGACAGCAATTTTCTGGCGACACGCGTTTCCTACAAGCTGAACTTGCAAGGGCCGAGCATCAATGTGCAGACCGCCTGCTCCACGTCGCTCGTGGCGGTCCACCTCGCGTGCCAGAGCCTGCTGGCTGGCGAGTGCGCTATGGCCCTGGCCGGTGGAGTCTCGGTCCAGATCCCGCACGTGCGGGGATATCTATATCAGCCTGGGATGATCTACTCTCCCGATGGACACTGCCGCGCGTTTGCCGAGGGCGCGCAGGGAACCATCGGGGGGAATGGACTGGGCATCGTCGTGCTCAAGCGCCTGTCGGCAGCCCTGTCTGATCGCGATCCGATTTACGCCGTCATCAAGAGCACAGCCATAAACAACGACGGAGCGCTCAAGGTAAGCTACACAGCTCCCAGCGTCGATGGCCAGGCCCGTGTCATCCGCGAGGCCCAGGCCCTGGCCGGCGTCGAGCCCGAGACGATTGCCTATATCGAGGCCCATGGCACCGGCACGGCCTTGGGCGATCCGATCGAGCTGGCGGCGCTGACCCAGGCATTCAGAACGTCGCGGCGAGGTTATTGTGCGATTGGTTCCGTGAAGACCAACATCGGTCATGCGGATACAGCCGCCGGTGTAGCGGGGCTCATCAAGACGGCTTTGGCGACTCAGCACGGCTTGATTCCAGCATCCCTACACTTCGAGCGCCCCAATCCGGCGATTCCGTTTGCCGATACCCCTTTCTATGTGAATACCAGATTGACCGAGTGGCCGAAGGGCGGCGGCACCACCAGCCGGAGACGGGCTGGGGTCAGCTCGTTCGGCGTCGGAGGTACCAACGCCCACGTGATCGTCGAGGAAGCGCCGCTGCCGCCCGCCTCGGGGCCGTCCCGCGCCTTTCAGCTCCTCTTGCTTTCGGCAAAAAGCGCGGCGGCGCTCGACCGCTCAAGCTGGCGTCTCGCTGAGCGCCTGCGGCTGCAGCCGACGCTCAACCTTTCGGACGTGGCGTACACCCTCTGCAAAGGCCGTGCGCGCCTCCCCCATCGGCAGATGTTGGTCTGTCGCGATATCCCAGAGGCGATTCGGGCTCTCGGCCAGACCGCGACCGGCGGCAGCCGTTGCACCGGCGACTCCGAGGCGACCGATCGCCCCGTGGCGTTCATGTTCCCCGGCAATGGCGCGCAGTACGCCAACATGGGACGTGGCCTCTATGAGCAAGAGCCGGTCTTTCGTCGCGAGGTGGATCGCTGCGCTGAGCTCTTGCGCCCGCTGCTCGGCCTCGACTTGCGCACAGTGCTGTATCCGCCTCCGGGCGAGGAAGCGATCTTTGCGCAAACGATCGAACAACCGCTCTTTGCGCATGCGGCCCTCTTCGTGACCGCCTATGCCAACGCCAAGGTCTGGCTGGCCTTTGGCGTTACGCCGCGCGTGATGATTGGTCACAGCTTCGGCGAGTACGTCGCAGCCACCATTGCAGGAGTTCTTTCGCTCGAAAGCGCTCTCGCGCTCGTCGTGGCGCGCGGTCGCTTGGTTCAAGGCTGCCCCGAGGGGGCCATGATGGCCGTCTCTTTGCCCGAAGCGGAGCTTGCCCAGCGACTGCATCGAGGCGCTGTGGGAATGCAGGGCCTCGACCTCGCAGCGGTGAACGGGCCAGCGCTGTGTGTAGTGTCAGGGCAGATTGCGGCCATCGAGGAATGCGAGAAGCTGCTCTTGGCTGAAGGGGTGAGCTACCGCCGCCTGCACACCTCGCGCGCCTTCCATTCTTCCATGATGGACCCCATCGTCGATGCCTTCGCTGCCCTCGTCAAAGAGGTGAAGCTGGAGGCGCCGCGCATCCCCTATGTCTCGACCACCACGGGCGCCTTCATCACGGCGGCGGAGGCCACCGATCCGACCTACTGGGCGGCGCAGCTGCGGCAGCCGGTAAAGTGGGCAAGCGGACTCCAGACTTTGCTGACGGAGCCCGAGTTAATCTTGTTGGAAGTGGGTCCCGGTCGGGGCTTGAGTATGCTGGCCAGACAGCAGCCGGGGTGCGCGAACCGCGTCGTGCTAAGCTCGCTGCGCCATCCCCAGGACGACCAGCCCGACGGTGCCTGCCTGATGACGGCGCTGGGGCAGCTCTTTATAGCCGGGGCTGCCATTGACTGGGACGGATTCTATGCCTCCGAACGCCGTCAGCGCCTGCACTTGCCGACCTATCCTTTCGAGCGGCAGCGCTACTTCATTGAGCCGTCCAAGAAAAGCGGTGCGTCGTCGCGACCAGCGAGTGAGGAGGCGACGAAGAAGCGAGCGCTGCCCGATTGGTTCTACTTGCCAAGCTGGGAGCGCTCCGCAACACACAAGGTTCCTTCCGAATGCGCGGCGAAGCGCTGTGTGCTGATCTTTCTTGATGAGGGCGAGTTGGGTCAGGCGCTCTCCACGCGACTGCGCACCGCTGGACAGGAGGTGGTCACAATCCGCAGCGGATCGCGATTCGCAAAGCACGACTCCTGGAGCTACGTACTCGAACCGGACGAACAAGAAGGGTACACCGCGCTATGGCTGGAGCTCACGCAGGACGGAGTCTTGCCGCATCAGGTCGTTCATCTGTGGACGCTGGAGCAAACAGCGCCTCCAGCAGACCTGGATGCGGCTTTGGCAGCGACGGAGGGCGCGCTGTCCCGCGGCTTCTACAGCTTGCTCGCGTTGGCCCGGATGCTGGGTTCCACGACGCGGCAAATCGAGATCGTCGTCGTCACGGGCGGCATGCAGCCGGTGCTTGGCGACGAGCCGCTGCGTACGGAGTTGGCCACCGTCCTGGGCCCGATCAAGGTCATCCCTCAAGAGTATCCCCACCTGCGCTGCCGCAGCATCGATCTGGATTGTGGGAAAGAACGAACCACCGACGAAGCCCTGCTCGAACTGCTGCTGGCCGAGCTCCGGGCTCATTCAGGCGAAGCCGGCACCGGTAGCCGAAACCCGGCGCAGGTGGTTGCCTACCGCGGGCGCTATCGCTGGGAACAGACGTTCAAACCTGTCCGCCTGGAGCTCCCCGAGCCCGCGCCGCTGGCCATGCCGATGGATGGGTTATTCCGCCGCGGCGGGGTATACCTCATCACCGGCGGACTCGGGGAGATCGGACTGAGCTTGGCTGAGGCGATGGCGTCGCTAGAGGTCAAGCTGGTCCTGATCGGGCGTTCGGCACTTCCGCAGCGCACCGATGTGGAGGCCTGGCGCAAGGTCCATGGCGAGGACGACCCGATCAGTCGCAAGCTCCGCCGGGTGCAGGCGATCGAGAGGGCGGGCGCGCAGGTCCTCACCCTCTCGGCTGACGTCGCCGATGCGGAAAAGATGCGAGCCGCGGTCCTGCGAGCGGAGCAGACCTTTGGGCCGCTCTGCGGCGTGATTCATGCTGCCGGAGCCACGGATCCATTGCTGCTACACCCGATCGAGACGCTGAGCCCGACGGCGTGCGCCGCCCAGTTCCGACCCAAGCTGCAGGGGCTTCTCGTTCTCGAATCGCTCTTGCGGGATAAGTCGCCCGACTTCTGCATCCTGCTCTCCTCCATCGCCTCGGTGTTGGGCGGCCTGCGGATGGCAGCCTATGCTGCGGCCAATTCCTTTTTGGATGCGTTTGCGCAGGTGCAGAACCAGCGCGGCCGCACGCGCTGGCTCTCCTTGAACCTGGATGGCTGGCTCACGGAGGCCGTCGCGCGCTCACTTGGTAGCCAGCCGCTGGGCTCGAGCGTGGCGGCGCTGGCGATGACTCCCAACGAAGGGGTCCATGCGTTCCATCTGGCGGCGACGCGCTTCTGCGACCCGCAGGTGATTCTCTCGACCGGGTCGCTGCACGCACGCCTCGCGCAGTGGAGCGGCGCCAACGCCCCTCGTGAGGCCAACGACCCACGAAAAGGGACCGCGCCCGCCGCCCATGCCCGGCCAGAGCTTACGAGCGGCTATCTGGCGGCACGCAATCCGGTCGAGCAGACGATGGTCGCGATCTGGCAGCAGCTCCTCGGTATCGACCGGATCGGGATTGCTGATGACTTCTGGGAGCTCGGCGGCCATTCCCTCCTCGGCACCCAGCTTATCGGGAGGGTGCGGCAGCAGTTCCAGGTCGGCCTCACCCTGAAGACTCTCTTTGAAGAACCAACGGTGGCCGGCTTAGCCGCATACGTCGAAACGGTAAGACGCAACGCCAGCGGCCGTTCGAGCCCGCCGAGCCCGCTCGCTGTATCGGGGACGCATACCGAGCCTGGTGACGAATTCGAGGAAGGCACATTGTAATGAGCGTCCTATCGTTTGTCAGAGAGCTGGCCCGAAAAGACATCAAGCTCTGGCTGGACGGCGAGCGCCTGCGTGTCAACGCGCCCGAGGGCATGCTGACCCCTGTTTTGGTTGCGGAGCTCAAGGCTCGAAAAGCGGAGCTCGTCGCCTTCTTGCAGGAGCACAAAGACACAACGCCCGTCGTCACGATCGAACGGCAAGCGCGTCCGGAACGGCTGCCGCTTTCCTTTTCTCAGCAGCGCCTGTGGTTCCTCTCGCAGCTTGAAGGGGCCAGCAGCGCGTACAACATTCACGCCGCGCTCCGTCTGGATGGACCGCTCGACGTAGCGGATTTTCATGCGAGCTGGCAAGCGCTCGAAGCGCGCCATGAATCGCTGCGTACCACCTTCCCGCAGGCGGATGGCCGAGCCTATCAGCAGATTCACCCGCCCAGCTCCCAGGTGCATCTCATCGATTTGACGGGCCTGTCCGCGGTCGCGCAACAAGGCGAGGTAACCCGGCTGGCACGCCAGGCGGCGGCGGAACGCTTCGACCTGGAACGCGGGCCGCTGTGGAACGTCTCGCTCCTCCGCCTGAACCCGACGGCGCATGTCCTGCTCGTGACCATGCACCACATCATCTCGGATGGCTGGTCGATTGGCATTCTCACCCGCGAGCTATGGGCGCTCTACACGGCCCGCACCGGCAAGATGCAGCGAGCAGCGCAAGCCACGCACGCGACAGCCAATCTTCCCGAACTTCCCCTTCAGTATGCCGATTTTACGCTCTGGCAACGGGCATGGCTGACGGGGGACAGGCTGAAGGGACATCTCGACTACTGGACCACGCAGCTCGCGGGCGCTCCGCCGCTCTTGACGCTGCCGACCGACCGGCCGCGGCCAACAGCGCAGAGCCACCGTGGGGCGGAGCTGTCTGTCACCTGGCCAGACTCGCTGTACCAGGGCGTTCGGAGCCTCGCGCAAAAGGAAGGCGCGACCCTCTTTATGACCCTGCATGCGGCCTTCGCCATCCTGCTTTCGCGCTACGCAGGGCAGGAGGATCTCTGCATTGGCACCCCGATTGCCAATCGCACCCTGGCGGAGATCGAGAATCTGGTCGGATTTTTTGTCAACACCCTGGTCTTGCGGAGCAACCTACAGGGCAATCCCAGCTTTCGCGATTTTCTCGCCCGCACCCGCCAGACCACTCTGGATGCCTATCAGCACCAGGAGCTGCCCTTCGAGCTCTTGGTCGAGGCCCTTCGCCCCGCGCGCACACTTTCCCATAGCCCGCTCTTTCAAGTCCTGTTCGCACTGCAAAATGCCCCCACCGTTCCCGCTGCCTTTGGAGAACTGCGCGCTAGCCACATCGACGTCGAGTCCAACGAGGCCAAGTTCGATCTGACCCTGACCATCCACGAGCGGCCAGAGTGTCTGATCGCTGTCTTCAGGTACAGCACGGACGTCTTTTTCCGCACCACGATCGAGCGCATGGCCGGGCACTTGCAAAACCTGCTCGAGGGCATCGTCCGCAACTCCGAGCAGCCTGTTTTTCACCTGCCGCTGCTTGGCGAACGGGAGCAAAAACTGCTGCTCACCGAATGGAACGACACGGCGCGGCCGTATCCGCTGGAGGTGTGCGTCCACGAGCTTTTCGAACAGCAAGTCGGCAAGACCCCCGAAGCAATCGCCGTCGTCTGCGAGCAGCAGCGGTTCACCTACGCAGAGCTCGATGCACGGACAAATCGCCTGGCGCACCATTTGCGATCGCTAGGCGTCGGACCTGAAGTGCGTGTTGCGATTTGCTTCGAGCGCTCGGCTGAGGTCGTGGTTGCCATGTTGGCCGTGCTCAAGGCGGGTGGCGCGTACGTGCCGCTCGATCCGAGTCATCCCAGGGACCGGCTCCTGCAAGTCTGTCAGGGCGCAGAGGCGAGCATCGTCGTGACGAATACGACGCACCGCGGATTGGTCGCCAGCGCTGGCACTCACCTCGTAGACCTCGACGCCGAAGCCATTTCTGCCGCGCCGGCGGGGCCGCTGCAAAGCGGTGCCAATCCGAGCCATCTTGCATACGTGCTGTTCACGTCGGGCTCGACGGGAATCCCGAAGGGAGTTGGGATTACCCACCAAAATCTCGTCAACTACGTGCATGGCTTGGCCCAGCGTGTGGAATTCCCAGCAAATGCGACGTACGCACACGTATCGACGTTTTCTGCCGACTTGGGCAATACCGTGCTGTTCCCACCGCTGTGTCTGGGCGGTACCTTGCACGTGATTTCCCAGGACGCGGTCATGGACGCTCATCGGATGGGCGCCTACTTCGACGAGCATCGCATCGACTGCTTGAAAATCGCGCCTTCCCATCTGTCGGCGCTGATGTCCGGCCCGCATCCCGAGCGCGTGCTCCCTCGCAAAATCCTGATTCTGGGGGGGGAGGCATCGACTTGGGAATTCATAGAACGCATCGCAAACCTTTCGCCCAATACCCGGATTTTTAACCATTACGGTCCGACGGAAACGACGGTGGGCGTCGTGATGCATGGAATCGAGCGCGACCGTCGAAACGAAACAGCGCCCACCGTACCCCTGGGAAGGCCGCTGCCGAATTCGCGGGTCTATGTGCTCGATGCGGCGATGACGCCGGTTCCGATCGGAATATCTGGCGAGCTGTACATTGGCGGCGCAGGAGTTGCCCGCGGCTATCTCGGTCGGCCGGATTTGACAGCAGAGCGGTTTGTCCCTGATCCCTTCGGTTCCCCCGGAAGCCGAATGTATCGCACCGGCGACTTGTGCCGGTTTCGTGCCGACGGCAATCTCGAATTTCTTGGACGTATCGACCATCAGGTGAAGATCCGCGGCTTCCGCGTCGAACTTGGTGAGATCGAAGCGGTGCTCTTCAAG
>Ga0154020_10004791_pt1 | contig 16068 bp, 4 predicted proteins | sample Klosneuvirus_201_FD_109709 | JGI IMG/M metagenome (GOLD analysis project Ga0154020, IMG submission 109709) | Active sludge microbial communities from wastewater, Klosterneuburg, Austria - Klosneuvirus_20160825_MG | ecosystem: Engineered > WWTP > Aerobic digester > Activated sludge | place...
GGCGTGCGAGAGCACGTCAACGAGCGCGTTGCCGATAGCGATAACATCAAGAGATTTGGTCATGGCGCGGCAGTAAAGCAGCGAGCAGCCCCCATGCCAAGGAGGCAGGCAAGACGTGAAGTAGAGAGTGTTATCCTGACCGAGTTCGTTGCATGGATAGTTGATTAATCGTGTGGGGTAATTGTCTCTTCCTTTTTGCGGCGACTGGCCGCTGAGGGGAGGTAGTCATGAGTAGAGATTCTTACGGTTTTGAAGATGGCAACGGCAGCTTGGAGCGTCTGAAGTGTTCTTGAGATGCTCCACTGGAGCTTCTCTGCGGTCAGAGACGCCTTGCGCCCATCACCAGTTTGCTCATCCCGCCGCCGGGCCCGCTTGACCAGAAAGCCGCCTGGGTTAGCCGCATCAAGGTGCTCTTACGAGGCTCCACTGGAGCCTCGTTTCGATCAGATGCGCTTCGCGCCCATCACAAACACCGACGAGAGCCATTTTTTGAACGAAATCTCGACGGGCCCGGGGTTGCTGCCTTGACCTACCCCTGGCGACGGGCCAGTAAATAGGACCCGGAACTCCGGAATTGCCAAAGGAAATATCTCTCTTGCTTCCTACGATGGGGCATCAATTTGTCGCCAAACTGACTGCCATCGGAGAAGAAAATGCGGCACACTGCGCTTTTTGGAATCGCTTTGGCGTCGATAGCACTTCTCTTGTTTGGGTGTGGAGGTGGCGGCGACGACGGAGGTGGAGGGGGCGGCGGAAGTGGCGGGGGCGCCACGATTTTATTGCCGCCGTCGGTCTTCCCGCCACCCACGGGTACTGCGGGCGGCTACCAGATACTGGTGGACGCAACCGCGGGTCAGTATTACTCGTTTCTCGTAACTGGATCGGGCGGTGCCGTTCCGTACACCTGGGCGGCGCCAGGTTTGCCTGCGGGTTTGGCCCTGACGCAGGGAACACCAACCGCCGTTGTTGCAGGCGTGCCCGTGACGCCGGGAACGTCGCAGTTTACCATCAGCTACTCAGATGCATCGGGCGCCAGCGGCAGCATGAACCTGCAACTGACCGTGCTTCCTGCGCCGCCCGCCTTCGTGTTTACCACGCTTTATCTCCCTCCTGCGATACAGGGGCAAAGCTATTCGGAGCCCCTCAGTGTCAGCGGAGGCAGCGCGCCATACACTTGGGACGTTTTGTTTGGCCCGCTGCCGCCTAGCTTGAGCTTGGGCACCTCGGGAAGCCCAAACAACACGATCTCGGGACCAAGCGGCGCAGCGGGTACCTACAACTTCATGATTCGATGCACGGATGTGACCGGCGATTACTGCGTTCGCGGTTTCTCTCTGGTGATTCGTCCAATCGACATTCTGATCTCGCCGGCAAGCCTGCCCGCAGGCACTGCAGGTGGCAGCTACAGCTACGCGTTTTCCGCCCAGGGCGGAACCGGCACGGGCTACACATACAACGTTAGTTCCGGAATTCTGCCCGCCGGCGTGACGCTTTCCCCGGCTGGGCAATTCAGCGGCAGCCCCCTCGCGGCCGGAACCTCCTCTTTCGCCGTGACAGTGACCGATTCCGGAACGGGCTCCAACACCTACCCGCTGAACATCACCGTCTATCCAGCCGCCACCGCACTCCAGATCCTTACTCCCAGTGCCCTTCCCAACGCCGACCAGCACCGGTCGTATCTGGTCAACTTTTCGGCAGTCGGAGGCACGGCACTTGGCTACACCTGGACTTTAATGCAGGGAACCCTGCCGCACGGAACCACATTAGGCGCGGTTGGAACGCCCATGACCACGCTCAGCGGGGTACCGCAGTATTCAACGGTTTACACGTTCACTTTGCGGGTAACCGATTCGGCCTCCAATACCGCCGTCAAAGGTTTTCAGGTTTACATTGCGCCAGCCGGCCAGCCTCTAGCGATAATGACCTCAAACCCGCTGCCTAACGCGCGCATTCAGACTCCCTACTCAGCAAACCTCCAGGCCACCGCTGGCACGCCGGGCTATATCTGGCATTTCGATAGCGGGGCGCTTCCCCCAGGCCTGGGTTTTGGAGGGCCTGTCGGGACAAGCTGGACGTTGTCGGGGTCGCCGACGAGCCTAGGCTCGTTTCAGTTCACGATCAGCGTGACGGACTTGCTCAACCAGCGCGCCGTCAGGACCTTTAATCTCACGGTCGTGCCGCCGCCGTCGCTGACCATTACCTCAAGCGGCTTACTGCCCAATGGCGAAGCAGGCACGCCCTACATTCAGGACGTCTACGCCTATGGCGGCACGCAGACCGGCTATTCATGGGCGCTCACCGCGGGTTCACTACCGCCAGGCCTCGCATTCACCGCCTCGGGCACTCCCTACACAACGCTGAGCGGCACACCCGGCACCATTGGCAATTTTGTCTTCGAGTTGACCGTGATGGATGCGGCTTCGAACACGGCGTTCCTGCAGTTCTCGATCACAGTAAATCCGCCCCCAGGCGTTTTGGGCATCCTCACTCAAGTTTTGCCCGATGGGGCAATCAGCGCGGCTTACTCGCAGCAGATTACGGCCACGGGCGGCTTTGGCACCTATTCATGGAGCATCATCGCCGGAGCGCTGCCTGCGGGCCTTTCAATCTTGTCAGGCACGCCCGCGGGCACGATCTCGGGGACTCCCACGGCTGCCGGCAGCTTCAATTTCACAGTGCAGGTAACAGACGCGCTTCTTGCCACAACCCAGAAGGCCTTCGCCATGGAGGTCTCGAGTTTTGCGCTGCGCATCCAGTTAAAGTTCCCGGCGCAGGGGCAGGCCGGGCAAGCCTATTCGGATGTATTCACGGCAGAAGGCGGGGCCGCGCCTTATAGCTGGGCTCTAATCTCAGGGGCGCTTCCAACGGGGTTGAGCCTGATGTCTGGAACGCCCGGCGCGACCATTAGCGGCACGCCGGCGACTGCGGGGGTTTTTTACTCGCGGCTGAGGGTACGTGACAGTCTTGGCTGGTTTGATTATCTGCCTCTAAGGTTCATTGTAAGGCCAGCGGCGGCCGGCGCGCTGACTATTATCAATACCACGCTGCCGGACATCGATGGCGGTTCGGAAATTCATGAACCCCTGATTGCCGCGGGCGGAACGCCACCCTATGCATGGTCGGTTGTAGGAGCACTGCCCGGCTCGCTGCAACTGCTGCCCTGTGGAGACTACGCCGCACTGCGTGGCGGAACGTCGGCGGGAAGCTCCGTCTTGACCATCCAGGTTACCGATAGCGCCAGTAACGTGTTTCAGCGGGCCATGAGCTTGAACGTGTTCAGTGGTTTTTCAACCAACATCGATGGCTTTGCCCCAACGATGGTCGGCTCTCCCGCGAGTTTCGTAATCACTACCTCTGGCGGGGTGGGTGCGTTTACCTGGAGTATCATTGAAGGGGCGCTGCCAGCAGGAATGACGCTTACGCCTGGCACCCCTGACGCCGCAGTTTCGGGCACTCCTACTCAGGCCGGTGCGTATTTCTTCCGGGTCAGAGTCGTTGATGCGGCGGGATCGAGCTTTGAGCAGACCATTGTGGGCGAGGTCTCGGGTTCCGGAAGCTCCTTGGGTCTGTTCGTGACCTACGCGTCGCGCATGGCCTCTGGAAGTACTGGCAACGGCTATTACGAAGGCGTGTTTCCCACCGGCGGGATTGGGCCCTACACGTGGCGCGTCAAACGCGGCTTTTTGCCCAAGGGGTTGTTTTTCTCGGCTTCGCAGACCGTGGGGGTTGTAGCGGTCCAAGGCACGGCGCAGGCGGGCGGGAGTTTCGTTGTGGTCATTGAAGTGACCGACACTTCGACATCCACTTCGGTCGAACGTGCGCTACAGCTCTACCTCACGCCCGGGGGTCCGGTATTCGCGACGCTATCGCTCCCCGGTGTCACATGGGGCGCGCCATACACCGAGCCAATCGCCTGTTCGCAGGTCTTCAGCAGCGGCATCACCTGGCTGCTTCACAGTGGTTCGCTGCCCCCGGGGTTGTCGCTAAACATGAGCGGCGACCCCAGTACCACGCTTTCTGGCACTTGTGCGGTTTCCGGTGCTTATAGTTTCGAACTGAGCGCCACGGGCCCCGGCGGGCCATCGGCGCGCCGGCAATTCTCGGTCATCGTCACGGGCGGGCCGAAGCTGCAGTTCCTGATTCAGCCAACCAATACCGTCGCCGGCCAGGTGGTGTCACCGCCGGTTCAGGTCGAAATCGCAGATGGCTCGGGCACACGTATTCCCACGGCGACCAACCTAGTGACTATTGCCCTGGACCAGAACCCTAGCGGTTCGTTTTTTGGCGGCACTCTGTCGGTCAATGCCGTGGCGGGCGTGGCCACGTTCAACAACCTGACGCTCTCTGTCGCCTTACCGGGTTCGCAGCACACCATGCGCGCCACGGCCACGGGTCTTTCCGATGCCATCAGCTGGCCATTCCAGAGTTTGAACGCGGCCACGGCAGGCGTTCGCCTGGGTTTTGTGGCGCAGCCATCGAACAGCGTCGCCGGCCAGAACATCTCGCCCGCACTTACCGTTGAGGTACAGGATACCTATGGCCTTCGCGACGTGACGTCCAGTGCATCCGTCACGCTCTCCCTCGACTTCAACGCGGGCGGCGCAACCCTGTCCGGCACAATTACGCAGGCGGCCATTGCCGGCCTCGCAACATTTGCCGGCGTTTCACTCAATCGAACAGGCGTCGGGTACACGCTAAGGGCCAGCGCGACTGGCCTGCAAGGCGCCGTCAGTGCAGGCTTCTCCATCAGCCACGACGTTCCAGACAAACTTCTGTTCATTGAGAGCCTGTACACTTTTGAATCCGGCATCGCGTACGGCACCGCTATTCGAGTCCAGGTCTGTGACCAGTTCGGTAACCTGGTTCAGAATGCAACCGATCTGGTTACGCTTTCGTCCAACGGCGCAGGGTCTAGTTTCACCCTCTCTGGCACGACCTCGATCAATGCCGTAAATGGCATCGCCTCGTTTAACAACCTGACCTGTGCGACTGCGGTCTACACTGCGGGATGCAGCATCCTGGCCGATGCAACCAGCTTGACGCAGGCCGTCAGCACCAGCTTCTTCGTCATACCTAGCCCTGCAACCAGCGGCCCCGTGCGGGCAAAGTTCGCGGTAGAGCCTTTGGACTGCGACGCGGGCCAGACGTTTGGGGTTACGGTCGAACTGCTCCAAAGCAATGACGTTCGCGCCTGGGGTGCCACCAACAACGTAACGCTTTCCTTCGAGGTCACCCCCGCCGGGCCCGGCCCCGCCCCAAGCCTGAGCGGAAGCCTTACCGCGTCTTGCGTCAACGGCCGCGCGGCATTTGCGGGCATCTCCATCAACCGTGCAGGCGGCTTCTTCCAGTTGCGCGGCGTCGCGGCGGGCATGCCAGGGGGATACATCAGCCCTCAGGCTGTGAGCCGCCAATTCTCTGTGCGGCCCGGCACGCCGTCGCAACTTGTGTTTGCAACGCAACCCGTCGATGTGGCGGTTTCCACGGGCTTCAATCCGGACGTTGAAGCACAAATCACCGACTCCTATGGCAACAGTGTAACTTCGGGAGCGCCTGTGGTTTCGTTAGCCATCGAAACCAATACCGGAGCCGCGTCTCTGATTGGCAACTCGACCGTCAGTGCCAGCGGCGGGCGCGCGCGCTTTCTCGGAGTTGGCCTGACCCATCCGGGACGCAACTACCGATTGTCTGCGTCCTCAACGGGATTTCCGATTGCTCTGAGCAATCAGTTCCATGTGATTGGGCCAGCCGCAGTGCTGAGCCTCATCGGTGGAATATCGCCCAGCAGTGCGCTGCCCAATACCCCGCTGGGTATGGTTTTTGAGGTTCTAGATGTAGCCGGCACCCGCGTGACTTCGGGAACCTACCTGGTGACCGTGGGTTTTGAATCCAATCCAGGCGCGACCACGCTCACCGGAACCCTCTCGGTTGTTTCATCGGGCGGGACGGTTTCATTCAGTAACGTCAGGGTGCAGGGACCCGGCGTCGGATTCAAATTGGTCGCGACCGCCGCCGGCCTTGCACCCGGCGTGACGAGCCCATTCAACGTGATTGGCCCACTCGCCAGCCTGCGCCTAAACGGGGTGAGTACCGACATCGCGGCGGGCGTCGTTTCGAGCTTCCCCATTCAGCTGGTGGATGCCTTGGGGAACGTGATGACCAACGCCACCAACACGGTCAACGTGGCGCTGGGCTCCAATCCCGGCGGCAGCACGCTTTCCGGAACTACCAGCGTCGCGGCGGTCAACGGTCTGGCATCGTTTGGCAATCTCTCGATCAACAATCCGGCCTCGGGTTACACGCTGGTGTTTACCAGCACGGGCCTGCCTAGCCTTGTGGTTGGTCCATTTGATGTGCTGCTTGCGACAGCGCCCTACAGCCTGAGCGTCGTAACGCAACCGCAGAGCTCTTACGTGGGCGGAACGTTTGGCTGCTCCGTGCGGATTCGAAGTGTTTCCGGGTCAACCCTGACCACTTCGACATTGTCCGTCACACTGGCCTTGATTGACGAGCCGCAGGGTGCGGTGCTTGGCGGTGCGGTTACAGTCAATGCCGTCAGCGGCGTGGCTACTTTTTCCGGACTCACCTGCAGCAAGAAAGGAACTGCCCTGAAGTTGATGGCAGCCTGCGGCAATCTCAAGACAGCGCTGAGCAATGCATTCAATGTTGAAGGCGCCCCCGTCGCGTTTGCCGTCACCACTCAGCCGCGGAACTCCCTGAACTCAAGCAGTGCCGGACCCATGTCTTTCCGCGTTGTGGATGCAGACGGTGACCAGGTCACGCGCTTCATTACCAGTGTGTCCCTTGCACTGTCCGGAGGAACCGGCGGCGCGACGCTTGGCACCACGCCGTCTTTGCCTGTTTCCACGACCAGTGGCTCTATCTTCTTCAGTGTCGTCAACGTGAGCTTGGCAGGGACGGGCTACGTGATCACGGCAAGTGCGGCGGGACTCACGCCCGCGAGCACCGAGCCCTTCGACGTTCTGGGCGCTTCGGGGACACCGGCGCGATTAGCCCTGACCAACCACCCCTTCTCGGGAAAAACGGGCGTTCCACTCAATCTACCGCCCCAAGTCACCGTTCGCGACGCGCTCCATACCCTTCTGACAACGGCCACCACCGCTATCACAGCAAGCGTGTATTCCGGCCCCAGCGGCGCATCCTTGAGTGGGTCTGTGACCGTCAACGCAGTCAATGGCGTGGCGACGTTCAGCAATCTCGTACCCAACATGCCCGGAACATTTGTGATTCGTTATGGAGCGCCCGGCTGCTCGCCCATTAATTCAAGTGCCTTCACGGTAACGACGGGCCCTGGTGCTGCGACGAAGCTGGTGATCGACACGATGCAGGGCGGCTATGCCGTCAACCAGCCCATGTGGCCGGCGGTCACGGTGAGCGTGCGTGATGCCGCCGACAATCTGGTCACCACCTACTCCACAGCCATCACAATTGCGATTTTCAACAACCCCGGCGGGGCAACTCTGTCCGGCACTTTGACGGTTATGCCGGTCGGCGGCGTGGCCACTTTCAGCACGCTGTCCCTCAATCTTCTGGCCAATGGCTACACCTTTGCAGCTTCTTCCGGCAGTCTGGCACAGGGCGTCAGTAGTGCGTTCAACATCGTTGCCCCCGGTGTAGCCGCAGGGCTTGCATTCTATTCCCAACCTCCAGCGGCGGCCTCGCCAGGCGCGGTCTTTGTTTCCGCGGTTCGGGTCAGTGTTGTGGATGGCCGCGGTGTATTAATGACCGGCGCCACTAGTTCGATCACGCTTTCATTCGCAGCCAACCCCGGCAGCGCTTCTCTGGGAGGCACGCTGACGATCAATGCCGTGGCGGGCGTGGCTACGTTCAACGGCATCAGCATCAGCGCGGCTGCAAACGGGTACAAGCTCCTGGCTTCCTCTGGCAGCCTGAGCACTGCGACCTCTGGAGAAGTTAATGTCGGCTCTCCCGGGGTTGGCGCTGGCCTGAGGTTCTCGTTGCAGCCAAGCAGCGCACATAGTGGCATGCCGCTAGATCCTGTGACCAAGGTGGAGGTGATTGACGTGTTCGGCAATGTCGTTGTCGGGGCGTCCAACAGCATCGTTCTTGCTTTGCCCTCGACCATGACCGGCGCGGCACTCAGCGGCACAGTCAGCGTAGCTGCCGTCAATGGAGAGGCGACATTTTCGAACATAGCTCTGACGGGCACCGCCGGTACCTACCAGTTGGAGGCCGTTTCCGGAACGCTGAAGGGTGCGACAAGCAATCTGTTCTCGCTCTCCGCCGCGCCGGCGACAATCGCGTTTGCTCAGCAACCCTCCAACGTGATAGCCGGAGCCTATATATTCGCGCCCATCAAAGTCGAGTTCCGCGACGGCACTGGCACTCGGCTGACCTCCGTCAACCGCATTGTGACTATCGCGCTTGGTGCGAATCCTGGCGCGTCGACACTTGGAGGCACGCTGAGCGTACAGTCGGTGAACGGAGTGGCGGTATTCGGCAATCTCTGGCTCAACAAGTCGGCACAAGGGTATTCGCTGGCGGCTTCATCACAGGGACTGGCATCTGTGGTCAGCTCCGGTTTCAACGTAACCCCAGGCTCCCCCGCGAACATGACGTTCACCGTGCAGCCTTCCAACGGAACTGCCGGCGTGGCGCTCAGCCCCTCGCCAACCGTATCCGTAACGGACGTTTTTGGCAACCCGGCCAGCAGTGCCACCGGCCTCGTTCAGATCACGCTGGCTGCCAACCCCGGAAACAGCGGTCTCCAGGGGACGCTCCAGATTGCCCTTTCACAGGGGCAGGCCGCGTTCCCTGACTTGGCACTCATGGTCCCAGCAAGCGGGTACAGTCTGCGCGCAACCCTTAACGGTTTCTCATCCGCGACGAGTTCCGCCTTCAACGTCGCGTCGGGCTCGCCCAAACTCCTGGTGTTCAGGACGCAGCCTTCCTGGACCGCAGCGGGTGGCAGCATTGCTCCCGGCGTTCAGGTGGAACTACGAGACATGGCCGGCGCGCTGTGCTCCCTGGCCACCAACTCCGTCACGATTTCACTGGGCGCAAATCCGGGCGGCGCGACGCTCTCCGGAACGCTGACCCAGGCGGCCGTGGGGGGCGTGGCCACGTTTGCCAATCTCTCGTTAAACAACAACGGCGTTGGGTACACGCTGCAGGCGTCCGCAACAGGAACCGCCGGCGCGACCAGCCTGCCCTTTGACATTGCCCCCAACCCCAAGCCCGTGGTGCACGAGTGTTGGCCACCGATGGTGCGCGGCGGCATCAGCGCCGCCATTTACGGAACCGGCTTCAGCGCCACGCCCGCCAACAACACGGTCAGTTTTGGCGGCGCAGGTGCCGCCGTGACAAGCGCAAGTGCGCAAAAACTCGTGGTCACGGTGCCATTGAGTGTGGCGGCAGGGAACCTGACCGTGACGGTGGCGGGCCAAACCAGCGTTGCCTTTGCCTACCAGGTCGGACCGGTTCGCTGTAATTTCGCCAACTCGGGCGCGCAGGATCAGGCGCTGCACAACAGCTGGTCTTCGGCTTCGTCAGACGGACGGTTTGTGATTTTCTCGTCCACGGATACCGCGCTTGTAACCGGGGATACGAATTTCCGTCGTGATGTGTTCCTGCGCGACACCGTTGCGGGCACTACCACGCGGGAGAGTGTCGGGACGGGCGGCCTTGAGCTCAACGGCGACAGCACCGCCATCCAGATCTCGGCGGACGGACGGTTTGCTCTGTTCTATTCCGACGCGGACAACATTTCCACGGATCCCCGCCGGATCTCCGGCAAGCCTATGACCTACTTGCGGGACCGGCAGGCCAACACCACAACGCAGGTTGGCACCCTGATTGACAACGGTTCATCCAACGGCGTGGGCGTTGTGGGAAGCCTGATGACGGCGGACGGCCGTTTCGTAGTGTTCCAGCGCGGCCAGGACATAGGCGCCGGCTGGATAAACGGGCAGCCGACTTCGGAGATCGTGTTCCTGGACGTGCAAAGCGGCGTAGCGCAATGGGTGTTCCCGACAATCGACGGCTCACCGTCAACGGTCAATGTCAGTCTCATGGACATGACGCCAGACGGACGCACCTTGCTGTTCCAGGCCGACGACGGCAATTTTGTTGCTGGCGACACGAATGGTTACCCCGATACATTTGTCCATGATCGAATCACTAGAACGACTCGCCGTGTCAGCACTGGCATGGGCGGCGCCCAGCCCAACCAGGTCAGCAACGGCGGTTGTATTTCGTCCAACGGGCGCTTTGTGGCCTATTCCTCGCTTGCCAGCAATCTTGTGCCCGGAGACACCAACAGCAACTTTGACGCTTTCCTGTTCGATCTGGTGACCGAAACCACGGAACGCGTGAGTCTAACCGCCGCTGGCGTCCAGTCCTCGGGCGGCGGGACCGCTGCGGGGGTTTCCAATGATGGCCAGATCATCGTATTCGGCAGCCAGGCAACAGATCTGGTAGCGGGCGATACCAACGGATTTTCGGACCTGTTCGTGCGCGACCGCGCGGCCTCCACAACCGTGCGCATTTCCGTTTCCGCTTCCGGCGGAGAAGCGAACTTCGGTGTGCAATCCATCTATCGGATGCTGCCGCAGGGAGTGGGAATTCACTGCAACAGCGGTGCCACCAACCTTGTCCCGGGCGATACCAATAGCAGCATCGACGTGTTCATGCTTCCCATGTCCATGAATTCGCGCGTTGGCCCGCAGATTTCCGCGCTTGCGCCGGGCCTGGTGCTGCCTGGTGGTACCCTGGAGATTTTCGGTCATGGATTCTCGTCTGTTGCTTCCGCCAATACCGTGCTGATTGGCGGCGTGGCTGCCACGGTTACTTCTGCTTCGTTCTCAAGGCTCGCTGTTTCGGTGCCCGTCACGGCCGCGGATGGACCGGTGCTGGTGGCCCTTTCGGGCCAGGTCAGCAACATCGCGATGTTGCGTGTGGGGGTACGCCGCGTGTCTGTGTCGGCCTCCGGCACCCAAGCTAACGGCGCAAGCGCGACCGGCGGCGTGTCCACCGATGGGCGGTTTGCTGTCTTCTCCAGCGCGGCGTCAAACCTGGTTTCCGGCGACACAAATGGTCTGGTCGATGTGTTCGTGAAAGACGCGATGACGGGTTCCGTCGAGCGCATCAGCATGGGACTAGGCGGCGCCGAACCCAATGCGGACTGCCTCAACCCCAGCATGGCCGGAGACGGCCGGTTCATCGCCTTTGAATCCGATGCGAGCAACCTCGTGGTCAACGACACAAACGGTGTGCGCGACGTCTTTGTTTACGATCAGGCCCGCAGGGTCATGAGTATCTACTCCAAGCCGCAGGCCGGAGGCCAGTCGGATGGAGCCTCGCGCAACGCCAGCTTCTCTGCCGACGGATCCTATGTGGCATTTGAGTCGGATGCTACGAACCTCGTAGCCGGTGACACCAACGGAGTGACGGACATTTTTGTGGCCTGGTTCTGGAGTGACAGAGTACGCTTCCGCTTGAGCGTCGACGACACCGGCAACCAGGCCAATGGCCCGTCGTTCAAGCCCCGCGCGTCATCCAGTGCTGACGCAGTTGTGTTTGAGTCTGATGCGACCAATCTTGTTTCGGGGGATTCTAACGGCGTGCGCGATGTTTTTGTGCATCGTCGAGGCCCGGCAACCACTGTGCGCATCAGTGTCGCTACAGGCGGAGCGCAGGGCAACGCCGCATCGTCCAATAGTTCGATAAGCGCTGACGGAACGGTTGCCGTGTTTCAATCTGGGGCCAGCAACCTCGTCTCTGGCGACACGAATAGCCGCACGGACGTGTTTGTACACACCATGGCGGCCTCAACAACAAGCCGCGTCAGCGTTGACAACACGGCGGTTCAAGGCAACGACCACTCGATTGCACCCGAGATCTCAGCCTCTGGTCGGTGGGTTGTCTTCAAGTCCTCCGCGACGAACCTCGTCGCTGGCGACACCAACGCAGTGGATGACATTTTTGTACGCGATATCCAGGCAAACACAACCACTCGCCAGAGCCTTTCCACGCAGGGTGTTCAGGGAAACGGCAACTGCGGAGTACCCAAGATGAGTGCGTCGGGTGACACACTGCTTTTTGACTCGCTGTCCGACAATCTTGTCGCAGGAGATTCCAACGGAGTGTCGGACGCATTCTCGACACCGCGAAGACCGTGAGTCACCCCGTGCTCATCTGAATCAATTCCTCCCATTCCGCATACCGACGTGGAAACTGGGTGGTGTTGGGCAGACCAATAAACGATCTGGCTCGACTGTGCAATCCGGTGGTTGCACCACGCGCGAAGAATCCGCACTGCTGCCTGTTGCCATGCTGCTGTTTTGGGCGGCGGCCCGAAGAAATCGCGCGCGGGTATCAGGGACAAACCGGCATGTGGGGTTGGCCCGGGGGTATTTGTTCCTGGCCGCAGAAACAACTGCTGTGGTTCTGCCTGGCCGCGTGAATCCGGCGTTTAGGGGTTCAGGCAGGTTCATTTGAGGGTATCCCTGAAATGGAGAAAGCCGCTCAGAGTGGCTCTCCAAGCGGCTTTCATGATGGTAAGGTCTCTACGCGAGCATAACCGGGCATTGCTCGCGCTGTGCTACCCGCTCACTTTCACCCTTGGCTGGCTCTTCTTCAGTGCGGCCCGTCCGACGTCTGTGACCTTGTTGCAGCCGTTGAGGTAGAGCCACTGCAGCGAGGTCAGGCCCTTCAGGTGTGCCAGTCCCGCGTCCGTGATTCCGTAGCAGGAATAGAGGTCGAGCGATTGCAGGACGGTCACGTCTTTGAGTTTTGCAAGGTCCGCATCCTGGCTCTCTTTGATGCCGTCCGGCGTTCCAGCAACCTGCCGCGCTCCAACAAACGCGAGATACTGGTTCTTGCCGACTTTCCCCTTCCACCCAGCCCTCAGCACCTCGCCCGATGCCAGCCAGGCCTCCAGCTTTGTGGGGTCGTCCGGTCTTTGCGAAGGGTAAAGCGTGAAGGTCCCCGTGACTTCAGGAATGGTGGTATCGGCGCCATCTGCCACCGGTTTGTCCTGGGCCACAAGTACCGGGCAGCCAAGCAGAACCAAAATCGCCGTCAGCACCAGGATTGATCGGCTTGTTTTCATGCCGGGTATTCTACCCACGGTGCAGACGCGGTTGGAAGGTACCCGTCGCCCGCCTGCCACTCAGCGCGGCGGCGTCAACGTCGGGATTGAGCCAACCTGCTTCGCAGCGGGCAAAGTCCAACACGAATGTTGGTGATTCGCGAAGCGAGCTCAAACTATCATGCCGCCCAATGGAACCATGCGCCGAGGACACCTACCTCTTCCGCCACGCGCTCCTTCGCGACGCGGCGTACCAGCTCCAGCTCCCCAGCGATCGCGCGAAGCTGCATGCGCTGGCGTTTGCGATCGTTGAGCAACTCTACGGCGGCCGCGCGCCGGAGGCCCCGCCGCTGGATGCCATCGATCCGCCGAAGCCAGAGCTGCACTCAACGGACAGCGTGGCGGCCGAATTGGCCGAGCACGCCCACCTGGCTGGCGACGGCGCTGACACAAGCCTGGCGGCGGCCCGCACACTCTACCTGCGTCGGGCTGCCGAGTACTTTGAGCGGTCATTTTTCGGCAAAGAAGCCGTCCGAACATGGCAGGCGCTCGCAGACAGTCTCCGTGGCTCGCTCAAAGGCGAAGCACTGCGCCGCTCGGCGATAGCATTGCACCAGAGCGGCTACAGCAGCGAAGCCGAGCAAGCTTACGAGCAAGCCCTAGCCATCCAACGCGAAGTCGGCGACCGGCGATCTGAGGGCGTTGTGCTGGGGAACCTGGCCAGCCTCTACCAGAACACCGGGCGGAGCGAGCTGGCGAAACGCACTTATGAGAAGGCCCTTGCCATCATCCGCGAAGTCGGCGACCGGCGCGTCGAGGGCATCGCGCTGGCGAACCTGGCCGGCCTTGATCAGGAAGCCGGGCGAAGCGAACGGGCGGAACGCACTTATGAGCTGGCGCTTGCCATCCACCGCGAGGTCGGCGACCGGCGCGCCTTGGGTGTCGCGCTGGGGAACTTGGCCCTCCTCTACCAAGACACAGGGCGGAGCGAGCAGGCCGAACGCACCAATGAGCAGGCCCTTGCCATCAACCGCGAAGTCGGCGACCGGCGCGTCGAGGGCAGTGTGCTAGGCAACCTGGCAATCTTGTACAAGATCACCGGACGGAGCGAGCAGGCGGAACGCACCTTTGAGCAGGCCCTTGCCATCAACCGCGAAGTCGGCAACCGGCGTTTCGAGGGCACCATGCTAGGGAACTTGGCCAGCCTCTACCAAGTCACTGGGCGGAGGGAGCTGGCAGAACGCGCTTATGGGCAGGCCCTTGCTATCAACCGCGAAGTGGGCGACCGGCGCTCGGAGGGCATCGCGCTGGGGAATCTGGCCAACCTGTACAAGGACACTGGGCGAAGCAAGCAGGCGGAACACACCTATGAGCAGGCCATTGCCATCGGCCGCGAAGTCGGCGACCGGCGCTCCGAGGGCGTCGTGCTGGGGAATTTGGCCAGCCTCTACAAAGGCACTGGGCGCAGGGAGCTGGCGGAAGGTGCTTATGAGCAGGCCATTGCCATCAATCGCGAAGTCGGCGACCGGCGCTCCGAAGGGGTCGCGCTCGGGAACCTGGCCATTCTCTTCAATGACACCGGACAGAGCGAGCAAGCTGATCACTTATTGCAGCAAGCCCTGACTATCCACCGCGAAGTTGGCAATCGACTCTTCGAGGGCGTTGCTCTATGCAGCTTCGCCGCTTTCAAACTCGCCTCCGGCCACAAGGATCAAGCAGTACGCATGTGGCGGGCGGGGGCAAGCATCCTGCGGGAGCTCGGCGATACTGCTGAATTGGAACGCAAGACCGCCGCCATGCGCGAGGCCTGCGCCAAGGCGGGCATCCCGCCGATTGATGAAGGGAGTGCCGCCGCAAACGCCGGCGTCGGCACTCCCCCATAGTCGCCCGACGGAACAAAGGAGCTCAATCAACCCAGCCAGCGCTTGCCGCTGGCGACGAGATCCACGATGCGCCCGCCCAAGGTTTGCAGCTTGTGGCGTGAGCGCAAGGGGCAGGTGCTCGCTGTTGCCGGCGCGGGGAAAGACACCCGCACGCGCCGTAGCGCGCCCCAGAATCGTGACTCTCAGTCGTGCGGTTGGAAGGTCCCCGTCCTCCGCGTGCCCCTCAACGGGTTCCGGCCCAGGCGCACCGGACGCTTGGGCGGGGGCGGCGGGTCCGGGGGCGACGATGGCGGTTGCAAGACACGGGAGGATTTCGCGCTGCTGCTTCTTGCCGTGCTGCTGTCTTGCGCCGGAGCCCGAAAATTTCTCGCGCGGGTATGAATGTATAAACCGGCCTTGGGGGGAGTGTGTTCCAGCTCGCTGGAAAATATTCACTACATCTGTCTGCACGTACCCCAATTGTCGCCACGTCGGCGTACCCTGCGCAATGATTCCACGCAAGACGACCCGCGCGCCAAAACCGCCTGATTCCTCGATTCAGGGTGCCGTGCAGGGTGCCGTGAAATTCAGTGCCAACCAATAAAAATGCCACATAGGCGTAAAGCCTTGTGACATAAGGAGTTCTGGAGCCGCCCGTCGGATTTGAACCGACGACCTATGCTTTACGAAAAACCAAAGGCCGCTCGTGTGTCCTCCGCGGAAAGCGGTTTCGTCGTCGGCATTGAAACGGTGCGGCCGGCTTTGCGGTGGGGTTACGAATCATGCACGTCTGACTCTTTCGTCGCTATCAACAACTCCGGTCCCGTCGTCATGCCACGCCCATGAATGTCGGGAAAACACGACGTAAGCAAGAAATCTCGAAAACATTTAAATGCCGCCGGACGCCATCATCGACTGCCGTAAGTCGTCAGACCTAGTCCAGTGATCAGTCCAGTAGCGATTGGGCCTGAAAACACAAGCAGCCATGGAAGTGGCTTCCAAGGCTGCTTCAAGATGGGCGGCTAGACGGGATTTGAACCCGCGACCCGTAAACAGCCCGGAGGACTGTTTACGTTGCGAAGCAGCATGGCCAACCGGCCATGCGTAAGCGAAGCAGGCAAGCGCACCTCGAAATCA
>Ga0154020_10004792_pt1 | contig 16068 bp, 13 predicted proteins | sample Klosneuvirus_201_FD_109709 | JGI IMG/M metagenome (GOLD analysis project Ga0154020, IMG submission 109709) | Active sludge microbial communities from wastewater, Klosterneuburg, Austria - Klosneuvirus_20160825_MG | ecosystem: Engineered > WWTP > Aerobic digester > Activated sludge | place...
GGCTGCAGAATACCTGCGAAGACTATGAAAACGAGAATCGAACGTATCAACATAGGCACCTCACATTGAGGGGTGAAAGAAGTGGGGCAAAAATACACGTCACCTCGATGCAACACCCTAACTTCGCAGACATATGCAGCACGACGAACCGATCCGCCCCCTCGCAACAAAGCCCGTTCTTCCCCTTCCCGTTCGACTTCACGCCGACGTACGATCCACCGGAAAGGGTATCTGCATAGCCATGGTGGACAGTGACTTTGTGAACCATCCCGATCTGTCGATGCCGAACCAGCGGATCGTTCGGTATTACGATGCCGTTGAAGATGAGGAGCATGATCTTCCACCATCTGTGGCAAAATCTCGGCATTGGCACGGTACAATGACGGCATGTACCGCAGCAGGAAACGGCTACCTCTCGCGCGGAGAATTCACGTCGCTCGCCCCAAATGCAACCGTTGTTCTTATCCGGACTATGAACGATTCGGGTCGTGTTACCACACCAACCATCGTCCGAGCGCTACACTACATTGAGGAGCATGCCGAAGAACTCGGCATCCGTGTTGTGAACCTTAGCGTGTATTCAGACGAGATAGACCACACACTGGATCATCCGGTCAATAAAGCCGTGGAAGAGATCTGTGCACGAGACATCGTAGTTGTTGCAGCCGCTGGGAATAATCCCTTCTCGCCGATCAGACCTCCGGCTGCCGCACCAAGTGCACTCACAGTTGGCGGACTTGACGATAAGAACACGTTAGGTCATGAGGACGAAGAACTCTATCACAGCACCTTTGGTATCACACAACTCGGTGTTCAGAAGCCGGAACTGATCGCACCGGCCATTTGGCTCCCGGCACCTATACTGCCGGGCACGACCACGCACACCCAAGCATCGGCACTCTGCGCTCTGGACATGCTCACAGATGAGATGCTCCTGGCCTGCGCACCGTCACTGATGCCCCATAGCGGTCTGCCAATGCCTCTATGGACATCTCGGGACATTCCGGCACTTCGCAATGCGATCACAGAGATGATCGACAAGGAACTCATTGCCTCGCCATTCTACAAGATGGTTGACGGCACCTCCTTTGCCGCACCAGTGATCGCCTCCATTGTGGCCCAAATGCTGGAACTTTCTCCGTCGCTCACCCCCCGCGAGGTGAAGGACATCCTTACGTCTACTGCCCGTCCGTTAGAGTCGTTTCCTACTCTCCGCCAAGGCGCCGGAGTCGTTAGCCAACGCGCAGCTTTGGCCGCCGCCAGAGAGCATGCCATGACGGTAACCCCGCTCACCGACCTCGTGTAGTTTCCCTGCCGTAACTTTGGGGATGCTTAAGATCCTCGTCCTCCTCCTCGCCGCCGCTACCGTGTCGGCTCAGATCTCAACAACCGCTGTTGATGGTCTGCGCGACAAACGCATCCGACTAGTTGCCTACACGAATTGCACGGCCATCCCGCAGCCGGGATCACGAATAGACTCAGCCGTGATCATCATTCGCGATGAACGTATCATCGCCGTTGGGAAGGGGCTAACCATTCCCACCGGTGCAGATGTGCGCGATCTTCATGGTGCATTTGTGTATGCTGGTTTCGTTGAACCGTATCTCGATGCACAAGCACTTGCTTCGGGCGCAAAGGGCGGATCATCAAAGCAGATGTTCAGTGATGAAGACGAAGGCCCAAACACTCCCCCGGCTCAAGGCGCACATTATTGGAACCAAGCGGTTCGTCCTGAACGCACAGTCACGGACGCTCTCTCGATCTCCGATGATGCGCAACGCGACTGGAATAAACTTGGTTTCGGTGCAGCAGCCGCGGCGTCGCACGACGGGATCTTCCGCGGAAGTGCTGCCGCCGTACTGCTTCGCACAGGGCCTGCCGCTAAGACCGTTATTGCTGATAACACCTACCAAGCGATGGCCTTTATGAAAGGCTCATCAAAGACGCCATATCCGTCGTCGCAGATGGGATCGATCGCGCTCATTCGTCAAGCACTCTACGATGCAGAGTGGTACGGCAAGGCCCACGCAGCAGCCGCACGTGGCACACTTGCAACACCACCGGAAGTGAACATTTCTTTGCAGGCATTACGGGCAGCACTTGATGCAAAGAAGCCGATAGTGGTTGAGACCGTTGACGAACACGATATCGCACGTTGGCAGGCGATCGCCAAGGAATTTGGGCTCACGATCATCATCAAGGGCAGCGGCGGAGAATACCGCAGGATCCAAGGACTTGCAGCAACGAAGCCCGACATCATCCTTCCACTCACGTTCCCGGAAACTCCTGATGTACGCGATCCGGTGAGTGCCCATGAAGTATCTCTCAGCGACCTGATCGCGTGGTATTGGGCTGCCGATAATGCACGATTGGTTGACAGCGTTGGGTGCCGCATCGCCTTCACAACGGATGGACTCAAGGACAAGTCTCAATTCCTTCCTCGTATTCGGCTGTGTGTTGAACGCGGACTCGATTCCGCAAAGGCACTTGCTGCCATCACAACAGAAGCTGCACGCATCGCTGGTGTTGCCGACCGTTTCGGGAAGATCGAGAAGGGATACTACGCCAATCTTGTCATCACCACGAAGCCCCTTTTCGCCGAAGAATGTGATATCCGCGCAGTAGTAGTAGCCGGCGATGAAACAACATACTCTCGTCCCACAGAGGTCGATGTGCGCGGCCATTGGACACTCACGTCCAGCGCCCTGCCTTCAACAACATCACTGCGCGTTAGTATCACGGGCACTGTTGAGCAACCGTCAATGGATGTAAAACGTGATTCGATCTCGATTCCTTCATCGCTTTCGATCAACGGCAGACGTGCAACACTTGGCCTTACGCTCGATACGATGGGCATTGTTGGGCGTACGCGCACATCGGTGGAGATCGATAGTATCCTCATTAGTGGCGACCTCCTTCTTCCTGATGGACGAGTCACCCCATTTGTGCTTCGTCGCGACTCCTTGATCAAGGCCAAGCCGGATCGTCCAAAAGCACTTACTACCAAGCGCAGATCACTGCCGCAGATCTCTCCTCTCGGACCATTCGGTCTCTCGGCACCGCCGGCACAACGTGCTGTGGTTCTGAAGAATGCTACGGTGTGGACATGCGGTCCGCGTGGCACTCTGGACAGCACGGATGTTCTTCTCCGCAATGGCACCATCGCAGGTGTTGGTAAGGGGCTCACCGGAGACACAACCATTGACTGCACCGGGATGCATATCACACCGGGCATCATTGATGAACACTCACACATCGCTATCTCTCGCGGTGTGAACGAGGGCACTCATGCTGTAACAACAGAAGTGCGCATCGGTGACGTGGTGGACCCTGACGATGTAAACATCTACCGTCAACTCGCAGGTGGCGTAACAGCATCTCACCTTCTTCACGGCTCCGCCAACCCAATGGGCGGTCAGCTACAGTTCATCAAGCTCCGATGGGGTTCTGATGCAGACGGACTCAAGGTGCAGGGCGCTGTACCAACGGTGAAGTTCGCCCTGGGTGAGAATGTAAAGCAAGCCAACTGGGGTGACAAGTTCTCGGTGCGGTATCCGCAGACGCGAATGGGTGTTGAGCAGATCATGCGTGATGCCTTCCGTACAGCACGCGAGTACGAGAAGGAGCTTGCCGCGAACGACCCTTCAAAACCTGTACGACGAGACATCCAACTCGATGCCCTTGTGGAGATCCTTAACAGCAAGCGCAACATCCATTGTCACTCCTATGTGCAGAGCGAGATCTTGATGCTCATGCGCCTTGCCGAAGAATTCGGATTCCGCGTGCACACCTTCACGCACATCCTTGAGGGCTACAAGGTCGCCAAGGAAATGGCAAGACATGGATCCGGTGCATCATCGTTTGCTGATTGGTGGGCATACAAGTTTGAGGTCTACGATGCGATCCCCGAGAATCCTGCCATTCTTCATGAGAACGACGTAACGGTCTCGATCAACTCCGATGATGCAGAAATGGCTCGCAGACTTAACCAAGAAGCGGCAAAGAGCATTAAGTACGGAGGTGTCAGCGCTGTTGATGCCATGAAGTTCGTTACGATCAATGCCGCCAAACAGATGGCCATTGACACGCGTACCGGAAGCATCGAAGATGGCAAGGATGCCGATGTTGTTGTGTGGTCAGGCGATCCGCTTTCCAACATGTCTCGCGTAGAACGCACGTTCGTAGACGGGCGTATGTACTTCGCTCGTGACGTCGACGCGCGCCTCCGCGAACGTGATGCAGAACTTCGCAGATTCCTAGAACAAGAAGCCATCAAGGCCATTGCCGGAGGATCTGGCTCCAAACCCGGAGGAAGTGGACCGCGCCGTGAATACCATTGCGACACAGACGATGATGAAATGTCGGGATCGGTCAGCGGACGATGACAACACTCCCAACGGAAACGATCGTCACAACGCCGATCACTCGCGCCTACCTCGATCGAGATCCCGCTATCACAGATCGGTTCCAACGTCTATCCGTCGATGCCGAGTTCTGCCTCCAACGATCCAAGCACGGGGCTTCTCGGTCGCGTCTTGTAGACCTTGCCACAGCATCCATGCGTGGCCTTGAACTCAGTTCAGAACAGCGCTCTGCGCTTGATGTGCTGCGCAACCCAACAAGTGTTGTTGTGACCACCGGTCAACAGATCGGACTCTATGGCGGTCCGATGTACACCCTGTACAAGATCCGCACAGCCGTAGAAGAAGCACGCAGGCTCACTGCATCAACAGCAGTTCCGGCGGCAACGGTATTCTGGCTCGAGGACAACGACCATGATGCAGCTGAAGCGGCATCAACACATCTCCTCGCTGCAGACGGCGGTGTTACAGACCTCAACATCTGGGACGGTTCGGATGAGCGTAGGTCGGTTTCTGCGCGTGTCATTACCGGCCAGATGGCAGACATGGTGGAGGCAGGAGCCGCCACGTTCACTGGAAACTTCGCCGATGTTACTCGACAGCGAATGTTGGACGCCTATGCCGTTGGCCGCTCATGGTCCGATGCTTTTCTCGCAGTCCTGCAACCCTACCTTGCACCGTGGGGAGTGATCGTTGTTCGCGGTTCCGATGTGATTGCATCCGGACTCCACCTGCCGATCCTCATGCGCGAGACAGAAGCTCCGGGATCATTATCCGCAGCGACAACTGCCGGAACACAGGTCCTTCTTGAAAGGGGCTTTACAGCACAGGCAACAACCGGATCGATGCTCTTCTTTGGAAGTGACTCCAATGGACGTCAACGATGTTCGATCGAAGGCGACACCGTCACGATGGGTTCTGAGAAATTCACAACACTGGCATTCGCAAAACTTGTTCAGGAACATCCTGAACGATTCACACCCAACGTGTTAGCCAGACCCGTTGTCCAAGACGCCGTGCTGCCAACAGTGATCAGCGTCCTTGGCTCTGCCGAGATCGCCTATCAGGCCCAGCTACGTGAGCTCTATGAGCTATGCGGCGTGCCAATGCCGTACCTCGTCTTGCGCAATGGGGCAACCTTGTTAGACGCGCGGACCGAGCGATTGCTTGCCAAGGATGGTCACCCACTTTCCTGGTTTATGCGAAGCTCTGAAGACGTTGAGCGCGCCACGGCGGATCTCCTTACGTCAGACGTCTTGCCGAACACCGAAGAGCGCAACGCAACGCTAGAAACCCTGCTAGCCCCCTACCTGACTGCTGCTCAGTCGATCGATCAAACATTGATCGCCACGGTGCGCGCTCAGGGGGCCGGCATCACAGCCACCCTAGAAGCGCTCGAGGGTAAGCTGCGTGCAGCTGCCAAACGTGCCGGTGCCCAGACCATGGATCGCATCAAGGCCATCCATTCGATCGTTATGCCTCGTGGTACATTACAAGAACGAAACTTTCCGCTCGGATTTTGGGAATCGCGCTTCGGCACTGCAGAACTACGTATAATTGCCGAGGCGATAGCGAGCCAGCCAATTGGCACTCATGTCGTGATGGGGCATTCTGATCTGTCAACTCGGGAACCTGCATGAATCGTCCGTATGTCCTGGTCGTAGACGACAACAAGATCACTACCAAGCTCATGCGCAGATACCTCGAAGGCAATGGTTTCGAGGTTGAGGAAGCCGGTGACGGCATTGAGTGTCTGGAGAAAGTTGGTCAGCGAATTCCGGATGCCATCATCATCGACGTGATGATGCCTCGTCTGGATGGATTTGAGACCGTTCGTCGCTTAAAAAGCGATGAAACAACTCGCCTCATTCCGGTTGCCATTGTAACGGCACTCAATGACCTCACCACACAGCTCAAGGCTGTTGAATCCGGTGCAGATGACTTCCTAACAAAGCCGATCGAGGAGAAGCTGATCCTTACCAAGGCAGCGATGCTCACCGAGCTCTCTCATGCCCGCATGATGATCCGCGAACTTCGGTCCGTGATCGATGCTTATGCAGGGGGCGATACAGCACGCGCCCAAGAACTTATGGCCACAATCGGGCCACGATCCTGAGCCATATCGTTGTCATCGGCGGTGGCATCGGCGGTCTTGTTGCAGCCACTCGACTTGCGCATGCAGGACACAGCGTAGACCTCTTTGAGCAGGGAACACAGACCGGCGGCAAGATGGGTCGTGTTGTCGTTGATGGGTGTACCTTCGATACCGGACCAACCCTTATCACCATGCCCTTTGTCTTTGAACGCTTCTTTGCAAGCGTGGGCGAACGGTTCAGTGATCACGTTACGTTGCAACGCGTTGATCCCGCATGCCAGTACCGCTGGGAAGACGGATCGATCCTTGATCTCCCGTTCGACGCAGAGGCCGTGCCCGATGCCATCGAGCGATTCTCACCCAGACACGGGGCTCCTGTCAAAAAATATCTCAACAGCGCGCGAGAGATCTACGAACTCACGAAGGACGTTTTCATCTTCTCGCCGTTCGATGGATTCAAGGAATTCTTCAAACGGAAGAATCTTTCGTTGCTGCCCAAGCTGAGTCGACTCCGATTCACATCAAAGCTCCACGATGTACACACGTCGATGTTCAGCGACAAGCGCATCATCCAACTTTTCGACCGGTTCGCAACGTATAATGGCTCTTCGCCATACCTCGCACCTGCAACATTGATGGTGATCCCATGGGTGGAGATCGGACTTGGCGCATGGTATCCTAAGGGTGGCATCTATGCGATCGCCGAGGCCATCACGCAACTCGCTTTACTACGCGGTGTTCGCATTCACTGCAATACACGCGTTGCGTCTATCCGGACGTTCCACGGTGTTGCCAGTGGTGTTGAACTCGAAGACGGTTCATTCGTCCGTGCTGACCACGTTATCTCCAATGCGGACGTGCACGTAACGCGAACGTATCTCCTCGGGAAGAGCATGCCCGAACCAACCGATCTTTCATGCAGCGGGTTGGTGATGCTTCTTAGTGTTGACCGGCAGGAACGATCGCTTCAGCACCACAACATTCTCTTCGGCAACGACTATCCAGGAGAATTCCACAATATCCGCTTTGAACAACGTCCGCGCAGCAATTCCACTGTTTACATCTCCCGTTCAGTCCACTCCACACCATCGGATGCTCCGCCCGACCGCGAGAACTGGTTCGTCTTGGTGAATGCACCTCCACGTGGGATCTCCTCAAACTTTGAGACAACCGAATCATCCGTATGGCTAGGTCACGAAGAAGAACAGGCAGACATGATCCTCGACCGAATGGAGACGTTCGGACTGCGCCCGCACGTGCGAGAACGACTGATCAGAACGCCGGACACGATGGCTACCGAATGGTCGTCCTATCGCGGAGCTCTCTACGGAGCATCGTCAAATTCTATGTTCAGTGCATTCCTCCGACCGCGCCAACGCTCCACAGACGTTGCGAATCTTTGGTATGTTGGAGGAAGTTCTCACCCCGGCGGAGGTGTTCCGCTGGTCATCACAAGCGGTATGATCGCCGCAGACCTACTTTTGTCATCACTTTCAACTCCCTAGAACATGCGAACCCTACTTCTCCTTTCCGTTGTCTTTCTTGTCTCGTGTGCATCCATTCGCGACATCACAAACAGCCTTTCGTCGCTTCAGAACATGCAGTTCAAACTCACCGGCATCACAGGCATGCGCCTGGCCGGTGTTGACGTCTCACGGATCGCATCACCAACCTCGCTCTCCATCTCCGACGGCCTCGCACTTACGCAGGCGTTTGCGCGCAAGTCATTGCCAACCACCTTCGTTGTGAACATGGACGCAAAGAATCCCAACACCGGCTCATCAGCATCGAAGAGCGTTCCGCTAACGCTCAAGGGTTTGGATTGGCGTCTCCTGATCGACGACAAGCCAACGATCAATGGCGATCTCGACAAGCCGGTAGACGTTCCGGGCAACGGAAAGACAACGCAGATCCCGCTTTCGATGAGCATGGACATGTATTCGTTCTTTGCCGACAAAGGATATGACGGCATCGTGAATCTTGCACTCGCACTAGGCGGTCAAAAAGGCAGCACTTCACGCGTGAAGCTTGATGCGATGCCAACAGTTGGAACACCGCTTGGTCCGATGACATACCCAAGTCGCATTTCGATCGTGGACACGGAGTTCCGCGGTAAATAATGGACATCCCCGTACTCCTTCTCGCAGTCTTCATCAGTGGTCTGTGTGACTTTCTGGCAGCAGCATTGCTGAACATCCCAACGTCTGTGGTTTCCACCATGGCCGACGAAGGGTCTCATATTGGGCGTCGACTGAAACGTGCGATCGATGAGGCCAACGAGACTCGGCTTGCGATCAGCATCGTTGACGTGATCGTTCTCGTGATCGCATCATTCATCATCGCCTCCGTAACGATGAATGATGGAGGTCGACTCTTTATAGATGCCATTGCCTTCATCATCGGCGTTGTGATCATCAAGATCGTTGCCAGCGCACTCGGCGAGCGCACGGCAGAGTTCATGCTTCGATTCACCAGTTTGTCGCTCTCCATTGTTACGGTAGTGGCAAGCCCCTTCCTCCTTACTCATCGCGCATTGTTGGCACTGACAAAACCACGATCAAGGGAAGAGGAAGAAGAAGAGGCGCGGGAGGAACTTGAAGCACTTGTAGAAACAGCCCGTGAAGAAGGGGCGTTAGATGCCGGGGAATACCGGATCATGACCAACATCATGCAGTTGAGCAGCATTGAGGTTACGGATGTGATGACGCCACGAACGGTGGTATCGGCCATTGGAGCAGAACATACCGTTGCTGATGCGATCAAACTTCCGGAACTGCAGATGTTCTCACGACTTCCGGTCTATGACGGACAGGATCTGGATACGGTGTCGGGATATGTAATGACGAAGGACATCCTTCGTGCTGCCGTTGCCGGACGTCACACGGTGCCGATCTCAAAACTCAAACGCGATGTTGGGTTCATCCCAGAGAACATCACGTTAGAGCGAGCGCTTGAGCAGTTCCTTCAGAAGCGACAACACCTATTCATGGTTGTTGATGAACATGGGGGTGTTGAAGGACTTCTCACCATGGAAGATGTATTGGAGACAATGCTTGGTGCGGAGATCATCGACGAGGCAGACCATGTAGTGGATCTGCGCGCACTCGCAAAGCAGCGTCGCGATGCACGTATCGCCAAGTTCACTTCGTCCGAATGACCTTGATATTGGTGAACTCTCGTACGCCGGCAACCCCTAGCTCCCGACCATAACCACTGTATCGCGTTCCGCCGAACGGGAGCCTCATGTCGCTACGCACAAAGTCGTTGATCGCCACCATGCCACATTCAATGCGTTCTGCCAGCGCGCGTGCACGATCGAGATCCTGTGAGAATACTGCTGCGCCAAGTCCGTAACGCGAGTCGTTTGCCAGTTCCACCGCCTCTTCGTCTGAGTTGAACGCAATAACGCTGGCTACCGGACCAAAGACCTCTTCGCGGAACAATCTCGATTGCGTTGTGATGTTGTCGATCAACACCGGCGGCACATAGAATCCTCGTTTCGGAATATCATTGACAGAACGTTTCGTTACCTGCCGAGCCCCCTCCATCATCGAATGTTGTAGTTGGTCGAGAAGAGTGTCACGCAGATCCGCGCGGGCTATCGGTCCGATCTCTGTTGCAGGATCCATTGGGTCCCCCACCACCATCGCATCAAACCGTGCTGCCACACGTTTCGTGAATTCGTCAGCGATGGATGCATGAACTATAAACCGTTTTGCTGCGATGCATGACTGTCCGGCATTCAAACATCGGCCCACAACACATGCATCAACGGCAACACCGAGGTCGGCATCATCACAAACGATGTAGGCATCATTTCCGCCCAATTCAAGTACAACCTTCTTGATGTGACGTCCGGCTATCTGTGCAACCGCCTCACCTCCCCTAGTAGATCCGGTGAAGGTCACAGCTCGAACACGCGCATCTCCGATCAGTTCCTCGATCTGTGGCACATCGATCATCACACACTGAACGAGGTCATCGGGAATTCCAGCTTCTCGGCACACCTCTACAATGTTTATCGCACATCCAAAGGTAGAAGGTGCATGTTTGAGGATGATCCCGTTACCGGCCATAAGGGCAGGCGCAGCGAACCGAAAGAACTGCCAAAACGGGAAATTCCATGGCATGATGGCCACAACAACACCCAACGGCGCATATGTGATATCGGCCACGGAACCATCGATTAGAAGTTCCTCCGTGGCCAACGCCGTAGGAGCAAGCGCGGCGATGTAGCGGCATGTTTCGGCACATTTGAGTATCTCCGATCTCGACTGACCGATCGGCTTACCCATTTCTTGCGTGATCAGCGCGGCAGACACCTCGATGTCTCTCATGAGGATGTCGGCCAGACGCGAAACGATCCGAGCGCGATGCTCAAAAGAGCATTGCGCCCAGATCTTTTGTTCGGTGTATGCACGACCGACCATGTCGTGAACGTCTTTAGGGTCCATCTCGCCAAACGACGCTACAACGTCTTCGGAAGCGGGGTTAATACTCGTGAATCTCATGGCAACAATTTACATTTGTGGTAATGGAATCATTCTTTACGCTTGACAGTCTGGTCTCTCTTGTCACTCTCTCCATCTTGGAGATCGTCCTTGGGATCGACAACATCATCTTCATTTCGATCCTCGTTGGGAGGCTCAAGGAATCCGATCAAGCCCGTGCTCGAACCATCGGCCTGTCCCTAGCCCTCATCCTTCGGATCGCATTCCTGTTCGGCGCCGTCTGGCTTGCCAAACTCACCGAGCCACTAGTCAGCATCGGCCCCTTCTTGGGTATGGATTCGGCTTTCGGGCTGAGTGGACGAGACCTCATCATGCTGTCAGGGGGCTTATTCCTCCTCGCGAAGGCAACAACGGAGTTGCACACGAAACTCGAAGGGAAGGAAGAGGACGAGGGGAAGAAGGCAAAGGCCAACTTTGCTTCGATGATCGTTCAGATCATCATTCTGGACCTGGTATTCTCCATCGACTCCGTCATTACGGCCATCGGATTGTCCCAGAACTTCCTTGTGATGGTCATTGCTGTGGTTTTAGCAGTGGGTGTGATGCAACTCAGCGCCGGCGGGATCTCGCGATTCATCCACCGGCACCCTACCGTGAAGATCCTCGCCTTGGCCTTCCTTTTGATGGTGGGAATGGTCCTCGTAGCGGAAGGATTCCATGCCCACGTTCCGAAGGGGTACATTTACTTCGCAATGGCCTTCTCGATGGCCGTGGAATTCCTGAACATGCGGTTCCGGACCCGTTCTGAGGCTCCTCCGGTGGAGCTGAGACAGCCCACCTATACCGACTGAGACGTTTTTCCTTGCTATTCGCCCCCTTCGTTCTCTATTATCGCCCCACTTTGTAATTGGTTCGAAAGGGGGCATCATGCCCAAGAATCCGGCGTTAGCCACAGATAAATCCAACATGTTTGACGTCCTGTACCGGTTCCCGGAACAGGTCAAGGAAGCCGTCGCCATTGGCGAAGGGGCTCCGCTTTGGCGTCAGCAATCCACCTCGAACCGTTATGCATTCTTTGGTCTCGGTGGCTCAGCCATCGGCGCAGACCTTTTAAGAAGCTATGCTGGCGTAACACCGGGCGGAGATCACCTCAATATCTCCGTACATCGTGGGTATCATTCTCCGGGCTGGATGGACTCCGACACAAACGTTGTCTGCTCCAGCTATTCGGGTGAGACCGAAGAGACGCTCTCCGCCTTTGATGAGATCCGCAAGAAGACCATGCGCGTAGTGTGCATCACAACTGGCGGAACCCTTGGCAAACGTGCTGTGACGTATGGCATGCCTATCGTGAACATCCCTCCGGGATATCAACCACGTTGCGCTCTGGCCTATTCGTTTTTCCCGCTTCTGACGATCATGGGCCGTTATGGGGCCTTTGACGCAAAAGCAGTACGCTTGAACAACAAGGGTGTACGGGAGATCCTGGCACATACAGAAGAGATGCGCGACCTCTACGCTGGCTCAACAGCCAAGAATCCTGCTCTTCAGATCGCCAAGAGTCTCGTTGGCAACTTCCCGGTCATCTATTCCGCTCATGAGCGACTCGATGCTGTGAATTTGCGCTGGCGCGGCCAGATCCAAGAGAACGCAAAACAAGTTGCCTTTGGCAACTTCTTGCCGGAAATGAACCACAACGAGATCAACGGATGGCAGTTCCCGAAGGGCAAAACAAAGGGATTCTCCGTCATCCTGCTCCGCGATCCGGACGACCATAAGCGCACGCAGCTCCGTTTTGATGCCGTAAAGGAGATCATCAAGGGCAGTGTAGCGGACGTTCACACGCTCGAAGGCAAGGGAAGCACGTTGCTGGGCCGTATGTTCTCACTCATCTACCTTGGTGACTGGGTCAGCTGGCATCTCGCAAACCTCAATAAGATCGACCCAAGCCCGGTTCCGGTTATTCAGCAGCTGAAGGCGAAACTGGCGAAGGCACGCTGAACAGCGAATAGCGAACAGCGAATAGCGAACAGCGAACAGCGAACAGCGAATAGCGAATAGCGAATAGCGAATGATGAAACTCATTTATCAGATCGTTTTTCTCTGTTCGCTTTTTGTTGTGGCCATGCAGGCGCAGACGGAGATGAGGCTTTCGCCGTTGACACATTCGGTTGGCGTTGCTGTTGTTGATCTACCAAGTGATTGGGAGTCTGACTCCACACTTGCAGCTTCGATGTATGTCCGTGTGGGAGATGGTGTGTGGCGGGAGGCGATTTCTCCGCAGGTTGTTGTGATTCGCGGACGCATTCAGATTCGCAGTGTGATCCTTGACCAAGTGCCAAACACCGATGTTGGCGTTCGAGTAACCGTGTATCGCGGTGGAGGTGTGGCACAGGAGTTTGAAGGCACCACGCGCACGATCGCAGAAGCTGTGCAGCCATCGAGTGGGACGTTACTCTATGTGAGTCCATATGGCTCGGGCACTACCTACTCACGTTCAAAGCCGGGCTCATTACGAGCTCTTATCACCGCTGGTCTGCCATGTGGGTCCATCGTCGTATTGCTTGAGGGCACGTATGAGGACATTTACGACCTCACGTTGAATATCACGGACGACTGTACAGCTGAGTCACCCATCGTGATCATGGCAGATCCGTCTCGCACGGTGGTCATTACAGGCGAAACCTTCTTGAACACGAGCTGGGAGGTTACACCTACGGATGCTCACGAATGGAGCTGCCCCCTTCCTACGAATCTCAAGTATACGTCGCTTGTTGTTGGACAGAATGGTCAGCGCTTGTATCCGTATGCACTTCGAGCACCAGTAGATCTCTTTCCGGGCTATCCGTCACTTTTGGATCTGGGATATGACCAGCCGGGAATGTTCAGGAGTGGGGCTCGGCTTTATCTCCGAGATACAACATCAGAGGCCAAACCACCGGGACTTGTTCGTACATCGCAACGTTGGAGTTGCCTAACAGTCAATGGGAATTACAAGAAGTCGCACCTCCTGATCCGGGGAATCACCTTCCGGTATTTCGGTAACACACGATGCACCGAAAACATCCTCGGAATTCCCGACGCGTGTTACCCACCGTCCACACTCTCCTTCAACAACACGCGCAATGTAACCGTTGCCAATTGTGAGTTTGAGTTCGCGAATTTTCCTATCACGTTCAATGGTTCGTGTAGTGATATTGATGTCCGCTTCAACACCATTAGCGATGGTGTAGGCACATGGTCGCATGGTGCGTTCAAACAAACACGAGACACGTGGATCCTTGAGCCTGGAAGTTATGGCCGATACCTCGAGAATGTTGGTATCTGGATAGCCCCATTCGAGAATGATTCTGTACACAACATCAACATCCGTGGCAATACTGTGGTCGGAACGATCGCAGGCATTGCGGTTGGCTCCAACGCTCACAACTATGTTGTTGACAACGTAGACATTCTCAACAACACAGTTTCATCGTGTTACGACGGCATTGATATCACGGGCGGCAATGGTTCGGGTTCAACGAATGCACGTATCCGCAACAACGTTGTCTCGAATACTCCCGTTGGAACGTCACTGATGTATCCTTCTTTTGGTCCCTATTTCATAACGCGAAACGTGTACCTGCTCGCAGACCGTAAGAACCATAACAACGATGTGTTCTTTGTGACGTGCAACAACGACCTCACCGACCGATCTTGGACCACTGCCCTAAAACTCAATGCCGGTGGAGAGAACTCCACTCCAGGGGCTATCCAGTTTCACCACAACACCGTAGTTGCTAGGGGGCTTGCGGGATTTGGACTCTATTTCTGGGGTCCAACGTGGTCTGACTTCTCTGCGTTCAACAATATCATCCAAGCCGATGCATCTTCGTGGACTTCGATGGTGTTGCTCAGTCAGCCACGTATTCAACACGTACCGATGGCAACATCTACCATTCTCCAAGCACTGGCGCAGTTGCAACGATCAAACCTGTCCACGGAATTTCTCAGTGTTACGAACCACGTTCGGTCGACGAGTTTCGGTCTGACCTTAGCCTTGTCACCGGCTCGCCATTTGTTGTGATCGGTCAACGGGATATCGTGGTCAATCCCAAACTTGTTGACGTGAGTAACGGCAATGTTCAACTCTTGGCCGGGAGTCCGGCAATTGATAAGGGGCTCCTCCTGCCGGGGATCAACGACCTATTCTACGGCTCGGCTCCCGATGTTGGCGCACTAGAATCGTCGTTTTCCTCTTCCGTGGAAGCAGTAGACGTGGTGGAAAGCCCCCTACACGCTCCCGGACCCACCCGCTACTATTCGTTGACCGGCGTCCAGGTTGACCCATCCGATCTCCCTACCGGCCTGTATTTCAAGATACTTAGCGATTCAAGGGGATCTGTAAAAGCCAGCTCCGTCATCATCGTACGCTAATTTTTTGTATCTTGCAGGCCCCGTAAACTCATGGGTCAATACATGCCAGTTGTCAAGGCTCCGGCCAAAGCGAAGAAGGTCACCAAGAAGGTTGTTGCAACCGTCGATGGTGAAGTTGTAGAAGCACCGAAGAAAACCAAGCGGAAGGCGAAATACATCGTGTTGTATTCGCCGTTCCTCATGCGTGATACAAAGCACGAACTCATCGGCGAACCATTGGAGACGGACAACGGACGTCAGCAATGGGCTCGTTGCTCGGTCAGCCACCACTCCCAATTGATCAATCTGGACGCTCTTGCTGCTTCGGCAGAGAAGAAGGTAACAGAGATCAAGCTTGCACGTGAAGATTCGAAGGAATATTCGCCGAAGAGTGAGTACAAGGTTGGTGACGTGATCTACCACAAGACGTGGGATGATGTTGGTATCGTTCGTGCAAAAGAAGTGATGTCGAACGGCCGTGCGTCGCTCCTCGTTCACTTCGAAAAGAATAAAGAAAAACGTCTGGTCGAAAATTTCAAGTAAACCCTTCAACCTATAGGATCTCCCGTGATCGGAGTTACCATACAAAGCAACGAGTCCATCGATCGTGCGTTGCGCCGCTTCAAGAAGAAATATGAGCGCTCTGGCGTTCTGCGTGAATTCAAGAAACGCGCATTCTTTGTGAAGCCGAGCGTTGAGCGTCGCATGGCACGCCTAAAGGCTGCCCGCCGCCAGCATCGCGCTCAAATGGAAGCGGAATAGTCAA
>Ga0154020_10004793_pt1 | contig 16067 bp, 17 predicted proteins | sample Klosneuvirus_201_FD_109709 | JGI IMG/M metagenome (GOLD analysis project Ga0154020, IMG submission 109709) | Active sludge microbial communities from wastewater, Klosterneuburg, Austria - Klosneuvirus_20160825_MG | ecosystem: Engineered > WWTP > Aerobic digester > Activated sludge | place...
CCAGCACCTCGGCGCGCCCGCCCACCGCCCGCTGCCGCCGGCGATGCCGACGCTCGCGCTGCGCGAAGGTGTTCACGGCGCGGGCGGGGTTGCGGCCCTGCAGGTGCGCGAGCCACGCCTCCTGCGCCGCGTCCTCGCGGTCAACCGTGGGCGTGAGCCGCAGTTCGAGCCGGAGCTTGTCCGCAGTGCGTGTGTCGGTCATTGGTGGAAGGTGCGTGATCATCCACCCATTCCGACGCGGCGCGCCCGTCATGGCTCGCTGATTCGCGTCAACACGACATGTTCGTACAGATGTGTACGTGGCGCGGAGTGCGCTACGGACGCTCGCGGGTGACGACGCGGTGCCCGCAGTGCCGGCAACGACGGACGCGCATGATGTGGCCGTTCTGCTGCCGCGTGTACCGCACCGGAAGGTGGCCGCACCCGCACTTAGGGCAGCGCAGGCCGCGCTCTTCACGCGCACTCGGGTTGACAGCCGGTGAGTCCTTCACCATGTCTTCCTCCCATGCTGAAGCGCCGACAGCCGCAGCCGCCGGCGCGGCGTTGCTTCGGCGTCCGTTCCGAAGAGCACCGCCCCGTGCATCGACGCCGCGACGGCCGCACCGACAAGGCAGTCGAGCCAGTGGTTGTCCAGCCCATCGACGCGGAGTTTCCACTCATCGACCGTGCGGCCCCGACCCTCGGTCTTCACGCGGTACTCGCTGGTCAGATGCTCGGCGAAGAGCCTGTGCGACTCCGGCTTGCTGCCGAAGAGCGACAGGCAGCCGGGGTCGCCCATGGGCACTGCCAGGCGGGCATGGACGAACGACTTCCAGTAGTTCGTGTCGAAGACGACGTGCCGCACGGCGCGCTTTCCTGTCACCACGGGCACGCGCCAGTTCAGGCCGAGTCGCTCGCCGCGCTTGCGCTTGTAATCGGAGAACGGGATGCTCGACGCCCCGACGTACCGACCGTGGCTGGGCGTGAGGACGCCCGCGTGCGGGCTCTGGCGGCAGAACTGGTACACCACGTCGGTGGACGAGCCCCAGTTGGCGTCGATGAGGCAGCGATCAATCCGCACCATCGCGCCGTCGTCACGCCGCCACTCGCGGGCGACCGTCGCGCCGATCAGCCGCTCCAGTCCGGCGTAGATCGCGCCTTCAACGCCGGCCCGCGGGGCCGCCGTCGCCAGCGTGCGGCGCATGTCTCGGAGCGTGAAGTACCCCCCCGGCGCCTTCTGGTCCGGCTCTGTGCCGTAGTCGATGACGTACCCGGTGAAATCGTCCTCCCAGGCCGCGACCAGGTAGAACAGCGCCTTGCCCTGCACGTCCACGAACATTGTCAAGCGCGTGCAGCCCAGGGGCACCTGCCCGCGCTGGTGCCCGCTCACCTTCGCCGCGATCTGGTCGGCGGTGAGCAGATCGTCGGTCGCCTGAACCTCCGGCAGCGGCTCGTTCTGGTACTCCGCGAAGAACGCCGCCTCGTTCTGGAGCTTCAGGTTCATCGCGTGCTGCAGCGCCGACAGCTCGTCGTGGTTGAACCGCTCCGGCCACGCCACCACCGCGCCCTCGTCCATTGCGGTCCGGTGCTGCTTGTAGAACTCCGTGGCGGCCTTGATGCCCCGGTCGCTGCGCAGCCCCTCGGCCCGGATCTCCGCGTACCGCTGCCACAGCGCCTCCCGCGCGGGGAAGGCGTACACCATCTTCGTCCGCTCGCCCTGCCACTGCGGGTGCTTGTCGCGGTCGAGAATGCGGTCGGCCAGGTCGTCGGGGCGCACGACCGTCAGCGTCATGAGCCCGGCGATCTTCCGGCCCGGGCCGGCCAGCCCCAGGATCGCGCCGGCGAGGATGCGCTCGCGGTTGGCGCACTGGGAGGGCGACCGGGCGCTCTCGTCGGTCTGCGGGTCGTCGATCAGCACGAGCGAGGGGCGAACGCTCACGCCATCGACGCGCTTGTGCTTCATGCCACGGATGCGCCCGGTGATGCCCGCGACGCGGATGATGGACCCCGACGCCGCCGAACCCGGGATGGTCGGCAGCACGATCTCGCGCGCGGTCCAGCCGATGTGCGTCTGCTTCCCCTGGTAGAGCTGCCCCGAGGCCCGCTGGTGGATGCCTTCGAGCGACCGGATCGGGTGGCAGACCTCGGGGAAGTCGGCACCGAGGATCTCGCTGTTCTCCAGCTCCGCCTTGATCGACTCGAGCATCCCCGCCGCGTGCTCTTCGTCGGAGCCGACGAGCGCCACGAACTCCCGGTGCCCGTACACGAGCGCCCAGAGGCAGGCGGTTTCGCACAGACTGGTCTTGCCGCTGCCGCGCGGCATCGCCATCGCAAAGAGCCCGCCCTCGAGCACCGCCTGCTCGATCTTGGCGATGACCTTCAGGTGGTCGTCCGACCATTTGAGGTGAAACGTCTGAGGGAAGTACGTCTCGCAGAAGTACCGGAAGTCGCGTGCCGCCTTCTCCTTCCGCGCGGGGTCTGCCACCTCGGGCAGGTCGCCGATGTCGCGTCCGGAGAGCGAGAGCATGGCGTTGCGCTGCCGTGCCCGCTCCTTCATCGCCTCGTAGCCGGTGAGCCCTACCGGTTCGTCGGCCGCCGCCGCGATCGCCTCGTGCCGCGTCGCTGCCAGCCACGCGACGTAGCGGAACAGATCGACCTTGCCAGCGTCACCGTCGGCCGCGACCCGGAACCCCGCGCGCGTGCGATGGCGGTGGAGCTGCCGCTCGCTGATCACCTCGCCCAGCGGCGTGCTGTTCAGCAGCCGCGCGAGCTCGCCGGGCCTGAGTTGGCGCGGGTCAATCGCCACCACCACCTCCAGAAACCGCCATCTCCTTCACCAGCCACGCGGCGTAGTGCACGAGGTTGATGGTGCCATTCGCGTTGGTCGGCGCGCCGGCGTCGATGTCGGCGCGGAGCATCTCCTCGGTGACAGGCTTGCCCCCGAGGCGCGTCAGTACGCGGGCAGCGTCGGCCACCGACAGCGCGCCGGGGTTCAGCCGGGACATTCCCTGTGCGGTGGGGGCGGGGCCGGAACTAGGCGCGTGTTCGGGAGTCATCGCGGACCTCCCGGCCTCCGAACTCCCGCCCGGGCGGCCCCGTGTCGGCATGTTTGCCCACGACCGGCAGATTCTCGGCGAATCCTCGCCGAATCGCCTTGCTGTTCGCGCGATGTCACGCCTTCATGTGTCACAACGCGGGGCGACCACCAACCACCCCCGCCAAGGAGAACGCAGCGATGAACGCGACCAAGACCATCCCGACCAAGGCCGACCTCGACGCGATGATGCCCGCCCTGCGGGCGCTCGCCAACACCACGCCCTTCGGCTTCGCCAAGGTGGCGCACAGCGTGACGGTGAACCCGGACGTCAGCATCGACCTGCCCACGCCCGGCGGCAGCCCGATCTGCATCAACGCCCACGTCGCGTACGGGTCGGTGTGGGAGGTGACCGTCTCGAGCGCGTCCTTCCGCCTCGGCACGCCCGACGAAGTCCGCACCACCGCGGCGGTGCTGAACGTCGCCCACGGCATCGCCGCCCTCCTCGCCTCGATCACCACCAACCTCTGAAAGGACGCCGCCATGAGCACCAAGCGCGAGAACATCGACGCGATCACCAAGCGGAAGGCCCTCGACGCCGAGATGGAATGGGCCAAGGTCGAACTGCTGCTCGAGACGCTGGAGACGCGCAAGCGCGACAGCCTCGACATCCACGAGATCCCGGTCTGGTCGATCCGTGACCTGGTCCGCCACGCCTTCGAGAGCGGCTACCGCGAGGGGCTGCACACCGGCTACCGCCAGGGACGTACCGACGCGGCCCGCGAGGCGAGTGGGGGGGCGGGGCGCGAAGCCCCGGCGGGACCACGAAACCCCGAACTCCCAACCGACCCGACGACCTGAAGCCCGCGAAATGCGGGCTTCGGTGTTTACCAGAGACCACCAGCACCCCGAACCCCAAGGAGCACGACCATGACGAAGCGCACCCCGAAGACCACCACGCCCGAACCCACCGCCGCCGAGACCTACGCCGCCCGCCGCAGCGACATCGCCCGCCTGCTCGACGTGCTCGAGATGGAGCTCGACAAGCACGACGAGAGGGCCAAGGCCGACCCTCGCAACTGGGGTCTGCCCGGCAACCTCGGCAAGGTCCGCAGCGACCTGATCGACCTGGTCGGGTTCGTGAGCGGGATGGAACGCGAACGCATCGAGGAGTTCCTGCGCGAAGCCGAGTGACCCCCACCGCGCGGCGTCGCGGGAAACCGCGACCGCCACGCTTCCCCCCACGACCCGCCGCAGCGTGCGGCGGGCAATCGCACCGAGAAGAAGGAGTCCGACATGGCACGCAAAGGCACGATTCTGAACATGGGCAAGGTCCAGCGCGAGATGAGCGACGCGTGGAAGGCCCGCAAGGACGCGAAGGCAGCCACGACGCCCGACGACACGACCCCGCCGACGCGCGATGAGGCCGACCGCCTCGCCGAGCGGGCGGCCGTCGCGGTCTTCGGCCCGGCGGTCCTCAACCCCGCCCCGGACGCGAGCCCCGCGATGAAGCGGGCCGTCGGCCCCGGCGGCAAGCGCATCCCCAAGCGCAAGCCCGACGCCACTTCGCCGAGCGCGGCGAGGAAGAACGCCAAGGGCGCCAAGCCCGCGACGGAGCGGAAGGTCAGCCAGGGGGCGAAGCCCAAGTCCTCGATGTCCTCGCGCGAGAAGAAGCCCAAGCGGGTCAGCGCCCTCGACGCCGCCGCGCAGGTGCTCGCCGCGTCCGAGGTGCCGATGCGGGCCAAGGAGATGATCGCCGCGATGGAAGCCAAGGGCCTGTGGCGCTCGCCCGGCGGCAAGACCCCCGAGGCCACGCTGTACGCCGCCATCATCCGCGAGATCGCCGCGAAGGGAACGGCCGCACGCTTCAAGAAGCACGAGCGCGGCGTGTTCGTCGCGGGCAAGGCGAGCTGACCCCCCAGCGTCAGTCCGAGAATGCGTCCGCCCCGGCCCGTTGCCGGGGCGTTTCTGCGGCGAGAATCTGAAACTCAAGCCTTGCGGGCGAACCGCCGAAGTGTATACTTCGTATGTACGGTGTGGTAACGCCCAAAGGAGGCCCGCATGGTCAAGACGCTCACTAAACACGGCAACAGTTACGCGCTGGTCATCGACAAGCCCATCCTTGAGCTCCTGAAGTTCGAGCCCGGAGAGCCCCTGGAGGTCAGCACCGACGGCAAAGTGCTCACGATCAGCCGGGCGAGCGACGCCCGCCGCGAAGGCCGACTGGCCAAGTCGCTGGCGAAGGTCAACACCAAGCACGGCAAGGCGCTCAAGCGTCTGGCGGAGTGAGCGCGGATGGACCCTGAGTTCCTCCGCGTCGACGACGTGCTCCAGATCCACCAGGATCAGATCGAGCGCTACGGCGGCAGCCCTGATCTTCGCGATCCCGGGCTGCTGACCTCGGCGGTGGACACGCCGCGCGCCATGTTCGACGGGAAGTACCTTCACGGTGACCTGTTCGAGGTGGCGGCGGCGTATCTCTTCCACATCGTGCAGAATCACCCGTTCGTTGATGGGAACAAGCGGACCGGCACCGCGGCGGCACTGGTGTTTCTCGATCTCAACGGAATCGAGATGGAGATCGACGACGGCGCGTTGGTCGATCACGTGCTCGCCGTCGCACAGGGCCAGATCGCCAAGCCGGAAGTTGCCGCCTTCCTGAGGACGCACGCGGTGGGTTGAGGGGTGCATCAGGACTGGACCTCCGTGGCCAGCCGCTCCGCCTTCCGCCCCGTGAACTTCTCCCAGCGCTGCACGATGACATCGCAGTACAGCGCGTCGAGTTCCATCAGGTACGCGCGCCGCCCGGTCATCTCCGCGCCGATGAGCGTTGAGCCGCTGCCGCCGAAGAGGTCCAGCACGTTCTCGCCCGGGCGCGACGAGTACTCCATCGCCCGCCGAGCGAGCTCGACCGGCTTCTCCGTGAGGTGGACCATCGCGTTGGGGTTCACCTTCTTGATCGACCACGTGTCCGGCACGTTGTTGGGGCCGAAGAATCGGTGCGCCGCGCCCTCGCGCCAGCCGTAGAAGCACCACTCGTGGTTGCCCATGAAGTCCTTGCGGGTCAGGACCGGGTGCTCTTTGATCCAGATGATCGCTTGAGAGAAGTACAACTCCATCGCCTTGAGCACCGGCGGGTAGTTGGCGCAGTTCGCGTAGCCACCCCAGATGTAGAACCCGCCGCCGGGGATGAGCACGCGGGCGATGTTCCCGAACCATGCCGCGAGCAGCCGGTCGAACTCGCCGTCGGAGACGAAGTCGTTGGCCAGCGGCCGGTCCTTGGCGCGCATCTTCTTCGTGGTCGGCTGGGCCTTCTCCGGATGCCGGGCCAGGTCCATCGATTGGTGGTGGGTGTTCTTGCGGGCCAGGCGCTCGCGGTCCTTCTTGCCGCGCTCGCTCTGTGAGCGCTCGCACTGCAGATCCTCGCGCCGCGAGAAGGACGTGATGCCCGCGGCGATGGCGTTGTTGCTGCGCGGCTCGACCTTCACGTTGTACGGCGGGTCGGTGTTCACGAGGTGGATAGGCTGGCCGTCGAGCAGGCGGTCCAGGTCTTCGGGCTTCGATGAGTCGCCGCACATCAGCCGGTGGTTGCCGAGCACCCAGATGTCGCCGGGGACCGTCGTCGCGGCGTCCGGAGGCGCGGGCACATCATCGGGATCGGTCAGGCCGTCGTTTCCAGCGGGAGCCATGATCGCGGCGAGGTCCTCGGCGCTGAAGCCAAGGAGCGAGAGGTCGAAGTCCACGCCCTTCAGGTCGGCCAGTTCGATGGGCAGGAGTTCCATGTCCCACGTCGAGAGTTCGTGGAGCTTGTTGTCCGCGATGCGGAGCGCCCGCACCTTGTCCGGGTCGAGTTCCCGCGCGACGTGAACCGGCACCTCAGTGAGCCCGAGCTTCTCGGCGGCCTTCAGCCGCGTGTGCCCGGCGATGATGACGCCGTCGGAATCGACGACGATCGGTACCCTGAACCCGAACTCCTGGATGCTCTTGGCGACCGCGTCGATCGCGCCCTCGTTCTTCCGCGGGTTCTTCTCGTACGGCTTGACCCGCCCGATCTCCCACATCTCGATCTTCATGCCTCGCTCCTTGCGGCGTTGCCGACTCCGTTCATGACCTTGCCAGCGGGCCACGCGGCCCGCCGTTCCTGACGCTTCCTCATCGCGCGACCGGCGCGGGCGGCCAACCTCGCCCCCGCCTTCCCGGGGTGGCCGCCACTCCGCCCACGTTCGCCCACGTCGCGTCCGGGGCCGCCAGGCGGGGAACCCCCGCCCCACCCCCGCCCGTTCGCCCACGTCCCGCCCTGCGCCAACGTGGGCGACCCCCCCAGCCCCCTGGCCCGGCGATCGGACAGGCAAACAAACTCAGTCTCCCCTTGCGGCTGTTCCCGGCGGCGTAGGGGGCCGGTCCCCCCTCGGGAAGTACCTACCCCATGCCTACCTACCCCAGTTACCCACAATCCGCCCCGTCCCCGCCCTTTGGGCGACGTTGGGGCGTGGGCCGCCGTCGCAAGAGCGGGGCGGTCGTCCGAACGGTCGGCGCGTCCGCAACCCGGCCCAACGTCGTGGCCCACGGGCGGGAGCCCGTAGGGGCCGGTTGCTGCTGCGCACTGTCGCGCACTGACGCGACAGTTCCTATTGATACCTATGCACGCGGGCGCGCCTGCGTACGCGCACGCACGCACGCGGAACGGGCTTGGCCGCGATGGCGACTGACGCGACAGTTCGTGACAGTGCGGGGCAGCGGTCATACCGGCGGCACCTCCCGCTGGAGGCCGATGCCCTCGTAGAAGGCCACCATGCCGGTGCCGCGACGGCGCGCAACGCCGGGGGCGGCGGCCATGAGGTCACGCCCGAACGCCTGCTTCGTGCTGACGGCGTTGCGCCCATCCGCCTCGCACCATCCCTTCCAGGCGTTGTAGAGGTCGTCAACCCATGCGCGATGGCCCGTGCCGACGACGCAGCGGTCGCGGATGAAGGCGCCGACAGGGGAGCCGAGGTCCTCCATGTCGCGGATGGCGTCCTCGCCGCTCTTGGGCTGGACGAACCGACCGCGTGCATGGAGCCGCTTCCAGCCATCGATCGCCCAAAGCAGGATGCCGGGCAACTCGGCGAGGAGAGCGTCGGTCAGGGTGACATCCTCATTCCCGTAGAACGTGTTGGTGAGCCGCAGCACGAGGAATCGACCGGCCAGGGCGGTGCTCGCGTCGTTTAGGCGGGGCAGTTCGTTTGTCAGGAACATGAACCGCGTCGCCAGTTTCATGCTCACGGACCCGAGAAACTTGCGGTCGATGGTCAGGGTGTCCTCGCCGGAGATGCACAGGAGGCGTTCGACGACCGTGCCGACGCTGTCGCCGCCGAAGCGGGCGTCGCTGACGATGGCCAGGGACTTCTCGATGAGGGGCTGGAGGCCGAAGTTCCCGGCCAGACTGCTTGTCGTCGGCCCCACCACGTTCCCTGCGCCAACGAGCCGGGTGATGATGCGCCCGATGGTGCCCTTGCCCGACCGCCTCGGCCCGACGAGCAGCAGCATCTTCTGCTGGCTCGTGTCGCCCGTGAGGCAATAGCCCATCCACTCCTGGAGCAGTTCCACGGATTCGAGGTCGTCCCCGAACAACTGCTCCAGGAACTTGATCCACCGCTCGGGCGGCTCGGGGTTGGGTTCGTAATCGAAATCGAGGGCGTTGATGGTGAATAGCGCAGGCGTCGGGGCCAGCACACGCCCGGTCGGGATGTGCAGGTTCAGCGACTTGCACGGCAGGAGTTCGAGCGCGGGCGGGCGGTCCTTGCCGACGCCGAGCCACGATGGAGAGATCGTCGAGGCAGGAAGATGAACAAACGCCCGGATGGTGTCGAGTGCCTGCTTGACCGTCGTCGGGTTGGACTCGAAATCCACCAACTCCATCTCGCCGGTCTGCTTATTCAGCACATATCGCAGCGCCTTGTGCAGCCACGGTTGGAGCCGCTGCTTGAGCCAATCCTCTTCGACCTGGCAGTAGCGGTTGCCACGCCACTCCATGAGCAGGCCGCCGTAGCCGTGCAGGGTGCGGCCGTCGGCGTGCTGGTTGAACTCGCGGGCATATGCCTCGGCGGTGGGGAGCGTGCGACGGGGCGACAGCACCAACCGGCCCGTCGCTGGGTCCTTCTGCCCGAGAGGGACAAGGAGGTCGTCACCATCACCGGGCTCGGGGACATCGCCCGACGCGGATGCCTCTGATCGAGATGGGCTGCCGCGACGCGGGGAATACGTCTCCTGACAGTCCGCATTGGCCTTGTCGATGGTCATCTGCCCGTAGGTGCGGGCACCGCGTTTCTCGTCCCACTTCTCACGGAACAGGCCCGACCGCCGGAACAGCCGGTCCATGCGTTCAGCGTCCTTGCCGGTCCAGAACGCCAGGGAGTTGCACAGCGCCTGATCGGCCCCGCTGGCGTCATCACCGTGCATGGACGTGTCGCCCGCCCAGAGTTTGGCGAAGCGATCACCGTTCTTCGCGGCACTGGCTCGCTTGATGAGGGCCTCGTCATCGCCGCCGAATCCGGCCGACGCGAGGGTCCCATTCAGGTGCGGCTTCTGCTTCTTGGGCCACAGCCGCATGCAGAGCGTGTCAAGCGCGGCCTGCCGCCCCTCGACACCGCCGGGCGTGCCCGGCAGGTGCTGGCCGGTGACGGTGAAGAACCGCTCCCGGTCGTACACCTCGGTTTCCTTAAACCCAACGATGGCCTTCGACTTGCAGCCCACCCCGTCAGGCTTCCGCCCGGCGATGAATACCTTCACACCGCGACCGCTCGGCGAGATCTCGGCGTAGGAGCCCAGCGCGTCGATGATCTCTCTGGCAGCGGGAACGACAGCACCGGCGTCGTCGATGCAGCCGTCGAGATCGATGCCGCAATAGGGGTCGTCTCCCGCAAAGACGTAGCCGATCCCCGCGTACCCGCCCGTCTTCCACGCCGCGACCGCCTCATCGAACGATGCCCATGTTGCCCGATCGGTCGAGTCCGCGCGCGCACCGCCCCGCGAGTTCACTGGGCATTTGGTCTGTTTGCCGCCACGCGTGATGTACTTCCAGCAGACCCACTGCGAACGCTCTCGTAGCGAGGCGGGGATGCAGGACACATCAAGGGGGGCGACGGGTCGGGATGTCTCGCGGCCCGTCGGCGGGTCGTGCGGCTCCGCGTCGCCAAAGGACTCGTTTATCACGATGCAGCCGCAACCTCCCTCGGGACCGTGCCCTCGCTCCGGAGCACGCGGAAGGCGTCCTCCCCGAGGTCGTGCGAGCACATGCCCACGAACACCCGCGCTACGGCCAGCGCGAGCGGGGCTCCGGCGTCGAGCACCACGAGGCGCTCGTCGGCGTTGATGGCGTATCCAGCCTCCAGCCGCACAGCGGCCTCGCCGTGCAGACAACCGACGGAGAGAATCGCCAAGAGCAGGGTGTCTTCGACCGCTCCCATGTCGGTCGGGTCGTTGAACTGAATTCGATACACGGAACGGCCTGAGCGTTCGTCCTTGGTAGTCATATTGAGCCTCCTGAGCACATCTACGCGAACGGGGAAACGAGTGGCGGGTGAGTTCACAGGTACTCCTCAAGCCCGGCATCGCGGAATACGTCTCGGATGCGGGCGCACTGATCGCGCAGGGTGCGGCGCGGGATGCCCATCTGCTCGGCGATCGGGGCCAGGGCGTCACGCTGGAGGAGGTCCACCAGTTGGCGTTGGAAGGGCGTCAACAGAGGCATGACACCGGCGAGGTCGATCCGCAGGTTGATGATGTGCTGCTGCCTCCCGTCGGAGGCTGCGCGGTCCACGAGAAGATTGGCGATGCCATCGAGCGACTGGGGAGTGCCGCGACGCTTCTGGGCGTTCCTCTCGCGGAGCAGAGAGGCGCTCTGGCTGCTCACGACAATGTTGACGAACGCTTCGCGGGGCGCACGAGCGGGGTCATAGGTATCCCAGACAGCGAGGAGACGAGCCATGAGTTCGCTGGCGAACGACTCCATCTCTCCGACGCGGATGATGCCGCGCCGGTTGAGGTCCTTGACTTCGGTGGCGATGACCATGTTGGCGAACTGGAGGTCCTTGGGGTCGATCTGCATATGGGAGAGTCCTTCATGGGCGCAGCCACAGCGCCGGGGCGCGGGGCCACGTTGGTGTCTGGCGGAATTGAGCGGTCAACTACGAGATGGAGGCTGCGAAGCTTTCACGGACTTCAACACGCCTCCGGCGTTGCGTAGCGTGGGTCGGATCGGCCGATTCCTATGGACGGCAGTCTGCGACTCGAGAGAAACGCCAGCGAGCGTCGGGGGGGCGTGGCCGTGGGATTACGCGGCGGCAACGTGTCCGGGCTGCCGGACTGATTGGAACGTCAGTCACGCGACACCCCCTCACGCTTGGCGCGTTCGCTGAGCATCCGCTCGACCGTGGCGCGATCGAACAGCATTCCCCGGTCGGTCTTGACGTGCGGGAGCGCACCCCTCTCGGCCTCGGCACGCAGCCACGTCACCGAAACGCCCAGAGATCGGGCCATTTCGGCGAGGGTGAACGGTCGCTCGGTTGGTGTGGTAAGCATGCCTGAAGCATCGCAGGCAGTCTCACCCAATGCGCCGGAGTTGTGTCGGCATGTGCGCCGGAGTTATGTCGTTGCCCGCGGATCGGCCAGCCGCTTCAGGCCATCTTGCGTCAGGGCATACCCCTTGCGCTTGCCGTGCGGGCGATCCACCAGTCCGAAGCCTGCCAACTCAGCCAGTAGACGCCCGACGGTTTCGCGGTTGCGAATCGGGCCAAGTCCCGCCACGTCGATCACTGTCTTGCACTTCGCAGGTGACTTTGCGAGGACGGTCAAAATGGTCTCATGGTCCGCAGTGAGGGGTGTGCTTCTGATTTCTCGATCAGCGTCCGCCTTGGATGCCACCGATTGTGGCCGTGAGACCTCTGCGGCCGTTGACTCACGCGCTCTACCTGAGCTCGATTCTGCTGCCGTGACTGCCAGGAGAGCCTCATGCGCCGCCTGCAAGCGCTGCCCACGCGCGACCAGTTCGCAAGCGCCGCCGTTCACGAACGCTTCCTCGTTCTCGCCGCCGTTCGAGTAGATGAACCCGACGAGGTGATCTTTGAGGGAACGAATCGCCAGCCGTGTTTCAACCTCCCACGCGAGCGGTTCGCTCACAAGGCCGTTGAGAAGTGGCCCAACGCCAGTGCTTGCCGTCTCCGCGTCGTTCAACAGCGCGAGAATTGGATCGATCCACTTGTGCAACTGACCCTGTACCTGGGTGGTCAAGGCATAGGTATTCGCCGCCGTCCCCCGCACAGACAGTTTCTGAACCCTTGCACCGAGGCCCATGAATCTTTCATCGACTCCAACGAGGGCCGAGAGCAGCGCGCCGATCTTCTCCGCTCTGTGTTCAGCGCTGAATGTCGGCATGGCATCGACCTTGGGTGCCGGTGGTGTAGCCGTCTCCGACGCTCGTCGCGTCGTATCCACGTTTGCAAGCACCTGCTTCCATGCCGCCTTCACCCGCTTGCCGTGCTCGGCGATCAAGTGCTCGCACTGCTTGATAAAGAACTCCTCTGGGGCAGTCAGCGCGAACTCGCGCCCGCCCGTCTTCATCCTGGCACGGGCGATGAACCGCTCAACCTTCTGGAGTTCACCATTAGTCCATTCTGGGACGGCGGACAAGTCATCGATGTCGCCCTCGGTCAGCATGCCGACGAGCTGATCGCAGGCGTGCTCGGCCTCTGCCGCGTCATCCAGGTGCCTGAGATGCCCGAAGCAGGTTCGGAGCCGGTCACGGACGTTCTCGATGATGTGCAGCAGCGGATGCGGATTGAAGCCGACCTCACTGGACGACTGGGTCTGCACCAGATCACTGGCGAGACGCCAGTAGCGATTCAGCATGTGGAGAAAGCGTGCGGGCTCGGCAAAGTCCTTCACGGCGGTGCCCGTAGGGCAACGGCACGACACGACCATGAGGTTGGCAAGGCGGGACACCTGCTCCTTGATGTCCGGCGATGCCGTGTCCTGACAGACGCTCATCGCCTTCCCGACTGCCGCCTGAATCTCCGCAGGCGTTCCCGCTGGCGCTGCCATCGCTGGATGCGCCATCATCGCCGTAGACATCAGGATGCCGAATCGCTCCGGAACACCTATCTCTAGGAGTGTCGGCTCCTTCATCAGAGCCTTGATGCCCTCGAAGCCGGGTCGCTTCAGGATCATGTCGGCATGAGCGGTAACCTCATCGACCCAGGCCTTGTGGTCAGCCTCAGGCATCGCGTCGGGGTAGTCGCGGCCGATCCGAACCAGATCGCGAGCGACCATGAAGAGCACGACGACGTCCGCCACGCTCTGCGCGTCCGGTGTCGTGGCGGCCAGGGCTCCTCCGGCGGTCTTCTCCGCGCGCGGCGGCATTGCCAGCTCAACGCGCACCGTTTTGATGCGAGACACCAGTGAATCAAGCGTCGAGAGGTACGACCATTGCACCACGATGTTCGTGTACCATCGGGCGTGACCCTCCGGGCGTGCGGCGGAGCTGGCGTCCTTTACCAGTTCGAGCGCTGCACCTCCGCGACCCGTCTCGGCCAGCGCACGGCACGCATCCAGAATCGCGTCGCTGGACTGCTCCAGGTATCCGGTCGAGCCGTCATCGATCAACCAGTAGGGGAGCGTGCCCCCCTCGACAGGGACACCTCGCCCATCAGCATCCGGCTCACTGGGGCGCTTCCCTTCGCCGGGACCGAACGTCCCGATCGCTTCCTGCGCGTAGCGGTCCAGCACGTCGCGGTGGGTCCACAGGAATGTGCCGTCGGTATCGATAGCATCGACCATCTCACTCCAGCCCCTAATCTCGTCCCGGAGCACTCGCTCGTTCACTCCGGAGCGGCTCCGCACCGCGAGGGGGTTTCGGCGGCACGCCGCAGCCCAGGACAGAAACATGAGGCGATGTCGTTCAACGGCGCGCAGAAGGTCGTTCACGCGATCCAACGTGGGCGATCGCGCCGACAAACGTCCCGTGGCCGTGCCGTTCTGCGACTCGTGCCCCTCGACGACAGGGCGCAGTTCTGCGGCAAGCCGTGCCAAATCCACCGCACAGCTACCGATGCGTGCGAAGGTTGGATTGCTGGTCGAGTAGTCATCACTGCCCAGGTTGGAGCCGATTGATTCCGCCCGCGACAACTCTCGCGTGGCGAGTGCGACCTGCGTGACCGACAGCACCGAGCGTTCGACGAGCACCAGCGGCAAGGCGTCGTCGCCACGCTCGACGCGGTACATGTCGGCCACGGCCTCTGCCAAGGCACGGCCGGAAATGGAGGCCACGACCGCGCCGTTGGATGGAAGCACGCGGCGTGTGTCACCGAAGTGAACCCCTGACTCCGCGATGAACACGAGCACCTCAGTCTGCGTGGCCTGCCCGTTCGGTGGGACGCCCCCTCGACCCTTACTGTGCAGCATCGCTTCCCATCGATCGGCCCGCCTCGCGTACTCGGCCCGTGCAAGCAGTTCCTTCGACGCTGGCGGGTCGTAGACGCCGGGGTCCGGGTCGTCGTACACGGCGAGTTCATCGATCGCTTCGTCCAGCAGCAACCGTTCATCCGGTGGCAGAACCCCCGCGGGCTGAATGTTGAACGCGGGCGTGCCGGTAGCCGAGTACTCCTTGGCGAACAGCCTGCGAAGTGTTTCGGCAGCTCTTGCGGTGCCAGCGCGATGGAACACGGTCGATGGCGTCGCCGACGAATCTGTTCCCACGAACAGGTACGCGGGATCGTTCGGATGTGGGGCAGCGGCACGCTGCTTGACCACCTGTGCCATCGCGGTCTTGGCGGCGGTCACCATCTCGGAGAGCCAGGATGGGTGCCGTTTGTTCTTTGGGTACGCGGGATCATCCAGGTCCAGAGCCATCGCCACCTCTTGCGGCGTTAGTTCCGACTCAGCCTTGAATGAGAACTCTTGCCAGTCGTCCGTCCCGGCCTCTTCCGGCAATCCATGCTGATGATTGAGCCGAGCGACCACGAGCTCGGCGATGGCGGTCGTGGGCACTGCGAGCAGTGGATAGGTCGCCACGGAGCGTTCGCCCTCGGAGCGCAGGTCGGCGCTGAAGGTCATTTCCTCATGGACGACGGTGATGAAAACGATCCACTTGCTCATCGGACAAGGCGGCTCCCGGTCGGAACCGGGGTTCCGATGATCAAGTTTACGGCGACCGTTCAGGGCGATCAGGCCTTTTGTGCCTGCCGCCAACGGGCACGCTGCCGACCCCAGTCCGGCTCCCCGGCAATGGCCCGGACCTCACGTTCGGAGACGGCATCCCGGTCGCCCGCAACCGGCGGCAGGAAGAGAATGTCCTCCTGAATGTCCGGCGCGAGATTGAGCAGATTCACGATCTGGCTCACGCGGGCACGGGTGACCTGCCCAAGTTCCGCGATGTCAGCAAAGTCCGCGACCTCCCCGAGGCGGACGAGGTTGTCGAACCGGATGGCCAGCGCCATCAGCCTGGAGACGCGGGGCACCCGCCCGTCGGGCACGGGGGCCGGGGGCGGCTTCTCACCGGCGTTCATAACCCGCTGGCCGGTGCGCCCCGTGGTGAAGTGGACCGTGAAATCGAGCGTCACGCCCTCGTTCATGCCAATACCTCCTCGCCAACCCGCTGGCCTATCGAGCGCAGGCCCAGCGGATGGAACGTGATCGACACCGATCCCTTCGTCGCGTCGTAGTCCACGCGCTGGACCAGCATCCGCATGACCTTGGCCTGCTCTTTGGGAGACAGTCGCGACCAGACCCCGTCGAACTCCCCGAGCGCAGCATCGACCTCGGCTTTCGTGATCTGGGCCGCGTCGGCGTCCGCGATCTCGCGCCGGAGCGCGGCGGCCCGGTCGTCCGCCGCCTGGACCCGCTGGTGGAGATCGGCCAGACGGGCGGCGGCGTGCCCGTCGGTGGCGGCGTCCCCCGCCGTGCGGCCAAGGTCGGCGTGAAGGCGGCCGAGTTCCCGCTCGACCACGCCCAACTCGCGCTCGGCCTCGGCCCGCTGCTGCGTCATCTGCTGGCGGCACTTCGAGAGCGTGAGCGACAGCAG
>Ga0154020_10004794_pt1 | contig 16067 bp, 13 predicted proteins | sample Klosneuvirus_201_FD_109709 | JGI IMG/M metagenome (GOLD analysis project Ga0154020, IMG submission 109709) | Active sludge microbial communities from wastewater, Klosterneuburg, Austria - Klosneuvirus_20160825_MG | ecosystem: Engineered > WWTP > Aerobic digester > Activated sludge | place...
ACAGGTCGATGCCGGTGTTGTTGCCGTAGAGCCAGAAGGTGAGGGCATCGAAGGCCGACCAGTCCTGGGGTGCCAGGGTGCCGGCGGTTGTGTTCTCGAAGACGTGCACGAAGCCGGCGAAGTCCGTGGCTTCGACGTCCAGTTTCAGCACCGTGTTGCCCGCGACGGCGCCAGGCACGGGTGCGGGCGGCGACGAGGTGGTGGCGATCACCGACGTGCCGATGCCCGCGAACGTGGAGAAGCCGTAGCGGATGGTGTTGGGCGTGTCATTGATCGCGACACCGGTAGGCAAGCCGGCTTCAAAACCGTCGACCGGCGTCGCCGAGGCCAGGCCGGCCCCCGTGCACATCACGACGGCGGCCAGAGCGGCACAGAGGGCTTGCAGGCGGTTGCGCATGTGGACTGCTCCAAGGGTTCCGGAGCCGGCGGCCGCCGACTGCGTTGCGGTGCAGAACCTTAGCGGAAAGCCGCCGCCGACAAGCCTGCCTGGCCGGCGTGCGGCCCCCGCATTCGCGGGTGGCCGGGACGGCAGAGCGGCCTGCGCGTCCTATTCGGGCGCGCACGCACCGCGCCGCGTGCCTACAACCTGAACTTCGGCACCTGCCGGTAGGTGTAGCCGCGCCAGAACCATTCCAGCGGCCCGTAGCGGAATTTCGACAGCCACCAGTGGCTGAAGGCCACCTGCGCGGCAAACACGACAGCCACGAAGACCAGCTGCTGCGCGCGCGGCATGCCCCAGTGGCCCAGCGCATAACCGTGGAAGTAGAGGGCGCAGACGAGCGACTGCATGAGGTAGTTCGTCAGCGCCATGCGGCCCAGCGGCGCCAGCACGGCGATGCGCGCGAAGGGCGTCCGGCCGTGCAGCATCAGCACCACCAGGCCGACGTAGCCCAGGCAGGCCGGCAGGTTGCCCAGCATCGTCAGGCCGCGGGCGATGCCCCAGCCGTCGGTGCGGTCGCCAGGAATGTGCGACATCGCGATCAGGCTGCCGGCCAGGCCCAGGCCGATGCCGATGGGCAGGCCCCACAGCGCGAGCTTGCGGAACAGCGGCAGGTGTTCGCGGGCGTTTTCCATCACCCCGGAACGCACGAAGCCGATGCCGAGCAGGAACATGCCGATGAGCACGACCGCGAAGCCGAAGTCGCCCGCCACCTTTTCCGGAAAGCGGGCGGCGCGGTAGAGCACCGCTTCGCCGTAGCTGCCCTGGGTGAGGACGCGGATTTCGGTCTCCTTCTCGGCGCGGCCTTCGGCCAGGCGCTTGGCACGTTCGGCCTCGCGTGCGGCGTAGCGTTCGGCCGGCGTCTTCTTCGGCTCCTTGCCGTCGGCCAGCGCGGCGCTGGCCGGCGCGGCCGCGACCACGGCCGCCGCCGCACGGGCTGCCGGCGCTGTGGCCTGGGCCTTGGCTCCACCCGGCGCATAGGCGGCCAGCGGGTCGGGCGCGTAGTGCTGCAGCACGCCGCCCAGCGTCATCGCGAGGGCGCCGACGAGGTAGAGGCTGGCGCCCAGCCGCACGCCGCGCAGCTCGGCCGGGTCGAAGTATTTCCACGACAACCAGCCGGCGACGAGCACCAGCGGCCCGAAGACCGACAAGGGCCCGCGCGGTTCGGTGGGGCCGTCGGGCAGCAGCCAGAACACCACCGCCGCCAGGCACAGCGCGGCACCCAGCCCCAGCAGCACCGCGCTGAACACCGGCAGGCTGCGGCCGCGCAGCGTCACGCGCTTTCCGTTGCGCAGGTAGAGCGAGATCAGCCCCGCGATGGCCAGCCCGCCGGCGATGCCGAAGAAGCCCTTCATGTCGGGGATGAAGCCCAGGCCGACGAACACCGCGATGGCCAGCAGCAGCGGCCGGGGCCTGCCGTAGAGCACGACCATCAGCATCAGCGCCGCGACGGCGTACGAGAACAGGATGTCGCCGTCCCACAGGAAGATGAAATGCAGCGCGCCGAAGACGGCCAGCGCCAGCACGCGCCGCAGGTAGACGGGCGTGAACTCGCGCCCGGCCTGTTCGGCGCGCACCATCATCACCGCGAAGCCCATGCCGAAGAGCAGCGAGAAGATGGTCCAGAACTTGCCCTGCACGAAGTAGGCGACGAACCAGCTCGCGAGCCAGTCGACGCCACTCAGGTTGCGCGGCATGCCTTCGTTGAAGCTGGCGAAGGGGCGGTTGAAGAACTCGATGTTCATCAGGAAGATGCCGAGCAGCGCGAAGCCGCGCACGACGTCCAGCGCCTCGATGCGCTGCGTGGCCGCGATGGGCGCCATGGCGGCGGCTGGCGTGCCGCGGTCGGGCTCGGCGGCCGCGGGGGCGGGCAGGGTGGTGTCCATGGCGGGGGCTCGCTTCTTCGGGTTCGCGGGCAATGTAGCGGGCCCGCCCGGCGCGGTCACTCCCCTGCGACGAACGGCGCCGGCGGGGTGACAGGGTGCGTTTCGGCCGCGCCAGCGGTGCCGCCGCGGCGTCAGCGTGCCGCGCCCTGCAGCTCGAAGCGCAGCACACCCTGCTGCTGTTGCCAGCGCAGCTTGCCCAGCACGTCCATGCCCAGCAGGGGCGCATGCAGGTCGGGCAGGGCGGCCATGCGCAGGCGCTCGGCGCGCAGGCCGCCCTGCAGCACCAGGTCGCCCTGCACGAGGTCGGCGTCGACGACACCGCCGGCGGTGTTCGAGCGCACACGCCCCACCACCGGCAGGCCCAGCTGGCGCGCCAGCGCCGCCGGTATCGCGGTGCCGGTGGCGCCGGTGTCGACGAGGAAGTCCACCGGCTGGCCGCCGACGCGGCCGGGCCAGTGGTAGTGCCCGTCGGCGCTGCGGCGGATCTCGATGACACCCCCGGCGACCTCGATGCGCGCCTGCGAGGCCTGGCGCTGCCACGCCTGCACGCCCAGGAACAGGCCCAGCGCCAGCAGCAGCCAGACGGTGGCGTGTTTCAGCCAGCCGGGCAGTTCGTGCATGCCGATGTCAGGCGGTCAGGGCACCAGCGGCGCAACACGCTGCTCGATCGCGCCGAAGACGCTGTGGCCGTCGGTGCCCCGCATCTCGATGCGGATGCGGTCGCCGTAGCGCATGAAGCCGGTGACCGGCGCGCCGGTCTCGATCGTCTCGATGGCCCTTTTCTCCGCCACGCAGGAGTAGCCGTGGCTCCAGTCGGCGTTGCTGACGGTGCCGCTGCCGACGATGCTGCCGGCGCGCAGCCGCCGCGTCTTCGCGACATGGGCGATGAGCTGGCCGAAGTGGAAGCTCATCTCCGGCCCGGCCTCGCACAGCCCGACGCGGCGGTCGTTCCAGCGGCTTTCCAGGCTCAGGTGCAGGCGGCCGCCGGCCCAGGCCTCGCCCACCTCGTCGGGCGTCACCGCCACCGGGCTGAAGGCGGTGGCGGGTTTGCTCTGCACGAAGCCGAAACCCTTGGCCAGCTCGGCCGGGATCAGGTGGCGCAGGCTCCAGTCGTTGGCCAGCATCAGCAGGCGCACGCTGTCGAGGGCCGCCACGGCGTCGGTGCCGATGTCGACGTCGCCGGTGACCACCGCCACCTCGGCCTCGAAGTCGATGCCCCAATCCTCGCTGGCAAAACACGCGTCGTCGGTGGCGCCCAGGAAGTCGTCGCTGCCGCCCTGGTACATCAGCGGGTCTTCATAGAAGCTGGCCGGCACCTCGGCGCCGCGCGCCTTGCGCACCAGTTCGACGTGGTTCAGGTAGGCCGAACCGTCGAGCCAGGCGCAGGCGCGCGGCAGCGGGGCCATGCACAGCCGGGCGTCGAAGGGGAAGGCGTGGCGCGCCTTGCCGCCGTTCAAGGTGGCGTACAGGTCTTCCAGCGGCGGGCTGCGGAAGTTCCAGTCGTCCAGCACCTGCTGCAGCGTGGTGGCGATGCCGGTGGCGTAGTGCGCCGTCGTCATGTCGCGCGAGACGACGGCCAGCACGCCGTCGCGCGAGCCGTCCTTGAAGGTGGCGAGTTTCATCGGGGGTCGTCGGCGCTGCGGGGCAGCGGCCGGGGTGGGTGAGTGGCAGTATTGTGGGGTGACGGTCCCTCCCCTACAGCGCCCCCGGCCGCCCTGGCGCTCGCCGCGGCGGCTGGCCGGGGCGGGCGTGCTGGCGGCCGTGCTGCTGCTGCACGCGCTGCTGCTGGGCCGCTCGCCCTACGGGGCCGGGCCCGGCGTGCGTGCCGACCCAGGACCGGCGCTGCAGGTGCGGCAGCTGCACCTGGCGCCGCCCGCGCCGACGCCGGCCCGGGCGGCACCCGCCGCGCCGCCCCGCGTGGCGCGCCCGGCGCCGCTGCGCCGCCGCGCCGCCGCGGACGCCGAAACCGCCGAAACCGCGCGCGCCGCGCCCGGCGACAGCCCGGTGCCGGCGGCGGCACCGGGCCCGCCCGACAGCGACGGGGCCGGCGCGCCGGCCGCGGCCGCTGCCGCGCTGCCCGGCAGTGCGCCGCCGCCGCGTTACGCCACCCGCCTGCCGCCGCCGGCCACGCTGCAGTACAGCCTGCAGCGCGAAGCCCCCGGCGCCGAGGGCCGTGCCGGTCTGCAGGCCGAGCTGCGCTGGCGCCCGGCCGACACCCGCTACACGCTGACGCTGGGCTTCGGCGCCGTCGGCTGGGCCAGCGTGGGTGGCCTGGACGGCGACGGCGTCGCGCCCGAGCGCCACGTCGAGACGCGCCGCGGCCGCGAGGTGCGTGCCGCGAACTTCCGCCGCGAGGCCGGGCCGACCGGTGGCCGCATCACCTTCAGCGGCCCGGCGGTCGAATATGCGCTGCTGCCCGGCGCGCAGGACCGGCTGAGCTGGATGCTGCAGCTGCCGGCCGTGCTGGAGGCCGACCCCGCGCTGGGCCAGCCCGGCCGGGAACTGCAGATCTTCGTCGCCGGCGTGCGCGGCGACGCCGCCTGGTGGACCTTCACCGTCGTCGGCCGCGGGCCCGCCGAGCTGCCTGCCGGCACCGTGGCCGACGCCATCCACCTGCAGCGCGAGCCGCAACGCCCCTACGACACGCGCGTCGACGTCTGGCTCGACCCGGCGCGCCACCACCTGCCGGTGCGCGTGCGGCTGGACCCCCGCGGCGACGGCGCCGGCACCGACTTCCTGCTGTCGGGCCTCAGCCTGCCCTGAGAGCCGCTTGCCGCCGCCGCGCCGTTCCGCGCGCCGTTCCGCGCGACGTCGTGCGCGGCAGCGTGACGCCTGCCGCGCTTGGCCGCGACGGCCGGGCCGATGCCGGGCGCGCGGCCGTCAAGCGCGGCGCCGGCAGGCCGATATCCCCCCGATGGGCTCCATTGCCGCCGATTTTTCGACCCTGGTCCGGGCCGACCTGCTGACCTGGGCGCTCGGCGCCTGCGCATTGCTGCTGGTGCTGCTGGCGCTGGAGCACGCGCGCCTGCTGCGCAGCCGCCGCCGTGTGGTGCAGCGCCTGCAGGCCGCGAACTCGCAGCTCGAGAACCTGCGCGGCCACGACATGCTGACCGGGCTGATGACCCGCGCCGACTTCGAAGGTGCACTCGACGAAGCGGTGCTGGCCTGCAACCGCGATGCCGCGTCGCTGGCGCTGCTGTACGTCGGGCTGGACAGCTTCCGCTCGATCAACGAAGCCTACGGGCATCCGGTCGGCGATGCCGTGCTGACGCAGGCCGCCGACCGGCTGCGCACGGCGCTCGGTGTCCAGCTGGCGCTGTCGCGCCTGGACGGCGACGAGTTCGTGCTGCTGCTGGCGGCCGGTGCCGACGAGGCCGCCGACGCCGCCGAGCAGCTGCTGCGTGAACTGCAGCGCCCCTACACCGTCGATGCGCTGAGCCTGCGGCTGGGCGCGTCGGTGGGCATCGCGATCTACCCCGACCACGGCGCGCGGCCGCGTCTGCTGGGCCAGGCCGCCGTGGCGATGCGCTCGGTCAAGCAGCTGGGCGGCGGGGGCCACGCCTTCTTCGACCCCGCGCTGGCGGTGGACGAGCGCGACCAGGCCGAACTGCTGCAGGCGCTGCGCCGCGCCGTCGAGCAGGGCCAGCTGCAGCTGGTCTACCAGCCCAAGGTCGACGCGCAGAGCCTGCAGATCACCGCCGCCGAGGCACTGCTGCGCTGGGAACACCCGCAGCGCGGCACCGTCGGCCCGGCGGTCTTCGTGCCGCTGGCCGAACGCCATGGCCTGATGGGCACCATCGGCCACTGGGTCATCGAGGAAGCCTGCCGCCAGGCGGCGCAGTGGCGTGGCCTGGGCCTGCGCATGCGCGTGGCGGTCAACATCTCAGGCCACCAGATGCGGCAGGACGACCTTGCCCAGCACATCGAGGACACCTTGCACCGCCACGGCATTCCGGCCGGGCGGCTGACCTGCGAGATCACCGAGTCGGTGGCGATGGAGGACACCGCGCACACCCGGGCCACCTTCGAGCGCCTGCGCGCGCTGGGCGTGCACGTGTCCATCGACGATTTCGGCACCGGGCATTCCAGCCTGGCCAGCCTGCGCCGCCTGCCGGCGGCCGAGCTGAAGATCGACCGCGCCTTCGTCACCGACCTCGCGCACAGCGAACGTGCACGCTCCATCGTCAAGGCCATCGTCGACGTGGCGCGCACGCTCGGCCTGCACGTGGTGGCCGAGGGTGTGGAAAGCACCGAACAGCGCGACGTGCTGGTGGCGCTGGGCTGCGACGAGCTGCAGGGCTACCTTTTCGCGCGGCCGATGAGCGCGGCCGCGCTGGCGCTGTGGGCCGAACGTGACGAACCGCACGATGGCGCGCCGGCCGACTTCCGGGCGTCGCTTTTCGACCCCACCGCACCGATGCCGCTTGATTGAAGCCCGGCAGCGCGCGTGATGATGCGCACCACGCCGCCGTGCCGTAGCCCGACAGCCCTTACGCGACCCCCTTCGACCGCATGAACCTTGCCGAAACCGAGTTTTCCATCGTGCTCTGGGCCCTGGGCGGCCTGGTCGCCGGCCTGGCCGTGCACCTGGGCCAGGGCTGGGTACGCATGGCGCAGCGCGGCGCGACGCTGCGCCACGAATGGCGCGCGCTGCTGCTGGCCGCGGCCGTGCTGGGCCTGGGTCTGAGTTCGGCGCTGGAACTGGGCATGCATGCGCTGCCGCTGGCCTTCCCCGTGGGTTACCGCTGGCTGGCGGCGGCGCTGCTGCTGCCGGCCGCGGTGCTGGTGTGCGCACCGGCCGGCGTGGCCGTGGTGCTGGGCGGGCAGGGCGCCTGGGCCAACGTGGTGCTGTTCGCCAGCGGCTCGCTGCTGGCGGCTGCAGCCCTCACGCTGCAGGTCGGCTGGGTGTGGGCGGCGGGCTTCAGGCCGGGGGTGCTGTGGCGCGCCGAACTGGTGGCCGCGGCGGCGGTGCTGCTGGCCGTGGGCCTGGGGCTGGCGCAGTGGATGGGTCATGCCGCGGCCTTCCAGGCCAGTCGGCGGCGGATGCTGTGGCGCATCGGTGCGGCGACGCTGGCGGCGCTGACCGTGATGATCGGCCAGCAGCTGATGGCCCTGGCCGCGGGGCTGCAGGCCCAGTCGGCGTCCAGCTTCACCGGCGAACTGTCGGGCACCGTGCTGAGCCTGGTCTGCGGCGTCGTCGTGCCGCTGGTGCTGGTGGCGCTGATCCTCGACCTGTGGCTGCGCCGCCACCAGCGACACCACCGCGGCCACGGCGACTTCAACCCCGGCCAGCGCCGCAAGCGGCGCCACAAGGTGCGCACGCTCTGAGCAGGGCCGGGCGCCGCACGCAACCGGGCGCCGCTTCCTACAATCGGCCGATGAACGCCCACTCCACCGCCTACACCCGCGGCGCCGCTCTCGTCGGCATCCTGCAGCAGCGCATCGCCATCATCGACGGCGCCATGGGCACGATGATCCAGCGCTACAAGCTGGGCGAGTCACACTTCCGCGCCGAGCGTTTCAGCGACCATCCGAAGGACCTGAAGGGCAACAACGACCTGCTGGTGCTGACGCGGCCCGACGTCATCCGCGAGATCCACGGCCAGTACCTCGCCGCCGGCGCCGACCTCATCGAGACCAACACCTTCGGCGCCACCAGCGTGGCGCAGGAGGACTACGGCCTGGCGCACATCGCGCGCGAGATGAACGTGGCCGCCGCGCGCATCGCACGCGAAGCCGCCGACGCGTACAGCACCCCCGACAAGCCGCGTTTCGTCGCCGGCGCCCTGGGCCCGACGCCGCGCACCGCCAGCATCAGCCCCGACGTCAACGACCCCGGCGCGCGCAACACCGGCTTCGACGAACTGCGCGCGGCCTACCGCGAACAGGCCGAGGGGCTGCTCGAAGGCGGCTGCGACCTCTTCCTCGTCGAGACCATCTTCGCCACGCTGAACGCCAAGGCCGCGATCTTCGCGCTCGACGAGCTGATGGAAGACACCGGCGAACGCCTGCCGGTGGTCATCAGCGGCACCGTCACCGACGCCTCGGGCCGCATCCTCAGCGGCCAGACGGTGGCCGCCTTCTGGCATTCGGTGCGCCACGCGCGTCCGCTGGCCATCGGCCTGAACTGCGCGCTGGGCGCCGCGGTGATGCGGCCCTACATCGAGGAACTGGGCAAGATGGCGGCCGACACCTACATCAGCTGCTACCCCAACGCCGGCCTGCCCAACCCGATGAGCGAAACCGGCTTCGACGAGACGCCCGCCGTCACCGGTGGGCTGATGGAAGACTTCGCGAAAGCGGGCTTCCTGAACATCGCCGGCGGCTGCTGCGGCACGACGCCCGAGCACATCGCCGAGATCGCACGTCGCGTCGGCGCCTACCGCCCGCGCACCCGCCACGACCCGCTCTTCAGCACCCTGCTCGCCGCGTAGCGGCAGCAAGCCCACCAAGCTTCCCGCCGCGGAACCGGCTCGGCCGGGCCGCTGGCGGACGGCCTGCGGCGAGGACGCCGCAGGCGCTCGCAGGCGATGAACAGTCCGCAGGGACTGTTCATCGTCCGGCTCGCCCCCCGCGGGGGGAACTCTATATTTCTATTTTCGAGCCCAGCTCGACGATGCGGTTCGTCGGCAGGTGCAGGAAGTCGGCGGCGCCGGCGGCGTTGCGGTGCATGCTGGCGAAGAGCTTCTCGCGCCACAGCGGCATGGTGCCGCCGAAGGTGGGCACCACGGTGTCGCGGCTGAGGAAGTAGCTCGTCTCCATCTCCTCGAGCTGCACGCCGCGGCCCTGCAGCATCTGCAGCGCCTGCGGCACGTCGGGTTCGTTCTTGAAGCCGAAGTGCAGCGTCACCTGCCAGCAGTCGTGGCCCAGCGCCTCGACCTCGCAGCGGCGGTCGAAGCCCACCCACGGCACCTCGTGGTGCTGCACGGTGACGAACAGGTTCTGCTCGTGCAGCACCTTGTTGTGCTTCAGGTTGTGCAGCAGCGCAAACGGCGTGCTGCCCTGTTCGGCGCTGAGGAACACGGCCGTGCCCGGCACACGCAGCGGCGGGCTGATGAAGATCGATTCCAGGAAGAGGTTCAGTTCGATGGCCTCGCTGCGCAGCCGCTCGCCGAGCAGCGCCCGCCCGCGCTTCCAGGTCACCATCAGCGTGAACATGGCGCCGCCGATGAGCAGCGGGAACCAGCCGCCTTCCAGCACCTTCACCGCGTTGGCGGCGAAGAAGGTGATGTCGACGGCGAAGAACAGGCCGGTGGCGCCCAGGCACAGCGCCAGCGGCAGCTTCCACGCGTAGCGGATGACGAAGAAGGTCATCACGGTGGTGATGGTCATGTCGATGGTCACCGCGATGCCGTAGGCCGAGGCCAGCGCGCCGCTGCTGCCGAACACCACCACCGCGAAGACCACGCAGCCGTAGAGCGACCAGTTCACGAAGGGCACGTAGATCTGCCCGGTTTCGCGCACGCTGGTGTGCAGGATGCGCAGGCGCGGCAGGTAGCCCAGCTGCGTGGCCTGCTTGGTGACCGAGAAGGCCGCCGTGATCAGCGCCTGCGAAGCGATCACCGTGGCCAGCGTGGCCAGCCCGATGAGCGGGAACAGCGCCCAGGCCGGTGCCATCTCGTAGAACGGGTTCTTCACGTTCTCGGGGTGCTGCAGCAGCATCGCGCCCTGGCCGAAGTAGTTCACCACCAGCGCCGGCATCACGACCGCGAACCAGGCCAGCCGCACCGGCTTCTTGCCGAAGTGGCCGAGGTCGGCGTACAGCGCCTCGGCGCCGGTGACGCACAGCACCACCGCGCCCAGGGCGACGAAGGCCGTGCCCGGCTGCGCCAGCGCGAACATCAGCGCGTGGTGCGGCGACAGCGCCACCAGCACCTGCGGGTGCTGCACGATGTGCGGCACGCCCAGCACCACCAGCGTGACGAACCACAGCAGCGTGACGGGCCCGAACATGCGCCCGACGATCGCAGTGCCGAAACGCTGCGCCATGAACAGCAGCGTCAGCACGACCAGCGTGACGGGCACGATGTAGCGGTGCAGCGCGGGCGCCGCGACCTCCAGCCCCTCCACCGCCGAGAGCACGCTGATGGCCGGCGTGATGACACCGTCGCCGAAGAAGATCGCGGTGCCGAAGATGCCCAGCAGCAGCAGCCGCTCGCGCAGCTTCGGCCGGTCCTTCACGGCCTGCGAGGCCAGCGCCAGCATCGCGATGAGCCCGCCTTCGCCGTGGTTGTCGGCGCGCAGGATGAGCACCACGTACTTCAGCGAGACGATGAGCGTCAGCGTCCAGAAGACGAGCGACAGGATGCCCAGCACGTTGTCGGGTGTCAGCGGCACGCGGCCGTGCGCGAAGACCTCCTTCAGCGCATACAGCGGGCTGGTGCCGATGTCGCCGTAGACGACGCCGATGGCCGCCAGCGTGAGGGCGGCCAGGGCGCCGGGCGTCTTGGGGTGGGCTTCGGCGCTCATGGCAGGCAGGCCCGCATTGTGCGTGTGCGCCGGGGGCCTGCGCTGCAGTGCAGCATGCGGCGGGTGGGTTGCCGCATGCCGCAAGCCACCTTACTCGTCGATCTCGGCGTCGGGGTCGGTGGCTTCCATCTCGTACGACGCGGCCACCATCGCCAGGCGGCCGATCACGCCGTACATGTAGAAGCGGTTCGGCGCGCTGGCGCCCGGCTTGCCACCGGGCTTGGGCAGCAGGCTGCTGCCGGCGAACGCGAGTGGCACGTAGCGCGAACCGGGGGCGCACAGGCTTTCGTCGGCGTTGCGGTCGGCGTGCACGCGGTAGAAGCCGCCGACGACGTAGCGGTCGATCATCATCACCACCGGTTCGGCCACGGCGTCGTGGATGCGCTCGTAGGTGGGCACGCCTTCCTGGATGATGACCTCGTCGGGCACGCGGCCCTCGCTGACAAGGCCTTCGCGGCCGCGCATCACGCGCTCGGCGTCGTCGAGTTCCTTCACGTCGCGCACCGTCAGGATGCCCTGGCCGCCGGCGTTGTCGGCCTTGACGACGACAAACGGCTTTTCGTTGATGCCGTATTCCTTGTACTTGCGGCGCACCTTGGTCAGCAGCGCGTCGACCTGGCCCTTCACGCAGTCCAGGCCGGTGGCGGTGTCGAAGTCGACCTTGCCGCACTGCGCATGCATCGGGTTGATGAGCCAGGGGTCCATGCCCAGCAGCTTGGCGAACTTCTTGGCCACTTCCTCGTAGCTCTGGAAGTGCCGGCTCTTGCGCCGCATCGGCCAGCCGGCGTGCAGCGGCGGCAGCAGGTACTGCTCGTGCAGGTGCTGCAGCGTGCGCGGCACGCCGGCGCTGAGGTCGTTGTTGAGCAGGATGGTGCAGGGGTCGAAGTTCTTCAGGCCCAGGCGGCCGCGCGTGCGCAGCAGCGGTTCCAGCAGCAGTTCGCTGCCGTCGGGCAGTGCCAGCGGCGTCGGGCCGTCGACGGCCGGGTCCATCGAGCCCAGGCGCACGTTCAGCCCGGCCTGCGAGAAGATCTGCACCAGGGTCTGCAGGTTCTCCAGGTAGAAGCTGTTCGCCAGCCGCGTCTCGGGCACGAGCAGCAGGTTCTTGGCCTCCGGGCAGATCTTCTCGATGGCCGCCATCGCCGCCTGCACCGCCAGCGGCAGCATCTCGGGCGTGAGGTTGTTGAAGGTGCTCGGGAAGAGGTTGGTGTCCACCGGCGCCAGCTTGAAGCCGGCGTTGCGCAGGTCGGCCGAGGTGTAGAACGGCGGCGTGTGCTCCATCCATTCGAGCCGGAACCAGCGCTCGATGGCCGGCATCGATTCGAGGATGCGCTGCTCGAGTTCGTTGATGGGCCCGGTGAGGGCGGTGGTGAGGTGGGGGACCATGGCAGGCTCGGCAGGACGGAGGCCGGATTCTAGGGATTTGCCCTGAAGGCCGTGCGCCGGCGGCAAGCCGGCAGGGGATGAAAAAGGGGCTGCCCCCGGCAGCCCCTGTCGCCTGGCCCGTTGGCCGGCTTACTTGCTGTAGGCCGTCTCGCCGTGCGAGCTGATGTCCAGGCCTTCGCGCTCTTCGTCTTCCGAGACCCGCAGCCCGACGGTCAGGTCGACGATCTTGAAGGCCACGAAGGCCACCACCGCCGAGATCAGCACCGTGTAGAGGATGCCCTGGGCCTGGATCCACACCTGCGCGCCGATGCCCGGGAAGACACCGCAGGTGTTGGCGACGTAGTCGCAGGCGCCCAGGCCGCCCAGCGACGGGCTCGCGAACACGCCTGTCAGCAGCGCGCCGACGATGCCGCCCACGCCGTGCACGCCGAACACGTCCAGCGAGTCGTCGGCGCCCAGCATCCGCTTCAGGCCGCTCACGCCCCACAGGCAGACGAAGCCGGAGATCAGGCCGATGACCAGTGCGCCGCCCACCCCCACGAAGCCGCAGGCCGGGGTGATGGCCACCAGGCCCGCCACCGCGCCCGACGCCGCACCCAGCATCGAGGCCTTGCCCTTGAGCAGCGCCTCCCCGGCCGCCCAGGCCAGCGTGGCGGCGGCCGTGGCCACCACCGTGTTGACGAAGGCCAGCGAGGCGATGCCGTTGGCTTCCAGGTTGCTGCCGGCGTTGAAGCCGAACCAGCCCACCCACAGCAGCGAGGCGCCCACCATGGTCAGCGGCAGGCTGTGCGGGGCCATGGCTTCCCTGCCGTAGCCCACGCGCTTGCCGATCATGTAGGCGCCCACCAGGCCCGCCACGGCGGCGTTGATGTGCACCACGGTGCCGCCGGCGAAGTCGAGCGCGCCCTTGGCCCACATGAAGCCGGCCGCGGCCGTCACCTTTTCCAGGCTGGCGGCGTCGGTGATGGCGTCGGGGCCGTCCCAGTACCAGACCATGTGCGCCACCGGCAGGTAGCTGAAGGTGAACCACAGCACCGCGAACAGCAGCACCGCGCTGAACTTGATGCGCTCGGCGAAGGCACCGACGATCAGCGCCACCGTGATGGCCGCAAAGGTGCCCTGGAAGGCCACGAAGCTCAGCTCGGGGATGACGACGCCCTTGCTGAAGGTGGCGGCGATGGAGTCGGGCGTCACGCCGGCCAGGAACATCTTGCCGAAGCCGCCGAAGAAGGGGCTGCCGCCGGTGAAGGCCACGCTGTAGCCGTAGATGACCCAGAGCACCGAGATCAGCGCGAAGACCATGAACACCTGCATCAGCACCGACAGCATGTTCTTGCTGCGCACCAGGCCGCCGTAGAACAGCGCCAGGCCGGGGATGGTCATCAGGATGACGAGTGCGGTGGCCACCATCATGAACGCGGTGTCGCCCTTGTTGGGCACGGGCGCCGCGGCCGCCGGGGCCGCGGCGGTTTCGGGTGCGGCGGCGGCGGGTGCCGCGGCCGGGGCCATCGCTTCGGCCGCCGTAGCCGCGGCCGATGCGGCGTCGGCCGCCTGCGCGAACGCGTTGCCGGCGCAGCCCAGGACCGCAAGGCCCAGGGCGAGAGTCGCAAGGAGTTTTTTCATGGTGTGGGGTTGTGTGCCGGTGCTGGGGTTCAGAGCGCGTCCTTGCCGGTTTCGCCGGTGCGGATGCGGACCACCTGTTCGAGCGTGGTGACGAAGATCTTCCCGTCGCCGATCTTTCCGGTGCGGGCTGAGCTTTCGATGGCCTCGATGACGCGGTCGACGATGGCGTCGTCCACCGCGGCCTCGATCTTCACCTTGGGCAGGAAGTCGACCACGTACTCCGCGCCGCGGTAGAGCTCGGTGTGGCCCTTCTGGCGCCCGAAGCCCTTGACTTCGGTCACCGTGATGCCCTGTACGCCGATGCCGCTGAGGGCCTCGCGCACTTCGTCCAGCTTGAAGGGCTTGACGATCGCTGTCACCATCTTCATGGGATGTGCCTCTTTAGGTAGGTGGCCCTCACAGGGCCATGGACAGGGTGGGCGCGGCGCGCGACCCATTGATGTCGCCCCGGCCGCCCGTGCGGACCGCGCCGACGGTGTGGCCCGAACCGGCGGCGAAGTCGAGACCGCGCTGCAGGGCCGGCAGCGCGGCCCTGGCGGCGGCGCTCGGGTCCTGGCCGTGGAACTCTTGTTGGCCAGTCAGCGCGACCTTCGCCGAGAACGGACTGGCCTCGGCCTGCGCGGCGGGTGGAGCGGCCACCAGCACGGCGGCTGCAGCCAAGGTGGGAACGGTGAATCTCATGTCAGCGGGCTCCGGGGATGAGAGGGCAGGTTCGGGGTACGGGCTGCGGGATTGCAGCTTCTGTGCCATCCCGGGCGCCGGGGCCAAGGCACCGCGGTGAGGCGTGCTCGCCAGGAGGTCCTCGAATGCCGCACCAGGTCGGTGCAAACCCCCCAAGCTCCCCCCTTTGGTGCGAGCCAGGCGCACCGTGGCCCTGCACACAATGACCTGTAACAAAGGGGGTGGGCATGTCCTTGGCAACGGTCTTCAGTCGCGCGCTGGACGGGCTGGAAGCGCCCGAGGTGCGCGTCGAGGTGCAGTTGGCCAACGGCCTGCCCAGCTTCACGCTCGTGGGCCTGGCCGACACCGAAGTCAAGGAATCACGCGAGCGGGTGCGCGCGGCGCTGCAGCAGAGCGGCTTCGCCTTCCCGCACAACAAGCGCATCACCGTGAACCTGGCGCCGGCCGACCTGCCCAAGGAGTCGGGGCGCTTCGACCTGCCCATCGCGCTGGGCATCCTGGCGGCGGCCGGCCAGCTGGACGCGGCGCGGCTGGCGGCCTGCGAATTTGCCGGTGAACTTTCGCTGGCCGGTGAGCTGCGCCCGGTTCGCGGCGCGCTGGCGCTGGCCCTGGCGGCGCGCCGGGCCGGCACGCCGCGTGCGCTGGTGCTGCCGTCAGTGAGTGCTCGCGCCGCAGCACAGGTTCCTGGGCTGGACGTGCGGGCCGCCGAAACGCTGGCCGAGGTGGTGGCCTCGCTGCTGCCGGGCGAAGACGCGGTGCCGCTGCCGGCCGCGGTGCCGCTGCCGCGCCTGCCGTCGCCGCCGGGGCCCGACCTGCGCGAGGTCAAGGGCCAGGCCGCCGCCAAGCGGGCGCTGGAGATCGCCGCTGCCGGTGGGCACAGCCTGCTGCTCGTCGGCCCGCCAGGCACCGGCAAGAGCATGCTGGCGCAGCGCCTGCCCGGCCTGCTGCCGCCGCCCGAGGACGACGAGGCGCTGGCCAGCGCCGCGCTGCTGGGCCTGACGGCGGCCGGCGCCGATGCGCGCCTCTTCGGCCAGCGGCCGGTGCGCGGGCCGCACCACACCGCCAGCGCCGTGGCGCTGGTGGGTGGTGGTTCGCCGCCGCGGCCGGGCGAGATCTCGCTGGCCCACGACGGCGTGCTCTTCCTCGTTATAGCGAAGGCGTAAAAACAACAGATGAAGGTTCCCTGCGGCCCAACTGCGGGTAGACTAGCTGGTTATAGCTACGCATCATTCTCAATAGATGGGGTACACGGTCTACTACAGCGACCAAGCGCTGACTGCTGCGGCGGGCTTTGGCAAGGTCGCGCGGCTGCCATGCATATTCGACAGTCGACCCGGCTACCACCGCCTTGGGAGCCGATACCTGATTGACCGGGGACTCGGCATCTGGGACCCGGTGTCGCATGGGCGCCGACCTCGGCCAGCCCCGACCGAGCAAACCATGCGCAGCTACGCGCACTGGCTCGCGAACTTCCTAGAGTGGGCCGACCTACGCGGCGTAGATGTGTTGACGTGCGAGTACGTGACGCATGTACACGGGCGCTACCAGAGTGAAATGCTTCGCGGCACGTGGTCGCGAGACGGTAC
>Ga0154020_10004795_pt1 | contig 16066 bp, 16 predicted proteins | sample Klosneuvirus_201_FD_109709 | JGI IMG/M metagenome (GOLD analysis project Ga0154020, IMG submission 109709) | Active sludge microbial communities from wastewater, Klosterneuburg, Austria - Klosneuvirus_20160825_MG | ecosystem: Engineered > WWTP > Aerobic digester > Activated sludge | place...
CACGATTTCCAGGCGACTGGCTCAGCTCCTCGGCGGCGACCTCTCCGTCATCAGCACGCCCGGCACGGGCACTTGCTTCACCCTCACGATCACCGTCGGCATCGCCGACCAAGGCTCAGTGCCCGAAAGCGATCGTTCCCAGGACCCGATTGCGCTGGTCCAACCCCTCGACGGCGCCCGGATCCTCTTGGCCGAGGATGGCCCCGACAACCAGCGCCTCATCACCCACCACCTCAGGAAGGCCGGGGCCACTGTGGAGCTCGCGGAAAACGGCCGTATCGCCGTATCCAAGTTCCTGGCCGCCGCCGGCGCTTTCGACCTCATCCTCATGGATATGCAAATGCCCGAGCTCGACGGCTACGGCGCCACCTCACTCCTCCGCCACAAAGGCTGCACCATCCCCATCATCGCCCTCACCGCCCACGCCATGGCCGAGGACCGCGAACGCTGCCTCTCGATCGGCTGCGATGACTACCAGAGCAAGCCCGTCAACCGCGAGTCCCTCATCCGAGCCTGCCGCGACTGGATCGCCAAGTCCCGCCACCAGCAGAAAGCGGCGTAATGTTGGGGCATGCCCCGCCCCGCCCCCCCCCGGCAGAAAGCCGTCGTCCTGGTCTCCGGAGGCCTCGATAGCGCCGTCGTCCTTGCCCGCGCCGCCGCCGACGGATTTTCCTGCTACGCCATCTCCTTTGACTACGGCCAGCGCCACCGCTGCGAACTCGACGCCGCGGCCCGTGTAGTCCGTCATCTCGGCGCTGCCGACCACAAGACGATCGCGGTAGACCTCCGCTCCATCGGCGGCTCCTCACTGACTTCAGAAACCGAAGTCCCCAAAGACCGCACCGATGAAGAAATCGGCGGGGCCATGCCCTCAACGTATGTCCCCGCCCGCAATCTGGTGTTCCTCTCCCTCGCCACGGGATACGCCCAGACACTCGGTGCCCGCGACATCTACATCGGTGTCAACAGCGTGGACTATTCCGGATACCCCGACTGCCGCTGGCCCTTCATAGAGGCTTTCATCAACGCCGCCAACTACGGCACCGGCGTGTGGGATGACCGCGATCGAAAGACCCTCACTCGCGATGGATTCACGGTGCACGCTCCACTGGTCACGCTGACCAAGGCCCAGATCATCAAGCTCGGTGCCAAGCTCAAAGTAGACCTCTCCATCACCCACTCCTGCTACGACCCCGACGAGCAGGGCACCGCCTGCGGCCGCTGCGACAGTTGCTCCATACGCCGCAAGGGCTTTCTGGAAGCCGGCATCCCCGATCCCACCCGCTACCAGAGCGTGCCCTCGTGAGCGCCTCACTTCCCATCTCCGAGACCTTCACCTCCATCCAAGGTGAAGGCAAACTCACCGGCGTCCCATCCTTCTTCATCAGAGTCAGCGGTTGCAACCTCCGCTGCGGCTGGTGCGACACGCCCTACGCCAGTTGGTCGCCCGAGGGCACGCCACAACCTCTGGACAACCTCGTCGATCAAGCCCAGGCCAGCGGCGTCAAGCACGTGGTCCTTACCGGCGGCGAACCCATGATGTTCGACTCATCCACCGAACTCACCCAGCAACTGCGATCCCGCGGCCTCCACATCACCATCGAAACCGCCGGCACCATCCACCGCGACCTCGCGTGCGACCTCATGAGCATCAGCCCCAAGCTCGCCAACTCCGATCCCGTGTTCGGGGATGCGCGCGACCCCCTCGGTGTCTGGCGACAGCGCCACCAGCAGCGGCGCACCAACACCACCGCGCTCCAGGCGCTCATCGACTCCTACGTCAATCGCCAGCTCAAGTTCGTCGTCACCTCCCCCGCGGATCTTGCCGAGATTGACACGCTCCTGTCCCAACTTCACAACTGGTCCCCCGACGACATCCAGCTGATGCCCGAAGGGATTACCCCGCCCACCCGCGAGCAAACCGAATGGGTGGTAGGGGAGTGCCTCCGCCGCAACTGGCGCTATTGCCGCCGCCTCCACATCGACCTCTTCGGCAACAAACGCGGCACCTGATTTGCCTATGGCTTTGGTGGCACTGGTCATGGCTCTGCATGGCCAGTGTCTTCGGCGCCCGAATAAGGAGTTCACCTACACTGAACCGGAACGATTCTCAGCCGTCTTACTCCAGACCGCGAACTGTCGGGACTGACGGATCGAAACACAACCCGCATCTAAGAGATTGGTCATTCGAGTGGAGTCAGGAACCATGAACAAGTCGCTCAAAGGGGTAGGTTTGTCTGTCATTCTGTTCGGGCTCAGCGGGAGCGTTCTCGCCCAGCCCGAACTCAAGACCAAGCCAGACCCAACCCCTGCCTCAATCAAAGAAGACCTCAAGTTCGCCAAGTCCCTCTCGCGGGCCTTCAACCACGCCGCGACCACCATCCGCCCCTCCGTCGTTCACATCACCGAGTTCAGCAAGGTCTACCAGCGCCAGGGCTTCTGGGGCCCGGTCGAAGAAGTCGTCCGTCCCACCGGCGCAGGCTCGGGCGTCATTGTCTCCGCCGACGGCTACATCCTCACCAACAACCACGTCATCGACGGCGCTGAGCGCGTGAAGGTCAAACTCGCCGATGAGCGCGAGTTTGACGGCCGTGTCATCGGCACCGACCCCGCCACCGACCTGGGCGTCGTCAAGATTGAGGCCAGCAACCTCAGCCCCGCGACCTTCGGCGACTCAGACGATCTGGATGTCGGCGAATGGGTCCTGGCCGTCGGCAGCCCCTTCGGCGAGTTCGACAACACCGTCACCGCCGGCATCGTCTCGGCCACCGGCCGCACCGGCCTGGCCGCCCAGAGCGATGACAAGTTCGAAGACTTCATCCAGACGGATGCAGCCATCAACCCCGGTAATTCCGGCGGCCCGCTGGTCAACCTCGAGGGTCTCGTCGTCGGCATCAACAGTCAAATCGCCTCCCGCACCGGCGGCTCGGTCGGCATCGGCTTCTCCATCCCCAGCTCCATTTCCCGCTCGGTTATGGACATGCTCATCAAGTCCGGCCGCGTAGAGCGCGGCGCCATCGGCATCAACAACATGGCCGTCGCGCCCAAGGGCTCCGGCAAGTTCAGTGGCGTCATGGTCGGCTTCATCCTTCCCGGCAGCCCCGCCGAAAAAGCCGGCCTCAAAAACGGCGACATCGTCACCCGCTTCAATGGCCGCCCGGTAGACACCGTCAACCGCCTCCGCAACGCCATCGCCTTCACACCCCCCGGCACCGTCGCCGACCTGGAAGTCGCCAGCGAAAGCAAGGCCCGCGCCCTCAAAGTCACCATTGGCGACCGCACCGACTTTGTCTCCGGCTCCCAGGCCCTCAAAAAGTTCGGCTTCTCCGTAGACACTCTGGACCCCCAGGTCGCCCGCCAACTCGGAACCCGCGGCGTCATCGTCAAGCAAGTCGAGCCCCTCGGCCCCGCCGCTCAAGTCAAAACGCCCCTCATCGCCACCGACATCATCGTCAACGTCGACGGCCAACCCATCACCGACGTCTCCACCTTCGACGATCTGATGAAGGCCAACCAGAACAACAAGGTGCGCCTGGACATCATCCGAGGCTGGGGCCGCCAAAAAGGCTACATCGACATCCCCGCCAGAAAGTAACTCGCCATTCCTGCTCCCCCTCCCGCCGCCGGCGGGAGGGGCTAGGGGAGGGCTACCGCTCCTACCTTCTTCTACCCTCTTCTACATTCTTCTTCCTCTTCCTCTCTCTCTTTCTGTCTCTCTTCTCCGCGCCCTCTGCGCTCTCCGCGCGAAATGTCTTACTTCCCAACCCCCGCCGCCGGCAAGCTCCCCCCTCGCTCAAACTTCAAAACCACCGGCCCCGCAAAGTACACATACACCGTAATCAGCGCAATCGAAACCAGATTGAGCAAAAACCCCGGCCGCGCCATATCCGCCACCCGCAAGTGCCCCGATGCAAACACCAGCGCATTGGGCGGCGTCCCCGTCGGCATCATGTACGCGTAACTCGCCCCGATCGCCACCGGGAAAATCAGCAGATACGGATGCACCCCCAGCTTCACCGCCACCGGCGCGACAATCGGCAGGAAGATATTCACAATCGCCGTGTTGCTCCCGACCTCCGTCGCGAACACCACCACCGTCGTCACGATCAACACCAGCGCCAGCGGGTGCACACGCACTCCGCTGAACAGCGACCCGATGAACACATCCACCCCATTCGCACTCACCGCCGCGGCCAGCGATAGCCCGCCTCCAAACAAGAGCAGCACCCCCCACGGAATCTTCTCCGCCGTATCCCAGTCCAGCAGAAACTCACGCTTCCGAGCATTCACCGGCAGCATGAACAACGCCAGCGCACACGCGATCGCAACGCTCGAATCCGCGATGACGATGTTCCGCCCGATCGCGTTCGAAAGTGCATCACCAAGCTGCCGCGAAAACACCCAGGCCAGCGATGTGCACGCAAACACCACCAGCGTCAACACCTCGCCGCGCCCCGGCTTCCCCAGGCTCTCGAGCTCCTTCCCGATCGCCTCGTGCACCCCTTCCATCTTTCCCGTGTGCACCGGATACACCACCTTCACCAGGATGAACCACGTCGCCGGCAGGAAAACCAACATGATCGGCATGCCGATCTTGAACCAGTCCATAAAGGACATGGTGACCCCATAGGTCCTCTCGATGAACGCCTTAGCCACACCATTGGGCGGCGTTCCCACCACCGTGCCGATCCCGCCGATCGTCGCGGCATACGCAATCCCCAGCATCATCGCCTTGGCAAAGTTCCCATCGGTCGAGCCGAACACGCCACGCTTGGTTTTCACCTGATGCCCGACCAGCCCGATGATGCTGATCCCGATCGGCAGCATCATCACCGCCGTCGCCGTGTTCGAAACCCACATGCTGATAGCCGCGGCCGCAATCATGATGCCCGCGATCAACCGGTCGGGCCGAGTCCCCACCGCAAAGATCGTCATCAGCGCAAACCGCTTGTGCAGGTTCCACCGCTCCATCGCGGCCCCCAGCAGCATCCCGCCCAGAAACAGATAAATCACATCGTCCGCATACGGTGCCGAAGCCTTCTTGATGTCCGCAATCCCCAGCACCGGGAACAGCACCAGCGGCACCAGCGCCGTCGCTTCAATAGGCAGCGCCTCGGTCAGCCACCACACCGACATCAGCACGATCGCCGCCAGCGTCGCCTTTCCGCCGTGCGTCAAATCCTGCCCCCCGATCTTGGGTAACAGGAAGTACAAACCCACCGCCAGCAAAGGCGCGGCCGCCAGCCCCACCCACTGAACCACCGGATTACTCGGTCCCTCGCGTGTCATGCAACCTCCGTCAGGCGGCCGATAGGGTAACGGAATCGGAGCCGTTCGCGTGATCAAGTACCTCGGGTCCAAAAGGACCCTCATCCCCACCATCCTCGAAGCGGTCGGCTCGATCGCCCGCACCGGCACCGTGCTGGACCTCTTCTCCGGCACCTCCCGAGTCGGCCACGCCCTCAAACGCGCCAACTACCGAGTCCTCGCCAACGACCACAACGCCTACGCCCACACCCTGGCCACGTGCTACGTAGAGGCCGATGCCGAAGAAGTTCTCGACGACATGACCGGCCTGGTTCAAGATCTCAACAAACTTGCAGTAGGCGTCAATGCGAGCCCCGAACGCAGTGAGGCGTCGACGGACTGGCTTTCGCCCGGAGGGCGCACGGACGTTGCCAGGGGCGCCGCGCAGCAAGCCCCTGGTTTCGGCCTTATGAGTCTCCCGCCCGGAGGGCGGACGAACGCATCGCTGCTGACCGACCACTTCACCAAAACCTACTGCCTCGACTCCCGCTTCTTCCACCCCAAGAACGGCCCCAAGATCCACGCCATCCGCGAGCGCATCGCAAGCCTGCATCTCCCCCGCGAACTCGAAGCCGTCGCCTTGGTGTCGCTCATGGAAGCCGCCGACCGCGTGGACTCCACCACCGGCGTGCAAATGGCCTACCTCAAGCAATGGGCCCCCCGAGCCCACAACGACCTTGCCCTCCGAATCCCCGACATCCTCCCACAAGCTACATCCGGCAAAGGCAGCGCCTTCTGTATGGATGCCCTTGAAGCCATGCGCGAGCTCAGCCCCGAAGCCGACATCGTCTACCTCGACCCGCCCTACAACCAGCACAGCTACCTCGGCAACTACCACATCTGGGAAACGCTCATCCGCTGGGATGCCCCCGAGGTCTATGGTGTAGCCTGCAAGCGGACCGACTGCCGCGAACGCAAGAGCGTCTTCAACTCCAAACGCCTCATCAAAGACTCCCTGGCCGAAGTGATCGACGCCTGCCGCGCACCGGCGATGGTCGTGTCGTTCAGCGATGAGGGCTACCTCGACCGCGCAGAGTTGGAAGCCATGCTCTCTCCCCGCGGCCGCGTCCGAGTCATCGAGCGCGACTACAAACGCTACGTCGGCGCCCAGATCGGGATCTACAACCCCAGTGGCGAGAAGGTCGGCAAAGTCGGCCATCTCCGCAACACTGAGATGCTCTTCGTCGTGACACCGCGCAAGGTGACTCGTCCTCGTCTCGGTCCGGCGACCCATCGATCCCTCCCCAGAGCGCGCCGTCTCACACCGGCCTAAGCGCCTTCTCACTCCCCGCCACCGCGACAGCCACCGCCGCATCTCCCGTCACGTTCACAATCGTCCGGCACATATCCAGAATCCGGTCCACGGCCAGGATCATCGCGATCCCTTCCGTCGGAACGCCGTAGGTCTTCAGCACAATCACCAACATCACCATCCCGCCCGACGGAATCCCCGGCGTGCCGATCGCCGACATCACCGCCGTGATGACGATCGTCGCCTGCTGCACCAGCGACAGGCCCATGCCGTAGAACTGGGCCAAAAACACGGTCGCGACGCCCTGCATCATCGCGGTGCCATCCATGTTGATCTTGACGCCGAAGGCGCAGACGAACCCCGTGATGTCGGGTGGCACACCCAGCTTGTCGCGGACGTTGGCGATCGTCACCGGCAGCGTCGCGGCCGAGGAACTGCTGCTGAACGCGACCATTTGAACCTGTGCGATGCCGCGGAAGAACTGGCGAACGGTGATGGGGGAGAAGATGCGGACGACCGCGGGGTAGATGACCAGTTGAATGACCGCCAGCCCCAGCAGCACCGTGAAGCAATACGCCCCAAGTGCCAGCAGCACATCAAAGCCCAGCGTCGCCACTATGGGTGTGATCAGGCAGAACACGCCCACCGGCGCGGCCCGTACGATCCAGCGGACGATCGTGGTGAACACCTCGGTGAGCGTCTCGCACAGTTCCAGCAACGGCCGCGTGCGCTCCCGCGGCAGGACGGTCAGGGCGATTCCCACCATGAGCGCCAGGAACACCACCTGCAGCATGTCGCCCTCAGCGAGCGACTTGAAGGGGTTGGTCGGGACGATGTCGCGAACCAGGTTCCAAGGATTCGTGGACTTGGCCTTGCTCGCAAGCTCGGTCGCCTCTTGAACCCTGCCCGCGGTCTTCTCCAGAATCGTCGCGCGGCTCTGTTCAGAGATGAACCGCGACCCACCGGGCTGAATGACGTTCACCAGCACCAGCCCGACGATCACACTGAGCGTGGCCGTGCACGCGAAGATGCCGACCGTCTTGCCGCCCAGTCGTCCCAACTTGCGGAAGTCACCGAGGCTGCCGATAGCGTGGATGAGGGCAAAGAGGATGATCGGAACCGCGATGAAACTGAGCGACCGCTTGAAGAGCTCGCCGATGAGCCAGGCAAGTTGAATCAGGAAGTTGAACAGCCCGGCCAGAAACGACCCCTCCGGCGCGGCGGACCAGAGCTGCTTGTTGAACTCCTTGAGGACCAGACCCAACGCCACGCCGAGGGTGAGGCCGATGAGGATCTTCCAGTGCAGCGCGATTCGTGGCGTGCGGAGTGCGGTCGTCATGGGTGTCAAGGTACGCTGGGGGCTTCAATACCACAACTCGGTGTGAAACCCAACTCAGACAAAAGCGGTATCCTCGTTGAATCGAGTATGTTGCTCGAAAGGAACAGTGTCATGGCCAGAGGCGGCGAGGCTGATCGAAGTGCCGGAGTTGATGCGGCCAAACGAAAGCAACTCCTGGCGACCCTGAAAAGGCGAGGCAATGAAGTTGAGCATGCGTTTGTCAGGATGCTGTGGGTGTGGGATAGTCCAGAGTTCAGGACGTTTGGACTCAAAGTCGAAGAGGTCAACAGGATCGCGCAGGGGGCCATTCGACGGACAAAGGATGTGTTTGCGGCAGCGGAGATTGAACGGCGGCGCAGAACGGTCATCTTTGATATGGCGGTTTGGGACAGCCGGCCGTTGAGTGTCGTGTGGGAGCACTTTGAAGCGGCGTATGAGGTGTACAAGGACGGCTTCTGCGTAGCGTCGTCATTGATAGGCATATTCGCAAACCACTTGAAAGTGCGGCCACCCTCTCGCATTCGGGCGAGAACTGCACAGCGGCTGCTTGAGCTGTCCGAATCAGGGAAGAGCTCGCGCAAAACGGATGCGAAGTGGTTTGGTGAGGCTTCCACCAGTTTGAAGAAACTCCTAAAAGACAGTCGAGGTTGACGTGTGAAAGTGGTCACTGCGTTCCGGTCTCGTTGCGTAACGACTCTGAAATGCCGATCTCCTGCAACCGCATGCTCGATTGGTCCAAGCTGTTCTTGGCTTTGTAGAAGTCATCGGGGTTCACCGATCGCCAGTCGCGTTCGGCGGACTCGATTTGAGATTTGAGATTTGAGATTTGAGACTTCAGATCCGCCGCATACGCGGGTTCCAGTTTGGTCTCGTACTTGGTCAGGCGTTCGCCGATCCACTTGATGTCCAGCTTGCTGTTCACGATCAGGTCTGTGATCCGGTGCCGCGTCATGTCGTCGCGGGCGTGCTTGAGCGAGTCGGACTCCATGCGGTCCACTTCCTCGCGCGTGAGGCCGTGGTTGGGGATGACCTGAAGCTGTGCGCGGCGGCCGCTGCGGCGTTCGTGGGCGGAGACGTTGAGGACGCCGTTGGCATCGACGAGGAACTCGACCTCGACCTGCGGGATGCCGGCGGGCATGGGGGGGAGGCCGCGGAGGTGGAAGGTGCCTAGTGAGCGGCAGTCCTCGACCATCTCGCGTTCGCCTTGGAGGACCTGGAGCTTGATCGAGGTCTGGCCATCCACGCTGGTGCTGAACATTTCGGTGGCTCGGGCGGGGACCGTTGAGTTGCGGAAGATGAGTTTGGCGATGGCGCCGCCGGCGGTTTCGATTCCGAGGGAAAGGGGGATGACATCCAGGAGGAGGGCACCTTTGACCGCGCCGCTGAGAATGCCGGCTTGGACGGCCGCGCCCAGGGCGACGACTTGGTCGGGGTCCAGGGCGGTGTAGGGGGGGAGGTTGAAGAACTCACCGACGCGCGTGCGGACCAGGGGGATGCGTGTGGAGCCACCGACCATGATGACGGCGTCGAGTTTGGTTTTGGCCTCTTCGGGAGTCGATCCGAGTTCGCGGGCAGCATCGCGGAGGGCGCGTTCGCAGGAGGCGATGGTGCGGGTGACCCAGAGATCGATGATGAGCTCGAGCTCTTGGCGGGTGAGTGTGCGCTTGTAGAGGTGTTGGTCGGCTTGGACTTGGATAGTCGTGGAGTCAGCGGTGCTGAGATCGCACTTGGCCTTTTCGGCCGCGGACTTGAGAGATTGGCGGGCGGAGGGGGAGAGTGGAGTCGAAGCGATCTCGCGGGTGAAGAGTTCGACGAGGAGGTTGTCTACGTCATCGCCGCCGAGGTGGGTGTCGCCGGAGGTGGAGAGGACTTGGAAGATGTCGCGGGTGGTGTCGCCGGTGCCGGTTTGGATGAGGCGGAGGATGGAGACGTCGAAGGTGCCGCCGCCGAGGTCGAAGATGGCGACGGTTTGGGGTGAACGCTCCCTCCCCCCAACCCCCTCCCTCAGGGAAGGGGAGCTGGAAAGGCCGAACCCGTAGGCGAGGGCCGCGGCCGTGGGTTCGGGGACGATGCGGATGACATCGAGCCCGGCGATGCGGCCGGCATCGCGGGTGGCCTGGCGCTGGGCATCGTCGAAGTAGGCGGGAACGGTGATGACGGCTTGGGTGATCGGTTCGCCCAGAGCCCGGGAGGCTTGCTCGCGGAGGGTTTTGAGGATGACGGCGGAGACTTCCTGAGGAGAGAGAATGCGGCCGTCGGGCAGTTGGATTCGGGCGGTGTTGTGGTCACCTTCGATGACGTCGTAGGAGAGGTAGGGGAGATCGGCCGCGGCATCGGCGCGGGAGCGACCCATGAGGCGTTTGACGCTGGCGATGGTGGTCTTGGGGAACTCGGCGGCGTGGATGCGGGCATCATGGCCGACGGAGGGGGTGGAGTCGTATCGAACGACGCTGGGGAGCAGGGCGCGGCCTTGGTCATCAGAGATGATGCGTGGCCCCTTCTCATCGCAAATGGCGACAAGGCTGTTGGTGGTGCCGAGATCGATTCCGACGATGGGGGGCATGAGGGGAGCGTAGGGGTGAGCGAGCAGAATTTGCACACGTTGTGGCGGGGTTCTCTTGTAAGCTACTCTAATCGAACTGGGCCCAAGGAGTTGTCCCATGCGTCGAGCGTTTACGTTGATCGAGCTTCTGGTGGTGATCGCGATCATCGCCCTGTTGATTGGGATTCTGCTGCCGGCGCTGGCGACGGCGAGGCGGAATGCGAGGGCCACCGCGTGCGGGTCGAACCTGCGCGGGGTGGGGCAGGCGTTCACGCTGTACAACAACGACAACAAGGACCTGGTCGTCGCGTCGTACACCATGACAGGCACGACGGGGGCGGGGATTCCGTTTGACGGGTGGGCACCGCTCTTGGATCGTGACGGGTACATGGTCGGCGCGGCGGATCAAACGCTGCAGAAGTCGCCGTTCACGTGCCCTGAGGCAAAGGATGTTTCGGGTTTGCTCGCGGGGCAGACGGGGAACGATCCGGACAACCCCAAGGGTTGGATGGATTGGCCGTGCATTCGGTCGGGTGCCGGGTTTGATCCGGTGACGATTCCGGATCGGGGCCTCGAGAAGATCATCCGCGTGGCGTACTGGATCAACGGTGACAACCCGGTCGGGAGCGGGACGGTGGTGACGCCGGACCTGTTTTACACTGGATCGGTGGGATACGGGCCGGGGACCAATGGGTTGATGATGCGGCATAACCGGATGTCTACTTTTCAGAGACCGCATACTTTGGTGGCCGCGGCGGATGGGGTGTACTCGGGACGGCAGCGGGACAATCGCCAGGGTACTGCGAACTGCCGGATTGGGTACCGGCATCCGGGCGGGAAGGGGTCTTCGAACGCGGTGTTCGCGGATGGGCATGTGGCGCCGATCCTGGGATCGGTGTTTCCGCGAGCGCTGGGCGGGACGAATGATCCGATCGAAGTTTGGAACGAGAACCGGAACGGGCAACCGACGGTGTACGGGAATCCGGAGCGGTGGTTGAGGCCGTGAGCTAACGGCGGCGGCGGCGGGTGAGACAGCCGGCGAGCGCGAGTGCTGTGCATGCGCTGGGCGCGGGTACGGCGTTGACGATGACATCATCCAGGACGAGTTCGGTGGTGCCACCCATGCCGAAGGGGTTGAGGTTGAAGTGGCCCCAGTTGGTGAACTCGACCGTGACGGGGAGCAGGGGGTTGACGGGCGTGAAAGAAAACTCGAAGCGCTTTGAGGCGCCGAACGTGAGGGGGTTGCCGCCGGGGACGACGAAGTAGCGGAGCGGGTCGCCCGCGGCGGTGTTGGTGACGCGGAGGCCGAAGATGCCGTCGGCGTTGCCGGATCCGCCGCCGCCACTGGCGGATTCGCCGGAGACCCAGAAGCTCAGGATGTAGGAAGGCGCGGGAGTGAGCTGGGTGGGGACCGTCTGGGTGAGAATGACGGGCGTGGGGAAGTTGGGGAGCGGGGAGCTGATGACGGGCGCGCCGGCGAAGGTGACTTCGCCGCTGGTGTTGAAGGTGGGGGCGAGCGTGGTGGTGGCGCCCTGGCCGTTGCCGAAGTAGAGAGCGTTGCCGCCGTCGGGGAGGATGTCGGAGCCGGCGGTGCGGGGCGGAGGGATCGCGGAATCGCGGCCCCAGCGGGCGTAGTTATTGGGGGAGCCGGAGGAGGTCCAGCCGGGCGGGACGCCGAAGGGGGTGCTGGAAGTGCCGGTGGCCCAGAAACGGAGGGTCGCGCCGGGGCCGAAGGATTCGAAGCTGCCGTTGGTGACGAGGTTGCCGGTGTGGGTGCCGATCTGCGGACCGGCGGGGAGGAGGATGAGCTGCGCGTGTGCCGCGGAGGCGAGCGCGGCCAGAGCGGAAGCGGCGATGGCGCGGACGGTCGTGGTCATGATGTCTCTCCCTCTGCACGGGTTTCTGGCCCGGCCTAGTAGGTTCAAACTAAGAGGAAGTGGTTCGGATGTCAATGAGGAATTGGTTCGAGAACCTCGATGGATTGATCACCGAGGCTGGATCCGAAGCGGCCGGCGCCGATGTCGCGGGACATCATGCCGCAGAAGCAGGTGTCGTAGGACATGTCATTGCAGGGCATAATGTAGCCGCAGGCGAGGCAGCGGTAGAAGAAGGGTCCGGAGGTGGGCCAGCCGGCGCGCGGGGGTCCGTAGCCGCGGACTTTGAGGCGGTGGGTGGAGAGGAGAGTTTGTTGTTTTTGGAGGGCGGAGAGGCGATCGGCGAAGTCTTGGTCGATATGTTTTTGGGGTGACTTGGGTCGGTTGGTGCGGTTGTAATTGAGAAGGGAGTCGAGGGGGGATGACACGGGAGGCTCCGGGGTTGGGTGCGTCGCGTCATCGGCCACTTGAGGGCAGTGACCGATGCCACCAAAGCGGGTAAGGCTAGGGCGAGGATCCCCCGGCACCCGCGATTCGCACTTGTTTGCGGTGCTTGTTGAGGGTTGGGGGCTAAGGCTGTCGCCCCAATTGCCGTGGGGATTCGCGATTGGGGAGAACTGTTATCGAACCCGTGCGTTAAGTGATAACGGACGCGCGGGATTCGCGTGATCCGGCGAGGGACCTTCAAGGAGCTTGGCTGCGGCTGAGCGGATGAAGGCCCGATTGGTCCATAGGACTCGACACGGAGATCACATGAAACTGAAGTCAATCGCATCGTGGACGCTGCTCTCTTCACTGCTTCCCTTGACGGCTTTGGCTCAGCCGACGGCGACGCTGGGGGTGTGGGATAGGAACCTGCTGGATCGCTGCGGGACGCCGCTGACGCTGCGGGGTGTGGAACAGAACCAGCGGGTGACTTCGCGTGGCGGCACGATCATCAACGGGTCGTGGAACGCGGTGGTGGATGCGATTGATGCGGCGCGGTCGAACCAGGTGCGGATCATCCCGGATGATGTGACGGTGGCGCAGACGCGGGCGATGGTGGAGCGCGCGGTGTCGCGGAACTTGGTGGTGGAGATTCATGCGTCCGCGAGCTATTTCGCCGCGAGCGATGTGCAGGCGATGGTGGCGGCGAATAAGACGCACGTGATCCTGGGGATTTTTGGTGAGCCGGCGTACGACGATCGGACGTTGTGGCAGCAGGAAACCCTGGCCGCGCTGCAGAGCATCCGGGCGCTGGGGTATGACGAGCCGGTGCAGATCATGGCGAACAACTTCGGGCGCGACTTGCCCAGCGTGCTTCAGTATGGGCAGACGCTTTCGGATGCTGATCCGCTGCACAAGGTCATCATGGGGTGGCAGGCGTATTGGGGCAACAGCAACGGGTATCAGAACTATTACGGGTTGACGTTCGTGCAGGCGATGGCGCAGATCGTGTCGAAGAACTTCCCGGTGCAGGTCGGGATCACGTACAACGCGGATAGCCCGACGGACCCGATCAACTACTCGCTGCTGATGTCGCTGACGCGGTCGTATGGGATCTCGACGCACTTCTGGGATTACTACTCGCGGAATGCGCTGGATCAGAACCTGCTGGTGACCTCGGATGCCAGCGGTGCGAACTGGGCGATGAGCACGCTGGGGCAGGCGGTGCTGGTGAGCAATACCAACAGCTTCTGGAATCAGAACGCGGCGCGGCCGTGCACGGGTGTGGCGGCCCCGTGCTATGCGAACTGCGATGGGTCTGCGACGCCGCCGGTGTTGACGGCCAATGACTTCCAGTGCTTTATGAATAAGTACGTGGCGGGGGATGTGGGCGCGAACTGCGATGCGTCGACGGTGGCGCCGGTGTTGAATGCCAATGACTTTCAGTGCTTCTTGGGGAGGTTTGCGCAGGGGTGTTCGTAAGGGGCAGGGCCGTTACAGCCCCATGGCCGCCGCGAACGCGGAGAACGAGTCGAACATCTTGGTCCAGTGATTGTCGAGTTTGTTGACTCGGCTCCACTTCAGGTACTTAACCACCGGCTCGGTCCGGTGGTTTTTGTAATCGAGGATGATTGGCGCATCGAATCCGATGCCGAAGTCGGCGATGTCGATCGCGAGGTTGTGGTCGATTTCGAACGGCGCGGCCATGGGGTCGAGCCAGAAGGCGTAGCCGTCTTCGACCTGCCAGCGGATAGGGGTGAATGGGGGCGGGTAGAGGTGGAGGCCGGGGGAGTCCGGCTCGAAGTTGCGGGCGAGGGCGACGGGGATGAGGGGTTTGAGATTTTGAGCTGTTGCTTGCTCGCCGTTTCGCGGCCAGCGGCCCTGGTCGATCAGGGAGATCAGATCGGGCGGGATCTTGAGGCCGGCGACGATCATTGTGAAGTGGGGGGTCAGGCGGCGCGGCGTTTGGGGCGGGGTTTGGAGCCGCGCTTGCCGAGGAGCGCTTCGTTCTCTTTGATCGCTTGGCGAACGGCGCGCTTGGCGGCGGCGTCCATGGTTTTCCGGTCGCGGAAGATTTCAGTGATCGTCTTGGTGCGGGTCTTGGGCATGTGCGATCTCCAAGATCTGATTCCAGGCGTCGAGGTCTTCGATCAACGGTGCTTGCCCCGAAGAGCCGGCGGCGACCACGCTTGGGCCTGAGTCGTACGAGTTATCGTAGACGCACCATTCGGTGGCGACAGGTATATACAGGTTGATGAAGTTGGCGATGCCTCGGGCGTAACGGCGGCGGATGACGTCTGGCGGGACGGCGTGTCCGCCTTTGCGAATTCGCAGTTTGACGCGTTGCACGGCTAGGTCTGGTGAGTTGAGCCACGAGAAGATCAGGTGAATCCGATAACCACTCGTGCTGAGTTCCTTGAGCCATGGTGCGAAGGTGCGACTGGCGAGTGTTGATTCAAAGGCGAAGTCGGCGCGGGCCATCGCCAGCTCTTTGAGCCTGTGGAGCATGACCCGGCCGGCCGCGAGCGCGGCGCGTTCGGGGTCAAAGCCGGAGAGCCCTTGTGCGATCACGTCGGCATTGACGAACTCGGCGATGCCGAGTGTTTGTGCGATCATTACTTTGGAGAGCGTGGTTTTGCCCGCTCCGTTTGGGCCGCCGATCAGGATGATGGTGGGGGGCTGGGGCATGGTTTAGGATATGAGACTGCTGGCGGGGCCGCGGATTTCGTTCACCCTGCCGGGTGAAGGCACTCCAAGGGGTTGCATACCAGACGTGCAGAGCCACGTCTGGCAACATTCGTGCACCCTTCGGGTGAATACGAAATCAAGTGATGTGACGAGTTGCGTGGTGCGACGCGTGCGTGCCTCAGTCGGTTGGGCGTCTGCTTGTTGGTGGAAGATCTGAGCGGATGCCCCAACGGATTCGGTACCAGGCGCGTTCGTGGATGTAGTAGAGGCCGATCTTGGCGACGGAGTCGAAGGCTCCGACCATAACGCCGAGTCGGGCATCCCCGGTGACGCAGTAGGCGGCCGCGGCGGTGCCGAGGCTGCCGAAGACGCGATAGCTGACGGCCTTCGCCAGGTGGCGTTTGCGTTCGACCATCATGGAAACTAGCCGCGCTTTGGGCGAGGTGCGACAGGGAAGTTTGCGGGATTTGGGGGTGCGTGTGGCGCGTCGGGTGGTCGCCGAACCCAGGGACTGCAGAACCTTTTGCGCTAGGCGGCTGTTAGGCGCTGTGGGGCAAGGACTTTCGTTCAGTTCAAAGAACCTGCATGCTGTCTCCAACTGTGAAAAGGAGTTCAACATGCAGGTTCGACGTTGGTCC
>Ga0154020_10004798_pt1 | contig 16063 bp, 13 predicted proteins | sample Klosneuvirus_201_FD_109709 | JGI IMG/M metagenome (GOLD analysis project Ga0154020, IMG submission 109709) | Active sludge microbial communities from wastewater, Klosterneuburg, Austria - Klosneuvirus_20160825_MG | ecosystem: Engineered > WWTP > Aerobic digester > Activated sludge | place...
TGTGATTACTCCCCATGCCTGAAGGCAGGGGCTTCTACAGCTACAACCGGCGAACCGGCGCTGATGCTCGCTAATCCACGAGCAAGTATGTTCAAGGCGGCATTGTGGTCGCGGTCGAGACGCAAACCGCAATGGGAACAGTCATGGATACGCACAGACAGGTCTTTGGGAACAATCGCATGACAACCGGAGCACATCTGCGTTGTACCCCTGGGGTCCACGAGCACCACCGTCCTACCAGCGTTTGCAGCTTTGTAGACGGTGAACTGCACGAATTGACCCCAGGCCACATCCGCTATGCCGCGGCTGATGGTCTTGTTCCCATTGACCTGCATATCCTGAATGTCCAGGTCTTCAAGGGCGATGAACTGGTACTGATCAACCAGCTTGCGCGATTCCTGATGGGCGAAGTTGCGGCGGCGATTGGCTGCACGTTCGTAGGCATGGCAAAGCGCGTGAACCACCTTGCGCCGTTCAGGGCTGCCCTTGGCGAATCGTTCTTTTTTACGTTGCAGACGAGCAATGTCCGGCTCGTCCTGTTTCATCCAACGCTGGCGAGCAATCTTCTCGCCGTTGCTGAGATGGGCAAACGTGGTCAAGCCAAGGTCAATACCGACAACGTTGGGAGAGGGTTCAAGCAGCTTTGGCTCAACCTCGCAGGAAAAGCAGGCGTACCAGTTGCCAACAGAATCACGACGAATGGTCAAGGTTTTGCACTTTCCAACCACAGGACGGTGCAGGTTGATCTTTACATCACCGATCTTGGACAGACGCAATTTGCCATTGTCGAGCAGAGCAAAGCCGCTCTGCGGAAAGGTGAAACTATCGTAGCGACCAAACCCGCGAAAGCGCGGATACCCAACCTCCTTTTCGCCAGCCTTCACGCGGCGAAAGAAAGCCTGAAACGCCAGATCAACCCGTTCCTGTACATTCTGCAACACTTGCGAATGGACATCAGTCAAAACCGGCTTGGCCGCCTTCCATTGCGTCAACAGCTTGTTTGTGGCGTACAAGGAGAGAGATTGTCCGGTTTGTCCGTAGGTGTCCTTGCGAATTGCTATCGTATCGTTGTACACCCATCGACACAACTCAATCGTCTTTTCGAGACTTGTTCGTTGTGCCGATGTAGGAAGCAGTCGATATTTGCAGGTCATTCGCATACCTGCATTGTAGCAGATTTAAGCGATGCCGTCAACTACTTAAGCACGATGGCGCAAGGAGCGCCATGCGGCTTACATCCCCATTGCTGAAGCAAGGGGCATTACGCCGCGTTTGGTAAAAGTTAATAGGGCCAGATAATAGGCTATGGGACATACATCCTGTAGCCTTTTGTCTGTCCTGGGGCGGAACAGCTATCACAAGCCAGGTTGTGCTGCTGGCCGAAAAAGCGCTTATTGTATTCTCTGTTGTACTCTCTGTATATATAGTATAGTTTCGCGGAAAGCGCGAATCTAGATTCGCGAAAAGCGCGAATCTGGAAATGCCTCACAGGTAGTATACTAAAATGCCGCCTATAACTACTGCACCTTTTTTTCTTGGCTAAAATATTGTCAGCTAAAACCCCCATTTTGACTATTGACTTATTCAAAAAAAGGTATATACTATGATTTATAGGTAGCGATAAACCGGTAGCAAAAAAGGAGATAGACGATGGACCAAGCAATGAGTATTCTACGAGGAATGAAGGGGCATACGGTTGCCCCACGATCTATTGCCGACATCGCTGGTCGAATGGGTGTGCGTATCGATCCAGCCATTTGGGAGCAGGCGATGATAGAACTCTGCAAGACGCAAGAGGCCATCAACATCGATGGCGACCTGTACATGATCCGTAACGCATAAAGGAGATAGACAATGGACGCAGCAATATGACGAGAGGTGGGCGAACTGCCGGATGGTTGGAAAACCTATGTGCCACAGCGCTACTGGCTTAAGCGATCCTGGCGGGTAAAAGACGAGTGCAAGATCGACGTAACACTGGCTTCACGCCACCCAAGCCTGCCTGATGTATATCAAGCCCAGGCAGTATTTGGTCAAGATATTATCCTTGTCCCTGATTGGGTGAACATGAGCGATCTTGAACCGCACCAGTAAGGGGGAGGCGGAACAGCACAGCAACACAACAGCACAAAGCAGGGACTGGTTATAGGCCAGTCCTTTTTTTGTCCCATCCACCCCCCCATGCTGCCGCCTTAGCCAACCACCAATAGAGCCAGATAATTTAAGGTCCAGTTTTTGATTTTGCCCCAAAAACCGCTTGCAATCCGTCTCGCTTTGTGGTACACTACCTATAGCAGTAAATAACCGGTAGCAATAGCCAAAAGGAGAAAGCCCATGTTGTACGAAATCACCACGGATAGCTATATCGATTATGAAGATGGGCAGGATTACATCAACACCTGCCAGGAGATTTTCGGAATCACGCCTGCCATCAACAGCGTGACAGTCCTCCAGCAGCGGCTGGATGAAGCCGAAATCAACCTGGGGCACGCTTTCGTCTCTGAGGCGATTTGGGCGCTGATTCCTGAACACCTGCGGTTGCCCTTCGCCATCATGGACGGAACGCAGATTTTCTCCAAGGAGCAGGCAGGGCGCTGGCACAGCCACCTGCTGGAGCTTACCTACGGTGAAGGCGTTCACTTCTTCGAGAACGAGACATTTTGGGGGCGCAGCTTTTGGGCATGGCGCTTCAACGGCAGGACTATGATGGTCAGCAAGGGATTGCTGCAAACCCTGGTGAATATCTGCAACGGGCCAAGTGGAGCGTTTGAGGTACGCTGCATCAAATAGCAACCAAGCGCACAGGGACCGGCTGAAAATGCCGGTCCTTTTTTTGTCCCTGCCGCCTTTGCTCAATCCCAAATAGAGCCAAATAATTTAAGGTTCACTATGCCCCAAAAGCCCATTTTGGCTATTGACAATACTAAACTATCTGCTATACTATATAGGTAAGGTACGCAAACAGGCAGCAGGCAATAAAAGGAGCAGGGATCATGGGTAAGTCAATCAAGTCCAAGTACGCACTACAGATCAAGTCAGATGGGTATTTTACGCCGATGTGCTGGTTTGTAAATCAGAACGGAAAGCCTACCCAGGCAAACCTGGAGAAGTGGGTGGACGCATACCACGCCAGCCTGAAGCCAGGAGGCGCAAATGCCCACCTGAGCAATGGGCCGAAGGGGATGCCCATTCTGAACTCGGCCAAGATTGTGACCAACGACCGCAACAAGACCGTCGTCGCAGCCTGGAAAGCGCCGATGTTCATGGTTATCTAAATCAACTGCTAGGGGCGCACACAGAGGCTTGTGTGCCCCTAGCCTACCAACCTAAACCAAAGGGAGATACAGATGGCAACGCTAACTTGGGGTGAAAAGTGGGGGAAACTGGCCGATCTTTGCAATAAGATCAGCGTACAGATCAACCGGAGTGACAGCGATCTGGTGGCGGAAATGCAAGACGCCATCGAGCAGTGCTCGCCTGCTGAACTCACGCAGGCTTACCAAGCACTGAGCAACCGGCAGCGTGAGCACTTCCTCTTTATCGCAACGGTCGTGCTGCACCCGCAATCGCTTATTGATGTGGTGAAGATGACCGTGCTAAATGAAATCCTGGCAGAGCGCAATGCGGTGATCGAGCAGCAGAGGGCGGAAAACGCCAACCTGCGCAGCCACGTCCTGGGGATGGGCAAGAGCATTGACGGATACCAGATTCGCCTGCGGCGCATCGCACGGCTGGCCGAAGGCGAGGAAGCGTAAATGTAGTGGGGAGGAATATTCCTCCCCACTTTTTATTTCTGCCGCCAATATACCTGTCAGCTTTATCGCCTCTCTCCCTTAGCCTACCTATTTTATATTGTAAGCTTACAATGTGAAATTGACTATTGACTTGCGGTTGGTTTTCTGGTATACTATAACCAAGGCAAGAAACGGCAGGTAAACGGTAGGTAGCTAAAGGGAGCAAAGATCATGACCAAAGGAACACTGAACTTCACAGCAGACGACATCGTAGTTACGAAAACCGATAGTTACGACAACAAAAACTACGAAACGACGACGAGGCTTTGAAGGAGCAGGCGGAAGCGCTCAAGGCTGAAATCAAGAAGGCTTTGACCAAGGCGCTGGAAAAAGCCTTCCCTGGCTACAAACTGGTTTTTTCCTACAAGGCTGGCTGCAAAATGTGCTCCTGTAGCCCAGGCTGGCTGATGGTCAACAAGGAGACAGGATACAAGGAGTATGGCACGGTTTATTGGGTGAAGGTGACCTGCCCCATGAGCGAAGATGAGCTTTTGGTTGAGGCCAGCCAGGAAGGAGGGGTTTGGTAAAACAAACCTTTCCCCTATAGAAAAATCAGGGTGGCGCGCAAGCGCTGCCCTTTTTGCTGTCCAGAAAAAAAAGGGGTGTAAACAAGATGTTGACAAATGTAAAAGAAGTAAGCTATACTCAAGCGCAATGGGATTTGGCGGCTGACCAAAGAGAGGCAGGCGAAGAACAGCCTATCGAGGAAAAAGAGACGGATACTATCTATCCAGAACTTCTTGACCCGCTGGAGGAATTGATGGAAGCGTATCTGTCATATCGTGAGTAAGTAAGGAATAATAGAAATGGGATCAGCAAGTATAGGAAATGCAGAAGTCGAAGCAGCCGATAATATCGCTGTAAATAAATCTGGTGAAGCAGATGAAGTGAATGGAGTGCCCAAAACGTGGGTGCTGGCTGCACGTCTTTTTACTGGTGTGCTTGATGAGTATATGAAAAGGCAGCTTTTCTACAGCAGTATTGTGCCGCTGTTCGAGAAACACGGATTGGCTACGCGGGATGGTCGGTTTACCTATATAAAGGCCGATCTGGACGACTGGAAGGTGTACGCAGCCTACCGGCGCTCCCGTATCGCTGCTACAGACCCAACAAGGCGTTGGCTGAAGCGCAGACCCTGGTCATTCGAGGATTTGGAACTGGCGCTGGAGGAACAGAGAGCGGGACGTTTTACACTCCCTACTGAAACAGCGTAAAAGTCAACAGGCAAAACGGGCAAAATAAAACGGGCAGGAGATGAATCCTGCCCGTTTGTTTATCTTGTCAATTTTGTATATAAAAACAATATTGACAGCTATACACCAAGCAGAAACTTGGCGATGGTCGATTGCTCGTCCTTTGCTGCGCCTGCGTGTGCGCCAACAGGCCCTTCCGCGCTCATAGCATACGGAACCTTGCTCGACTGATCAGGCCAGGAAATACGAACGGCGATCACAACAACATTCAGCACGGCGATAATAAGCGCTGCCCACCAATAGGTATTGGCAGGAAAAAACTGCTGGATGACTGGAATGATTGCCGGTGGCAGCAACAGAATCAGTGCGACCGGTAGGACACCAGGAATCTTAACGTTACTCATCTTTACTCCCCCTTTGATCTGTCTCGATAGAATTTACACAACTTGCGCCTCGTTCTCGATTCATAATAGCAAACGGCGCATGCTGCCATCAACTGTGCCACGATAGATATTGTATACAATAGCTCCCACGGACTGTTCCGCATCGATGTCTTGCTGGTGATCAGTACCGATAGAAGCGTTACCATTATTACTACACTTTGAACCATAAAAAAAACTGCGACCGGAACGCTGCGCCGATAAAGAAGGAAAGAACCCCATAAAAGCATAGGGACCAATAGCGCATAGCACAGCATCCGTATCGTCTCAAGTGGGTACACCATAACTACCTCATCAGTGCGATTACCGAAAGCACCATCGAGATTAAACCCACGATGAGAACGACGTTCACCTGCCAGTGCGCCAAAGGACCAACTTGGTGTTCTTTTTGCAGCCCTGCCAGCCTGATAGCTGCTGCCGCTATCTCTGGCGTCATTGTCCAGCCCATTACGCCATCCTTGTTACTTGCGTCGATGTATGCACCAAGCATGTCGGTGGCATTGTCGTTCGTGAATGCGTTGTAAAACGACAGTGCGAACTTGCCAACCTCCAAATCAGTCACCTGCATATTGGAAAAGAACGCATATTCAACACCATAGTTGATTACGTAGCTCGCTATCGAATTGGAGTCACAACCACCGAACACCACCGCGGTCGCTTTCGCTAACCGTGCTGCCTGGGCGCAATCGGCTGGTTCCAACAATTCACTGTTCGACATTTCCACGCCACGATCACTCATGCGGCTCGCAAAGTGGATGATATCGAATTTATAGCGATCTACCGTATCAAAAAGCTTGCCAACCGTTACGTCCTTACCAACCAACGAATACACAGTATGCTTGGCCGAGATCGCTCGCATTTCAGGGATGGCGTCGATTGTTTTCTCACCTTCCAACTCAGGCGCAACCAACAATATACGCATTTGCCCCCCATTGTCGCCAGCCCCTCCTGGATACTGGCGACATCTTACCTTTTACTCAATTTGTGCTTCCATACCGTGAACCACTTGTGCCGCTTGCCCTGCCTGCGCAGCCTGTTCAGCTTCCATCTCCTGAATATCTTCACGAAGAATAGCCATCGCACCCTGCAAACGGGAGGATTCCGTTCTTACGGTTGCGCCCCTTTCCTCTAAACTTTTTTTAGTGCTCTCGATATCCTTCTCCTGGGCGCATAGGTCTTTGTAGCTGTTCAACAAATCCTGAAAACGCTGGCGCTGCTTCTCTAAACGAGCCACATCCATGATGTAAATCCTTTCAAAAACTTAAAGTAGATCGATCATCTAAACCACTATAGCACGCACGAAAACAGTATGCTATCCACCCGCAAAACTGTGCGGCACAGGCTTGTTATCCTTTAAGGTGCTGGCGCAACATATGGCGCGTAATATGCTTGGAATATCGACTTGGCTGTTCTGGTTTCTGTTGTTGCATCAGCCAGCGTTACGGTCACATTTGCATTAAGCGCTGTAAGTAGAGCACCTAAAGCCAAGCTCCAACGCCGAATATCGTTTGTGTCGTATGTGCCATAGACCGCAATCTCGTCATTCCCTACATCTACCAGTGCTTCTGCTGCCTGAATCTCATCGATTACATTGTTTGCGTCCCATTCATCTACATAATTCAAAAGGGTAGCGATCACGGTTCGGATACTTGGAAATATCTCCGTCATGGTTTTTGTTGTGATCACTTCGGCTGGCGGCAAATTATTCAAATAAACTAAGCTTACCATTTACTCAACCTCCTATCTGTAACTGTTATGTACCCTATACGTACTTTATCTTATTTTATAACCGTTGGCACGCTATCTACTGGCATTAACCGGCCACCAGGATAGCTGTACCGCTCGGCTTCTTAAAATACAGCTTGTTGTCCAACCCCATCCAGAAGATTCCGGTCACGGCGCTTGTCGCCGGTTCCGCTATAGGTGACAGATTTGCATGTGCGTTCATGGCGATACCGCCCCTGAATCGTGTAGCCCCATTTACATCCAGCACATAACCCGAAGTGATTGTTTCAGGCGTTGCAATGGCAATCCCGCCAAGGCTGTATATGCCGTTGGCTGGCACGCGTGTATTGTGGTTGTAGTCTGACGACGCCAATATGCTGGCGGCTCGGACCTGTTGCGCTTGCCCAGCAGGTGTCAGAACCGAGATTGCAGCGTTGCTGTACAAGCCGCCACTTGCAAGGATCGCGTTGCTTGCTGTCACATTACCCGAAAACACACCGCTACCAGCGCTATCGAGTGTGAAGCGGTCGCCAGAACCAGATGATGCGCTGTAGTAGAGCCGGTACGAGCCATCTGGGTTATATGCAGTCCAAGCGCCATCTGCCCCTCCTGTGCGCTTAAAAATTGAAAATCCACTTCCCCCGCCGCTGATTGTCACCGAGCCAGTAAACGCAGCCCCAGACAATGGTGCATAACTTCCTGGCGAGAAATTTCCGGCGTGCCAAATGTCGTATATTGCTGCTCCAGATGCGACACTGAGTGTACCTGTAATCAATATACCACCTGGTGCATTGATTTTTAGTGGCACACCGGCTGCTGTTTCGATGAAGGCCCCTATTGGGCTTCCAAGGTCTACTTCCGTCCCGATGCTGAAGAATCGAGTGTTGTTTTGCCACCAAGTTGCAGTTGCACTAGTGAACTTCCCACCTACTGCGTTTAATCCGATACCGTTTGCAGCAATGGTAACGTGTCCGGCAGTGATTTTGCCAGCAGCACCAATGGTTAGTGTGCCTGTAATGCTGCCGCTAGATGCCGTTATTTCTCCCTCAATGTCAGCCTGTGTCGCAATCAGTGCGCCTGCCGCAGTCACCCGAAACCGCGCGTTATCCTTGACCATACCGCCAATTGCAAGTTGCCCGTCTTCACCATCGTTGAGCCACAGTTTGTTACTTGTTCCAACCACCAGCGTGCCAGCAATCTCCGCTAGGTTCGCCACACTGAGCCGATCCGTATTGATCGTGCCTGTCGTGATATTGCCACCGTTTATGCTGGTAATTCCTGCTCCATTGCCGGAAAAATTCATCGTACCAAGATTGCTGTCCCAGTGCATGTAGTCGCTACCGCGCCCAATAAGAACATCGCCAACACCAAGCGATAGCCCCCCCCAGGACTTTGTGGCAGCCTCACCCCCATAGATGCCGAACGTGTCATTGCCTGCCGCATCCCGCACCCACAGACCTTCATCGTCACCCCAAACAAGGCCCTTTGGTGTGGCGCGGAAAACGTAACGGCTCACTTCTGCTGCTACTGGCGCATCGCTTTCAACTACTGCCCTGATTTTGGCCGCTGTCTCTGCCTGCGACAGGATCACCAGGTCGTCAATCCAGCCATTTAGGTACTGATTTGCAGCACTAGACCGCCCGACGAACATAGACGCAGGCATTCCGTCAAATCCACTGGATATTCCGCTGGCAACTTCCAATCCATTGTAATAGATACGTACCGTTGTGCCGTCGTATGTCGCCGCTATATGTGTCCACACCCCAGGCGTTAATACGGAGGTAGCCGTAATTGCCGCTGTACCTGACCATGCCTGCGGTCTGCCAAGCGAGTCCAGGCGCAGGATGATATGGCCCGCCGTGGTTCCTGTGATACGCAAAATCTCATGATTGAAAGATGTTAATCCTGCCAAACAAACCCAGGCCATAATGGTCCATTTGCGCTGATCAATATTGCCTGTCGTTGGATAGCTTAACATTGCAGCTAGGCGTGTACTGGTAGATGCATGCTCCGTGCCTGTCCAAGCGTGCGCCGTACCGTTCGCCACCCCTGTTGTTGAATATCCACCCAATGATCCATCGCAATAGGGCGTCGCGTAAGTACTCAATTCCATCTGGCAAGCATCCAACCAAACAAATGCCGTACCGTCTGCGTGCGTGTTACTTACACGCATCTCGACTGTTACTGTTCCGCTCGTTGTGTTAGTCCAGATTGCTGTCAGTAATTCCCATTCATCTATTTGAACAGGCGAGGCCACGACGCGCGTATTGCCATTTGTTACGTCCCTAATTTGCAATTCTGCTGAGATATTTGCGGATCGCCACAGCCTGCACTGTACTGCCACCGATGCACCTACGGCTAGGCTTATCTGATTGGAGCGAACAAGGTAGTTGCCACCGTTCGCCGCTGTCAGTCGCACAGAAATATCGCCAGCATAACTACGCACATCGGTGCGTGTTGCAGCCCCACCAGTACCAGTACCGGTTGCTGTCCAGTTTGTTAAGTTTGTCTCGAAGGATGGGTTCAGTAGTAAATTTGTTGTCGCGCCTGCTAGTTGAACAGATTTGTTAAACTTTCCAGGGCGGAAAATCACTCCACCTATTGTGGTTGCCGTTTGCCCCATATGCCCGTTTGGTTCGCCACTGAAATTTCCCGTATACGGCTGGCGACCATCATAATGAGCCAGTAGTAATACATTCTTAAGAATTAAACCATGTGGACCATACAAAATAGAAGCGCGCAGTGGACCCGCCACATCCAGCGCAAATTGCGAGTCAGGCACGCAGTTGACACCTACATTCCCTCCTGATGAATCAACAAACAACACTTGCACGCCAGCATATTCGCCACTACCAGCAACACTTAGATCGCCACCGCCTATAATTTGCACATTGCCACTCAACACAGCAGACGTCGCTGTCACTCCACCAACTGTTGTGATATTCCAGCCAGCGGCACGAATGGTTTGCCCGAACCGCACACTTTTAGCGCCAGATGCTGTGGTGAAATTCAAATAGGAGGCATCTTCAGATACATTGATTGTGCCGAAGTTTACCTGTGCCAGCGCAGCTATACCCGCTGTCGAGATATTCCAGCCGGTCGAGCGTATGACTTGGCCGAAACTGACCGGCTTGGCCCCCGTTACATTCAGGTAGTTGATGTCCTCAGACAGAACATCTGTCCCATAATCCACACCACCATTGGCTAAAATAGCATTGGTTGTTGTCAGATTCACCAACGTTACGCCGCTACTGGCATCTGTCTTAACCAGCGTATGCGCCCCAGGTGTAGCAGATGGAGTCATCCAGCCAATGGAATTGACAGACGATGGAATGCCGAGCACCTGATAGACGCTTGTCCCGCTGGCGATATGATCCGTGCCTGCAATGTTGTGGATTTGAGCATGATGCTGGTCGGCTGTAACGTCAGTCAGCGCTGCATGTTGGCGTGTTGTAATCTCCGTGAGATTCGATCCGGTTTTGTTTACCTTTGCCCACGACAAAGTACCCGTATGATCCGTACTATCATAGGCGTGCGCTTGGGAGTGGTGATCGTTAGCCCCGATACCGGTTAGCGCCGAATGGGGGCGAGTCGCTATATCGGCCAAGCTGGAGCCTGTCTTATTCACCTTTATCCAGGACAGCGTACCCGTATGGTCTGCGCTATCGTAGGCGTGCGCCTGGGCATGGTGGGCATTAACGCTAGCCACATGACTATTGTAGGTAATAATGTGGGCATCATAGGCGGACTTAAAGCCACCCACCTCAACGCCATCGACCGTTCCACCAACAATAATGCTACCATCCACGTTCAGGTTTAGCAGTCCTGTGCCTGGGTTAGTTACGTACAACGTATGGGTATCAGCGCTATTGGAGCGGATATACATATCAGACGGATCAAACTGCCATATCTGCCCTGTTAGCTGCGTGCCACCGGTAATAGTGGAGGCGATAATGTTATCCACATACAGCGTGCGGAACGGAACGGATGCCGTTCCAATATCGACCGCTGCATAGTTGCTATCGCGCTCCATTGACGACTGGTACTTTAGGGAGCCGTAAAATTGTACTGTACTTGCTCCCCCGACCGTCCCCCTAGAGGGGAAGATGCCAGGAATACCATTAAACGACAGGAAATTATTAAACCAAAGATGCCTGTCACTTTGCAGCCAGATCGATGGATTCCCTCCCGTTCCATCGGGTACTACTTCAAGCTCCAAAGCTTTTAGGCCACCCGTAGGTGCAGTGTTAGCGAATACCTTGCCGACCGGAACACCTGTGCGATTGTCGATATCCGCCCACCACGTTACAGCACGCTGATTGTCAGTCTGCGCAGCGTAGTTGCCAGCGTTTAGCTGATAGGCTTTAAGGCTTACGCCGCTATGGGCAATAGCGACGGTATTGTTGCCAGCACGAATCTCGCCGGTCGTATTGGCTTCCCACTGGATAACCTGCGATCCACTTGCTTGCCCACCATAGCCAGCAATACGCCCAATACGCCCACCAGACACGCTCTGTGACCAAATACGCAGGCCGGTATAGTCTATGCCCACTGTACCGGTTCCCTGCCTTATTTCGCCGTTTAGACCGATCTCCATGATGCCAGCAAAAAAGCTGCTACCATCGCTGTTAAGTCTGATTTTATCGGTCGTCCCACTTCGCACCGCCAGATACCCACTGGTGGACGAGTAATACAGGTTGGGATAATTGACTGTCTCGCGGCCCAGGCGAGCGTAACCAGTCACATTGATTGTGAAATCCTTTGTGCTCTCGGTTGCGATCCCATTAAACCCAATATCCAACGATCCGTTAGCCGACCATTGCCCTGTCTGTGTTCCGCTATTCCACATGCGGATAGGGATGTTATTCAAGCGTGCTTCGCTTGTGGTTATCTTGAACCACGCACCGGCATCGGTGAATCCAGAGACGGAGGAGGCGATACCGTACTCCCCTGTAAAGCCAACGCCATCCAACTTGCCTATTTGTGTAATAACGCTGATGTTGGCAGGCGTATATGGGTTACTACCTACCCACCGGCCAATCTGGAAAAAGGGTGCTGTTCCCGTAACAGCATCGCTCAACAGGTAACCTTGCCCCGACTGGCCGAAGTTAACCGCCAGCGCACCTTTGCGGAAGATATATGGATCGTTTACGTTAGCTGGCGTACCCGCTTGCAGCGTAAACACCCATTTCTGTTCGCCGGTAAGCCCCGCAACAGAATAACTCGCCACCGTACCCCACACGCTGGTTAAGATAATGCCGGATGACATATCCAAGTAGCGCAGCATCAGCCAGTCGCCATTAGAAAATACTGCACCGGCAATGTGTGGCGAATTCTCAACATACAGATCAGCCACCTGCCCAACCGATGTGGGAGCCGAGAAGTCGCGAGAAAGGATACCGTAGCTCTTGGTTATATACTCCTGGCCCCGATCTACTCTTGTCTCGTCGGCCACGAAGATGCGTGCGCGTAGCTCATCGAACTCGCCTGAACCGGATTCCAAACTTGTCCATCCGGCGCGGCTTGTCGGTCCAATGCGGAAGCCAGCAAGAGGGAACGTTTTGAGATAGTTATGGCTGCGAAATGCGGTCGTCTGCTGGACAATCGTATCCAGGCCAACCGGAGATAAATATAGGTCGCCCCCAGGAGCGATGGTCATGTCGATACTTGTGGCGCTATCGATAAGTGGGACACGCACCTTTGCAGATACTGTAACAGCGCCTGCTTCATCGATACGTACAAGCTCATCCATGCCGCTTGTCGCCGCATTTTTGCCGATGATCAGTGTGCGAGCGGTTGATGTATTGGTGCTATCCAGGCCGATGTAAAGGCTTTGTTGCGCTGCTATAACGCCAGTATCGGTAAATAGTATGTCGGGTGTGGTAGCAGCATTATTTACGCCGGACAAAGCCACGGCTGTTGTTGCGCCGGTCCCTATATTTAAGCCGGACAGTGACAGGCCACCACCAGAAGCGCTCTTAAGAACAGCCTCTGTTCCGCTGCGTGTATCGCTGGATGGTGTTATCTTGCCAAGTATATTTGTCGTTGGGAAACTGACCAACTCCCACGGGTTTCCTGTCGCCGCATGATGGAGTGGCGAAAAGAAGTCATGCATCATTGTATGGTGAGCATCGACGTTATTGGTGTGGGCGAAAAATTCAGTGTCCGTCACCGCCCACGGCGCTTGCGATTCAGCCAGGATGCCTGTATGCCACGAACTATTAAGAGCGTGCGATGTGAGCGATCCGCCACCACTGGAGCCGGAAGATGCGGTTGCCTGCGCTGCCGTATAGCCGAACCAACCAGCGAGATACGGTTTTAGATCACGCGCCAATCTACTAAGATCGTCACTGTTTCTTTTTGGTATCGTCATAGCTCTGCATCCTCATCCATCGCCCAAGGTGTTAACCGGTACTGTCCCGATTCCACATCGTACTCCGCCTCTTGGATCAACACATTGGCTAAAGTTTTTACATATCCGGTATGAACCGGCAAATCGTCCAACCGTATCATTTGACCGGCTGGTAACACACCCTCTTCCCAGGAGTCGCCATACGCAGAACGAAGCACACCGTATTGCGTATAAATAGGATCGCTATCGCTTGGTGCATCTTCCGCATAGACGATTATCCCTTTATTTGGAATTGTTCGCACCAGGATGCGCTTCCCTGTTGATGTGCCTGAATCGATCAGCTTCTGCAATTCGTACTGCGCCTTCTGGTCGCCCTCCCGCCATGCTCTCTCTTCAATACCACTGGAAACGTTGACGAATACGGATGTGAAAATGCCGGTTGCCGTAAGAATCTCGCGGATTTGCTCACTCGTTTCTTTTAGCTCCCAAAGGCGATAGGGCATCCGTGCATCAGGCGTTCGTGATAACCACGCTGTTTCATCGAAAACAAATAGTGGCGGCGCAGTAAGTGTGCCTGTTTCCAATCCGATTATCCAAAAATCTTCTGCGCTGCCTGTCCCTGTTCGGTAGGCGACAATATAATAGTCAACCCCAGGCGAGATAGTGACCGCTGTTGTCAGTTTAACCGTGCTCCAATCTGAATTTGAACCAAAAGACAGAGAGTCCACCAGTCCATACGCCAACTCCGTCCCTGGTACGCCAGCGTTGTTGTTGTAGATGCATACTCGTAGTTGATCAACAGGTTCACCTATCACTCCAATATTGATTTCGACTTCCTTCACCGGCCACGCAGTAAGTGATGTCGTCTGGAACTTTTGCGCCACCATATGGCCTCTGCTTTTGAGCGTAACCGTGGTCGTCGGCTTCTCGATAGCCACATCTTCTTTGGTCGATAAGTGGTGACCCTGCTCTAATGTAATCGATGGCCCCGCTGAAGCATTGACGATAAGGCCAGGAGTCGCCTCAACATCATAAATACCCGCGGTTTTTATCCAGCGATAGCCATTGTTGGCTGCATTAGCTGTCCCAACGGTAAAGCCGGAAACCTTGATCATTTCCCCACTTACCAGAAAACCGAAACCACCACTCGAATCCCGTATATCATCATTGGGATCAAAGGATATGGTAGTAGCCGTATAGCTTGTATATATGTCCTTCTCAGGATCAGGCGCACCGGTCACCGTATACACTGTGTTGTTATCTACTGAGCCGCTAATCCGGATTTGGTTATCCCGCGGAAAGTAACCGAGCCTCGCCTCCAGATCGTGAATACCTTTATCGTTAAATCCAATACAGTTATCGGTCAGCAGCCACCCAAGCCCATGATCGACATCGGTAGCGATATCGTATTCCTCTTTACCGGTATCCCTTTTGAAATACTGCCAGTTGGTCACTTCCCACAGGCCAACACAAATTAACCTAGCCCCCCCATCCCCCGTATCGAACTCAAACACAGGGATAGGGTTCTTCAGAGCCGCAAGATAGGTGTTACGCTTCGCTTCTGCGACCTCCTGCTTCGTATCGGATAGAGAAAGCACCTTCTCTTTCTTGCCATACTGCCCAATAGAAGCTAAATCTTCGGCCCAATCCGTCACACCCTGAACATCCTTGCCCCCTGCGCCGGTATAGTTATAGATAACAGATACGCGGTTCGCCATCCGCTCGATAGAAGCGCCGATTACCATTGCCTGCCGACTGACCGTCGCTTCCATTACCACACCCGACCATACAGGCGTGTTGTTCCCGTTATATATAACTATCTCGTAATTGAGCCATTCCAAGACTTCCCATATTGCAGTTGCGCCACCGGAAACATGCAATTCGGCGCGCAACGCTCCACCTACCGCATTAGCGGAATAGAATACTGGAACAATAGTTAGCTCGGTAGGTACGATCCCACCAAGCGTGTCGTAAACGCTCACGCTATAAGGCATTCGCATTGGGTTACACCGTCAACCTTGCCGGACGATACCAAAGCTGTGCTCTGGCTGCACCGGACCCTCTGTGTGTAAGAATATGAAGGCGTTGCGTTACGCCAGGAAACAGCACGATAGAATTACCCCCAGGCGTAAAGATGGGGTGTCGTGCCCCCGATTCAATCGAGCAGAATTTGTACTCGATGTCATCGATCTCAACATAGTCATTATAGGGAATGAGCAGCGTCGTAACACTTTGCAGCGTGCGAAAGCAGTCTGTGCCTATCAAGGCCAACCAGTCAAGCGATATTGTTCCCGTACCTGTAGCGCACGCCACCTTCATTTCAAGCACGACAGGGGCATAGTCTGTACTGTACGCCCCAGGTGGGATAGGGACAGCGCCCAAATCATGCACATATGCGCTACCGGACGCAGCAATCAGCGTTTCGCCCCCCTGCCACAGTTTGCCAATCCCGTAATATTCATAAATAGCCAGTTGCACGATCATAGGCGTTGTAACACTCGCCATATTCGCCAGAACACGGAACCAGCGTCCCGCCGCTGCCATCTGTGTCGATGTGAA
>Ga0154020_10004799_pt1 | contig 16062 bp, 10 predicted proteins | sample Klosneuvirus_201_FD_109709 | JGI IMG/M metagenome (GOLD analysis project Ga0154020, IMG submission 109709) | Active sludge microbial communities from wastewater, Klosterneuburg, Austria - Klosneuvirus_20160825_MG | ecosystem: Engineered > WWTP > Aerobic digester > Activated sludge | place...
AAATACAAACGTCATTAAGTAGGCATATAGTATGTAAATAAAAATTGCAGCGATCTCAATGTAAAGAGCAACCTTTGTTGCACCTGTACCGCTAACTGCATTGATACTCACAATTGCAAACCCGAAAAAAATCAATGCAATATCAACGATCTGAAGACATCCCATTGAATCATTAATAAGCTTTATATCATTTGTAAAAATTGAAAGTATTTGAACCGGAAAAATCAAATTGACCACAATCATAAGTATTGAAACAACCAATGTTAGTTTGATGATTTTTTGTACCAAGCCCAAAACTTCCTCCTTTTTGCCTTGACCAATTACATTACTTACCATACTGTTTGCAGCAACAGAAAAGCCCCAAAAGGGAGTCATACTGATCATATACGCACCACGAACAATATTAGAAATAGCCAGCTCATGCGAACCTATCTTTTCAATAAATACAAAGAACAGAAACCAGGCACCCATTGAAAGAAGGTTTTGTACGATAATAGGAGAGGAGAGCTCAAATATTTTAATTGTCAATTCCTTTTTGAAAGATTCAAATTTGAATAACTTATATTGCTTAAGTCCTTTATTTAAAAAAGTATATCCCCAGATAAATAGTAATGAAAGTAGTTCGGCTATGGAAGAAGCCAGGCCCGCTCCTGCAATTCCCATTTTGGGAAATCCCCAATTTCCAAAGATCATTGCATATCCTAAAACAATATTGATACCTGCCATTAAAAATGAATAGGTTCCATAAATTTTCGGCAAAGCAATCCCAACGAATAGTGAGCGAAATGCTGTTGCGGTCAAAATAAAAAAGATACCATATGAACGATAAGCAAGAAATTCTCTTGTAGATTCTACAAGCTCCGGCTGATTTAAAATAAGTGGCAATAATGGTGGAGCTATCCACTTTAGAAAAACAAATAATACCAGACCGGTAATAAAGAGAATTATTATACTTTGATCAAAGATCTGACCTATCGACGAATCATTGTTTTCCCCTTTTCTTCTCGAAATAATGATCTGTGTTCCTGTACCTATTGAGACACCAATCATGGCAAAAACGAAATACAATATCCCGCCAACAGCTGATGCACCAAGTTCTGTCTCTCCAATTCTCCCCAAAAAGGCCGTGTCCGTAATATTAACCAAAGTCATAGCAAATGCCCCGAAAATAACGGGCATTGCCATTTTGACGATCTCTTTATACGAAGTACCTATTGCCATTATCAATCTACTTGTAAGACAAGGCCCTTCAAATATTCCCCTTCCGGATGATAAATACTAATAGCATGGTCAGGACCCTGAGTAAGCTGATAAAGAATTCTTACATTTCTTTTTGATTGTGCAGCTGCCTGGAAAACTACTTTTCTGAAAAGCGTTTTATCGATAACCTGTGAGCATGAAAAAGTAAAAAGTAAACCGCCGGGCAACACTTTATTGAATCCTTCTGTATTCAGATTTCTATATCCAATCATCGCTTTGTCTACTGAAGACAAATGTTTGGCAAATGCCGGTGGATCAAGTATAACAATATCATACAATTCTTTGGATGATTTAAGAAAATCAAAAGCATCCATACCATGAAAAAAGTGTCTGTTTGTAACTCCATTCAATTCTGCATTTCTCAGAGAAAGTTCACCGGCTCTTTTCGAACTATCAACTGAGTGTACTTCTGTGGCTCCAGCCGCAAGTGCATACATCGAAAAGCCACCTGAATAGGAGAACGTATTTAAAACTCTTTTTCCTTTTGAATAATTCGCAAGCAATTGTCGGTTTTCGCGCTGATCGATAAAGAAACCCGTTTTTTGGCCTTCCACCCAATTCACATAGAATTTAATATCATTCTCAAAAACTTCAGATTCAGACTGTGAACCATACAAAAAAGAATTTTCCATGATAAGTGAATTCTGCTTACTCATCGTTTCTGCACTCTTATCATAAATTGCTTCTAGAGTGGTTCCATAGATTTTCTTTAATGCAGAAACAAAATGTTCTTTCTGTTCATGCATACCAACTGTGTGTGTTTGTATAACTGCAACAGAACCATAAATATCAATGATTAATCCCGGCATTCCATCACCTTCTGCATGGATCAATCGATAAATATTTGTTTTTGTATTTCCAATTATTCCTAATCGTTCACGATTGTCGTAGGCCTTTTTAAATTTGCTATACCAAAACTCTTCACTACAATCGGTTTTTGTAAATGAAAACAATCTGACTTTAATTGAGCCGTTATGAAAATGACCTGTCGCCATGTATTCGTTTTCATGAGAATACACTTCTACAATGTCACCTTCTTTTGGATCGCCATCCACCTTCGCGATTGCTCCTGAAAAAACCCAAGGGTGAAATAGTCTCAACGATCTGTCTTTCTTCGGTTGCAATATAATTTTCACGTAATTTTTCATATCGGCCAAAAGTACGATTTTTTAATCACGAAAAATGTTGAATTGCACTACAAAGTGGAGAATTGGCTACTTGGTAGCTGAAAGTTTTTCCTGCTCTGTATAGAAAATCTGCTCATTATCTACCAACCATTCAATTACTTTCAAAGTACTTTCTTCACCGGCCGGACGAAGTTTTGCGATCAATTCCGGCAAACCAATTGAATCATCCTTTAGTATCGTTTTAATACGCATAGAAATTTCATTGAATTCCAAATCGGAAACTCCTGTCTTGTTTCTCTCCAGACAATAATCACAAACCCCGCAACGTTCTGTATTGTTCTCACCAAAATAAGCTACCAGCATTTGACTTCTGCAACGATTTTCCGTTTCAGCATAATGCAAAAATGATCGAGCACGTTCTATGAATCTCTTTTTCCTTTCAATTAAATTTTCTTTATCAATCAACAAGTTTTTCTGTTCAATGCGGGATTCAATATAAGTTAATTGTGGCTTGTCGGTAAAAGGTATAAAATTCAAAATATGAAGTTTTTGAAGCGTAACTAAAGTTAGCCTTGCCTCTTCAATTGTCATAGTTGCACGCAATGCAATTTCTGATTCATTAATACTGATATACTCATCAAATACACCTTCATAAAGTCTTAAAATTACTTTAATGAAATTGTCAAATTTTGGATTCTTTACCTGAAACTCATAAAGATCATTTGCACGAATTGAAAAATGAATTCTCGACTGCAGTGCAACAGAATCATTCATAGCAATCAATCCCTGCAATTCAAGAATTTTAAGGCAACTATATGTCTCACTCATATTAAGATTATAGTTATTGCAGAAATTGTAAAGATCAAAATCAAAATTAACTCCCTTCCCTGAATCGACAGGTAACTGAAAGTAATTTCCCAACGCCTGGTAAACAGCTTTTATCTTCGATAGTTCAGGGAAATTTTGATCTATTCTTTGTTCTAATTCTTCTCTGTCATTGCTATTAAAGAGGAGTATTCCGTACGCTTTTTCTTCGTCACGTCCCGCACGTCCCGCTTCCTGATAATAAGCCTCCAGACTTTCGGGGGAATCTACATGTACAACAAATCGGACATTACCTTTATCGATACCCATTCCAAAAGCATTGGTAGCAACAACGATCCGTGTTTTTTCTTTCATCCAATTATCTTGCACTTTACTTCGATCGACACTGGTCATTCCTGCATTGTATGCTTCAGCGGAAATTTTATTGCGTTTCAAGAAATCAGCGATCTCCTTAGTACGTTTTCTTGTCCTTACATACACAACACCAATGCCCTTTAAACTGTTAGCGATCTTAAGTAATCGTCCAAATTTGTCTTCCTCATATAAGACAATATAAGCAAGGTTTTTTCGCTCAAAACTTTTCTTAAATACATTAGCATCTGTGAAAGCCAGATTTTCCTGAATATCAATTTCTACATTCTTAGTCGCAGTAGCGGTCAATGCAAGCACAGGAACATTCGGAAGATGCTTCCTTATAGCTGCTAACTGTAAGTAGGAGGGACGAAAATCATATCCCCATTGAGAAATACAGTGGGCTTCGTCTATTGCCAATAAGTTTACTTTCATTAACTTCAATCGCTCAATGAACAATTCAGAAGTTAACCTTTCCGGAGAAACATATAAAAACTTTTCCTTCCCATAAATACAATTATCCAATGCAATGTCAATTTCATTTTTACTCATTCCTGAAACTATTGAAACTGCCGGGATACCTTTATTTCGCAAATTGGCAACCTGATCTTTCATCAACGCTATTAATGGCGAAATAACAATACATATACCATCCTGAGCTAGCGCGGGAACCTGAAAACAAATAGATTTCCCGCCACCGGTTGGAAGCAATGCCAGAGTATCTTTCCCTTCCAGAACAGATAAAATTATATCCTCTTGCAAAGGACGAAAAGTACTGTGACCCCAATATTGATTCAATATCTGCTGAATGCGATTCTTCATTCAGTTACCGTTAGGATAGATTGAAAACGTTTCCCCCTTTGCTCAAGTTCTAAAAAATAAACTCCGCTGGTTATGAATGGAAGCATGAACGATGAAATAGGATAATCAAATCTTTTCGAAAAAATTAATTGCCCCGAAATACTTAATAATGTAAATTGATCGATTGGATCTGAAAAATTAATTTTTGAATTTACGGAAATGGGATTGGGATATACACTTGTTGAAAATTCATTCACCTCTTCAATTCCAATTCCAAGTTCCTTCTGATAGATCAATATCTCTTGATTATTAACAAAGTCAGCTCCTGCAATAAGAAATCCTCCATAAATTGAAGGACAAATTTCATAACCAATATTGATAGGGGAACTTCCAAAGTATTGTTTTGACAATTCATTTCCACTGGTATCAGTAACAATCATCACAACCCTTTTCGTAGAATATATAGAATCATGACCGTATCCTGCTACTACATAATGACCATCGACCGTTTCACTTAGCGCAAATCCTGCATCACTCATATCTGTTCCTTGTAGTAATTTCATCCATACGACAGAGGCAGAGGCAACATCGATTTTTGAAATTTGAATATCAAACTGAGGACTTGAAGTAGTTGCAGATTCACCAATAACGATAACATTATTACTACGGTCAATAAATAAATTCTTGCTTCCACTGTTAAGATGCGATCCAATGGTCATATCCCACAAATAATTTCCCGTACTGTCAAAAGCGACAACATAAGGATTAACAATAGAAGTATTAATGAGTTTATCTCCGCATACCACTATTGTCCCTTCATTGGTCACCAAACAATTTTCGCTCGTCTCATTGAAGCCAACATCTCCAAATGAAAATGAATGTAAAGTTGAGCCAAGACTATCCGTGATCACACCGAATAAATTGAGATCACCATTCAGTGTATCTGTAGCAGCCCCTGAAAAGACAAGATTTCCATTAGGGAATTTGCTAACACCTGTAAACCAGGAATTAAAAGTTGATGTACTGGAATTTTCCCAGATCACAGAACCCGTCGAGTCAATTAAAAGTGCATAAGGATTATTATTGCCACCATGAATCATTTTACTTCCAACTAACAAAAAACTGTTGTCGTTGATTGCAAGCATTCTCATCAACATGAAGTGGTGCAGTGAATCACCGTAGTATTTTGTATCGATCTCACTTCCAAATTCATCAAATTTTGTGAATGAAATGAGTGAATATAACGTTGAAACATCATCACCATAACCGGCCAAATAAATTGAACCTGATAAAGATTGGTGGACGCCATGTCCATAACTTATAAGCTGAGGTGGACCTGAAAATTTGACAAATGAATTTGGTTGCCCGAAGGAGAATTCGCAAAAAATTAAAGCTAGAATTGTGAGTACTTTTCTCATTAGCAAAAAGTAGTTAAACATTAAAATTTTAATGTTTAACTACTTCGAAATTAGAATTATTAATTAGCAAATTTTTCTTTTAAGTAAGTTAGAACTAATTCATATGCAGATCTGGTTGCCTCTACATCATGCTTTGGATTACTTGGATTCGCAAACGCATGATTTGCTTCATAAAATTGAATAGTGTTTTTTACTCCTGCTGTCTCCAGATTCGTTTGAAATTTACTTACCATATCCTTGTCTATGAAATCATCATTTGTAGCAAAAATACCCAAAATGTCACATTTTAAAGTTTTCAATTTATTAACATCATTTTCAGGTACGCCATAATACATTACACATCCAACAGCACTTTGACCTTCAAGCAATGCTGATTGCAGAGACCATCCACCACCAAAGCACCAACCTAAAGAAACTATTCTCATATCATTGCCAACATAATTTAATGCACTTTTTATAATGCTTCTGGCACGAGCATCATTTAAATTTGAAGATAATTCCTGAGCGGCCTTAGCATCATCTGCAACTTTACCATCAAATAAGTCAATTGCAATAACATTAACGTTCCCTAATGTTGTCTGGAGTTTATCTGCTTCCTTACGAATATAATCATTCAATCCCCACCACTCATGATAAACGAATATCCAATTTTTTGTAGGGGCTTCGGACATAATTACATAGGCTTTACCCGGGTTTTGACCTTTTATGTTAAGAATGATATTTTTTCCGTTAGGTTTCTCATCTGTAAATGGAAGTGGTTCTAGATGTGCAGCAGCAAACCCGTCGGTCATGGCCAATTGTGGAAATGACTGATCTGTATTTTTTGTACAGCAAGATTGCCCTTGAGCTGTGCTAAATGCAGCAAAAACTGCAAATAAAATGAAGGTATTTTTCATAAATTTTTTTTAGTAAAACAAAAATACGATAGAAAAGTTGAAGTAAAGCGTTTCTACCAAAAAAAACCGCCTCAAAGGACGGTTTTTATACTTTTTTTAAGCATTTAATTTATCTAAGTTCCAATTAGAATACCATTGATTTAGCTAAATTGACAAATTCAAATTCATTCTTTTTGTTCAACCTCAGTTCGATCTCGGCATCCTTCACGATCTTCCCTGCAAGAATCTGTTTTGAAAGCTCATTCAGCACTTTTTTCTGTATCACTCTTTTCAGTGGACGAGCACCAAATTGAGGATCAAAACCAAGTTGTGACAACCATTCAATTGCTTCTTCAGTTGCAGTTATTGTCATGTTGTTTTGCTTCAATAAATCTTTAAGACCTTCGAATTGAATTCTGACGATTTGTTTTACCTCCTCACGATTCAAAGGCTGGAACATTATGATCTCATCAATTCTATTGAGGAATTCAGGGCGAATTGTTTTCTTCAACAAATCAAAGACCTTTACTTTTGTCTTGGACACAACTTCATCATGATTGATCGCATCTAAATCATCAAAACTTTCTTGGATTAGATGAGATCCAATATTGGAAGTCATTATGATGATCGTATTTTTAAAGCTTGCAGTTCTTCCTTTATTATCCGTTAATCGACCATCATCAAGAACCTGAAGAAGAATATTGAATACATCCGGATGCGCTTTCTCTATCTCATCTAACAAGACGACAGAATAGGGGCGACGTCTGACTGCTTCAGTCAATTGCCCACCTTCATCATAACCAACATATCCCGGAGGAGCACCAATCAGTCTTGATACTGTATGCCTTTCCTGATATTCACTCATATCGATCCTTGTCATTGAATTTTCATCGTTGAACAAAAACTCAGCAAGTGCTTTTGCTAACTCAGTTTTTCCAACACCTGTCGTTCCTAAAAAGATAAATGAACCAATTGGTTTCTTAGCATCTTGCAAACCGGCACGACTTCTTCTTACTGCATCGCTTAACGCAGCAATGGCTTCTTCTTGTCCAATGACACGCTTGTGTAATTCATCCTCCAGGTGAAGCAATTTCTCTCTTTCACTTTGCAACATTCTGTTCACAGGAATTCCGGTCCAACGAGAAACAACTTCAGCAATATCTTCTGAATCTACTTCTTCTTTGATCAATGCTTTCTCACTTTGCATCGTGCCTAACTGATTTTCCAATTCTTTTAATTTGGCCTCAACTTCACCAATCTTACCATAACGGATTTCCGCTACACGACCATAATCACCTGCACGTTCAGCCTGCTCAGCTTCCAGTTTTAAGGCTTCAACTTTTTCTTTTGAACTTTGTATTCCTTGAACAATTTGCTTTTCGGATTCCCACTTCGCTTTTAATTGATTTCTTTCTTCATTAAGATTTGCAATATCTTCATTCAGTTCATTCAGTTTTCTTTCATCTTTTTCCCGTTTGATAGCTTCTCTTTCAATCTCAAGTTGCATGATCCTTCTATTCATCTCATCTAATTCCTCAGGAACAGAATCGATCTCTAATCTCAATTTTGCGGCAGCTTCATCAACCAGATCAATTGCTTTATCAGGAAGAAAACGATCTGAAATATAACGTTCACTTAATTCAACGGCGGCAATGATCGCTTCATCCTTGATTCTTACTTTATGATGCGTCTCGTAGCGTTCTTTCAATCCACGTAAAATAGAAATTGCATCTTCGGTCGATGGTTCTTCAACCATCACTTTCTGAAATCGGCGCTCTAATGCTTTGTCTTTTTCAACATATTTTTGGTATTCAGCTAGGGTAGTAGCTCCAATTGCCCGAAGTTCTCCTCTTGCTAATGCAGGCTTTAAAATATTCGCCGCATCCATTGCACCTTCACCGCCACCAGCACCAACCAATGTATGGATCTCATCTATAAAAAGAACGATATCACCTTCTGCGGAAATAACTTCTTTTACAACTGACTTTAATCTCTCTTCGAACTCGCCTTTATATTTTGCTCCTGCAATCAGCGAACCCATATCTAATGAAAATATCTGCTTCTGTTTTAAATTCTCAGGAACATCTCCATCGATAATACGATGAGCAAGGCCTTCTGCAATTGCTGTCTTTCCAACTCCCGGCTCTCCGATCAATATTGGATTGTTTTTCGTACGACGGGATAAAATCTGAAGTACCCTTCGAATCTCTTCGTCACGACCAATTACAGGATCTAACTTTCCGTTACGAGCAAGTTCATTCAGGTTCTTTGCATATTTATTCAGAGAGTTATAAGTTTCTTCCGCACTTGCACTTGTAACTTTACTTCCCTTCCGTAATTCTTTAACTGCAGCTTTTACATCTTTCTCATTAATTCCATTTGATTTCAATAAAGTTGAAACTTTGTCTTTTCCTGCAATCATAGCCAGAAATAAATGCTCAAGTGAAATAAACTCATCACCCAAGTCTTTCGCTATTGTTGTTGCTTTCTGAAAAACTTTATTTAAATCGTCAGAAAGATAAATTCTGCCACCATCAACTTTAGGAATTGACGTGATGATTTTCTCATTTTCATCCATCAACTTATCAATGTTCACATTGATCTTTTTAAAAATGAATGGAAGAACGTTCTCATCGACTGAAAAAATTCCCTTTAACAAATGAGAGGGTTCTAAAGATTGCTGTCCGTTCGCTTCTGCAAATTGTTGAGCAGTCTGTACAGCTTCTTGCGATTTAATTGTGAAGTTGTTCTGGTTCATATCCGTGGTTTTAAAAATGTAATGCTAATCCTATTTAGATCAACGCACAAGTTCGGTCAAAACAATTGCCAAAAAGCCATTTTGATTTAAATCAGTACAAATTGACAGGCTAAATTAAATTACTGAGACAAAATGTCTGTCTAAGTGGAAATATTATTCCGTCTTTTACACAAATTAAGTCCATAAAAAAAGGCAAACTATGTTGCCTTTTTATAACTTTTGAAATATGATTATTGAATCAATCACGAAATTACAAATCGTTTTATAAATCGTTTCCCGCCCCAATTCAGTTGCATGATATAAATACCATCGCGAAGAGAACTACGTTCAAGAATTTCAGAATAAGTCCCGGGAAATTGAAGCGGCATATTGATCGTTCTGATTTCCTTCCCTGTGATATCAACAATTTTAATTTCAATTGGTGCTGCTGTTGAAATAGTAAAGCTGAGATGGATATTGTCTTCATTCCCTGAATAAAAAACATTCATCTTTTCTTGTAAAAGGGAATTGGTACTCTCAGTATTTTGGGCTGAAATACTGCCAAAAATGGCTGTAATCAGTAGAATAAGCACAAGGTAAATTTTTCTCATTTAATTTGTTTTAGATACACGACTATGTCTAAAATCCATGCCAAAATTGTTAAATTTTTACGAGAAAACCCAATTTATCTTCCAAATTATTGAAATTTAAACAATTCAGTGACAATCTTAGCTAAATAAGCCGCTTAATCAACCTCAATTTATGCGAATACTTTTTGGTCTCCGCATTATAGATACCTTGGTGATCCAATTTATCCATTCGGACTTTCCCGCTGGCATGAATGATATTACTGCCATGGGTAATAATGCCGACATGTATGATCTTCCCCTCTTCATTGTCAAAGAATGCAAGATCTCCGGGAATAGTTTCTTCCAAAAAACTAATTGTTTCTCCTTGTTCGGCTTGCTGGATGGCATCTCTACGCAATTTATATCCACAAATCTTGTATACCATTTGAGTCAGTCCGGAACAATCAATTCCAAAAGGTGATCGGCCACCCCATAAATAAGGGGAATTCAAATACAATTGAGCTTGCAATGTGATGTTGTCAGGCCGCTTCGTGGAGACCAAAACTGTATTGCCATCAAAAGAATAATTGTTTCCGCCAAAGGACAATTTCTTATTGGAATAGAAGGGAAGAGTACTACCCATAACGATAGTACTCATTTCCGAATTATTTAAAATTGCGATTTGCAGAATGTCATTCGATATAAAGGATGACTGTGAATCATAATTTGCTTTTTCTTCATCGGTGATCAAGGCAACTTGCTTTTGATCTATCCAGCCAGTGTAATCGTCGGCAAGCATCTTTATCTTATACCAGCTTTTTTGTTTGTCAAGGATCTCTATAATATCTCCAAACAAAAGCTGAGTTACCATTTCACTACGATCAGAAGCTTCTTTTCGTACAGGCACCAAAGTAAGATTACAGATTGCAAACATATTATTCTTTTGTCTAATGGAATCCGATGAAACTTTATACTAATTCAACAATGATTGCACTCGCTCCACCGCCACCATTACAAATTCCGGCTCCACCAATCTTTCCACCTTTTTGTTTAAGGACATTAAGAAGCGTAACAACGATTCTTGCTCCTGATGCGCCTAATGGATGACCTAATGAAACGGCTCCGCCAAAAACGTTTACTTTCTCCGGATTTAATTTCATGATCTGATTGTTGGCAATAGAAACCACTGAGAAGGCTTCATTGATCTCAAAGTAATCAACATCTTCTAATTTTATTCCTGCGCGTTCTACTGCAATTGGGAAAGCTTTAGATGGAGTTGTAGTGAACCATTCAGGTGCTTGTTGAGCATCAGCAAAACCACGGATCTTAGCAATCGGCTTAAGCCCAAGTTTGTCCGCTTTTTCTTTGCTCATTAATACTACAGCAGCAGCTCCATCATTTAATTTAGAGGCATTCGCTGCAGTAACTGTTCCGTCCTTCTGAAATGCCGGCTTTAATCCGGCAACTTTATCAGCTTTAAGATTCTTGTATTCTTCGTCTTCACTCACTACAATCGGATCTTTTCCTCTGACAGGAACGCTAACCGGTGAAATTTCATCCTTGAACATTCCGCTTGCATAAGCTTCCCTGGAACGTCTGTATGATTCTAGAGCAAATGCATCCTGATCTTCACGACTAATCTTACATTCAGCTGCACATAATTCAGCTGCATTTCCCATATGATAATCTTTATAGACATCCCAAAGACCATCTTTCACAAGACCATCCGTAATGCTTCCATTTCCTAATTTATATCCATTTCTGGCTTTGTCTAGGTAATAAGGAACGTTACTCATACTTTCCATACCACCGGCAACCACACAATCATTATAACCAAGCATAATTGATTCGGCTGCCAGCATAATTGCTTTCATTCCGGAAGCGCAAACTTTATTTACTGTCGTTCCCGGAGTGGTATTTGGAATACCGGCCCAAATTGAAGCTTGAGTGACAGGTGCTTGTCCAACACCAGCCGATAAGACGTTCCCCATATATACTTCCTGGATCTCCTTTGGGTCAAGCTTCACTTTTTCTAAAGCCGATTTAATTGCATGAGCGCCCAATTGTGTTGCTGTCAAAGCCGATAATGACCCGCCAAAACTTCCAATTGGAGTCCGGGCTGTAGACACGATATATACTTCTTTCATAAATAGGTTGTTAGAATTAAGGCGCAAATGTACTTAAAAATCGTAAATTGCCGCCATTCTATAAAAAATGAAGAATTACTTTGTCCGACTTTCCAATCAGCACGAGAATATTTCCAAGATCGTATTGATTGTAATCACAGTATTACTTATTGTCATTGCTCTTCCCAAAGAGACGCAATTCAATTACACTTTTCAAAAAGGTAAACCGTGGGCTTTTGAAAACCTTATGGCGCCATTTGATTTCGCTATCAATAAAACGGAAGCCGAACTTAATGAAGAGAAAGCGACTGTCATGAAAAACAGTCATCCTTTTTATCGTTTCGATGAAAAACTTGCTGAACAAAAGATCTACCTATTTAAGAATGAATTAGCAGACGTTTGGAATAAGAGATTCAGGAGTGCAGCAAAAAATTACAAGGAAATTGAGCAGCAGGAAAAACTGCAACAGGTTCAAGAAACTATTGGAGTTCAGATCCTGAAAGTCATCTATGAAAAAGGAATTATTCTTATTAATGACAAAACAAAAAGTAATAATCCGGATGGGATCATAACGATCGTCAAGGCAAATATTGCAGAAGAACACAATCTGAATGATTATTATACCATTCAAACAGCTTTTTCTTTCATACAATCACAATTAGAAAACATCTCATCTGCTGATCAAACTTTGCTTGCACCATTACTTGAAAATGCTTTATCACACAATATTCTTTACGATGATCAGGCGACAAGGCAATGGACAAAGCAATTGATCGATAAAATAAGTTTGTCGCATGGATTGGTTCAAAAAGATGAAGTAGTAGTCCTTAAAGGTGAGATCATAGACGATGTCCGATTCCAAAAACTAGAATCACTTCGTGCAGAAATGAAGAATCAGGAATTCAGCAGTAGCGCACGCTGGATGATGCTTATGGGTCACTTCATATTGGTTTCACTTGCTATGACCATGCTTGTGCTCTTTCTTTTTCTGTTCAGGAAAGATATTTTTGATGACAATAGACGAATAGTTTTGCTAATGCTTTTGATTGTAATGATCACTTACTTGTTTCTCTGGGCAAGGAAAGCCAATCTCTTTGATATGTACCTTGTTCCCGTTTGTATTTTACCAATCATCATTCGGGCATTCTTCGATACACGCACTGCCTTATTCACTCATATTGTAACACTATTGATAATTGGTTTTGAAGCGCCGAGTGGGTTCGAATTTATGTTCATTCAGACAATTGCAGGAATGGTATCGATCTTCACAATTCTTAACATGAGTAGAAGAGTGCAATTCTTCATCACAGTACTGATGATCTTTCTTTCCTATACGATCTCATTCATAGGAGTTTCAATTTTACACGAAGCGAATTTTAAAAGCATCGATTGGATGAACTTGAAATGGTTTTTAGGAAATTCTATTATTACACTTTTCGCATTTCCATTGATATTTATTTTTGAAAAATCTTTCGGTTTTCTTTCCGATGTATCTTTAATGGAATTATCTGATTCAAATTCTCCTCTTATGAGAGAATTGTCAATGAAAGCTCCCGGGTCGTTTCAACATAGTCTTCAAGTAGCCAATTTAGCAGAAGCAGCAATTTTCCACATTGGAGGAAACCCTTTGTTGATCCGTGCAGGTGCAATGTACCATGATATTGGAAAGATTGATATGCCAATGTACTTCATCGAAAATCAGAATACGAATAGCAATCCACACGATGATCTTTCATTTGAAGAAAGTGCACGCATTATAAAAAGTCATGTTATTCGAGGAATTGAAAAAGCAAGAAAACACAAGATTCCTGAGCAAATAATCGATTTCATACGTACCCATCATGGTACTGTTCGATTGCAATATTTCTATCAGTCATTTTTGAAGAATTTTCCGGAAAAGGTGCCCGACGAAATCCTCTTTCGTTATCCCGGTCCATTGCCATTCTCGCGTGAAACAGCAGTATTAATGATGGCAGATTCTGTTGAAGCTTCATCACGAAGTTTAAAAAATGCAGATGCGGATTCGATCAGCAACCTGGTCGATTTTATTATTGATAATCAAATTGCGCAAAAACAATTTGACAATGCACCGATCACACTTAAAGACATTAGTGAAATTAAAAAACTCTTTAAAAAAATGTTGATGTCAATTTACCATATAAGAGTTGAATATCCTCGGTAACAAGTATGAATACGATTCCAATGCATCGGTATTTTATTAAACTTTCATTTGACGGTTCGAAATTTCATGGCTGGCAGATTCAGCAGAATGCAAATTCAATTCAAGCAGAACTGACTAAAGCATTAATTGTACTGATGAAAACTGAGGTTGAAATAACCGGTTGTGGCAGAACAGATACAGGTGTTCATGCAAGAATATTTTATGCACATTTTGATTCAGCTAATATCGAAGATATTGATTCTCTGGTTCACCGGTTAAATGCAATTTTACCTTTTGAAATTGCAGTGCAAGAGATCTTTCAGGTCGCAAATGATACACATGCCAGGTTTACTGCGACAGCACGAACATATGAATACCATGTTATCAGAAACAAGGATCCGTTTCTCATAGGAAAAGCATGGTATAATATCAATTTCCCGGAGTTGGAAAAACTAAATAAATTTGTCGGTATTTTACTGGAGTACGAAGATTTCACTTCATTCAGCAAATTGAACACTCAGACGTTTACTAATAATTGCAAAATTTTTTCTGCTCAGTGGACTGAACAATACAAAGGCCATCTTGTTTTTACGATCAGAGCAGACCGCTTTCTTCGAAATATGGTTCGTGCAATTGTTGGCACCTTATTAATGGCTGCCGAAAAAGATCTGGATGAAACTCAATTTCGAAGGATCCTTGACAGCAAGAATAGAAGTGAGGCCGGATTTTCTGTTCCTGCTCACGGTCTATATTTAACAAATATCGAATACCCTTTTCTAAATAAATAAATGTCAAAAGAAACAGTCGTTGGTAAAGCATTTGATATGAAGATCCTGAGAAGGATCTATGCATTTACAAAACCCTATAAAAAGAAATTTTATCTAAGTGTAGGCCTTACACTTTTACTTGCGTTCCTTTCACCGCTGCGGCCCATCCTTATTCAGTATACTGTCGATGAATACATCATTAAATTAGATGAAGCAGGTCTGGGAAAAATGATGTTATTGATGATTGCATTGTTGCTTTTTCAAACATTCATTCAATATATTCATACCTATCTGACAAATTGGTTGGGTCAAACAGTCATAAAAGATCTTCGGGTAAAATTATTCCGGCACATTGCTAAATTAAGACTCAAATACTTTGATCATACACCAATCGGTACATTGGTAACACGTACGATCAGTGATCTGGAAACCATAGCAGATATCTTCAGCGAAGGATTAATTGTGATCATTGGAGATCTCCTTCAACTGGCGGTCATTATTGCCGTGATGTTCTACAAAGATTGGAGATTAACATTGATCAGTTTATGCACCATTCCTATTCTAATGGTTGCAACCCGTATCTTCCAGTATGGTATCAATAAAACATTCAGGGAAGTGAGAACTCAGGTGGCTGCATTAAACACCTTCGTTCAGGAACATATAACCGGGATGAGCATTGTACAGATCTTCAACCGTGAAGAAGAAGAAATGAAAAGATTCAGGAAGATCAACAATGAACACATGAAAGCAAATGTGAGATCTGTCTGGTATTATAGCATTTTCTTTCCTGTTGTGGAATTACTTTCTGCCGCTTCGATCGGTTTACTTGTCTGGTGGGGTTCAGGTGGTGTTATCACGCATGATGTTTCATTGGGAAATGTAATTGCATTTATAATGTTCATCAACATGCTTTTCAGACCAATTCGTGAATTGGCAGATAAATTTAACACCCTTCAAATGGGAATGGTAAGCAGTGAAAGGGTCTTAAAAGTCCTCGATACTGAAGAATTTATTGAAGACAAAGGTACACTTGAAACTGAAATAA
>Ga0154020_10004801_pt1 | contig 16059 bp, 20 predicted proteins | sample Klosneuvirus_201_FD_109709 | JGI IMG/M metagenome (GOLD analysis project Ga0154020, IMG submission 109709) | Active sludge microbial communities from wastewater, Klosterneuburg, Austria - Klosneuvirus_20160825_MG | ecosystem: Engineered > WWTP > Aerobic digester > Activated sludge | place...
ATCAAGGCGTTCTGTTCCCTCAACTACGACGTCTCCTTTCCGATGTTCGCGAAGATCGACGTGAATGGCGACGAGTCCCATCCGCTCTATCGCCACCTCAAGGCCGCACAACCCGGCCTGCTCGGCACCGAGGCCGTCAAGTGGAACTTCACCAAGTTCCTCGTGGGGCGTGACGGGACCGTGCTCAAGCGGTATGCGCCGACCGACCCGCCGGACGCGATCCGCGCGGATGTGGAGGCGGCGCTCGGCTGATGGTCCGGTCGAGGGAGAGCTCACCATGAGCCATGGCGCGCAGCAGGGCGCCACCGTGGGACGACAGCCGCTGCTGGCGCTTGTGCTGCTGAACGGCATCATGTGCGCCGTCGAGCTCGTTGCCGGGTGGCAGGCGCAATCGATGGGGTTGGTCGCGGACGGGCTCGACATGGGGGCCGACGCCGCCGTGTACCTGCTTGCCCTGCTGGCCATCGGGGCCTCGGGGTCGCGCAAGCTCGGCGCCGCGCGCTTTGCCGGTCATGTCCAGCTCGCCTTGGCCGCCCTCGCCATGCTCGAGGTGGCGCGGCGTGCGATCATGGGGAGTGCCCCGGAGGCACCGGTGATGATCGGCGTCTCCCTCGTGGCGCTGGCCGTGAACATCGTCTGCCTCGCCATCCTGCGGCGGCACCGCCACGGCGAGGTGCACTTGCAGGCGGCCTGGATCTTCTCGGCCACCGATGTCCAGGCCAATCTTGGCGTCCTGACTGCCGGCGTGCTGGTGCGGGTGCTGCACTCCCCGATTCCCGACCTGGTGATCGGCCTGATTGTCTGCTGGCTGGTGCTGCGCGGGGCACTGCGCATTCGACGCCGCATCCGCACCGCCGAGGGCACAGCGGCCAGCTCAGTCGTGTGACACCATGCTCAGAGCTTCTGGGCACGGAAGTTCAGGCTTCCCGTATACGACGTCATGGTCACGACGATGGTCCAGGTTCCTGCCGTCCCGACAGCCGTCGGCTCGTTCCGGCTGGGGACCAGTGCGTTGGTGTAGACCACCGTCCCCGCCGCGTCCCGCACCGTCAGCAGCGCCGTGCCAGCGGTCGTGGTGGATTGGCTGGGCGGCTGGCGCACCGAGGAATCATTCTCGTCTGCGTACGGCCTCCGACACCACGTCTTGCGCGGTCTCCAGAATATGTTAATATATTTTAACATATGCCGACCCCCTGCTCCCCTCCCCCCTCCGCCCTCGACGATATGGCCGAGGTGTTCGACGCCCTGGGTCACCCGACCCGGCGCCGGATCCTCGATCTGTTGCGCGCCTCGCCCGGGATGTTGGTCGGCGAGCTGGCAGAGGAGTTCGACGTCGGGCGGATCGCCGTGATGCACCACCTGCGGCAGCTCGAGGCGAGCGGGCTGGTGGTGTCGCTCAAGCAGGGTCGCACCCGCCAGCTCTTCCACAACCCGGTCCCGATTCAGCTGATCCACGACCGCTGGACCACCGAGTACGGCGGTTTCTGGGCGAGCAAGATGGCCGATGTGAAGTACGCCGTTGAACACCACCACTCCTCCGGAGGGCAGGATGACGGGCACCACGACGGACACCGTGCGGCTGGTCTCGAAGATCGTGATTCGGGGACGGATCGAGGACGTGTGGCGTGAGATCACCAAGACCGACACGCCACAGCTCGCCTTCTTCGGCGCGCAGATGCGCTACCGAGCCCTGAGTCCCGGGTCGCCCGTGCAGATGCGCACGCCCGACGCGAAGTTCACGTCGGTGGTGGGGGAGATCCTCGAGGTCTCGCCGCCGTACCGCTTCTCGCACACGATGAAGTTCACGGCGCACGATGATCCGTATTGCAAGGTGACCTACGAGCTGCGCGAGGTCGCCGACGGGGTGGAGTTCACGCTGACATCCGAGGACGTGCCGGTCGGCACCAAGACCGCGAAGGACATGACGCGCGGCGGCGACTTCATCGTCAAGACACTGAAGGAGATCATCGAGACCGGCCGGCCCGCCTTCGGCACCCGCATCCTCTATGGCGTCTTCGGCCTGCTCGCCTTCACCACCCCCGCGAAGTGTCAGAGCACCAACTGGCCGATGGAGGAGTCCCGCAATGGCTGACGAAGCGAAGGCGATGGCGACGATGATCGCCAACATCGAGAAGCAGACCGGCAGGACATTCGCGCAACTCGCCGCGGTGGTCACCGGCTCCACGCTGACCAAGCACGCCGAGCTGCGCACCATGATGATGGAGCAGTTCGGGCTTGGACATGGCCAGGCCAATACGGTGGTCCACCTCGCGCTCAAGAGCGACGGGACCAGCGCTGCCGCCGCAGCCGGCCACTCGGCCGACGACGTGCTCGCCACGATCTACGCCGGCAAGAAGGAAGCGCTGCGTCCGGTCCATGACGCCGTCCTCGCCATCCTCGCCACGCTGGGTGAGTACGAGGCAGCCCCGAAGAAGGACTACATCTCCTACCGCCGGAAGAAGCAGTTCCTCATGGTCGGCCCCAAGACTGCCACCGCCGTCGAGCTCGGCTTCGGGGCCAAGGCACTCTCGGGTGATGCTCGCCTGAAGGAGATGCCACCCAACAGCATGTGCAAGTTCACCACGCGCGTGAGTTCGCCCGCGGAAGTGGACGCGACGGTGCGGCAGTGGATCGTGCGATCTTTTGAGGAAGCTGGCTGATGTCGGCAACCGCCGGGGTGATCGCCCCGCCGCCGCTGATCTACGGGATTCCGCTGCTGGCGGGGTTGCTGGCCGACCGCTGGCATCCGTGGCCGCTCATCACCGAGCGCACCACGGTGCCGGAGGGTCTCATCATGGTCCTGCTCGGCTTCGTCGCAGTGCCAGCCGTGCTCGCCTTCCGAAAGGCCCGCACCCACCCCGAGCCATGGAAACCCACCAAGGCGCTGGTGACCGTGGGGCCATATCGCTACTCACGCAACCCGATGTACGTCGGCTTCACGCTCTGCTATGCCGGCATCGCCATCTGGCAGAACAGCGTCTGGCCGCTCCTCGCCCTCCCCGTGGTGATCGCGGTGATGCGCGTCGGGGTGATCAAGCGCGAGGAGCGTTATCTCGAAGGGCTCTTCGGCGACGACTACCGGGCCTATCGCGACCAGGTGCGCCGCTGGTTCTGAGGCCCGACGCGCCTCACCCCTTGAGCGGCGTCGACACCCCGAGCTTGAAGCCATCCGGATCGGTGAACTGGAACATCCGGGCGCCCCACGGCCGATCGGCCGGCTCGCTCAGCAAGGTGCCGCCGGCCGCCTTGATCCGGGCCGCCGCCGCGTCCACGTCGGCCGCGCTGGGGACGTTGATCTGCAGGTAGAAGCCCTGCCCCTTGATGCGATCCCAGCCAAGCTTGCCGTCGTCCTGATTGAGGACGATCTGGATGCTCCCCGCGACGATGACCGCGGCGACGACCTTCCCCTCGTTCTCGAACTGCTGCGCCATGCCGAAGCCGATGGCGTCGCGGTAGAAGCGGATCGAGGCGTCGAGGTCGGTGCAGGTGATCGAACAACCCAGGGTGGTGGCGTTGAGGGCGGGCGCGGCGTCGGTCATGGCGGTCTCGGGTGAGGGTGGAAGAGGTGGCAATAATAGTCGGCCCTGAACGACGGTGAAGGATCGCCTCGGCTTGTCCCCCGACTGTAGATTCTCCGTAGGTGCTCGTCCAGGCACGGGCCGGCACCCAGGCCTCAACCCCCGGTCTCCCCATGCCACTCATCCGCATCTCCGAGAGCAGGACCATCCCCGTCCCGGCGCCTGTCCTTTATGACATCATCGCGGACTATCGGAACGGCCATCCGCACATCCTCCCCCCGGAATACTTCGGGCGACTCGACGTGCTCGAGGGGGGCCGGGGGGCCGGTACCACGATCCGCTTCGCGATGAAGGCCTTCGGCCGCGTCAACGTGGACACGGCCCAGGTGAGCGAGCCCGTGCCGGGGAGAGAGCTTCGGGAGACCCTCTCCTCCGGCATCGTGACCACCTTCCTGGTGGAGCCGGGAAGTCAGGATACGGCCACGGTGACCATCACCACGGAATACGCAAAGCCGGGACTGGCTGGCTGGTTCGAGAAGCAGTTGGCCACTTGGTACCTGCGTCGCGTCTACGTGGCCGAACTGGCGCAGCTGGCGCGCGTGGCCGAGGGGCGTGCATGAGCAACGGCCCCACGTCCCACGACTTCATTCCCCTCACCTCGTATCGGGAGTATCCCGTGGCCGAGATGGAGGCACGGAGCCGGGACTTCGCCGCCGAGATGCAGCGACGCCGGACCGTTCGCCAGTTCAGCGATCGGCCGGTACCGCGCGCCATCATCGAGGCCTGCCTGGAGGCCGCCGGCACGGCGCCGAGTGGGGCGCATCAACAGCCATGGCATTTCGTGGTCGTGAGCGACCCCGCCATCAAGCAGGCCATCCGGGGTGCGGCCGAGACGGCCGAGGCGGAGTTCTATTCCTCGGCGCCGGCGGAATGGCTGGCGGCACTCGCGCCACTGGGCACCGACGCCGACAAGCCATACCTCGAGACGGCGCCGTATCTGATCGCCGTCTTCGCGGAGCGATATGGTCTCGGCAGTGATGGATTGCGGATTCCGCACTATTACGTGATGGAATCGGTGGGCATCGCCACGGGCTTCCTTCTCGCCGCACTGCACCACGCCGGACTGGCCACGCTGACCCACACCCCCAATCCGATGGGCTTCCTCACGCAGGTGCTCGACCGCCCGCCCAACGAGAAGGCGGTGATGCTGATCGTGGCGGGCTACCCCGCTGACGATGTCCGCGTCCCCGACCTGCAGCGGAAGCCGCTCTCGGCGATTGCAACATTCCGTTGATCACACCTCACTGGCGGATCGCCGGGCGACGACTGGACTGGTCGTCTTCCGGCATCCGGTCGTATACTCTCTGGCGAATTCCGGGTGTCGCCTCAGACCACACACGACTGGAGTGACCGGTGTTCTCCTATCCGCACACCATCGACAACGGCCTCGGCGAGCGGCCGCGTCCCGTGGGGGCGAGATAGCCTGGTGCCGGCCCGTCGCGCAGCGCACTCCCTCGGCCTGCTCGCAGCCACGGTGCTCCTGGGACTCGCCACCCGGTGGTTTCCTGCGGCGTTCCCAGCCGTGGTGTCGCGATACGGCGGCGACCTCCTCTGGGCTGCGATGGTCTTCTGGTTGGCGGCGCTGGCGCGCCCGCGGGCCAGCACGGCTCGGCTCGCGGCCTGCGCCCTCGCCATCGCGTACGCCGTGGAGTGCAGCCAGCTCTATCGAGCGCCCTGGATCGACGCCGTGCGCAGCACCACCGCGGGAGCCCTCCTCCTGGGGCAGGGCTTTCTCTGGAGTGACCTCGTGAGCTATGCGGTCGGTGTCATCTTTGCCACTCTGCTCGATGCGGCGCTCGTGAATCGCCCAGGCTTGCCATCGCCGGAACGCTCGGCCGTCTCCGGGAGGCCGGATGACCTTTGAGTATTCTCCCGAGAGCCGCGCCCTGCAGGATCGCTTCGACAGCCGTCGCCTGGCCGATCGATTGGCCGAGGTGAAGGTGCATCAGCACTTCACGCCGGATGATCGTGAGCTCATCGAACGGCTCGACATGTTCTTCCTGGCCACCGTGGACGGGCGCGGGCAACCAACCTGCTCGTACAAGGGGGGCGATCCCGGCTTCGTCTCCGTGGTGAACGACACGACGCTCGCCTTCCCGAACTACGACGGCAACGGGATGTTTCTCTCGATGGGCAACATCGCCGAGACCAGGCGTGTGGGATTGCTGTTCGTTGACTTCGAGCGTCAGCGTCGGCTTCGAGTGGAGGGCGTCGCGGAAATCTCCTTCGACCACGAACTCGTGCACCGCGTGGTCGGTGCCCAGTGCGTGGTGCTGGTCCGTGTCGAGACGATCTATCCCAACTGTCCGCGCTACCTGCACCAGCGGCAATTGGTCGAGCGCTCGCCCTTCGTGCCCCGGCCCGAGATCGCCACGCCGACGCCGGATTGGAAGCGCGCCGGGTGGGCGCGCGATGTCCTCCCCGCCGGTGACCCCGCGCTCGCGGCAACCGACATCCGACGCGCGACCCCCGCTGACCGGGATGCACTTCTGGACATCTGGCTCCGCTCGGTGCGTGCGACGCACGACTTCGTCTCCGACGCCGACCTCGACGTGATGCATCCGCAAGTGCGCGACTACCTTGCTTCCGATGCCACGGAATTCTGGGTGGCGACGGACGAGGCCGGGCAATGCCTCGGCTTCATGGGACTTTCGGGAGCGATGATGGAGTCGCTCTTCCTGGCACCGGAGAGTTTTCGTCGCGGAGTCGGCCGACGCTTGGTGGCACACGCCCTGTCGCTGCATCGCGAGCTCACGGTGGACGTGAACGAACAGAATATCGGCGCGCGTGCGTTCTACGAGGCGTGTGGCTTCGTGGTGACGGGCCGCTCCGCAGTGGACGACCATGGCAGGCCGTACCCGATCCTGCATCTGCGGACGGCGTCCACACCGGCGAAGTGAGTACCGACCAGCTGCATCCCCCCACTGGAGGTCGTTCATGTCCAATGCGCTGCGCAACACGCTTGCCGTCGTCGCCGGAGTCGCCGTGGGTGCCGTGCTCAACGGGCTGCTCATCACCATCTCGCCCTCGCTGATCCCGCCACCCGAAGGCGTGGACGTGACCAACACCGAGGCGTTGCAGCGCGGCATCCACCTCTTTCAACCGCAGCACTTCGTGATGCCGTGGCTGGCCCACGCGCTCGGCACCCTGGTCGGTGCCTTCGTCACCTACCGCCTGGCCGCCAGCCACCGAGGCCGCCTGCCGTACCTCGTTGGCGGCCTCTTCTTCATCGGCGGCGTCTCGGCGACGATGATGATCCCGGCTCCGGTGTGGTTCATCGCGCTGGACCTGATCGGTGCGTACTTCCCGATGGCCTGGCTGGCCACCCGCCTTGGTGGGAGCAGGCCGGCGGCCGCGGCTTGAGGCCTATCGGTTGCTGCCTGACGCCACCCGTGTGAACGCGTCTGCGCCGATTCTAAGTGATCTGGCCGGGCCCGGTTCCGCAAAGTCGAAGGAGACCACGGTGCCGGTCCCTGCCACCTCGATCCGCAGCTGCTTCTTGCCGGCGTCGAAGATTTCTGCCGGCCCGTACACCGCGCCCCATCGGAACGCGAGGGCGCTTCCGTCCCGCGTGAAGGTGATGGTGCCGAGCGACGGGTTGTGGTACGCCCCCGCGAAATCGGCGAACGGCCTGTCCATGGCGAGTTGGCGCGCGCGGCGCACCGAGTCACCCTCGGCGATGCGACGGAGGGTGGCCGATCGCTGTGCGATCAACGAGTCGATGCGCGCATAGGCCGCGCTCCGGGCATCCGGTCGGCCCGCCTCCAGGTCATAGGCATACTGCGCGAGGACGTCGGTGGCCGCAGGCCCATCACCGCCAGTGGCCTGGACCACCACCCCGATGCGCCGCACCGGCAGGAAGGAGAGGTGCGAGCGGATCGTCATGTATCCGCCGAATCGGCTGATCATGCGTTCACCTCGGTAGCTGCCGATATCCCACCCTGCCGCCCACCCCTCCCGATCGAAGGGGCCGAAGCGGCGTCCGCGCTCCAGCGTATGCGGCGCAATGAGGCGCTGGCTCAGTTCAACAGCCGCGGCCGAAAACACGCGTCGGCCATCGATCACGCCGCCATCCATCTGGACGGTGACCCAACGTGCGAGGTCGCCGAGCGTGGCGAGATGTCCGCCTGCCGAGTTCATCGTGGCGTCCGTCTTGTAGAAGGGACTCGTGGCATAGCGGCCGTCGGCCCGCAGTTCGTGCGGCATCGCGATGCGCCGCGGATCCAGCCCGGAGACCCGTGCATACGTCTCATGCATTCCTGCCGGGCGGTACACCGCACTGTCGAGATAGCGACGCCATCCTTCCGGTCGCTTCGCATCAATGACCATCGCCGCCACGTTGTAGCCGAGGTTGCTGTACACGAGGTCCTGCTTCCCCGTCGGCTTGGCATCCTGCAACAGGAGCGGCCAGCGCGCCTCGGGGATCTCCCCGGTGAAGGCGGCGTTCATCACCACGCTGTTGTCGGTGAGGAAGTGCGTGTGCGAGAGGAAGCGGGCGAGGGTGAGTGCGTTGGCATCCACGCCGGCCGGCCAGCGCGCGTCGGGCAACAGCGCGGTCATCGATTGATCGAGCCCCATGACGCCCTCGGACGCCAGGAGTGCCGCCGCGAAGCCGGTGTACGACTTGCTCGTCGAGGCCACGTACCAGAGGGTCCGTGTGTCGGCCGGGATGTGCTTGGTGACGTCCGCATGTCCGTAGGCACCGACCAGAATCGTCTTGCCAATCTTCACGACGGCCACACCCAGTGCCGGGGTCAGCTGGGCGGCCACGACCCGCCGCGCCAACGAATCCACGGCGGCGGCAAGCGCGGTCGGTGTTGGGGATCCCTGTTGGGCGGCCAGCGGCGTGCCGAGGGTGAGCAGGGTGAGGACGAAGGCGGCGGATCGCGAAGCGGGCACGGCGGGTGGTCCTGGAAGATGGGGACTGGGCAGTTGCGGCGACTTGCCCGTCCTACGGCGAGCGGTGGGGAGAGTTTCCATGTGCAACATGACGTGGACTGCGCCCCTTGCGTGTTACGCACTGCAACTTTACAATACAAAGTGCTTTGCTGACTCTTGGAGATACCCGTGACCCGATGCCCCACCCCCCGCCGCGTGGCGCCATGAGCACCCCGACCCCAGAAACGCCTGGGCTCCACGACCGTGCGATCCAGGATCTCTCTTTCATCCGGCGCACCATGGAGGGGGCGGCCTCGTTCACCGACGTCCCCGGCCGCGGCCTGGTGGCCCTCGGCGTCATCGCCCTGGCAGCCACCGTCATCGCCGCACGGCAGACGAGCGCCGAGGGGTGGCTGGCGGTCTGGCTGGCGACCGCCGTGGTCGGTGGAGCGGTCGGCGCGGGAACCATGCTCCACAAGATGCGCCGCCGGGTGACCAGCGCCGGGACATTCCGGCTCAGCGCCCCGGCCCGGAAGTTCTTCCTCGGCTACTGGCCGGCGCTCGTTGCCGGCGCGTTGCTCACGCTCGCGCTGGTCGACATCGGCGCGCCCGGCGTCGAGCCCCGCGTGGTCGAGCGCCTCCTCCCCGGACTCTGGTTGCTCCTCTACGGGACCGGCGTGACCACGGCAGGCGCTCATTCCGTGCGCGCCGTCCCGCTGATGGGGATCGGCTTCATGACGCTGGGTGCCATGGCGCTGCTGCTGCCGAACGTCAGCGGCGACCTCATGCTGGCCCTCGGCTTCGGCGGACTGCACATCGGCTTCGGCGCGCACATCGCCCGGCGGCACGGTGGCTGACCGCGACGGCAACACGGCGCGGGCGCGCAAGGCGGCCTCGGGCGAGACGCCCGCCGCGCGCGGACCAGGCGCCCACCTGAAGGCCATTGATGGGGACGTGTCGATGCCGATGTCGCTCGATCGCATCATCCATGAACGGATGCGCCTCGCGATCGTGAGTGCGCTCGCCGTGCACGAGGTCCTCACGTTCAACGAACTCAAGGGATTGCTCGAGACCTCCGACGGCAACGTCTCGGTGCACGCGCGCAAATTGGAGGAGGCGGGATACATCACCTGCACGAAGGGGTTTGATGGCCGCATTCCTCGCACCGAGTACCGCCTCGCCGATGCCGGGCGTCGGGCGCTCGAGGAGTATCTCGGCCACATGGAGGCGCTGATCCGTCGCGTGGGGGCGGGATGACGACACCGACCGGCATCCCGTCGCACCTCGCGATCATCATGGACGGCAATGGCCGCTGGGCCACGTCGCGCGGCCGTCCGCGCTGGATGGGGCATGCGCGCGGGGCGCGCACCGCCGCCGAGGTGGTGGCACACTGCGCCCGTCTCGGCGTGCGCGACCTCTCGCTCTACGCCTTCTCCAGCGACAACTGGAAGCGTCCACGCGAGGAAGTCGGCTTTCTCTTCGACCTCTTCGCTTCGCACCTCGAGCACAAGCTCGCGGCGCTGGTGACCCACGGCATCCGGCTCTCGATCTTCGGGCGGCGCGACCGGTTGCCGCGTCCGCTGGTCGAGGCCATCGAGGCGGCCGAGCAGCGGACCGCGGCCGGGCAGCGGATGCACCTGCACGTGGCGATCGACTATTCGAGTCGCGCGGCGATCACCGAGGCCTTCCGCGACGGAACCGCCCCCGCCGCGACGAGCGCGGCGCTCCTTCCGCCGGTGGACCTGCTGCTGCGCACCGGCGGTGAACGCCGCCTCTCGGACTTCCTCCTCTGGGAGAGTGCGTACGCGGAACTCGCGTTCCTCGACGTCTGCTTCCCCGACCTGAACACCGACCATCTCGACGCGGCCTTTGCCGACTATGCCCGGCGCGACCGTCGCTTCGGTGCGGTGCCCGCTTCACCTACACCCATGCCCATCATGGAGACGATCCGATGACCATCGCGCGCATTCAGCAACTCGCCGACGATCCCGAGGCGCTCGAGGCGCTCTACCGGAGCGACCCCACCACCTTCGGCCGCTCCCTGCCACAGGTGGTGAGCGCAGCGCCCGACTCGCTGTTGTGGCGGGCCTGGCGTGCGCGCCTCGCCGAGGATCGACCCGTCGAGCGGATCATCAACCGCACCGCGTTGGTCGCCACGATTGCCATCGCCCTCCTGGCCGGACTGCTGGTTCGCCTCCCGGCGCTCGCGCTCGGTGAGGACTGGTACTACGTGCGCTTCGCCCCGATGATCGTGATGCTCGCCCTCACCACCTATTTCTGGCGCGCACATCGCGACAGCCGCCTGCTCATGGGCGGGCTGACACTCACGGCCGTGGCCGCCGCCTGGGTGAGCTTTCTTCCGGGCGAGACCGATTCGGTGGTGATGGCGCTGCTGCACCTGCCGATCGTCTTCTGGGCGCTGCTCGGAATGAGCTACACCGGCACGGGATGGCGCGATTCAGAGACGCGAATCGACTTTGTCCGCTACAACGGCGAACTGGTGATCCTGACGGCGCTGGTCGGGCTTGGCGGGATGGTCTTCAGCGGGATGACGGTGGCGCTGTTCCAGATGGCGCTCGGCGACATTGCGGAATTCTACTTCGAGAACATTGCCATCGTGGGGGTGATCGCGGTCCCCGTGGTCGCAACGTACCTCTATGATGTGGTCTTCCGTCGCCAGACCGGGATTCCGCCGGTGCTGGCACGCGTCTTCGCGCCGCTCTTCCTGGTGATGGCCACGGCGTACCTGGCCGTCGCCTTCATGGGCGGCAAGAGTCCGTTCTCCGATCGCTCCTTCCTGATCACCTGCAACGGATTGCTGCTGCTCGTGCTCGGCATCGCGATCTTCTCGATCGTCGAGCGCGACCGCAAGGCGCCGGTCGGGCTCCCCGACTCGATCAACCTCGCGCTGGTGGCGGTGACGCTGGTGATCAACAGCATCGCCCTCGCCGCCATCGTCTTCCGGCTGGCCTCGTTCGGCTTCACGCCGAATCGCGTGGCGGTGCTCGGCGCCAACCTGGTGATCATGGTGCACCTGGCCCGCATCGGGTGGGCCTACCTGCGCGTGGTGCGGAAGGCAACAGACTTTACCGAGCTGCGGCAAGCGGTGAGCGGGCACCTGCCGATATATGCCGCGTGGGCTGCCATCGTGGTGTTCGTGTTGCCGCTGGTGTTCGGCTTTGCCTGACGCGGCGTGGTTCACATGAAACAGGGATTGCGCCGCGTCCGCGCCGCGGTCGTGATGGGGTTGCTCTGGGCCGTGATCTGGGCACCTGCCGCGATCCTGCTGGGGACGCTGGTCATCGATCCCGACAACTCGATGGACGAGATGTGGGTGATGGTCGGCGCGATCCCCGGCTTCCTCACCGGCGTGATCTTCTCGGCGGTGCTTGGCGTCGCCGCGCGCCAACGTCGGCTCGACGATCTCTCCACGGCGCGTGTCGGGGGATGGGGTGCGCTCGCCGGACTGGTGATCGGCGTGCTGCCCTTCATGCTGGGCAGCACGAGCGGAGGGCCGTTGACGTGGGTCACGGCCACCGCGATCGTCGCGTCGATCACATTGCTCAGCGCCGGATCAGCGGTGGGTTCCCTGGCGATCGCCAGGAAGGGGGAGCAGCGCGCGCTCCCCGGCGCGGACTGACCTACCGACTCAGGACGGCGTGTCCTTCTGCCGGGTGCGACTCACGCCGGTGAGGATGCCGACGCCCAGCATGATGACCGACGCGATGATCACCCACGTGGTGGGGACGCCGGCCCGAATCAGGCCCCACGCGACGCCACCGATGACGATCATGAAACCGACGGTGAAGATTCCGAACGACATGCGGCCACCTCGTGAGGGGAAGCCGCAAACTACCCCCGCGATCACCGCCTCGTAATTGCGTCACACGCGTGTCATCCCTCGGATGGAGAGGGACGACACGCGCGTGGGCGGGGCCTTCCTGAACAGTGTCATCCCTTCGATGGAGCGGGACTCACGCCAGGTCGAATCGATCCAGCTCCATCACCTTGGTCCACGCCGCCACGAAGTCGCGCACGAACTTTTCCTTGGCGTCGTCCTGCGCATACACCTCGGCGATCGCACGGAGCTGCGAGTGTGACCCGAAGATCAGGTCGACGCGCGTGGCGCTCCACTTCACGTCACCGGTGGTGCGATCGTGTCCCTCGAAGGTGTCGTGCGATTCCGAGGTGGACTTCCACGTGGTCCCCATGTCGAGCAGGTTCACGAAGAAGTCGTTGCTGAGCGTCTCCGGACGATCCGTGAACACCCCGTGCCGCGTCGCACCGTAGTTGGCGCCGAGCACCCGCATCCCGCCGACGAGCACGGTCATCTCGGGCGCGGTCAGCGTCAGCAGCTGCGCCTTGTCCACCAGCAGTTCCTCGGCCGTCGCGGTGTAGGCGGCCTTCTGGTAGTTGCGGAAGCCGTCGGCGATCGGCTCGAGCACGGCGTAGGAGTCGGCATCGGTCTGTTCCTGCGACGCATCGGTGCGGCCCGGCGTGAAGGGCACCGTGATGTCGAAGCCCCCCTTCTTCGCGGCGGCCTCGACGGCGGCACAGCCACCGAGCACGATGAGGTCGGCGAGCGAGACCTTCATGCCGCCAGCTGCCGTCGCGTTGAACTCGGCCTGGATGGTCTCGTAGATCTCGAGGGCGCGGGCGAGCTTGGCCGGCTGGTTCACCTCCCAGCTCCGCGCCGGCGCGAGGCGAATCCGCGCGCCGTTGGCACCGCCGCGCTTGTCGGAGCCGCGGAAGGTGGAGGCCGACGCCCAGGCCGTGTTCACCAGCTGCGCGATCGAGAGCCCGGAGGCAAGGATCTTGGCCTTGAGCGATGCGATCTCCGCCGCACCGATGAACGGATGATCGGCCGCCGGCAGCGGATCCTGCCAGATCAACTCCTCGGCCGGCACGAGCGGCCCGAGGTAGCGGACGCGCGGACCCATGTCGCGGTGCGTGAGCTTGAACCAGGCGCGCGCGAACGCATCGGCAAACTGATCGGGATTCTCGTGGAAGCGCTTCGAGATCTTGGCGTACTCCGGATCCATCCGCATCGCCATGTCGGCCGTGGACATCGCGGGAAGGACCATCTTGCCCGGGACATGCGCATCGGGAACGATCCGGGCGTTGACCTTGTCGGTCGGCTCCCAGATCCACGCACCGGCGGGGCTCTTCACCAGCTCCCATTCCCAACCCAGCAGGGTGTCGAAGTAGGCGTTGTCCCACTTGGTCGGCGTCGGCGTCCACGCGCCCTCGAGGCCCGAGGTGGTGGTGTACTCGCCCTTGCCGGTGCCGAAGGCATTCTTCCACCCGAGGCCCTGCTCCTCGATGGGCGCGCCTTCCGGCTCGGGGCCCATCAGGGCGGGATCGCCGGCGCCATGCATCTTGCCGAAGGTGTGACCACCAGCGGTGAGGGCGACGGTCTCCTCGTCGTTCATCGCCATCCGCGCGAACGTCTCGCGGATGTCGCGCGCCGAGCCGAGCGGATCGGGCTCGCCGTTGGGACCCTCGGGATTCACGTAGATGAGGCCCATCTGCACCGCAGCGAGCGGATTCTCGAGCTCGCGATCGCCCGAGTAGCGCTTGTCGCCGAGCCACTCGGCCTCGGCGCCCCAGTAGATGTCCTCTTCCGGCTCCCAGATGTCGGCGCGGCCGAAGCCCATGCCGAACGGCTGCAGTCCCATCGACTCGATGGCGCAGTTGCCGGTGAACACCAGCAGGTCGGCCCAGGAAATCTTGTTGCCGTACTTCTGCTTGATCGGCCAGAGGAGCCGGCGCGCCTTGTCGAGGTTGCCGTTGTCGGGCCAGCTGTTGAGCGGGGCAAAACGCTGGCTGCCGGCCGAGGTGCCGCCGCGACCGTCACCGGTGCGGTAGGTACCGGCGGCATGCCACGCCATGCGGATGAAGAAGGGGCCGTAGTGACCGAAGTCGGCCGGCCACCACTCCTGAGAATCGGTCATCAACGCGATGAGGTCCTTTCGGAGCGCGTCGACGTCGAGCTTCTTGAATTCCTCGGAGTAGTCAAACCCCGTTCCCATCGGATTCGACAGGGCAGAGTGCTGGTGCAGCATCGAAAGATTCAGCTGATTCGGCCACCAGTCGCGGTTGGACCGACGCTTTCCGGAGTTGATGTCATAGGCCGTGCCCGACGCGCCACCCGCCCCGTGCATCACGGGGCACTTGCCGCCGCCTTCCCCACCCTTGCTGTCCATCGGTCGCTCCCATCAATGTTGCGGTCATTGCTGCGCCAGCCCAAACCAGGCAATACCCAATTTACCAAGGTTCGGTCCGATTGACCGTTTCACCCGGCGCCGAGTCGACGCCGCTCCCGCAGGCCGAAGGCGCCCAAGGTCAGTGCCCCCGCACCAATCGCGGCATAGATCCCGATCGCGAGCCAGTACGTCGCCGGTTCCTCGGCACGCACCACGGTGCGTTGGAGCGTGGCCCGCTGCATCGGGAGAATGGTCTCCCCCTTCTGGTAGCCGCTGAGCGCGAGCCACAGCAGCGCACCACCCAATGCGAGCAGGAGCGCGCTGGCGAGCAGCAGGGCACCCATCCCCTGCTGACGTCCTCGCGGCAGTGCTCGCGGCATGGAGTGAGCGACGTGCGGCGGCCCATCGGGCGCCAACCCCGCGGGCCCCGGCGTGCCGGCGGCGGAGGCAGCCCATGGTCCGCCGTCGTAGTACTCGTAGTCGGGCTCGCGGAATTCCTGCTTGATGCGACCGATGATCTCGTCGCGACGCCCCTGCGCCCACAGCGGATAGTGCTGCCAGTCCGCCGCCGACTTGAAGTAGATCACGTGGTGCGCACGCCCCGTGAGCATCTCGCCATCCACCACCAGCCGCTGCCACTCGCCGGCGATCCGTTCCTCGTAGTACATCTGGTCGCGACCCTGATGACCGACCCGCCACCCACGCTCATTGTGTGCCATGCGGCCTCACTGCCGCTGAAGGAATGCGACGACTGCCGCGACACCATCATCCGTGACGGCGGTGCCGTCAAAACTCGCGCGATGCTTCATCTCCGCCACATGCGCCTCCACCACGTCGGTGAAGGTGGCACCCTTGAAGGTGCGACCAACCCGCCAGTCGGCGCCGCGCTCGAGGAGCAGGAGTGCCGCGGCCCAGTTCGGTGCCGTGGCAGCCTGCAGCAGCGCCGTCTCCCCCTGTGCCCCCGCCGCCTTCAGGTCGGCCCCGTGATCGAGGAGCAGCCGGAGCGCGTCGAGCGAGGCCCCTCGACCGATCGCGCTGAAATAGCTGGGGCGACCGGACGCGCCATGCCGATTGGGATCGGCCCCGGCAGCGAGCAGGAGCCGCACCGGCTCCAGGCCGCCTCGATCGGCGACCTGGAGCGCCATCTCGAGTGGCACCTCGTACTCCGTGCCCAGGTTCGGGTCGGCCTTGGCCGCGAGCAGCGCCGCGAGGATGTCGTGTTGCTCCGGCGTCTTGCGCATCTCCCGCAAGGCCAGGACGAGCAGCGTCATCCCGTCCATGCCGCGGGCGTTGAGGTCCACCGTCGGTGCGAGCGACGCCACGGTCGCGACATCTTGGCGGCGGATCGCCTCGACCAGGTCGCGCATCGGCCCCGACCGGAAGAACGTCAGTTCACC
>Ga0154020_10004803_pt1 | contig 16057 bp, 14 predicted proteins | sample Klosneuvirus_201_FD_109709 | JGI IMG/M metagenome (GOLD analysis project Ga0154020, IMG submission 109709) | Active sludge microbial communities from wastewater, Klosterneuburg, Austria - Klosneuvirus_20160825_MG | ecosystem: Engineered > WWTP > Aerobic digester > Activated sludge | place...
AGGTCGAGATCATCCGGCCCAAGGAGATCACGCAGCCTGTGGCCGTGCCTCAGTCGCTCCCTGAACCGGTTGCCGCACCCGAGCCGGTGGATTCCGGCGTCGAGGGCGGCGTCGAGGGCGGTGTCGAGGGTGGAACCGCCGGCGGCGTCCTGGGCGGCGTCTCGGGCGGCGTCACCGGCGGCGTCCTTGGGGGCACCCCCGAAGTCGAAGAGCCGCTGCGCGTCGGCGGCGAGGTCAAGGAGCCTATCGAGGTCAAGCGGGTCCCGCCGAACTACCCCGACGCGGCCCGGCGCGCCCGCATGCAGGGCATCGTCATCCTGGAAGCCATCATCACGAAAGAGGGGAAGGTCGAATCGGTGCGCATTCTCCGTGGCCTGAACCCGCTTCTCGACAATGCGGCGATGTCGGCCGTGGGGCAGTGGCTGTACAAGCCGGCGACCTTCAACGGGAGACCCGTCCCTGTCTACCTCACGGTAACCGTCACGTTCAAGCTGAACTGAGAGTACTAAGACTCGATCGATCACCGGTTTTGGGTTGAAAGAAGGAGAAGGAGGACCGTCATTATGGACATGAGTTTGAGCGGCATTTGGGGCGGGATGAGCGGCATAGGCCGGGTCATCTTCGTGTTCCTTGGCTTTCTGTCCGTTTACTCGCTCGGCGTTTCCCTGGAGCGGCAGTGGAACTTCAGGAAGGCGAAGATGCAATCCGTGAAGTTCGCCCTCGAGGTGGGACAGCTCCTGAAGCAGGAGAAGCTGCGCGAGGCCATCGACCTCGCCAAGAAATACAAGAACAGCCACGTGGCCAAGGTCGTCTCGGCGGGGCTCCTCGAGTTCGCCTACGAGGCGCACGGCGGGTCGCTGGCGGGACATGACGTGGTCGCGGCCGCGGAGCGCGCCATCGAGCGCGCCACCATGATGACGGGCGCCGACCTCCGGCGGGGCCTGGGCGGTCTCGCCACCATCGCCACGACCGCACCGTTCATCGGCCTCCTGGGCACGGTCATCGGCATCATCGGCGCGTTCAAGAGCATGGCGGCATCGGGCGCCGGCGGCCTGGGCCAGGTTTCGGGCTCCATCGCCGAAGCGCTCGTCACCACGGCCCTCGGTCTCTTCGTCGCCATCCCGGCCGTCTGGCTCTACAACCACTTCCTGAACAAGATCGAGCGCTTCAACATCGAGATGTCCAACTCGGCCTCGGAGCTCGTCGACTACTTCATGAAGCGGCAGGCCCAGAAATCGGCGTAATTGGCCCCCGGCAGGCAGACTCGAATGGATTGCGGAGGTAGCTCATGAGTTCTGGTGGCAGCAAGATGAGGAGTGACATCAACGTTACTCCCCTGGTGGACGTCTGTCTGGTCCTCCTCATCATCTTCATGGTCGTGACCCCGATGCTCCAGAAGGGGCGGCCGGTGATGCTGCCCAAGACGGACCGCCCCATGAAGAAGGCCGAGTCGAAGAACGAGCTCGTGGTCTCGATCGAGGTCGACAAGAACATCTTCATCGAGTCGAAGTGGCTCCCCGAGAAGGAGTTCCTCAACTCGATGAAAGAGCTGGCCGAGCGCAACTCGCAGAAGGACATCATCATCAAGGCGGACAACCGCCTGAACTACGGCGACGTGAAGAAGGTCCTTCGCATCATGAAGGACGCCGGGCTCGAAAAGGTGGCGCTCATCACCGAGCGCACCAGCCAGCGGTAGGGAGGAAACGTCAATGGGTATGGATCTAGGCGGTATTGAAGGCGGTCCCCGGTCCGAGATCAACGTCACCCCGCTCGTCGACGTCGTCCTCGTCCTCCTGATCATCTTCATGGTGGTGCAGCCGCTCCTCCAGATGGGCTACGACGTGCAGGTGCCGCCGAACAGGCAGGCCGACAACACCCCCCCTCCGCCCGACATGATCATCGTGTCGCTGGCGCCGAACAAAGACGTCTTCATCAATCGCGAGAAGGTCGAGATGGGCAGCCTTCCCATTCGGATCTCCGAGCTCCTGAGAAACCGCACCAACAAGGTCGTCTTCTTCTCCTGCGAGGACAGCGTCAACTACGGCGACGCCATGAAGGTGATGGACATCATCCGGAACGGCTCGCAGAACAACGGCGCGTCCAGCATCGGCATCGTCATGGACTACCAGAACCCCACCGAGGCGGCCGCACCCGCCGCCGCGGCCGCCGGGACGCCTTGATTCCCGGTCTGTACTAGAATCCCGCCTTCTCCTAAACCGGGCCTCTCGAGGCCCGGAGCCGTCAAGCGTCCCCGGTCGACAGCCGGGGACGCTTGATGTGTGAAGGGACTCCGAAAAGCTCATCTCACGAAGGAAAAGGATGAACATGCAGGTCTTCCCCACGCGTCGCTCCTGGCTCCCCTTCTCCCCTCTCCTGATGCTCCTCTTCGCGGGCGCTGCCCACGCCGACGAGTCGGACCTGGTCCTCCCCGATCTCGGGTCGGTCATGTTCCTCGGCATGTCGGGCCGAACGCTCCTGATGTCGGGCATCCTCGTCTGCCTGGCCGGCCTCGCGTTCGGGCTCGTCATGTACGGGAAGCTGAAGAACCTCCCCGTCCACAAGTCGATGCTCGAGGTCTCGGAGCTCATCTACGAGACCTGCAAGACCTACCTCGTCACCCAGGGCAAGTTCATCCTGATCCTCGAGGTCTTCATCGGGACGATCATCGCGGTCTACTACGGCGCGCTGCGACACCTGGAGCTCTACAAGGTCGCCGTGATCCTGGTCGCCAGCCTCGTCGGCATCGCCGGGAGCTACGGGGTCGCCTGGTTCGGCATCCGGATCAATACCTTCGCGAACTCCCGCACGGCGTTCGCCGCCCTCCGGGGAAAGCCCTTCCCCACCTACGCCATTCCGCTCGCCGCCGGCATGTCCATCGGCACCATGCTCATCTCCACGGAGCTGATCCTGATGCTCGGCATCCTCCTCTTCATCCCGGCGAACCTGGCGGGCCCCTGCTTCATCGGCTTCGCCATCGGCGAGTCGCTGGGCGCCTCGGCCCTCCGGATCGCGGGGGGCATCTTCACCAAGATCGCGGACATCGGCTCCGACCTGATGAAGATCGTCTTCAAGATCAAGGAGGACGATGCCCGCAACCCCGGCGTCATCGCGGACTGCACGGGCGACAACGCGGGCGACTCCGTCGGCCCCACCGCGGACGGCTTCGAGACCTACGGCGTCACCGGCGTCGCGCTCATCTCGTTCATCCTCCTCGCGGTCAAGGACCCGATCGTCCAGGTGAAGCTCCTGGTGTGGCTCTTCGTCATGCGCATCGCGATGATCATCGCGTCGATCGGCTCGTACTGGATCAACGACTTCATCGCCAAGGCGAAGTACCAGAACGCCGACAAGATGAACTTCGAGGCGCCGCTCACCACGCTCGTCTGGATCACGTCGATCGTCTCGGTCGCGATCACCTACGCCATCTCGTTCGTGCTGATCCCCGAGCTGGGCGACGGCACGCTCTGGTGGAAGCTCTCCACCATCATCACCTGCGGCACACTCGCCGGCGCCATCATCCCCGAGCTCGTCAAGGTCTTCACCTCGACCGACTCGCGCCACGTGCGTGAGGTCGTCACGGCCTCCAAGGAAGGCGGCGCCTCGCTGAACGTCCTCTCGGGCCTCACCGCAGGCAACTTCAGCTGCTACTGGATGGGCCTCGCCATCGTCTCGCTCATGAGCGTCGCCTACCTCGTCTCCACGAGCTTCCCGATCGGCGCCGGGGCCATCATGATCGCCCCGGCCGTCTTCGCCTTCGGCCTCGTGGCCTTCGGCTTCCTCGGCATGGGGCCGGTCACGATCGCCGTCGACTCGTACGGCCCCGTCACCGACAACGCCCAGTCCGTCTACGAGCTGTCGATCATCGAGACGATCCCGAACATCCAGGCCGAGATCAAGAAGGACTTCGGGTTCGACCTGAGCTTCGACAAGGCGAAGCACTTCCTCGAGGAGAACGACGGCGCCGGGAACACCTTCAAGGCCACCGCGAAGCCGGTCCTGATCGGCACCGCCGTCGTCGGCGCCACGACGATGATCTTCTCGATCATCATGCTCCTCACGCACGGGCTCACGACCGACCTCGACAAGCTGTCGATGCTCCACTCGCCGTTCCTGCTCGGTCTCATCACCGGCGGCGCGATCATCTACTGGTTCACCGGCGCCTCCACCCAGGCCGTCTCCACGGGCGCCTACCGGGCCGTGGAGTTCATCAAGCAGAACATCAAGCTGGATTCGAGCGCCACGAAGGCCTCCATCGAGGACTCGAAGGCGGTCGTCGCCATCTGCACGGAGTACGCGCAGAAGGGGATGTTCAACATCTTCCTGACGATCTTCTTCTCCACCCTCGCGTTCGCCTGCCTGGAGCCCTACTTCTTCATCGGCTACCTGATCTCGATCGCCATCTTCGGCCTCTACCAGGCCATCTTCATGGCGAACGCCGGCGGCGCCTGGGACAACGCCAAGAAGCTCGTGGAAGTCGAGCTGAAGATGAAGGGGACACCTCTGCACGACGCCTGCGTCGTCGGGGACACGGTGGGCGATCCGTTCAAGGACACGTCGTCCGTGGCCATGAACCCCGTCATCAAGTTCACGACGTTGTTCGGTCTTCTCGCCGTGGAGCTCGCCATCGGGCTCTCGCGGAGCACGACCCTCATCCTTTCCCTCGTCTTCTTCCTCGCGTCGACCGTCTTCGTCTACCGGTCGTTCTACGGGATGCGGATCGAGTCGAAGGCCTGAGCCTCGAGCTCGTCTCTGCCGCGTAGAAAAAGGCCGCCTCCGGGCGGCCTTTTCGTGTATTCAGGGGAATCGACCCCTTCAGTCTGCGACTCGATCCCTGGCGGCCTCCTCGCGCCGGTCAGTTCCTCGGCCGCTGCCCCTCCTGCGCCCGCTTCATCATTTCGGACATGTCCTGATAGGTCACGTTCGGGTCGGGCTCGAAGAGCTTGCTGTCGAGGGACACGTTCATCTCGATGTCCTTGTACTTCATCGTCACCTCGCCCTTCTCCGTCTTCACGACGACCTGGCGGGGGAACTTCAGCTTCACCGAGATCCAGAGAAGCGTCTCGTTGCCGTCCTTCGAGATCTTCCATTTCTCGCACGGATCGCCGTCGATCGTCTCCATCCCGAGCTTCGTGCCGTCTTTCGTGAACTCTTCGTAGCGATTCGCGTAGTCCGCCGGGTTCACGTTTCGCTGCTGCCGATTGGCGGCGTCCATCGACATCTTCATCGCCATCGGCCCCATCGTCACGTACATCATGTCGTCCTTCATGATGCTCGTGGACGGCCCCATGGGCGTCTGCATGACCGAACGGACCCTCTTGCCCTTGATCCACGTTTCGCCCGTCATCGCGGCCGGCAGGCCGGCGCCCGTCATCTCGGTCTTGAAGTGGATATCGGCGGCCAGCGGCGCGGCGGCCAGGATCAACATCGCAAGAGCGGTTTTCTTCATCAAAAGCCTCCTGGCTCCGGTCGCCCGAAGCCGCTGGAATTCTCTCATGTCGGACCCTGCCGGGCCGGCGTCAGACGAGGAGGGAGAAGACCTCGTTCGAGAGGAGGACGCCGCTCCGGGAGAGCGCGATCCGCCCTTCGGTACGGACGAGGAGGCCGGCCGCCTCGCAATCTCCGAGGCGGTCCCTTTCATCCCGGGCGAGGCCGTCACGAACGGACTCGAAGTCGCGGAGGGAGACTCCCTCGGCCAGCCGGAGGCGCAGGAGGACGCCCTCGCGCCGGAGCTCGTCGTCCGACAGGCGCACCTCCGTGACGAACGCCCGCCCGCTCTCCTTCACGAGCCGGGTGTAGTCGACCACGGCGCCCGAATTCGCGCGGCGTACGGCGCCGTCGAACGAGTGCGCCGAGACCCCGAAACCGAGGGTGGGCGTCTCGGTCCAGTACTTCAGGTTGTGGCGGCTCTCGCAGCCGGGCCGCGCCCAGTTCGAGAGCTCGTAGCGCGGCAGGCCGGCCGAAGTCGACATCCGGTCCACCTCCTCCCAGCGACGCGCCATCTCGTCGTCGTCCGGGAAGAGCTCCGGCTTCTCAGCTTTCAGCGCCACGAGCTTCGGGGCCTTCTCGAGCTCCAGCAGGTAGACGGAGAGGTGGTCGACGCCGGTCGAGAGGAGGCCGTCGAGACTCGACCGCAGGGAGTCGAAGGTCTGACCCGGGATCCCTATCATCAGGTCGCCCGAGAGCCTCGCGAAGCGCGTCCGCGCCCGGAGGAGGGCATCGGCCGCCGCGCTCGCGTCGTGGCGCCTTTCGAGGTACGGGAGCTCGTCGTCCTTCAGCGATTGGACACCCACCGAGAGCCGCGTGACGCCGAGGCGCACGAGGGCGTCGAGGCGGGAGTCGGTCAGGTCGTCCGGGTTCGCTTCGGCCGTGACCTCCGTGTCCGCGGCGAGGCCGTGGCAATCGCGCAGCGCCGAGAGGACGCGCTGGAGCCGCTCGGGCTCGACGAACGACGGCGTCCCCCCGCCGAAGTAGACCGTGTCGAGAGGCGCTGCCGCTTCGCCACGACGCGCCTCGATCTCGGACACGAGGACGTCGAAGTAGTCGGACTCGCCCTTCAGGCCCGGGAACGCCACGAACGAGCAGTAGCTGCAGCGGTGGGCGCAGAACGGAACGTGGACGTAGGCGCCCGGCGCCTTCACGAAAGGAGTCGCGTGAGGCGCGCGTCCAGGGCTTCGGTCGAGCTGACGGCCAGGATCCGCTCCACGTACTTCCCGAGGACGTCCACCTCGACGTTCACGAGGTCGCCGGCCTTCCGGCCTCCGAGCGTGGTGTTCTGGAACGTGTGCGGGATCACCGCGACGTCGAGCTCGCCCTCGCGCAGCGCCGCGATGGTGAGCGAGACCCCGTCGAGCGCGATCGAGCCCTTCTCCACGACGTAGCGGGCCAGGGAAGCCGGCACCGCGAAGGTGAACGTCCAGAAGTCGCCGTCGCGCGACACGCGGACCACGGGTGTCGTCGCGTCGACGTGGCCGGAGACGAGGTGCCCGCCGAACCGTTCTCCCACGGCGAGCGCGCGCTCCAGGTTGACGAGATCGCCCCTCTCGTAAGAGCTGAGCGTGGAGCGCCGCAGCGTCTCGGGGGAGACGTCGAACCGGAGCGGCCCGGGGCCCGGGAGCGCGGTGAGGCAGACGCCCGACACCGCGATGCTCTCCCCCACCGCGATGTCCGAGAAGGTCGCCGGACGCTCCACCTGGAGCGCGGCCCCTTTCGACACGACGCGGGAGACGGCAGCGACGAGTCCCGTGAACATCGGCCGATGCTACCTAACTAATTCTGTCTTGCCACGTAGAACCGGAGGCCGCGAACAAGCGGCCGAGGGGAAGGGAGCCCTACGCCCGCGGGCGAGCGCAGCTCGGCCGCCGGGGTACCGCCGGCGGACGAGCCGGCGGCGTCGGGCGTGGGAAACCCGTCAAACGGGTTTCCCCATCTACAGCTATCCGACGAGGCCGGAAAGCCGGATATCGGCCCCCAGCGTCTCGACCTCGATCGAGACGAGCCGCGGCGCGGCGTTCACGTCGTCGAATCCGTCGCCCGACAGCGGAGACGGGGCGCCCGCCCCACCGATGAGCTTGGGCGCGACATAGGCCGTCACCCGGTCGACGAGTCCGGCCTTCAGGAACGACCAGGCCGTGACGCCGCCCCCCTCCACGAGGAGCGACCGAACCTCGAGCGCGTGGAGGCGCGTCAGGAGCGCACCGAGCGTCGTGAGCGGCTCCACGGTCACCCCTCGAGCCCGGAACTCGGCCGCGCGCTCCGGGTGGGCCGTCACGAGCCACGAATCGGACCGGTCGAAGACGCGGGCGTCGGGCGACACCCGGAGGCGGCCGTCGAGGACGATCCTCCGGTGCGGGACGATGGACCCGTTGAGGCCCGCGCGCCGGGTCAGGGCGGGATCGTCCGCGAGAACCGTCCCGGCACCGACGACTACGGCGTCGCACTCCTCGCGGAGGCGCATCGAGTCGGCGCGCGCCTCCTCGCCCGTGATCCACCTCGACGCTCCCGTCCGGCTGGCGATCTTCCCGTCGAGCGAGGCCGCCCACTTCAGGTGGACGAACGGACGCCGTTTCGCGACGGAGATCAGGAAGACCTCGTTCAGCCGCCGGGCCGCGTCCGCTTCCGCTCCGACCTCGACCTCGAGGCCCGCCTCGCGGAGCCGCCGGATTCCGTCACCTGCCGTCCGTGGATCGGGGTCCTCGATCGAGCAGATCACTCTCTTCACGCCGGCGCGAATCACAGCGTCCGCGCAGGGGGGCGTCCGTCCCTCGTGGGCGCACGGCTCCAGGTTCACGAAGAGGGTCCCGCCGCGCGCCCGAGCGCCAGCCTTTTCGAGCGCGGCCACCTCCGCGTGCGGCCCCCCGGCGCGCTCGTGGAACCCCTCGCCGGCGACCTCTCCCGAGCCGTCGACGACGACACAGCCGACCCGCGGGTTCGGAGAGGTGGAGTAGCGGCCGCGCTCCGCGAGCTCGAGGGCGCGGCGGATCGCCATCTCCGGCGTCATCAGTCCTCTATTCCTCTATCAGGGCCCGCGCGAAGGCGGCCGGATCGAAGTCGAGCAGGTCGTCCGCGGTCTCGCCGACGCCGACGTACTTCACCGGCAGCTTCAGCTCGCGGACGATCGCGAGGATGACGCCCCCCTTCGCGGTGCCGTCCATCTTCGTCAGGACGAGTCCCGTCACCCCGGCCGACTTCGTGAACTCCCGCGCCTGGGCGATGCCGTTCATCCCGGTCACGGCGTCGAGTACCAGGAGCACCTCGTGCGGCGAGCCGGGGATCTCGCGGCCCGCCACGCGCTTGATCTTCGAGAGCTCTTCCATGAGGTTGTGCTTCGTGTGGAGGCGGCCGGCCGTGTCGACGAACAGGATGTCGGCCTGGCGTTTCTTGGCGATGTTGCAGGCGTCGTGCACCACGGCGGCCGGATCGGCGCCCGACGGGTGCTTCACCAGCGGAACCGAGAGCCGATCGGCCCAGATCTGGAGCTGCTCCACGGCGGCGGCGCGGAAGGTGTCGGCCGCGGCCAGCACCACGCTCTTCCCGTCGGCCACGGCGCGGGCGGCCAGCTTCGCGGACGTCGTCGTCTTGCCGGAGCCGTTCACGCCGACCATGAGGACGACGTGGGGCCTGGCCTCCACGAACCCGGCCGGGCGCGCCACCGGCGGCACCGTGAGGCGGCGCTCGATCTCCTCCAGCAGCACGCGCTTCACGAGCCCCTCGTCCTCGGCGCCCTTGCGCCCGGCCTCGTCGCGGACCGCCTGGACGAGCTCGAGCGCGGTGACGGGGCCGACGTCGGCCGAGATCAGCGCTTCCTCGAGGGCTTCGAGGACCCGCGGATCGGGCTCGAACTTCGCCTTGATCGCGCCCCCCACCTTCGAGATCAGCTCGGTGTGGGTCATGAAGAGCCCGCGCTTCAGTCGGGCGAAGAGAGTCGGTTTTTCAGACACGTTTCATTTCCAAACCCCGGAGGGGCCACCGGCGTCAGTTGATCTCGTTCGCCAGGCTCCGGCGAGCCTCGGAAAGGAGAGCGCGGCCCACCGAGACGAGGCCGCTCTCGTCGAACACGACGAGGAGGAAGTAGCCGGCCTTCACCTCGGCCGAGAGGATCCGGTAGGAATCGAAGTCGAGGCAGAGGTCGGAAAGCTCACCCAGGCCGGCTCGCTGCGCGACGCGGGTGAGCTCGGCCAGCCAGACGGATTGGTGCGCGCCCAGGAGGTCCACGGCTCCGGGCGATCCGGCCTTGGCCACGGTCTGTCCCGAGGCGTCCAGGAACGCGGCGCCCAGGGCGCCGGGAACCTCGAGGAAATCGGTGAGGACGGATTCGATGCTCAAGACCGAGGCTCGGTGTCGAGGAAGCGCTTGGCCTTCCGTCCCTCGTCGCTCTCGGGAGCGGCCTGCACGGCCCGCTCCATGTAGCGGGTGGCGAGGTCGCGCCGCCCGGTGGCGAGGAGGCACAGCGCCGCCTGGTAGTTGGCGACGGGGTCCTTCGCGTCGGTCTTCAGCACGCTGAGGAAGTCCTGCAGCGCCTCGTTGAACTTCTCGGCCTTGATCCTCACGAGGCCGCGTTCCCGGTACGCGGGGCGGTACTGGTAGTCGTCGGCGAGGGCCAAGGAGAACTCGCGCTCGGCGTCGGTCCAGAGGCCCTTCTTCTTCTTCACGATGCCGAGGTTGTAGTGCGCGTTGACCTTCTCTGCGGAGGGGAGGCCGTCCAGCACCGCGTTGAAGTCGGCCTCCGCCTCGTCGTACTTCCCCTGCTCCATGAGACAGACACCCCGGTTGTTGAGCGCCTCGACGAACGAGGGGTCGAGCTTCAGGGCATCGCTGAAGGCCTTGTGAGAGGCCGTGTAGCTCTTCTTGTAGAGGAGCGCGAGCCCCATCGCGTTCGGCACGTTCGGGTCGTTCGGGCTCACCGTGCGGGCACGCGTGAGGAGCTGCAAGGCCTCGTCCACGCGCCCCTCGCGGAGCATCATCAGGCCGTTGCGGTAGTCGACCAGGTCGACGAGGGTGGGGTCGACGTTCTCCGGGCTCTTCTTGAAGGCGGCGCAGCCGCCGGTCGAGAAGACGATGACCGCCACGGCGACCGCGGCGACGAAAGACGCCGCGTTCACTGAAGCGGCGAGGTGACGGCGTAGCCTCATGCCGACACCGCCATACGCGCGGCCTCGCCCACGACCTCGAGGTCGCGGGAGTCGCGGGCCTTCTCGAGGGCCGAGACCACCACCGGGTCGAAACGGGTGCCGGAGAACGATTTGATCCGCTGAACCACGTATTCCATTGCCATCGCTTTCTGATAGGGGCGGGTGGTCGTCATCGCGTCGAACGTGTCGGCCACCGTGACGATGCGCGCCAGGAGAGGAATCTCCTCCCTCACGAGCCCGTCGGGGTAGCCGCCCCCCTCCCACTTCTCATGGTGATACTTGATGCCGGGCAGGATCTCTTTCAGCTGGGGAATCTGGCCCATGATGATCGCTCCCTTGATGGGGTGCGTCTTCATCACCTCGAACTCCTCGTCGGTCAGGGCCGTCGGCTTGCGGAGGATCTTGTCCTCGATGCCGATCTTCCCGACGTCGTGGAGGAGCGCCGCGATCTTCACCCGCCGCAGCTCTTCCGGCGTGCAGCCCATGTGCTTGCCGCTCGCCACGGCGTACCGGGCGACGCGCTCGGAGTGGCCCCGGGTGTAGGGGTCCTTGGCGTCGATGGCCGCCGTGAGCGCCCGGACGGAGTTGATGAACAGCTCCTGGTTCTCGCGGGCCGCCTGCTTCAGCTTCTCGATGGACTGCTCGAGCGAGCCGGTCATGGCGTTGAAGCTCTCGGCGAGCTGGGCCAGCTCCCGGGCGCCCCGCACGGTCACGCGCTGGGAGAAGCTCCCCTCGGCGATCAGCTTCACTTTCTGGACGAGGTCGGTCACCGGCCGGGAGAGGGCGCGCGCCGCGAAGAAGGCGACCACCGCCGCGAAGAGGAGGGCCAGCGCCGCGCCGTAGGTGGACGCCTGGGTCATCTGCGACACGGACGCGAAGGCGTCCGCCTCGTTCTTCTCGACGATGACGCCCCAGTCCGGCGTGTTCAGCGGTGCCACGCTGCCGAGGACGCGACGCGCCCGCGGCCCCTCGCCGCGCGTGTACGATTTCGTCAGGTAGAGGGGGAACTTCATGAACTCCCCCACCAGCTCGATGCTCTGCGCGCCGCCGTCCTTGAAGCTCGCGGCGTCGCTGGCCAGGACGAGCGCCCCCCGCCGATCGACGATGTACGTCTGCACGCCGCTCCGATTCCGCTCGGACATCAGCTTCGCCTTGACCGGTTGCAGCGAGACGAAGGCCTCCACGACGCCCAGGATGTCCTTCTCGACGGTGAGGACGGGCACCGCCATGACGACCCCGCCGTCCGGCGCGTTCGGCGATACGAGCGGGTCGCCGATGAAGGTCTCGCCCCGCATCGCCGCGTCGTAGGCGCGCTTCAGGTCGGCGATCACCACGGGGGCAAGGCTGTCGGGCTGGAGCGTGCTCCCCTTCCTCTCGTGGTTCAGGACCCGGAGGGCGATGAAGTTCGGGTCCGCCGCGACAATATCGCCCAGGAGCGCGGTGGTGCCGGGATGGAGGAACGGATCCTCCCGGGAGGCGATCTCTCCCATCAGACGGAGCCCTTCCGCCGTCTTGCGAAGATCGGCCAGCGATTTCCGGAAGTTCCCCGCGATCGACTCCGCGAGCGCCCGCGACGAGCTCGTGAGGAACTTCTTCTCGGCCGTCTCGAGCGCCTCGCGATTGATCCGCACCAGAGCGATCGTGGAGCCGACGAGCGGTACGATCGACACCACGGCCAGCGCCGCGAGCAGCGCGGTGACGATGCGGATACGGGGAATCCCTTTCATAGGCATGGCTAACCGGTGATTCTAGCTTTTCTGGCCTCGTCGAGAGCCCGCGCGAGCTCGTCCGTCTGGACGCGTTCGAGCACGGTCCGTCCCGCGCCCCGCAGGAGGACGGCGCGGAGGCCGGCCCGATCGGACTTCTTGTCCCGGCCGAGATACGTCGGCCAGTCGTCGAGAGCCGCCCGCGGAATGGGGGGAAGGCTGCAGAGCCGCTTCACCCGGGCCGCCATGGCTTCGGCCAGCGACGCGGCCAGGAGCCCGCGCGTGACGGACAGCCGCAGGATGGCGAGGAGACCCCAGGCCACCGCTTCGCCGTGCGACATCCGGAACCCCGACGCGGCCTCGAGCGCGTGCCCCACCGTGTGTCCCAGGTTCAGTCCCGCGCGCCGCCCCTCGGTTTCGAACGGGTCGGCCTCCACGAAGCGCCCCTTCACATGAAGCGACCGGTAGACCGCTTCGCCCACCGCCTCCGTCACCCGCTCCGAGAGCGGCTTCTCCAGCTTCTCCATGGCGCCGTGGAACGGGGCGTCCAGGAACGATGTCTTCACCACCTCGGCGAGGCCGGAGCGATAGTCGCGCTCCTCGAGCGTCGCGAAGACGCCGGGCTCCACCAGGATGAGCCGGGGCTGGTGGATCGTGCCGACCAGGTTCTTCCCACCCGGCAGGTCGACGGCCGTCTTCCCGCCGAGCGCGCTGTCAGCGGCGGCAAGGAGCGTCGTGGGGATCTGGACGACCGGCACGCCGCGCAACGCCAGGGACGCCGCGAGGCCCGCCACGTCGCCCACCGTACCGCCCCCCAGCGCCAGGACGCCGCCATCCCGCTTCAGCCCCTTCGTCGTGAGGTCCGTGAGGAGCTTTCCGAGGACGTCCCACGTCTTGGCTTTCTCGCCGTCCGGGATGAAGAAAGGCTTCGGGTCGACGTCCGCGTCGCCCACGCCCGCGAGGAGCAGCTCGCCGTGGCGCGCGAAGACCGGGCGGGACGTCACCACGAACCAGCGCCCCGGCGCCGCATTCGGCAGCCGCTTGGCGAGGAGCGCGAGCGCCCCCTCGCCGACGACGACGTCCGTCGGCGTCGCCGCGGCACGGTACTGGAACGTACGGATCACGGGCTCACCGCCTCGCTCACGCGGACGGTCTGGTCGTTTCGGCGATTCGAATTCCAAGCTCCTTCAACTGCTCTTCCGCCACGGGACTCGGCGATTGTGTCATCAAGCAGGATCCGGAGGCGGTTTTGGGAAAAGCGATGACGTCGCGGATGGACGACGAGCCGCAGAGGATCATCAGCATCCGGTCCAGCCCGAGGGCGAGCCCGCCGTGAGGCGGCGCGCCGAAGCGGAAGGCGTCGAGCAGGAATCCGAACTTCGCGCGCGCCTCGTCGGGCGTGATCCCCAGCCGGGAGAAGACGCGCGACTGGACGTCGGAACGGTGGATCCGGATCGACCCGCCGCCGAGCTCCATCCCGTTCAGGACGACGTCGTAGGCCCGCGCCTTCACCCGGCCCGGATCGCTCTCGAGGAACGGAAGGTCCTCCTCGCGGGGCGACGTGAACGGATGGTGCGTGGCATACCACCGGGCGTCCTCCTCGTGCCATTCGAGGAGCGGGAAGTCCGTCACCCAGAGGAAGTCGTACCGTTTCGAAGGGATCAGCTTCTCTTCCTTCGCGATCTGGAGCCGGAAGGTGCCGAGCACGCCGTTCACGACGGATCTCTTGCCGGCGACGAGGAGGGCGAGGTCGCCTTCCTTCGCGCCCAGCGCCTCCTTCACCGCGCCGATCGACGCGTCGTCGAGGAGCTTCTTCGCGTTCGAGTTCCAGCCGCCGTCCGGGTTCAGCTTCACCCAGACGAGCCCGCCGGCGCCGAGCTTCTTCGACTCGACCTCCAGGTCGTCGAGCCGCTTCCGCGCGAAGGCGGCGCCGCCTGGAATGGCGATCCCCTTCACGGCCTCGGCTTTCTTCCAGACCTCTGATGGGGCGGCCGAGAGATCAACGGACCGGAGCTCGAGCCCGAAGCGGGTGTCGGGGCGGTCGATGCCGAACCGGTCCATCGCCTCGTCGTACGTCATCCGCGGAAACGGCGTGTGGCACGCGATGCCGGCCATCGGGAAGACGACCGAGAAGATCCGCTCGATCAGCGCGTAGACCGTCTCCTCGGTGGGGAACGACATCTCGAGGTCGACCTGGGTGAACTCGGGTTGGCGATCGGCGCGCAGGTCCTCGTCACGGAAGCAGCGGGCGATCTGGTAGTAGCGCTCCATGCCCGACACCATCAGGAGCTGCTTGAAGAGCTGCGGCGACTGCGGAAGCGCGTAGAACTCGCCCGGATGGACGCGCGACGGAACCAGGAAGTCGCGCGCGCCTTCGGGGGTCGACTTCGTGAGGATGGGTGTCTCCACTTCGAGGAAGCCCTCGCCGTGGAGGATCTCGCGGATCTTGAGCGTCACGTCGCTCCGGAGGACGAAGTTCCGCGTCATCTCCGGCCGGCGGAGGTCGAGGTACCGGTGGACGAGCCGCAGGTCCTCGGAGGCCTTCACGCCGTCCTCGATCGGAAACGGCGGCGTCTCGGACCGGTTCAGGATGACGAGGCTCGTGGCGCGGATCTCCACCGCGCCGGTCGGCAGGTCGGCGTTCACGGCGTTGGTGTCGCGGGCGAGGACCTGGCCGACGACCTCGACGACGAACTCGCTCCGCAGCTCCTTCGCGCTCGCGAGGACGTCGGGCGACGGCAGGAACTGCGCGTCGAAGACGACCTGGAGGAGGCCGGAGCGATCGCGCAGGTCGATGAAGACGAGCTCGCCATGGTCGCGGCGCCGGTTGACCCAGCCCTTCAGGAGAACGGAGGTTCCGACGTGCTCTTTGCGGAGCGTGCCGGCGGGGGTTCGCGTTTGGGGGTTCACGATGCGGTCATCCTTTGCACGGTGGCGATCAGGTCGGCGCGCGAGCAGGTCTCCTGCGCCCGGGACGAGAGGTTCTTCACGACGGCGGTGCCTTCCGCGCACTCCTTCTCACCGAGGAGCACGGCTACCTTCTGGCCGCGTTTGTCGGCGGCCTTCAAGGCCGCACCGGGCCCCGCGCCCTTCGGGTCGAGGTCCACGGCGATGCCGGCGGCGCGGAGCGTGGCGGCCACGGCAAGCGCATCGCGGCGGTCCGACGAGGCGGGCGGTATCACGGCGACGGCGGCGCTTTCGGCGAGCGCGGCGTCGCGGAAGGCCTTCGGGACGACGTCGAGCAGGCGGTCCTCTCCGATTGCGAAGCCGATGCCGGGCGTCTTCGGCCCGCCGAGGTCCGACACGAGCCTGTCGTAGCGCCCTCCGCCCAGCAGGGCGTCCTGCGCTCCGAGGCCGGCGGCGGTCACCTCGAAGACGGTCCGGGTGTAGTAGTCGAGGCCCCGGACTAGCCGGGGCTCGATCCGGTACGGGATCCGCGCGGCATCCAGGTGCGTGAGCAGCTCGTCGTGGTGCTGCTTCGACTCAGGGTCGAGGAGGTCCACCATCCGCGGCGCGTCCGGCAGGAGCGCCTTCACCGCCGGGTCTTTCGTGTCGAGGACGCGGAGGGGGTTCTGCTCGAGCCGGCGCCGGTCGTCGTCTCCCATCTGGCCGGCGTGGGGAGCGAGGTAGGCGCGGAGAGCCTCGAGATACGCCGGGCGGCAGGCGTCGGTTCCCACCGAGTTGAGGGACACGGAGAGCCCGTCGAAGCCGAGCCGCGAGAGG
>Ga0154020_10004804_pt1 | contig 16056 bp, 21 predicted proteins | sample Klosneuvirus_201_FD_109709 | JGI IMG/M metagenome (GOLD analysis project Ga0154020, IMG submission 109709) | Active sludge microbial communities from wastewater, Klosterneuburg, Austria - Klosneuvirus_20160825_MG | ecosystem: Engineered > WWTP > Aerobic digester > Activated sludge | place...
CGGCAGGACCTGGCGGCCGCGGCGGCGGCGGCCGAGGCCGTGCGCAGCGATGTGGATGTGGCCATCGGTCAGTACGCGCCCTCGGTCAGTCTGAACCTGGACTATTTCCTGGCCCGAGACAGCCTGCCGACCGACCGCGACTGGACGGGCCTGCTCCGCGTGAACATCCCGGTCTTCGCCGCGGGGCGGATCGAGGCCGACGTGGAAGCGGCCTGGTCGCGGTTCCGCCAAGCGGTGCTGGCGTACTCCCTGCTCAAGCGCCAGATCCGCCAGGATGTGGAGATTTCCCACAAGAACGTCGGGGCCAGCATCGCCCGCATGGCCGAGCTCAACGAGCAGTTGAGGGCCGCGCAGGAAGCGATCCGCCAGGCGGAATCGGCGTACAACAACGGCTTGGGGACCAACCTGGAGCGGATCACCGCCCAGGACCAGTTCCTCAACGCGCAGCTCCAGTTGACCAGCGAGGAGTTCGACCAGAAGGTGTTCTACCTGACGGCCTACCGCGCCCTGGGCGCGATCACCGAGGGGACGGCCGGCGTCGCGGTCCCGTCGCAGCCCCCTCCGCGCCCCGCGCCCGAGTCGCCGTTTGTGAAGATGCCCGGCTGAGTTGGCAGACCAAACTACGAGAGGGTTTAGAGGTGGGCAAGGGAAGCACCAGCAGCGAAAACAACAGCGCCGACACGGAAGCATCGCCGGAGGCAAAGGCCGGGCTTGACTTCGCTGCGTGGCTGTTGGCGGTACCAGTTCTGATCTACGCCACGGGCTTTCTGGTCGTGTTCACCGCGGAGGAGAGACTGGGGCTTGTCAGTACGTCTGGAGACTTCTTCAAGATCAAGTACATGCACGTCGGCGTGCTTTGTGCGACGTTTGTAGGGCTCTTTGCTGGACTGGCCTACGTTCACCGCGAGCTGACGTTTGAGGGGAAGTCGAAGAAGGGCACCAGCCCCGACGAATCAGCAAGGCACGACATCAAGCCCACGCAGCTGCTTGCTGTAGTCCCGACCATCGCCGGCATCTACGTTCAACTCACGATCACGCCACCCGGCTCTTTCTGGGGATGGCCCGCATTCACGTTGGTCGCGTTCGCACTGGTCACCTTCGTCGGTGCACTTGCATTGCAGGGCATCAACCGGGATCGGCGAGACCACCTGGCCCGCCGCATGTGGATCGCAGTCAGCGGCCTCCTTGGGGTCGCCTACTTGGTCGCCGAGATCCTGACCGTCGAGTGGCAGCGTTGGGAGGGCGCGGGGAAAGGAGCACTCTCGGTCACCATGCTGGCCCTCTTCGCCGCGGTGATCGGACGCGTGCTCCATCGGTCGGCGCAGGGCGCACGCGGCGCAAAGATTCCGGGGAAGGCCGTCGTGTGGTGGTTCATCGGCGCCTCGGTCGCTGGGTTCTTCTATTACGTCGCAGCGTATGGCTTTGCGCTGGCGATCTATCCGCACATCTCCATTCGCAAGGGGGGCGGCGATTATTGCGATGCGCCGGACGCGGTTGTGTACTTCGTCGAGCCAGCAGAGGACTCGGTGCCGGCTGCCATACTTGACGGGCCGCACCGCACAAAGCCGCTGGTCCTGCTCCTTGAGACAGGCGAGGTCATTTACGCCGCCGAGGACTCAAAGTGCGAGCGATGTCTCTGGGGAAAGTCGGCGGAAGATCGCCCAATCCGGATATTTCAGTTCAGTCGTTCGAGTGTGAGCGTCGTAGAGATCATCGCCAACCCAACGGCTCGCCCTGGACCCTCTGGGGGTGGAAGCGACAACAAGCCGCGCTCGAAATGAACCTCCGACCGACGGGCGGCTGGCTCAGATCGAGTACGTCCCCGTTCCCCCGCCACTGGAACTCGACCCGCTCCCGCTGCCCGACCCGCTGCCGGAGGACGACATAGACGACCCGCTGGACTTGCCCGAGCCGGACGAGGAGCCGCTGCTCGATGACCCGCTTCCGGAGCCGGAACCCGAGCCGCTGGAACTTGACCCGGAGCCGGACGACTGCGCGGTCGCGGGCATGTCGTTGTGGACCCAGACGCCTTCGGCCGAAAAGGTGTTCGTACCCGGGATGTGGATGGCCACGGTGCGGGTAGGCGCGTCGATGCGGTCCACCTTCTCCACGAGTTCCTCTGCCAGACGCTCGCCGATGAGGTAGTCGCCGGGCTTGAGGAACTCCGCCGACGAGAAGCCCCAATCGTCGCCGCGGCGCATCAGGAACGGGTGCTCCGGCGTCGCCTTGATCCGGCGGTTGATCACAACGAACCCCGTGTGCTCGCCGAGTTTCACGCTGGCGACGCGGCCGACGGTCGGGATGGTGCCGCGCATGCCCCGGTGCGAGAGCCACTGGTACTGGGCGCGGTAAGGCACATCGACCTCGAGGCCGGGCACCTTGATGGTGGCGACGCTGTCGCCGGGCTTGAGGTTCTCGATCGGCGTGACGCGGCCGTCGGCCAGGCGGACCAGCGTGCCGAAGAGCAGGCAGTTCGACCCGCCGCCCCCTGAGCCACCGCCGCCCGACCCGCCACCGCCGGAACCCCCGCCGCCGGACCCGCCTCCGCCCGATCCTCCGCCTCCGGAGCCGCCGCCGCCCGAACCACCACCACCGGACCCGCCTCCGCCGGAACCACCGCCACCCGAGCCGCCCGACCCGCCGCCTCCTGAGGACCCTCCGCCCCCGGATGAACCGCCACCGCCGGACGAGCCTCCGCCCGAGGACCCGCCACTGCTCGCGCCAGATGAGGCCCCCGAAGATGCGCCGCTGCTCATGCCGCTGGACCCTCCGCCGCCGGAGGAACTCGCGCCGCTGCTCCCCGAACCTGACGAAGAGCCCGAGCCGCTGGACGATCCGGAACCGCTCGAAGACGATCCCGAGCCGCTGCTCGATGACCCGCTGGAGGACGATCCGCTCGACGACGACCCCGACGAGGACGAAGAGCCGCTGGAACTCGACGACGAGGACGAGCTGCTGCTCGATGACGAGGAACTGCTCTCGCTCGACTCAGAGGACGAACCACTGGAGCCGCCGCCTCCGCCGCCGGTGGTCGAGGCCCAGACCGGGATGTAGAGGAAGTACCGGCGCGGTTCGTCGCTCACTTGTTCGCCTCCTCTTTGGCCCGATACCACCCGGTCGTGTCCACGTTCTTGCCGCATTCCGCGCCCGCCGCCGCGACCGCGTCGGCGAACTCCATCCGCTCGAACACGTTCAGTTCGCTTCCCGCCGAGCAGTTGATGACCTTGAAGCCGTGCAGGTCGAAATGCGGCTTGAGCGCCTCGAAGCGCTTCTGCAAGGACTGATAGAGGATGTTGTTGTGCCGGATTGCTTCCTTCGTCCGCTCTTCACTGAAGGCGTACTTGCGGTCGCCCGCCATCTTGAAGTCGCAGCCGAGCAGGTAGACGGTGCGGAAGCCGAGATAGTGGAGCAGGTGCAGCGCCGCAAGCATGACCGAGCGCTTGCCCTTGATTCCGAGCGAATCTGTGTGCTCCCCATCCTGGCCCCAGTTGATGGTGTCGCTCTTGAGGAACCGGCTGTGGTCGAAGTGGTCACTGCGGCGGTAGAACAGGACGCCGGGCATCTGCCGGACCTTGAACGCGCTCGCGCGGAACGACCCATCAGGGTTCTGGACCCGCAGCCGCTTGTCAAAGTGCGACACGGGCACGATCTTCAGGATGCCCGGGTCCTTCCAGCCGGTGTCGATGAAGCGGCCCGGGTCATCCACGCACGTCCACAGCGTCGGACGGTGGAGCGACCAAGCGTTGTTCACTGCCATCGTGACGATGCCGCGCCGGTTGAGCTGCGTGAGGTCGATCTGGCTGAGCGACGGCCCCGAGAGCATGAGGAACGCCGACCGCCCCCTGTAGAAGTCGCACAGGGACATGGAGTCGAAGTCGGCGGTGTAGAGCCGCACGCCCGACCGTGCGGGCTTGCGCTGCTTCAGCCCCGCCTGCAATGCCGCGATGTCGCCGCTGTTCTCACGCATCGTTGAACACCCCTGCGATGTACCTGGGCGCGCCGGTTCCCTGACGCACCGTGCCCACGCGGCCGATCCGCTCCAGCCACCACCCGCGAGACCGCACCGTCGGGTGCAGCCCTTCGCCATTGACCTTCGTCTTGCTCTCGCGCGTGCAGATCGAGAACACGAACCTCCCACTCGGCACGGCAATCCGCCGCATCTCGTCCAAGACCTCATCCACTTCCTCGGGGAGCAGGTGTTCGAGGGCGTCGAAAGCGGTCACCACGTCGGCGATGCCTGCCGAGAGCGGGACGCGGTGCATGGGCGCCACCATGTCCGCCTCGGGGAACGCGAAGTCCACGCCGAGCCCGTCGATCCCCAGCCGCCGGAGGTGCTGCATAAAGAGGTTTCGGCCGCAGCCGAAATCCACCACGAACCGGGGCTTGAACCCCTGCACCAGCGAATAGGCGTGCTGGCCGTGGTTGCTGGAGCCGTAGCGCGTGCCGCCGAGCGCGACGTACTTGCCACGCTCGTGCTCGCGGCGGGCTTCCAGATCGACCGGGATGGGGGTTTGGGTTTCAGACATAGAGCCACACCGGAACGTCGAACTCCACCAACTCGATTCCATTGAGCGCCTGGAAGCACCACGCGGTGCCGCCCTGCGTGTCACGCTCGGCGGTCATCTGCACGGCCACGCCCTTGAGGATGGGCCGCAGGATCGGGATCGCCGCCTTCCGCGGACAGAACCCTGCGGGGTTGAATGGCTCCAACTGCCCCGGCACGAAGTACGACCGCACGCCGCCGAACCCGTCGGTGCCCTCTGGCTCCTGATCCGGCACGTCGCTGTGGTGGCTTTCAAATCGGTTGATCGCGTACTTGTCCGGGTCGCCGTCGGAGGACAGGCCGTTCTCGACTTTGATGTAGCGGCCGAACGTCTCGCTCTCGGGGTCGCCATCGATCGCTGCCTCGTCCCACGGGTAGCGCCACCGAAACCGCTCGCCCGTGATCTCCGTTGCTTCGCCGAGGATGGCCACGATCTTGTCCGAGCGCGGACGGCCGATGTCCACGATGGCCCACTTCTCGCCAACGCCGTCCTCCTTCCAGAGGATGGCCGTGCCTCCCGAGCCGCCGGACACGAGCACGCGCTCGCCCGGCTTGATGTCGGCGAAACCGTGCTCTTCCTCCTCGACGTAGAGCCGCACGGGGGTGACGCCGTGGATGACGCAGAGGCCCAGTTCGCCGGCGATGATCGGTTCGCGGGCCACGACGAAGCGCCCCGGCGGCGTCTCCTCGTCCGGCTCGGTTCCCTTCAGCGCCATCCGGTTCTGAAAGGTCTTCTCCGGCCCCTCGTCACCGGGCGGGAACAGCGGCCCGTCGATCGCCAGAACGTGGTAGCGGTCCAGGTCCGCGCCTGAGTCGTTGCGGACGGGCACGACGCCGTGCTGCCGCCCGCCGTCGCGGAGGTCTCCCGAGAATCGATCCTGCTGGCGGCGCTTGAGGTCAAGCGCCGCATCGACGAAGGCGTTGTACGCCCGCGCGGGGACGCGGAGCGGTTCGCCGGGCCGGACTTTGCGGAGGTCGTCTCCCATCAGTCGAGCCCCAATCCGGCGAAGGCGCCATCGTCATACACACGCTCGATGTACGCCGCGATCGGGCGCTTCACAATCGCCTTGGCTGCCGTGTCCTCCTGGTCGGCGTAGCGCACCCACAGGTACTCCCACCCCTTCTTGGCGATGCCGGCGATGGGACCAATCGACAGACCCGAGACGTTGGGGCTCCCGGCGAAGCGATAAGTGATCTCCCAATCCGCGTCCTCGCCGAGTTGCGTGCGCTTCGAACCCGAAGCGCCGAGGAACAGCACCTCACCCGGCTGGAACCCCTTGAACGTGTCGCTGTTCACCTTGCCGGTGAGGTTGAAGAGGATGCCCTTGTACGCGCCGGTGATCTCCTCGTCGGGCTTGTAGTGCGTCTCGGTGAAGTTGAACACGGGGACGGTGATGTCCACGCCCTCGACACCGTCGGCGCTGACGCCGATCGCGCCCTTGAAGTCCGGCGCGGCCCCGACGCCCGGGGCGGGATAGCGATGGATGGTCGCCAGCGACTGCGTGATGTGCTGCGTGCCGCCGCCGGTGTCGAACGAGTACACCGCCTCGCCACCGGGAGTGATGCTGCCCGAGGACTGACCGTAACGGGCTGTGCCCTCCCAGAGGTCGGGGCCGAGGGGTTCGATGGAGACGGTCTGGCGTGGCAGGCCCGCGAACGTGTCGTCGGACTCATCCTCGAGGGCGTCCCTGGCGGCGATGGCGTCGTCGGTGCCGAGGACGATGAACGCCAGCTCCGCCGAAGGGTTCTGCCCCTTGGTGAGCCGCCGCGAATCGAACTTCTCACGCACCTCGATCGGCACTCGCTACTCCTTTCAGGTGAACGCCAGCCCACCCGCGCCGACCGCGTCGGCCAGGCGCTTGGTGTTCTTCGCCGTCTGCTCACTCGCCCGCGCAGTCCGCTCTGCCGCGTCGCCGCCGCCCAGACCCGCGACTCCCGCCGCGTTGAACGTGCCGGTGACGCTGATTCCCTTGCCGATCGCGGCCCCGAGCCCCGACAACCGGTCCTCGAACTCGGCCATGAGGTCCTGCGGGGACTTCCGCGGGCCGCGCTCCGCGTCCGCCGCTTCGCGCTTCTGGCGGGCCAGCTCGATCGCGTCGGCGAGCTTCTTCTTCGCGGCGTCGAGCGCCGCCTGCGATTCCGCAAGCCCAGCCTCGGTCTTGTCCTTGAGCGCCTTCTGTGCGTCCTCGAAGTCCTGCCCGATGGCGGCGAGGGTGGCCTCGTGGATGGCCGCGGACTGCTCGCGCTCCGCAGCCCGTTCCTTCTCTCTCGCGGCCACCGTCTGCTGGGCCGCGTTCTCCAACTCGACGAGGCGTGACTCCAACTGCTGATCGACCGCCTTCTTCGCCGCGTCCACATCCAGCCCGGAGTCGAACAGCCCCTGAATCTCCAGCATCCGCTTGGCGACCCAGGACGATGCCTCCTCCCAAATCATCTGGAAGCCGGTGGCGAAGTTGGTCCAGGTCTTTGAAAGGAAGGCGACTGTCTCGATCCAGCCGACCTCGAGGGCGTGGAACACGATCTCGGCGGCGGCCAGCGCGCCGTACCACATGGAATAGGCGGTCGAAACGAAGAACTCCTTCGCATCGAGCCACGCCTTGTTCAGCGCTGCCACGCCCTGCTGCCAGATCACCTTGAGGCTGAGCCACAGGACCTCTGCCGCGAGGGCGATGTCGCCCGCGGCGAGGGCATCGGAGATGCCCCCCACGACCTTGCTGACCCACTCCCGCAGCGCCGTGAACTGCTCCCCGAGCCACGACAGGGCCTCGCCGCCGACGCCGGTGGTGACCACCAGCACGCCGCCGAGCGCGACGATTGCGGCGATCACCAGGCCAACGGGTGAGAGGACCGCGCCGATGGCAGCACCGATGAGGCCGAATGCCGTCCCGATCCCGCCGATGATCCCGGCCACCAGGCCCAGTGCCGCACCGATCCCCGAGATGACGTACCCCAGGGCGATGATCGCGACGCCCGCCACGGCGACGGCGGCCGCGACCTTCAGCGCCCACACGACGAGGTCCTTGTTCTCTTTGATCCAGGCGGTGGCGGTCACGACCACGCGGGTGATCCGCGCGGTCAGCTCCTTGAGGGTGGGCGCGAGGGCCCCGCCGATCGTGAACACGCCCTGTTTGAGCACCTTCCAGAGGGTGCCGAGGGCATCGTTGAGTTCTGCGGCGTCGCGGGCGGTCTCCGTGCTCACAGTCAACCCGAGCTTGCGGGCCTGTTCCTGCATCTCGTTGATGCCAGCGGCCCCGTCGGCCATGAGCGGGAGCAGCTTCGTGCCCGCCTTGCCGAAGAGTTCCATCGCCAAGGACGCCCGCAACGCCGGGTCCTGCACCTTCGCGATGCGATCGGCGAGCAACTTGAACTGCTCATCCGGCGACAACTTCGCCAGGTCGGCCACGGTCAATCCGAGCAGCCCGAGGGCCTCGTTCGCACCCTGCGATCCCTTGGCAGCCTCCACGAGCGACTTCTGCATGACGCGGAGGCCGTTCTCCATCGTTTCCATGTCGGTGCCGGCGAGGTCGGCGGCATACCCGAGCTCCGAGAGCGCCTCAACGCTCACGCCCGTCCGCTGACTCATCTTGTCCAGCACGTCCCCGGTGTCGGAGAAGGCCTTCGCCGTGCCGAGCAGCGCCGTGATCGCGGCCACGCCGATGCCCGCCATTTTGGTGCCGATGGAGCGCAGCCCCGCGCCGAAGGCTGCGAGCTTCTTCTGCGCCGCCTTCAGTCCGGCCGACAGCTTGTCGCTGACGCCCAGCTCAACGAAGGCCCTGCCTGCTCGGATGCCGCGCGTGTCGGCCACGGTCAATCACCTTTCCTGATCGAGTTGCGCCACAGCAGCGGCAACTGGGGTCGTTCCTTCTCCAGCGCCGGGGCCATGTAGGGCCTGGGCGCGATCTTCACCTTTCGAGAGGTGAGCCTTCCTCCCCGCCGCGACAGGACGACTGTCTCGCCGCCGTACTCCAGCACGTTGGGAGCGGTGCTCTTCTTGAAGCCCACCGGGCCGACGACTACGGAGTCGGCGGGCTTGTCGTACCCGAAAAGGATCAGCCGCCGCAGGCTCCCTTCGTGCGAGTGCGGCGGCGATCCCGGAGGTGCGGACTTCTTCCGCTTGCGGATGCTCGTCTTCGCCGTCGTGCGGATGAACGCTCCGGCCTTGCTGAGCACCTTCCGCTTCGCGTTGTCGACCGCCGCCATCACGACGTGGCGGTCGAAGAACATGTCCTTGATCCGCATGGTGATCACGCCGTGGCCCCACCCCCCACGCCCCCCACGCCATTCCCGCCGGTGAAGTCGCGGCCCTTCTCCAGGCCCTTGTTGAAGGACGCTTCCTTCTCCTTGCGGAGCCGGCCAGAGCCAAGGAACAGCCCGACGATGCCCGTGAGCGCCGGCAGCGCCGGCCCGAGCACGGGCAGTCCGGCGACCGTGGGCCCGACGGTGTCGAGCACCGAGAGCGTGAGCTGGCTGAAGAGGCCGCGCAGCTCGCCGGCCTTCTCGATGCTGTTCTTCCACTGCGCGCCCGTGGTCTGCGTCCCGTTGAACCAGTTCTGGTACTCGACCTCCGCCTCGTTGAGGCTGAGCGTCGAGGGCAGACCGGTGGTCTGCTGGATGGTGTTGGGCGTCTTGACCTTGACGATGTCGCCGAGGTCGAAGCCAGCGCACGAGGCGAGCACGAGGGCCAGGAGCAGCAGGCCCACGATGTAGACATAGTGGCGGGTCGTCAGGTTCTTCATCCGTGAGCCTCCTTAGGGTGACGCGGGAACTTGCCGTCGATGAACACGTCCTTGAGCACCGATACGCCAACCTTGACGGGCCGGGACCGCTGGGAGAAAGGGTCGAAGTCGGATGGCTTGAGCCGGCGGGATCGCTTGGGGTCGCGGTTGGTGTTGGCGATGACCGCCATGAGGCCAGCGGCGATCGACCAGTCGTGGCGCTGGCGGCCGTCGAGCATGGCCACCAGTTCGCGCAGGGTCAGGGGCCCGGGGTCGATTCCAATGACGCCGGCGGACTGGTGGATGAGGCGCCAGCAGTCTCCAGCAGCCGGTCGGCGAGCCGGTCCAGCTCCCCGCTGTCCAACTTCTTCTCCACCAGATCGCGGGCCCGGTCCATCACCTTCTTCGTGGCCTGGAGCACCCGCCCGAGGTTGGCCCGGTCCCTCGGGCTCGGGCAGAAACCCACGAGCTCCTCCAGCACCGCCGTGGTCGCGGCCTCGATGGCGTCGCCCGCCATCGCTTTGCCAAACTCCTCGTCGGACACCGGAGGGGTGGCGGCATCCGCTTCGGGCTTGCAGACCGCGTAAACCACGTCGCAGAGAAGGACGGGGTCGCGGATCAGCTTCTCGATCAGCGTCCCTTCGATGACCTGCATGAGGTCGACGCCGGTGAGCCCGCGCACACGCTTGAGCGTGGCGACGTTGATGTCCACCGTCCAGGTCCGGCCCGCGTTGTCCTTGAACGTCCGCATCTATGCCTCCGTACTCAACAACCCGACAGCAATCCGACGCACACCCGACAGCAAACCAACAGCCTCAGCCGCCGATCCATGATGGCGCGGTCACCGAGTACGTCACCTTCGCCGTGACCGAGACGGTGATGGCCTCCTCGAGCGCTTCGTTCCGCGAGAAGTTGGTAATGGAGAAGTCCGCCTGCAGCCCCTGACCGCCGGTGTCGTCGAGGATCTGGAGGCCGATCGGGTCGTTCTGGAAGAATGCGTTCTTGATGGCGGTGAACCCGGCGTCCGCCGTGTCCCAGACCATCTCAAACTCCACGCTCGCCTCCTTGAGCGTGGCGACCGTGGCCCGCCAGCCCGCGTTGGCGCGGGTGGTTACGTCGGCCTCGCCCGCCTCCAGGCTGAGGGTCACGTCTCGCGTGTTGCCCAGCGCCGTCCACGCACCGCCGCCGCCCTGGCCGCCGACTTTGAAGAGCAGCTTGGCTTCCATGCCGAGTTTGATTGCCATCGCCCGACTCCTTTCACTCGGCGCTGTGGCCGACCACGAACATGCTTTCCCCGGCCTTGCTCTTGACCTTGACCTTCGAGAGGTCCACCCGCTCGAGGTAGTTCTGCGTGCCGGGTGCCACCGGGATCTCCTTGCCGTCCGTTCCTTCGAGAATGGCGTCCTGCGTGTTGGTGTGCGCCGCCGTCAGCGTGAACGTCGCGATCACCGATGTGCCCGACATGGGCACGTACCCGCTTTCGAGATCGACTTTGAGCGTGATCAGGTTCCTCACGACTACCTCCGCACTCGGTACGTGACGCTCAGGACACTCGTGAAGACCCGGTGCTGTTCCAGCGACTCGCTCGACACCACAGGCTCGTGCGCGATCCCGACCCACGCGGCGTCGGGCGCATCGGGGAGTCGCTTGAGACGCACGTGATCCGCTATCGCCTCGACGAGATCGAGCAGGCCGTCGATCTCGACCGCGTCACCTTCTGCTGGCAGTTTCTTCTGTACTCCCACATCGAGCACGCACTCGAAGTTGCTGCTGTCGCGGCTGGCGGCGGAGATGCCAGTGGTGCGGGGGACCACGGACACGCGGAGGTTCTTGAGGTCCTCCAGCGTGAACGCGGGCTGGAACATCCGCACCGCGTTCACGGGCTGCCCGAACGAACCGGCGTTGATGTGCGCGACCAGCGCGTCGGCGATGGCGACGACGGTGCTCAAGGGGCACCGCCCTTCGACGCGGCCATGCCCGACACTTTGCCCTCCAGGTACGACACGCGGCGCTCCATCGCCTGGTACTCGCCGCGGATGGACCGGGCCTCGCCTATGAACTCGTCCATCCGCTTCTCGAGCTGCTGGAGCTTGGTGGTGACCACGCCCCACTGGATGGTCATCGCCCCGGCGGCGAGGATGATCGTGACGAGCACGCCCGCCCACCGAGCCTTGGTCCCGTTGTGTCCGTTGCCTTCCGCCATTACGTCTCCGTCCCGGTGTGCTTGGTGTGAATCCGCAAGGTCCTTCGGGACGGGTCGCTGTACCGGAACGGCGGTTGGCCGCCCGGCGCATTGACCTCGTACACGAACACGCTCGTCCCGACCGTCTCACGCACCTGGTCGCCGGCCCGCGGGAGGATCGGTCCTGCGCCCAGGTCAAGATCCACCGTGCGGACCAGAAAATCCCGCGACTCGGTGCGGTGGATCAGCCCGGCCTCGTCCGCCTGCTCGAACTCCGACTTCCCGACAGTGGCCCGTACTTCCTTGGCGTCAGGCCCTCGCTGGTAGACCACCGTGCGGCTCATGTGCCGGTGCCGCTGGTCCTCCAAGAAAGCGGAGCCACGATCGAGCAGGTCGCCCATGCCGCCTCCTCGTGTGGATTACTGCAGCAGCCGGACGCGAACGACTGTGTCTGCGTCGACGGTGGTCTTCACCGCCTTGCCGATCAGCTTGTTCGCTCCCGCAGCCGCGTTCTTGGTGGCGTTCTGGGCCGCGGCATCCCAGTAGGTGTTCGTGCCCGCAGGGATCGCGCTGCCCGCGCCGAGTGCCTTGGGGAAGTCGAACACCCCCGACACCGCCAGCGAACCAAGCTGGTTCGCCTTGATGGGTGCTTGGACGACGCCGACCAGTTCTGCCTGAACCACGACCGCGCCCACGAGCGTGTCCGCGCCGGGGGTGTAGTCGATCGACTCGCCTTCGTGAACGAACTTTGCAGGTCCTGAAGCCATGCCGCCTTCTCCTTCGCCGGGAGTGATCCCGGACTGTTCTTCTCCGGCGCCTCCGCCGATTGGTGTTTCGCCCATACTGCTTACACCTCACCCTTGCTCTTGACGCCGCCGCGGGGGTCCTGCAGAGCGACGCCGAAGTCGTGATACCCGCGCATCCGCACTCCGAGCTGGCTGAAGTCCGCATCGGAGGTCTCGATGGTCGGGGCCTCCTGCCCGTTGAGGAACGCCATCTCGATAACCGGCAGGTCGCTGGGGTCGGCCAGGAGGAACCACGCCTTGGTCGAGTTGCCGGTGTAGAGCGCGTTCGACAGGTAGCGGCTGACCTCGATGCGGAACTTGCCCTGGTGCGGGTTGGCGACGGGGAACTTCACGTTCACCGTGGTGTCGCGCATCTCCACGCTCTTGTAGAGCTGCGTGCCCACCGCCGAAAGCGCCGTCGGCACCAGCAGGATCGACGGCATCACGCCCGTGGGCTTGCCATCGGAGTCCACCAGGTCCATGAACGTGACCTCGCCCTTGGTGAGGCCGTCGATCCCGAGCGCAGTGTCCGCGCCCGAGATGAAGTTTTTGTTGCCGACAGTGAAGAAGGCGGCGTTGTTCATGAACGCCGTCCAGAAGATGTCGTTGATCTTGAGGCCCGAGCCGCGGCCGAGCTTGCGGGGCACGGTGGTGATGGCCCCGAGGTCATCGTTGATGATGTCGCGGCGGTCGATCGCCAGCATCAGGCCGTAGGTGTCGGCCTTGTTGCTATAGGTCTCCTCGCCAAGCGTCCCATGCTTGAGCTCGCCGCCGGGTGCGACCTGCTCGTACTGGTCTTTGCCGACCAGGCGGTAGCTGGTGACGGTCTTGAAGTCCGAGACGTTGCGGACGGCGCAGATGCTCCGCCAGACACGCTCGACGCTGAAGAAGCCCTCGAGCAGGAACTTGTTGGCGACGTTAGAGAGGATGCTGCCCACGTCGATGGTCGTCATCCCGGCCTCGATGCCGCGACCGAACGCCGCCTCGAGGACGCGGCGGCTGTCGCGGAAGGTTCGGCCTGTGTAGCCGTTGGCGATGGCGGCCTCGAAGAGGAGTTCCTGCAGTCCCAGTCCACCCTGGAATCGCTTCGCCGCGATCTCCATCGCTTGCGCGGAGCAGACCTTCTCAACACCCTCCAGCTTGGCACTCTGGAAGCACGCGGCCTCGAGCACTTCGCCAGTGACGGACGTATCGGGGGAGTGGATTGCCGGGGCCTTGGGACGACTCGCACGCAGGACTTCGAGCTCGGTGCGCGTGGCGTCCCAGCCGTCGCGGATGGCCTGGGCCTCGATCTCGGTGTGCTTGCCGCCGCAAACCTTTCGGAGCGCTGCGATGCGGCTGGTTTCGGCCAGTGCCTGCGCACGGACCTGCTCGGCGGTGGGATCGGCAGCGATGACGGTGCTTGCGGGAGTGGTCTTCAAATCGTCGTCCATGAAGGAGCGCTCCTTGTTCTGCTGTGCGGCGACGCTGGCGCTGGTACGTCCGTCGGCCCCGAGGTCCACGAAACTGATCTCGCCGAGCGTGGCCTTGCGGACGACGTTGACCGGGCCGGTGAGCTCCTGGCCGTTGACCGTCGCCTTCTGGTTGTCCTTGATGAACTCGAACTCCTCGACGCTCGCGCCGACCGACGCCTGCCAGGGGAATCCGTTCCGCGAGGACGCGACAACCTCCTTGGCCGCCCCGGTGTCGCGGGAGATCACGCCGGTGGCGATGAGCTGACCGGCCTCAACGCGGATCGCATCGGTGTGACCGACGCCCGAGAGCGGGTCGTGCCCGAAGCGGATCGGCCGTGACTGTGACGGCACCGCGAGCCCGGCCAGGTCGATCACAACCGGATGCCGCCAGCCCGCGACGCGCATCGGGCCGCCCGTGTACGCGACCATCTTGAAGCGAGGCAGCGGCACCGCCTGCCCGTCGGCAGCGGCGGCGACGGTGATGTCGGCGGTCGCGGTGAGCGTGAGCGCGGGGATGGTCTTGTTCTTATCAGCGGTGGCTGGCACTGGCGGTCTCCTCGTCAAGGGCGTCTGCGGGGTCTTCGCCGGGCGCGTTCGATGCCGGCGCGGCGGCGGCCTGGGGGGCTGCGGGGCTCAGCCCGAGTTCGTTCATGAGCGAGAGCTCTTTCGCCCGCTGGCGGAGTTCCTGCTCCCAGTCGCGGCCCTGCCGCGCAAACTCGGCGGCGAGCGTGGTCGTGTGATTGGCCAGTCGGGTGGCCTGGGCGTTCGCTTCTTTGGCGGGATCAACGTGCTCGACGCCATCCCAGAACCACGCGTGCTCGGGCAGCGTGGCGGCGATCGTCCGCAGGGATTGCGGGAGCAATCCCTCGACAAGCACCGCCTCGTTCAACCACGCCTTCAGGATGCGATCGAGCACTGCGAGCTGCAGGTGGTGCTGCTCGACGCGGATGCTCTTGTAGTACACCTGGTGGTCAAGGCGACCGCTGGCGTAGTTGTAACCTGAGGAGTTGCCGGCCGCGACGTTGAACGGCATGTTCAGGCAGCGGGCGATCTCGTTGAGGATCTCGCGCTTGAACTCGCCGAATGTCGTCGTCGGCTGCTCGGCATGGACCTGGCCGAGCTTCCAGCCGCCCGGAAGCACGGTGGCGAGACGCTGCTCGAGTTCCACCTCGTCCATCGGCTCCAGCGGATCGGCCTCGCCGTTGGCGGGGCTGTCGGTGTAGATGACGGCGGCGAAGTTGGCGGCGGTCTCGGCGGCCGCGATGGTCGCCAGCGTGTACCGGCGGAGCTGCGCGAACAGCGGAAGCGCCGGCGTGATGTCAGGGATACCGCGGAGTTGGCCGGGCCGGTCCGGACGGAAGTAGTGCACGACCGAAGAGGCCGCGAACGTGTCGTAGGCCGTGAGGTCGTCAATGGGCGTGCGAAAGACGCCGCTGTCACCAGGGTGGCGTTTGAGTACGCGGTAGGCGGAGGGGTTGCCCCACTGATCCAGAGCGATGCCGTCGATCTCGTCGTTGCCCCCGCGGCGAAGCAAGGGCGTGCAGACCTGGTCCGCCTCGATGAGCTTGAGATCAAGCGATACGGGCGAGCCCGCTGACGCGATGCCGGGGTTGTTGATCAGAAGCGCGAACGCCTCACCGCTCTCTGCCCGGGCCAGCCGCATGGTGCGGAGCTTGCCGGGGAGGTCGACCGCCCGCGACCACTGCTCGAACGCATCCTCGATGCGAGCATTCGCGTCGGCGTCGTCAGTGAGCATCTGCAGCCGGGGACCGGTGCCGATGGTGTCATTGGCGAGCGTGAGGACGATGCCCTTGGCGTAGGAGTTGTTGGCGACCTCGTAGCGGGCGCGGTTGCGGAGGACGCGACGGACCTCGGGGTTGATGGCGGCGTTGGGCGAGAGGCCGTCCGCATTCGCCCAGTGCTTGCGGTTCTCCGGTGTGGTCTTGGCTGAGTCGAACTTGGCAACGACCAAACGACGGCCGCCGCGCGATCCGCCTCCGTGCGGAGCACGCGACGCCGCCGGGGAGGGAGAGGCGGTCTGCGTCCCGCGACCGACCCGGCTCATGATGTTGGCAATGGCTTTCAGCATGGGCGGGTCAGACAGAACCGGGGGGGACGATCTTGGCGAACTTGATGCCGAGGCCGGGCTTCCTCGCGGCGGCCTTGGACGCGAGGTAGCGGTCGGCCTCGATCTGGTCCTTCAGCGGATGCTGCTCGACGGACTGGCCGTCGACGGACGCCTTGGCGGGCTGCGACGCGTTGTCGCGGAGGGCCTGGTCGGGATCCGGAGATGGTGGGGCGTCGGGCACAGCAGGCTCCTCGTCTCGAAACGACGAGACGTCTCCCGGCTACATACGCCGTCGCTGGAGCCGCTGTC
>Ga0154020_10004805_pt1 | contig 16056 bp, 22 predicted proteins | sample Klosneuvirus_201_FD_109709 | JGI IMG/M metagenome (GOLD analysis project Ga0154020, IMG submission 109709) | Active sludge microbial communities from wastewater, Klosterneuburg, Austria - Klosneuvirus_20160825_MG | ecosystem: Engineered > WWTP > Aerobic digester > Activated sludge | place...
AATAACAGTGAAACGGGCTTGCCCCGCACAGGAGAAACAAAATGCAAAGAATATCTATCATCCTTCTCTCAATAGTGTTGTCGGTTACCGCGACAGCCGCAGTTTACGGACAGTTCACTATCAGCATCCCGAAGATCCCAAAGATCAAAAAGGATAAACCGGCTTCGTCCGATTCGTCCAATAGCAACGAGGCCACCGTGCCGACGGGGCAAATGACGTACGAGCAAAATCAAGCGTTTAACGACCTTGTTTTTAACCGAGATAACCCCAAACGCCGGCTTGTCCTAGCGTATATGGAATGCTACGACAAGAAGCACAACCTCGAACACAATCAATACCGATATGGCGAGGATCGACGCTTCAGCAGCAACAAGGAAAAGATCGCTACTCTCACAAACGAACAGGCTGAACTTGCACAGCTCGAGCGTGACCTGAGAGAGATCGGTGTTTCGGACAATGGTGCGGACGACCTTCGCAATCCTGCGATATGGCTCGATATTGCAAGCAATCGCCAGCAATACCTTCAGTGCGTGCAGGCTGATGTCCCGCGAGCCGGCGAATGCGGAAAGCTGGACGATGTCAATCAGGCCCGCGTGGACATCTACAAAAAAGAGCTGAACGAACTGCTCGGAGATGCAAAGAGCTTCAACGGTGATCGCGGATGGTATTCGCCTGAATTCAACGAGGACTGGCTCTTGGCCGCTATCTCACCATCGAGAAGGCAAAAGCTCGCAACAAAATACGGCGAACTCTATCCCTGCATCTCAGGTCTATTGGACGAGATCCAGGCAGCCGCCAAGATATCGCTTCCCAAGTACACGCTGTATTCCTACAACACTCGAAGTCCGGCCGATGAACGTGTGATCCGAAGCGCGATAAGCGACCTCAATCAGGCAAAGGTCTTCAAGGTCGGATTGGAAGGCCCCGCGTGGCTAATTCAAAAGAACTCATTCGGGATTCCCGAAAAGAGATACAAGCACGGGGCGATGTGGGTCAAATATTCGAATTGGGATCACGGATACTGTCAGATCCTTTGGATCAACGTTATTCAGGACTATGCCGGTGGCGGTACTTGGGGTTCTTCCTACGGGAACTTCATTAGAAGCGAACCCGCGGGCTGTCCGACGAAATAGCTGAGATCTAAATGATGGAAGGCAAATCCCAAGAAAGGGAGAAAAGACATGGTAGGACTAGATCCATTCAACGCGACTCCGACGCAACTGGCGGAAAATTTGCTTCACGGTGCAATGAGCGATGCATATTCCGCGATTCGGTTGGCCGGAACAGACAAGCAATATAACGAGGCAATGGCCAGAGCCGTTGGTGGTTTGTGTGAAGGTCTGATGCAGCTAACAAAAGGCCTGCGAGCGACGTATGCAGAGGCCCATAAGGTGAATCAAAGGCTCGTCCATCTCGAACGGTCCCTCGGCAAGGGAAATAGGTGATGACCAAAAGCCCCAGAGAAGAATTGTCCCGGATATTGATCTATTTTGATCACGCGGGCGGCACATCTGTGAAAGAAAGGAATTCGAACCATTATGAACTATTACGTAGCCAAAAACGGTAAAGCGTTGGGTCCATTTACCGAAAGTGAGATCGAAGAGAAGTTGAGATCGGGCGAGATATCGCCGACCGATCTCTGCGCCGCATCCGGCGGCACCGAGTGGAAGCCGCTGTCAGAGGTGCTTCCGAATACGGTCCGGGTGCCGAGATCGGCGCAGCCGGCATTGGCGGCATCACAGCCTAAGAAACGGCGGTGGGGAATGATCCTAGGTGTTCTCGGAGCCTTCGTTGCGTTCGTTCTGGTCGTCGTCGGCATCCTTGGATTTCTTGCGTACCGCAATGTGTTTCCTAAAGATTCGCGGGAAGATCTTCCGGATCAAGTTAAAGAATTCAAATTGAAAACTAGATATCCGGGGCATGGCAACGTTTGGGGATCAAAGGTCTGGTACGCCGGAATGTATTCAGTCCCGCCAAGCGAGGATTTTCTTCTGTATTTGATGGACGTGTATAAGAGCGAAACCGAGGCAAAGGACGAGATGGAAAAAGGCTTGACCAAAGATTGCACAGCGGGCGACAAGCCGCTTCGGTTCAGCTTCACCAAGGACGGCAAAGAGATAGCCGATGGAGCGACCTGTTACCGAGGATTCTACGTCCACAAAGGCAATCGCGTCGCAACTGTTTCGAAATCGGGCGACTCGATCTCTATCGACGATATGGCCGGATTTATGGAAAACCTTCCGTTCATCACAGGCTCCAAAATGGTCGCAAAGAAGTAGGGCACGAAACAAAGGTTGACCGGCCTCCGCCAAAGAAACTTCACCAGAAGCGTGCTGGCGGGCTGTCCGACGAAAAGTGTCGAGTCTTCGTTGCAGCAGATGCGGACCATCTTGTAACGAAGAATCGGTGAGGATAAAGAAATATGAGATCTGCGACTATCGAAATAACTTTCGTATCTAGAGAACTCGGCACGAAGACAAAGATGCGCGTTGCTCTATATGGGGACGACGGATTTGCAACTTCCGGCGATTGGGAAGCGGCCGACGGAATATCGAAAGCCCTCCTCAACATATATTTGGGAAGGTTTTCTGGTCATTGGGTATATGCCAATAACTGCATCTATCTACGTGACCACGATGATCCTAATTTTGTCAGTTGGCTCTGGAGAGATATCGGCCATTCGGTGTGCAACTTACTCACTGTTGGACCGATTCCATTGATGCCGGGAAGAAAAGGGATGGGCGTTCAACAAGCTCCGCCCAGGCGTGAGCTGTACTGGGAAACAAAAGTGAGGTAATGGCATGGCTGATACAAAAGGATTCGATCGATATTCCCGAAACGAGATTCAAGCAGCGGTCGGTCGTACAAGACGGTACTGTGTACCATTCGCCGTTGCGCTCCTTGTCGCTCTGGCAGCTGTACCGTACACAAACGCACAGTCGCCCCAGCAAGGCGATGCTGCACCGTCGGAGTGCGTGACCACTTTCTACAAATGGGTGATCGGCACGATGGTGAGGAAGCGGACGCCTGTAAATCAGAAAAAGTTGGTCGCAGCCTATCTCTCAAAAAGTCTCTACCGTTGGCTTTATTCACAAGATGCGGAAACGAGAGATCTGTATTTTCTCGGTGGCAATGACTGGGTCGAGTCCTGGATCGACGAGATAGAGATCGTCGATTCGAAGGTTGCGCCGGAACGCGCTGTCGTCAAGGTCGATCTCGGCAAGCCCGAGCCGCCTGACAATTTTGTCGATCAACTTCGCGTCAACTTAAGACAAGAGAACGGCGAATGGCGCATCGACTGCATTCAAACCGTCGAGAGCGACGAAGGCGACCCTTCCGCATATGATCCAAAGTACGATCCGCCGGGATGCAAACCGGTCTCGTAGGTCCAAGCTATTTCAACTTTCGCGCAGGTGTGTCTACTAAGTTTCAAGATGGAAAAGCAGATCTTAACCAGCGTTATCATTATGGCCGGGATGTCAATAATACTCGGTATGCTTCTGGCTCGATACGTTACCGGTCCTTGGCTCCACGAGCGGCTCTCTTGGGGTACCTCGCTTTTGCTCTCGGTTGTGCCCATCTTGTGCGGATTTGCAGTGATGATAGCCTTCTCGTCGAAGGCGCCAGAAAGTACCTTTTTCACGATATTGCCGGTTCTCATTTACTTCCTCGCAACTACCGTTTTGGCCAAACTTTTTGTCAAAAAAGGGGATGAATTCGGATCGGGCATGGCGGAATCAGTGCTCTTTGGTTTTGTTCAATCGGTGGGCACGATCTTAACTTCGATGTTTTTTCTCTTTGTTCTTTTTGTGATTGCGTGGGCGGTGCGGCGTCCCTAATTACAATGATCATTCTCGTGATCGTTGGGCTATTCAACGCACTTCTCGGTTTCTTTTTGCGACGCCTTCCGAAAGAGACCCAAACAGTCAATTGACGGATCGACGCATGATCGACGCATGCAACGGATCTATTGAAGGAGGATATCTAGATGTCACGCATTCTCGATGTAATTAGATACGGAACTGACGAGGAAGCCTTCGAGAGGGCCTTGCGAATAGCAGATTCCGCCTATCAGAGATGGCTTGAGTCGCCGTTTGTGAAGCGATGGCTTGAGATCAACGCCGAAGCACAAGAGGCGACCCTTGCAGCTGCACAAGCTCGGGTCGTGGCGGCGGCTAACTCTCTCAGATCGAGCACGCTTATTCTTGCTACCGCCGATCTTGCGCTGACCGCCGGAGTACCGCTCTCGATATGGGTCGGAGTATATGTGGCATTGGGTGCTCCGTACGTGCAGGCGCAGACATTGGTCCGCAATGAGAACTTCGTCTCCGGTTTCACGCAAGGTTTCGTAACGGGGTTGCTGAAATGGCAATGGGCACACACGACGGCGCGCTTCGTGCGTTTTAGCCCGGACTTTAACACGTCGGGTGCGGTCGATCTCGGCTTCATCTCTGCGAACGCCCGCAACGAAGGCCTAAGGAACGGATACATTCACGCGTCGATATTACCGGATGATGTAAAGAAGAAAATTCTCGCGCATCTAAAATCGCTTTCGCCCTCAACGCATGCCGGCAGCTGGAGCCGAAACGAACAGATAAGCTACGTTATCGAACTCGCGGCCGCTGGAAGGAGATCGCGTTTCTTCAAATAGTACATAGTACATTCTCGACAAGGAGATCTCGCGTTGAGATCACGAAAGAATATGGGGCAGTTATCTGATAGTCAGCGAGCTTTGCTTGGCAAGAAATTGATCGAGTTTGCAATGTCCGAAGGACAGACCGCGGGAGCCCAAAAGGGCTGCGCGAGCGGTATCGGCTGCCTCGGCCTTCTTTTCCTCGGCGGCTCGATCGCCGGGATCATTCAGGCCGCCGAATGGCCGACCGTCCTTCTCAACCTCGGTATCTTCGCGGTGATCGCTCTACTCTTTTTCGGAATGCTGCGATTCTTCAAATGGAGCCGACAAAGAGTCACTAATGCTCGCCTCGCATTCTACGAACGCGGCTTCGTGCAAGAACGTCCGAGCGGTTATCGCCGTATCCAGTCCGAAACCTGTCTTTGGTCCGAAATAGTAGAAGTTGCGCGCGGGAACATCATTGACGATGCAGTGCTTTGGCTAAAGGTCGTGAAGGCCAACGGCGAGGCGATCCGAATACCGAATCAGTGGCTTGATTTCCCGGAAGTTGTGAGGATCATCGACACCCGCGGAGCAATATTGGCCCCGGCGCTCACAGATGAAGAAAAGGAACGCCTAAGAAATGGAGTGAACATGAAAGGAGTCGATCATCCGATCGAGTCGGAATGAAAGCGGGATCAAGGATGACTATGAAGCTGAACCGGCCGCTCATTCTGTTACTGATCTTTTGCATTCTGTGGCTCGGATGCCGGCTTGGAAGGGAAGTTCCACCGGAGAATGCGCGTGTTTACAAGGTGATGCAGGACAAGGCGGATGAACTTGGCGTTCCGCAAGGCGAGGTAAAGCTCAATCCGTCCGCTGCGATACACGGCAAGACGGCGATCGTCGTTCATTGGAATGACAGCCTGCTCGAAAAGCCGGAGGACTATCAGATCGAGGGATTCACTCAGGATTTCGACGGCCTCGCAAATGCGACGGTCCTCGATCTTTGGGGGCTTACGCCTGAAACGGTTCCGACAAAACCGAGCGAGATCGAAACACTCGTCCGCGTAACATGCGCTCCCGGAGACAGGATCGGCACCTTTCCTGCGGAAAAACGTCCGCCCGTTCCTGCGTATCGGATGGACTGCATCGTTGATGTGCTCGATTACAGGACGGAGACGATCTTTGCGCGGAAGACCTTTCGCAATTCGGAGATCGACCCAACCACGAGGGTCCTCCCGATCGACGATGAGGTTCTCGCCGCCCCACCCTACAATGACATCCGAGGATACGTAAAAACCTTCAAAAGAGAGTAGAGGCGATGCCAACTCAGTCTCTCGCTTCTCCAATTCGTTTGGTACTGTCTTTCTTGCGGCGCCGACCGGTGCTGCAGGCTCCGCGCATTCAGGTGTTGAAGCCAAGCCGAGGCAAAATAACGAGTTGGAGCAGCAGCCAGAAGCCGAAGATCGCAGCAATGATAAGAAGATCACGCATAAGGGTCACCTAGCTTTACAGTTGCGAGCTTTTACATCCTGCGTCGACTGCTGTATCGCAAAAGCCCGCAAATTTTCACCGAGAGCAAAGACCGCTCAAATAAAAAAAACTACTTCGCCGGAGCGGCCTCGACCATCGGAAGTTCAGCGTCGGCCCACGCACGCGTGCCGCCAGTGATATTGATGATGCGTATAAAGCCGTCCTTCTTCAGCATTTCCGCGGCCGCGAGCGAACGCCGACCCGTTTCGCAGATCACATAGACCGGCTGATCCTTTTTCAAGCTCGAAATATTAGCTTCGAGCGTGTCGATCGGCATATTCTGTGCGCCTTTGGCGTGGCCGCCTGCGTATTCCTGTGCTGTGCGGACGTCGATGAACTGCGAGCCCGCGTTCTCAGTTCCCGGACGCGCTTCGATCGGCGACATATCCGTAACTGCCAGAGATTTCTCCGCGACTGGCGTCTGCGGCGTCCGAGCTTCGTTGCAGCCAGCGAGTGCGAGTGCAAATACTGCGAGTATCAAAAATTTCTTCATTGTGTCCTACCTCCTTTCGCAAGCGGTCGCCGCTGATGCAGCCTCGGTATCGAGACCCGCGTCGATCCACGCCTTTGTGCCGCCGGTAACGTTATTGATCTCTTTCACACCGGCATTTTCTAGGATACCGCTTGCAAGGCTCGAGCGATAACCGCTCTGGCAGATGACGAACGCCGGACGTTCCGGATCTATACGATCCAATTCCCGCGAAAGTGCGTCGAGCGGGATATTCACCGCACCTTTCGCGTGGCTGGCGGCATACTCGGCCGGACGACGTACGTCGATGAGCTGAGCCTTCGCTCCGCTTGCAACTATCTTCGCAACGTTCTCAACCGAAACTTGCCGCGTGCTCTTCAAAGAACTGCCTTCGCCAACGATCACGTACTTTGACGCGGTCTCGAAACCGACGCGGGCAAGCCGCATTACGGCCTCCTCGACCTGCTCGGAATTCACCGCCGCGATCGCGATCTGCGTTCCGACGGGCACCATCTGTCCCGCCCAAGAGGCGAACTGACCGCCGAGGCCGATGTTGATCGAATTCGGGACGTGACCGCCGCCGTATTCCGTGTTCGTTCGGACATCGAGGACGACGCCGTCAAAGTTCGCGGCCTGCTCAGCGGTCAATTGCTCCGGTGCCGCGATCTCGGAAAGGGAAGATGCTCCGGCGAGATTCATTGCCGCACTGTCTGCAAAGTATGCCGGTGCAGGCGGCTGATCGGCGGTAACGATCCGGACGAACTCATTCTTTGCCATCGGCTGGAGTGCGTAGTTGAACTTTCGCTGCTCGCCGAGTGTCGAGAACGTCTCTTTCGAAAGCGAACGCCCGCAAAGGCTTCCCGCCCCGTGTGCGGGAAAGACGACGGTCTCATCGGCGAGCGGCATTATCTTCTCGTGGAGCGAATCATAGAGCATCGCTGCCATCTGCTCGGCCGTAAAGCCTTTAGAACCAATGAGATCCGGTCGTCCGACATCGCCGATGAAGAGCGTGTCGCCTGTAAATAGACGGTCGGGTTCGCCTGTCGCCTGTGCAAGGATCGTTATGCCCTCGGGCGTGTGCCCGGGCGTTTCATATACGTGTAAGCGAATATGTCCGACATTGAGGATATCGCCGTCCTTGACCTTGAGTGTTTCGAAGCCTGTCTCGGCCCTTTGTCCAAAGACGATCTGCGCGCCGGTCTTTGCCGCAAGCTCTTTGTGGCCGCTCACGAAATCCGCGTGTGAGTGCGTCTCGATGATGTACTTGATCTTCGCACCATCGGCGGCAGCTTCATCCAGATACTGCTGAACATCACGCTGCGGATCGATGACCGCGGCCTCGCCGTTCGAACCAAGGTAATAGGACGCGTGTGATAGACACCCCAGATAGAATTGTTTGAAATGCATTAGCTTGCCTCCACATTACAGCACGTATTTCCACGCGCTTTGTTCCATGGCATTCGAGCCAAGACCATCGCCATTCCGCACCAATCGGTCGCACCTGCAAAGGTCAAGCCGGCTCCGAAAAGCCCGGAGATAATAAAGAAATACTGCGAAACGGTGAAGCCGAGAATGACGCTCGTTACGATCAAGAGTCCGGCGGTGAAGCGAACCTGACGCTCGAGCGACCACACTTTCGAATCGCCCTTGACGACCGGAAGATCTGCCGCCGCCCAGGCCTGCATCCCGCCCTTGATGACGTGAATATCGGTGAATCCCTTCGCTGAGAGACGCGTCGCAGCCTGTGCCGCACGGCCGCCCGAACGGCACATCAGATACACGGGCTTCGAATGATCGATGTCGTCGGCGTGCTTCTCAAAATTCGAGAGCGGCATCAACTGAGCTTCCGCGATGCGTTCGCTGTTGAACTCCGAGAATTCGCGCACGTCTATCACCTGACATTCGCCCGTACCATTTAGCAATGAATTGATCTCTTCGACCGTTGCTTGTTTGATCATAGTGGAATATACTCTAACCCAATATAAGCATATAACTATGGAGTTATAGAGTCAAATGCAAATGACAAATAACGGATCAATGTCCCCCGAGGCCCTAACGCTCGTCGCCGCACGATTCAAAGTGCTCGCAGAGCCGACGCGGCTGCAGATACTCCAGATCTTGAGGAACGGCGAGGCGAGCGTCAATGAATTGACGGACGCCGTTGCATCGACCCAACCGAATGTGAGTAAGCATCTGCGCGTCCTCCAGGAAGCCGACCTTGTCGCACGGCGGCAGGACGGCAACAGCGTCTTCTATCGCATTTCGGACAAGACGGTGTTCAAGCTTTGCGACGTTGTCTGCGGCAGCCTCAAAAATAAATTCAAAGAGCAGGCCGCGATCTTCGCCTGATCAACTCCTCGTATATCTGATCACCCAACGATCTGCCTCGCCCTCGTTCTCAGGCGGACAGACGACAAGATCCGTCTGCTTGAGGCCGTTCGCGTCAAAACGCGAGAGATCCTTTTGCGATAATGGCCACGGTACGGCGTCGAGCGGTTCGTCATCTTCGCGGCCGCGTGTAACGACGACGATCTCGCCGCTGTCATTGACGAAACGCGAGACCGCATCGATCGCGTCCACGCGCATCTCGATCGGCAACGGCTGGATCGTGTAGATCTCGAGTACGAAGTCGAATGTATTAAGCCAACGATCCGGAGGCTCGAAGAGGTTCGCGACCTTGAACGTGATGGCGTCACTCGGATAGAGTTTCTTGGCCCACTCGATCGCGGTCGGCGAGAGATCGAAGGCAGTTACATCGAATCCAAGCTCGTGCAGATAGTTCGCATCGTCACCGAGCCCGCATCCGACAACGATCGCCTTCCGGCCGCCGCCTTTAAGGTGGTTCGCTTCGGCCCATTGTTTGAAATACGGATTTGGTTCGAGATCCGCCCACGGGATCTTCTCCGTGTCACCGGCGGCTTCGCTGTAAAGCGCATCGAACCAGCCTGTCGCATCGCCGCGTTCCGCGAATTCCGTTTGTATCTGTTGGACCCTTTCGCGAGGATCGAGATCGCTGTTTTGCATAATTATCGATTCTACGCCTGATCGGAGTCCTGGGCTAACGAAAAAAAGGCACTGAGGAAAGCCTCAGTGCCGAGATCAGCGGGCTGTGGAGAAAACTAGGTCGGATCCGTTATGGAGCGGGCTGCATTGCCGCAGTATCATCGCCGAAGATGGTATGTGCAACATAGGCACCGCCGTCGCCCACGAGCACACCGTCGCTAACGAGTACGCCGTCACTTACAAGGACGCCATCGCTTACGAGAACGCCGTCGCGATTGAACCTCGGCGTCGGGCTGCCGCCCATCGAATCTGAACTCAAGAAGAGAGATCCGTCACTGACGAGAACGCCGCTGCTGCTGATCGCACCTTCAAAGAGGCTTAGATCGCCGTAGGTCATAGAACGCGAGCGTGTGATCGACATTCCGGAGAATGGCGTGCTGTCGCTTACGAGAACGCCGTTCGCGTACATTCCCTGCCAGCGCGTCATCAGATCGTCGCCGTATAGGAATCCGTAGTTCGTGATGACGCCTTTGCCCCAATAGACGGTCGTTCCAAAAAAGTTGCTGGACTGGCTCGCAGGCAGATGCCCGCTCAGCATCGGGCTGCCGTTCGCGGTGAATCGACCGGGACGGATCATCCGCGTGAGGCGTATCGCACCGTCCGCGTTGAGAAGTCCGGCGCCTTGCTCCAGGGAGTTGGCTCCCTGGAGCGGCTGAGCCGAGTACATAATGATCGCCTTGACGAGGTTCGGCGTAAGAAGAGGATTGAGCTGCAGGAGCATCATCGCCGTTCCCGCAACCATCGGAGCCGCCATCGACGTGCCCGACATATACATCACTTTGTCGCCGTTGACCGTATCGTTCCCGACTCGAAGCGATGAATATGTGCGCGCGAGCACATTCTCGCGTCCGTTGTAGTACGCTCGTGCACCGATGATCTTGTTGCCGGGTGCGACCACGTCAGGCTTGATAAGGTTGTCGTACTTTCTGGCACCGTTCGGAAGCGTGTGGTAGCCGCGTGTCGGTCCGCGGGAACTATATGATGCGACCTGATCGTCCATCCTCGAATCGGTCCCGAAAGTATTCGCGGCCCCGACCGTGATGACGGAAGGTTCGATCCCCGGCGAGCCGATCGTCCCGTAGAGTTTGCTGCCGTCCTCGTCCTTGCCGTAATTGCCCGCAGATGCGACGACAACGACACCGGCATTGACGGCTCGCCGTGCGGCGATGCAGAGCGGATCGTTAAGATAGCTGTCGCGTGCGGGCGTGCCGAGACTCATATTCACGACGCGGATGTCCCATATCGTCTTGTTCGCGACGATCCAATCGAGAGCGGCGATCAGGCTGCTCGCTCTTCCGGTGCCGACGCTATTGAGCACACGCAAGTTCAGTATTCTCGCACCGTCCGCCACGCCTCTATATGCGCCGTTCTTGAATGTTGAATCGCCGTCGAACATCGAAGCGACGTGCGTCCCGTGTCCGTACGGGTCGCCGGTGATGTTCTCGCCCGTGAAATCACGGCTCAGATCGACCTTGCCGATGAACTGACCGTACCAATTCTGGTTGATCATCCGGTGCGAAGTGTCGATGCCGCTGTCGATCACGGCCAAACGGCCGGCGTTGCCGTTCAGCCACGTGAAGTCGTTGTTGTCGCCGAGGTCGATGCCGGCCGACGGCAAGTTAATGCCGGTCGTGTTGCCGATGTGCTGGAATGACGCTACTTCGCGATCCGGCGAGATGTACGCGACATCCGCATTCTCGGATAGCTCCCGGATCTTGTCGAGCGGAAGTTCTGCCGCGACCAATCCCAGATTGTTGAGCGTTCTGCTGACGCGGCCGCCCATCGCACCGACCTTTGATCCGACAGCGGATGCGAGCCTGCGATTTGAAAGATTCTCGCGGGCAAGCGTCAAGGAGCGTGCGTCAGGGGAAATTGCACCGAACTGTTCGTTCAGTCCGCTCTCTGACCTGAGTTGAATGATCACCCGACGTGTCTCGTTCGGGATCCTTTGTGCAAAAGCGTTCGCCGCATCATCTTCGAGATCGGGTGCGATCTTCGTTCTTGACACGGCCTCGTCAAATGCCGCGGAATCCGTTGCCGCAGGAACTTCGAGCGGAACCGCGGGGGCCGCAAGGCGTCTCTCCCCGCGAGCACTTTGACCCAGAACCGCAACAGTAAGTGTCTGCAACAGGAGAGCAGACAGCAGAAGCAGATTTACGAAGTATTTCATTGAATAATGTCTATTGCTATAGCCTTGGTATAGTCTGCACGCGCAAAAATACTCCTGTGGGCGTACGACATCTACGCGTATAGCAACGGCTGTGCCAAACGCCGGAGCCAGTAAAGACAAGGGTCTGGTTGAACTTGCGTGTCACGCGGTCACGTCCGATTCGGTCAAATTGGCGTATGCGCGGATTCCTTTTGACCGATGAAGATCATTGGGAGGTCGACTGTATTGGCTGGGATGTCGATTCGAGGGCCGACGGCTAGCATCGCAGGGCGTCAAGCAATATAATGGTTAGTTTAGTTAGTAATCAGATAATCGAGAGGAAATACTCTGTGGCGGAACAATTTGACGTAACTATCATCGGTTCGGGGCCCGGCGGCTATGTCGCGGCGGTACGGGCGGGGCAATTGGGTTTGAAGGTCGCGATCATCGAGAAAGAGAAAGACGCGCGGCTCGGCGGCACGTGCGGCCTGCGCGGCTGTATCCCGACCAAAGCGTTGCTCAACGCAGCTCATCTTTATGACAAGGCCTCGCATTTTGAGAATTTCGGCCTGAAGGTCAAAGGCCTCGAATACGACTGGTCGGGCGTTCAGAAATATAAGTCCGACATCGTGACGAAGAATTCGGCGGGCGTTACCTATCTGATGAAAAAGAACAAGGTCACGGTCTTTAACGGCTTCGGCAAGATCTTGAGCAAAGGAAAGGTCGAGGTCGCTCTTGCTGACGGCAAAAAGCAGACGATCGAGACAAAGAACATCATCATCGCGACCGGTTCCGTCGTGCGGCCGATCCCGGGCTTTGAGACGGATGGCAAGCAGGTCGTTAATTCTGACCACATTCTTGAACTAACTGACGTGCCGAAGTCGCTGATCGTGATGGGATCGGGAGCGGTCGGCTCCGAATTTGCAAGTGTTTATCATCGTTTCGGAACCGAAACAACGCTTGTTGAATTGCTTGATCGTATAGTGCCGCTTGAAGACGCCGAAGTTTCAAAAGAACTTGCACGCGCGTTCAAAAAGCAGGGCATCAAGGTCGAAACCGGCCTCAAGCTCGACAAGATGGAAAAGGGCAAGAAGAGCGTCAAGGTCTCGGGTAAGAATGCGAAGGGCGAAACCGTGGAACTCGAGGCTGAAATGCTGCTCGTTGCGGTCGGCCGCATGCCTTATCTCGAAGGGCTGGGGCTTGAGAACACGAAGGTCAAGGTTTCTCAAAGAGGCACCGTCGAGGTCAATGAATACTACGAAACCGCCGAGCCGGGCATTTACGCGATCGGCGACGTAGTTCCGACCGCACAACTTGCTCACCTTGCTTCAAAAGAAGGCATCCTCGTCGTCGAAAAGATCGCAGGCAAAAAAGTCGAACCGATCAAGCTCAATCTCGTCCCCAACTGCACCTACTGCGATCCCGAGGTCGCAAGCGTCGGCCTGACCGAAGCGAAGGCAAAGGAAGCAGGCTACGACGTAAAGGTCGGCAAATTCCCATTCTCAGCCTCAGGTAAAGCACGTATCCTCGGCGAGACCGACGGCTTCGTAAAGATCGTTGCCGAAAAGAAATACGACGAGGTCCTCGGCGTCCACATCATCGGCCCGCACGCCACCGAACTCCTCGCCGAAGCCTGCGTCGGAATGGCCCTCGAGACCACCGCAGACGAACTAGGCCGCATAATGCACGCGCACCCGACGGTAAGCGAATCCATCATGGAAGCCGCCGAAGGCGTCCACGACCTAACGATCCATATGTAAAACGATGCCGCCGCTTAGGATCATTTTGGATACGAATGTACTGGTCGCTGCCTTTCGTTCTCGAAAAGGAGCGGCCAGTCGTTTGTTGAAACGGATTCACGTTGAAGATTGGCAGATAAATGTGTCCACGGCCTTGTTGCTGGAATATGAGGCAGTACTCAAGCGGTCTGATATGGCCGAGTTCATCTCTCCCGATCTTGTGGATGAGTTCATTGACGGCTTGAGTACGATCGCCGAATGTCACGATGTGTACTTTCTTTGGAGGCTACTTGTTCGTGACCCGAACGATGCATTCGTTTTTGAACTGGCGGTAAGGACCAATGCCGATTGCCTGATCACATTCAACAAAAAGGATTTTCCGGCTGCATCGGAATTTGGTGTAAAATTAGTAACGCCTAGAGAATTTCTCGAGGCTGTTGAGGAGGCGAAATGACAACTATCAGCACCAAGATGCCTGATTCTCTATTTAATCAAGCAAAGGCTATCGCCGACCGCGAAAAAATAACGCTGGATGAACTCATCGCCCTCGCTTTGGCTGGGCAAATAGCGAGTTGGGAGGTTGGCAGGCAATTCGAAGCCCGTAAGAAACGCGGAAGTTGGAAACGCGCGCTCGAAATTCTTGATATGGCTCCCGATGCCGAACCACGCCCCGAAGACCGGCTTTAATCGCGAAACAAATGAGTGATCTATTCAAATGCGTAGCCAAACGAAAGCGAACGGATAAGACGTTCGCTATAGGGTATGACAAGGGTTTTGAGGGAGTTAAGATCGGCGTTCTTCTACGTCAGGCGCGAGAAAGTTCCGGCATCACCCAAGAACAGGTTGCCCAAAAACTGCGGACAAACAAATCGGCGATCTCCCGCATGGAAAACCATGCCGAAGACATACGCCTCTCGACCTTCCGCAAATATGCTGAAGCTCTTGGCAAAGAGATTCATCTCGAAATTGGATAAGCCCACACGAACCACGACAGTTGAAAACACGCCCTCTAAATTCTTGACATGTTCCCCGGTGGAAACCTTAACAACCCGGTGGAATAACCGCCGACTTGAGATCTCAAGGCTTACGTCGCTGATATGTCAACGGGCTTCCGACTTTGTAAAAACCTGACTCGGCCGCAAATTGCGTGAGGAGCTTAACATGCCCAGCGCCATAAATGACAAAGATTCGTTCTTTTGGTGAGTCGCATCCGCCAGTAAGAGTTCGATGGCAGCCATCCCGAAAGTTGTAGTAAGATAAAATTACTATGGAATTGATCGTTAAAGTGGATGAAAGCAAGGCCAAGCAGTTGATCGGATTTTTGAAGACGCTTGAGTATGTCGAAGTAAAAAAGTCGTCAAAGAAGAAGATCGCCCGCACCCCTCGCTTTGATTATTTCGGAGCCGATCCTGATTGGCCTAGTGTGAAAGATCTAAGAAATACCCGCGAAAAGGCCCAATGGTAATAATTGCGGATACGGATGTATTTATTGCTGCTATCCGCGGTAATAAGATCGCGCAAAGCCTCTTAAGAAAGTACGGGGATTCGATTGTAGTGTCTGCTATCACGGTAGCAGAACTATATGTAGGTGCGAGGAACCATACGAAGAAGAAGATCGTCGAACAGATACTGGATGACCATGAGATGATCGAATTGAATAAGGCAATAACCGAGGTCGCGCTCAGACTGATAAAGACATACAATACGTCAACCAAACAACTGCAGGTTGCTGATGCTTTCATTGCCGCAACGTGCCTTGAAAATAAAGCTGCGTTGCTGACGTTCAACACGAAAGATTTCCGCTTCATAAAAGGTCTTCGACAGGCAAAATAGCGATGACCAAAACATCATATCCACGAAACAAGATCAATGTTTTGCTGCTTGAGAATATCTCTGATGCGGCGGCGAATGAATTTGAGCATGCGGGTTATGCTCATTTGAAGCGCGTCGGCGGAGCGTTGAGTGAGGCTGAACTCGTCAAGGCCGTCAAGGGCGTGCATCTCATCGGCATTCGGTCGAAGACGCGGGTTACGCGGGATGTGATCGAGGCGGCGGACAAGCTGCTCGGCGTTGGGTGTTTTTGCATCGGCGTGAATCAGGTCGATCTTGCGGCGGCGACGGAGAAGGGCGTTGCGGTCTTTAACGCGCCGTATTCGAACACGCGTTCGGTCGCCGAATTGGTGATCGGATTGTGCGTGATGCTCATACGCAAAATTGCGGACAAGAACGCGGCGGCGCACAACGGCGTTTGGCTCAAGGAAGCGAAAGGCAGCTTCGAACTTCGCGGTAAGACGCTTGGGATCATCGGCTACGGCAACATCGGCTCGCAGGTCTCGACGATGGCCGAAGCGATGGGAATGCAGGTCATCTACTATGACGCGGCGACGAAACTGCCTCTCGGCAACGCGCAGCAGACGCGCGAGCTTCGAGACCTTTTGCGAAAGTCCGACATTGTAACTTTGCACGTTCCTTCCGACCGCACGACGCG
>Ga0154020_10004806_pt1 | contig 16054 bp, 12 predicted proteins | sample Klosneuvirus_201_FD_109709 | JGI IMG/M metagenome (GOLD analysis project Ga0154020, IMG submission 109709) | Active sludge microbial communities from wastewater, Klosterneuburg, Austria - Klosneuvirus_20160825_MG | ecosystem: Engineered > WWTP > Aerobic digester > Activated sludge | place...
AAATATTAAGAGCCCCAAAAAAAGATCAGGCAAGAAAAGCATCCCGGAGTCACGGGTCGACCGCTTGTTGCAACTAGGCGGGCTTGCCGCCCGTGTTGCCGGTGGCGTCGCATCCGCAGTGGGAAGCGGCCTTGCCGTTGGGCGAGACATCGCCCTTGCCAGATTGCACGAGGAAACGGCAGCTAAACTTCTGGAAACAATGTCAGACATGAAAGGTTTGCCGATGAAACTCGGGCAAATCATTTCATTTATGGACGGCGTGATTCCCCCGGAAGTGCAGCCGATTTATCGTAAAACCCTCGCCAAATTGCAGGTGAAGTCCAAGCCGGTTCCGTGGCCGGATATGGAGCAGGAGCTCATTACCGCGCTTGGGTGTCCCCTGAATGACTTATTTCGCGAGTTTTCACCCGAGCCCATAGCGGCGGCCTCCATTGGTCAGGTCTATCTCGCACAGACCAAGGCAGGAGAAAAAGTTGCAGTTAAGGTTCAGTATCCCGGGATCCGCGTGGCTATGCAGAGCGACCTAAAAAATATCAATGCAGTATTGAGCACTCTGACAAACGCGATACCTCGTCTTGATGTAGGGAAAATGGCGCAGGATTTTCTGATGCGTGTCAGTGACGAGTGCGACTATGTGCAGGAGGCACGAAATCAGCAGGAGTTCCACGAGATATGGAAAAACGATCCAGTCGTCATTGTGCCAAAAGTGTTTCATGAGCTGTCCAGGAAAAATGTTCTGGTTACTGAATTTTGCGAGGGCATGAGTTTTCGCGAACTGGTCGACAAACGATCACGCCAGCTAAAAAACGATGCCGGCGCGACACTCTACCGTTTTGTGATGCATTCCATCGATGTCCACGGATTATTTAATGCGGACCCCCATCCTGGGAATTTTTTGTTCCGGGATGACTCAAGGGTGGTTTTTATTGATTTTGGATGTGTTCAGCGTTACGACGAGGCAGCACGAAAATCCATGCTTGCTGCACGTCGGGCTGCTTTGGATGGCCTCCGCGATGCCGATCTTTGGCCCTACCTTGCCGATATCATGCAGTTTCGCAAAGAAGTTCCGCTATCCACTCAAAAAATTCTCACGGAGTACTTGTCTTTCTGTATGGAGCCGGTTCTGGCCCGACAGCCTTATAGATTCACGCCTGAATACACAGCACGTATTTCAGAGCTCACTATGAAAATGAAGCTCGATATCACTAAAAATCTTCTCAGAGACGGATGGAGTGAGCCCCGTCGTGATGGGCTTGTGCATATGGGGCGTATTGTCTTTGGTCTCTATTCCTTACTGGCTGAGATCAGAGCCGAGAACAACTGGCTTACATTGCTTGCCTGATTTTGGCTGTCAAATACACAGCGCGTTCCACCATAGTTTTGACAGGTACACGGGTAACATGTCCAGGATAACCACTCTAAATCTCCAGTCCTAACGATCAAATCGCAATCACGGTCAAGCAACTCATTCCAAAATTTACTGAAGGCAACGGGAAGCAAGCAATCGTTGGCGGCACAGCATTTGCTCCTTTGCGAATCGGGAAGCAATAACTTAAACAATGGAGAGACCAATCATGAATTCCTTGCACCGAATGTTTGTTTTCCTGGGAGCAATAGCTGGACCGATTTCAGGAGCAGGCTGCGCGCAAAAAGTCACTAACGCCGAGCCGCGCGCGATTATCGGCGCAGACGATCGCACCATCGAACTCGATCCTGTCCTCAATGCCGCTGTCGGTGCCTTTTCCGGTCGCGGAGGTCCGTTATGTACGGGGTTTGCCATCGCAAAAAATGAATTTGCCACGGCTGCCCATTGCTTTATCAAGGATGGTGATCCTACTGCCTATCGCCTTGTCACGGCGGCAGGTACTTATCCTGTAAAAAAAGTTAAGTCGCTCCATGAAAAAGGCGATCTGGTGGTGTTTGAAGCAACCCGCGATGATTTAACTTTCTTAAAACCAGCTGAAGATCACGAAGGAGGTACCAACGGCAAGATCATCTCCTATGAATTAAAAGGACTGCGCCTCCTCTCTTCCAAAAATGGTGAGATCGCACGTAATTTACGAAAAAATGGAAATCGCCACGCAGGGGTCTTGCTTCACTCCCTGGACACTGTCGGCGGTTCCTCCGGGTCACCAATTTTGCAAAACGGCAAAGTGGTAGCGATCCATGTCGGCCACTCGCCGGCTCTCCAAAGGAATATTGCCGTAGAACTTACCCATGCCGCAGACGCCAATGTTTTGGAAGCTGCACCTGACTTTGAACGCGAAACCCACCCCGTGGTCGGCGCGCTAAAAGCCGCGGTTGAATGGTGTGCAGCCTCGGCACGTTGCCGGGACATAGTCCGTGAGTTTGTCGTCAAGGTCGCGGATCACCTTCTGGGATTTACAGACGATGACGTGCAGGAGAAAACTAGTGGCGCAGAGGACCATCCCGATGGAGCTCGTTTTCGAAAGGATGTGATGGGTTCAACCCGTGATGTTCGTGAAGACCGTGGATCAAACGAGCGCGACACAGGATTTAAAGATAAAACCAGGAATTTAGGTTTGACCGGCATGAAGATGACTAGTACCGATGTTGTCGCCTCCTACCTCGGCGCAGCTATCAATGAAATCTACCGCGCACAGTATAGCGTCGATGCCCCGGAAGATATCATGAGAGCAGGCGTGATTCATGTAAACAACGGAGCATCAATTGGCTGGTTGAAAGTGTGGCTGCGAGGGTTTCCCACATTTTCTAAAAACGGTAACAATGGCACGGCGAGTTGTTCAAGATTCTGTGCGAGCCCGGGATGGGGTGGGCGGTCCGGAAGCTGTTATGCAGCAAAACCGTCCCAGGGAAACCCAATTCTTTGCTCCCAGGTCCCCGGGCTGCTTCCTGCTGGTCAGGAGTTGCAGTGCACGTGCGTCGATGACAGTTTTGAAAAATCTGGCAATAACGGAACGGTCAATTGCGCTTCTTTCTGCGCCGGGGCTGATTGGGGGCCCACAGGTACTTGTCACGCAGGAAAAGTAGTCGACACCGGTCGCGAAATCTCCTGCGCGGAGGTCGTTTCTACACGCACCATTGACCTCACGAATGTGTCGTGTACCTGCGCGCGCTGATACGAATATCAGACATGTCGCATTGCGTCCGCGATGACCATCGCACTCGCTCGACGGGAGCAAATCCAGGCTGTTCCCGTAGCGAGCACAGTTAACACGAAGGCACTGATGGTCCAGGCAACCGGCGCGAGCATGATGCGAAGTTGAATGGGAATAGAGAGAATTCCGGCTTTATAGGTAAGTCCTAGTTGCCCCACCAGGAATGTAACCACCAGAGTCATGCCCAACCCCACGAGGCAGGCGAGCAGTGCCAGAAACAAGCCTTCCATGGAGAAGATAAAGACCAGCTGGCTTTGCAAAAAGCCGAGGCTGCGCAATGTTCCGATTTCACGGGTTCGTTCGTTGACGGATTTCATCATGGTGTTGGCGACCGAGATCACTCCGATCGCTACGACGATGAGCATGAATAGATTTCTAAATACGTGAAGCACATCAATTCCTCCCAATACATAAGCTGCCACCGTATGCTTGTACCAAGGTAGGATGTCCAGGTTTAGTCCTTTAGCATTCGCAGCAGAGCTCATTTTCTCAGCAAAATCGGAGGCGGTTTCCGGATCTTTAAGCATGACCGTGATCATGGTGACTTTGTCTGTGTCTAGCAGGCGCTGAGCGTCTTCCAGAGACATATGCGCCATACGCTTATCGATTTCTCTGAAAGCTCCATCGACCATCCCGGCAATTGGCATGTCGATGGCATTTACCTGCGCAGTTTCTGTGGTAGCGGACACAACAACGCGGTTGTGCCGGCACTTGAAGGAACGTTCCTCCGGGACAAAATTTCCATCGGGAAGCACGAAAGAAGGCGTGGGGTCAGGGTTGCAGTCAAGCAGACGTCCAAGCGCGCCGCCGGTGAGGATGCTGCCCGGGTCGGCCATATGCAAGGGCTTGCCAGCTGTGGTATTCCAGCTCCACCGGTCGCCCCGAAACTCCAGGCCCTCTTTGACGTCGTGTCCAACTCCGACCATGACCGCGTTGTGGGATGGGGTGCTGATCATTCCGGTGACAGACAACAAACGGACTCTTGATTTTACGCCGCCTTCTTTTTGCAGGTAGGCTTCGATGAATTCCTGGTCCTTTCGGTCCATGGAATAGGTCCACTGATCTTCTGCTAACCGGTGCTGTGCATCTTTCTTTTGGATGATTAACTGCCCGAACATGCCCCGGTGAGCGTAGCCTTCAATATTCCTGTATTCGATCTCCTTGATGAAGCCGTCAAAGAGACTGACAGCCATGAATCCCGAAGCTATCGCCAGAATAGTGGCCAGGCTATGGCGCCAATTGCGCAATACGTTGCGAAGCGCCAGAAAAAGCAGCTTCCGGTAAATTTCAGCGGCTGGGATCATAGTTAGCGAACCAGGTTGTTAACGTTAAACAGGCTGTCAGGATGCGTGTCCAGTTTAGCTTCAAAGTAGGAAATGACTGTTTTGTTGCTGGCCTTTAAAGCGTCGACAATCATCATTTTTGAGACAAAGGGCTGTTTTTTACCTTTAAAAGTGATCGTGTTTTTGTACTCAAACGTCGCAGACTTGAACATGGAGCCACTGACCGTGAGAAATTCCGCTTTTACACCAATGCGATTCTTCTTACTGATCCAGTATCTGATGCCATCGTAGGTAACGCTTTTGGATTTTGCTTTTAATTCCAGCTTCCAGGTTGGCTCGCCGTTGACGGCTTCCTCTCCAACGACGGTGCCAGCATAGTCACGATAATAGTTGGTGGAGGCGATGTCGCCGTTAGCCGCCTGTCCCATGAGCTTTTGACGGGCTGAAATGGCTACAGGTTTTTTCAGCCCCGGTTTGAAATACCAGATGGTGCGGTCATTAAAGAGATAGATCTCGCCTTTGTTGCGGGCGGGCGAGAGTGCCTCTGCAATCGCATCTGCGCCTTTGGCCTTTACCGAATATTTTACCTTGTTGACGGTGGTGTCCTCGGTGCTTTCCAGATCAATGTCCCAGGACACGCCGTCTTCTGCCGCACCACGGGCACGATCCGACTCTTTCAGGAGTTCCTCTGCCGTTGGGGTGCTGTCAGCCCCGTAAGTTAGACCACTCAACGTAAACAAGAGTAATGGTGCTAAGCAGGAACCTTTGGGAATGCGTATTGAAATCATGTTTTGACTCCGTTTTCAGCGGTTACTGCCCATGAGCAGGATCGTGATTGGTTTGTTGACCATACTGCGGATGGCGACGACGGTTGTGCCAATCGCGAGCAGGGGTATCAGCACCGTCGCCACACTAACCGTGGCAATATTTGGAGAGAGGAGCAGCTGGATGCTTCCGGCAACGCCCGGCGGACTGAAAGAGATCTCCAGTCGATTAATAAATTCAATTCCAGCTGCTGCTACAACCGCGCCGGCGAGTAGCGACAACACTGACAGCGCGGTGATTTCTCTTATAAACATCTGGCGGATCTGATGCTTAGTGTATCCCAATGAGCGCATCATGCCGATTTCCTGGGCACGTTCGATGACTGTCATGGTTGCAGCATTGAAGATGGAAAGCACCACGACCGTCGCCAGAATGAATGTTACGAAGCCCACCATCGTGCGCAGAAAGCTCATGGTGCCTGAGTAATAGGGCGACATGTCCTCCACGAGCCAGGTGTAGATGTCCATATTGAGATTTTTCTTCTTCAATCCCGCGGTCAATTTTGCGACGGTATTTTTAAGCGACGCTGAATCATTCAACCAGATCGAGTAGGTCGAGACGTTTTCAGTTTCATATAGCTTTTGCAAATGTTGCAGCGAAGTGACGATCGCAGAGGAGTTGGTCTCGGTCACTCCGGTATTGAACGTGGATACAATTTCACCGTCGAGGGCCGACATCATGCCGTCCCAGGTCCCGGCGGCGAGTTGGATGTTGGCATCACCATTGGTTAACTCAAAGAGATCACTCGCCGTGCAGTCGGCTATGAGCTGAGGTTTGTGTCCGGCCGGAAAGTCATCGAAGACCTTGTTTTTGTGCAGTATGTGCGCCAGTCCTTCGGCAATGGAGACGGCACCCATTTCCGCGCCATATTCACTGATCCCTCGCCCTTTTTGCAGGTCTTTAAATTTCTGGGTCCAACGACTCACCATTGGGTGGTCGCGCAGTTGTTTGTCGAGCAGCGGGTCAATGCCCATAGCCAGGAAAGGGAAGGTGCGGCAGCCATTACCCACAAGTCCTTGACCCTGAAGGATGCCGCCGTGCAGCTCGATACCCGGCAGTTCCTGCAGGACTTCTCTGATCGCCTGTTGGTCGCTGGGCGTCAGGCTGTATTCCTTGGGTTTCACATAGAAATTTTCGAAGCCGTCTTTCTTATAGACGATGATATGCCCGGTGCGTGCGCCAAAGATGGTATAGACCCGCAGATATTTTTCGACGCGATTGATATATCCGCCAATGGCCAACAGTGCGGCAAAGCCAAGGGCGATGGCTGTTCCCGTAGCGACATTTCGTCGCTTGTTGCGCAGTAGATTTCTGAAGGCCAGACGCCACTCAGCGGTCATTTCGTGATGACTCCGTCCTGAATGTGGACAATGCGCGAGACACGGTCCATAAGCTTTTCATCGTGAGTGGAAAACAAGAACGTGACATGACGCTTGGAATTCAGTTCGATCATCAGGTCGATGATCTTATGCGATGTTGCTGAGTCGAGGTTGGCGGTAGGCTCGTCTGCCAGAACGAGGTCTGGATTTGCGGCGAGGGCTCTGGCTATCGCCACCCGTTGTCTTTGTCCCCCTGAAAGCTGGTCAGGCAAATGGTGCACAAATTGTTTCAGGCCGACGTCTTCGATTGCTGAGTCGATTCGGGTTTTTCTTTCTTCCGGAGAAATTGCCGGATTGATCAGCAGGGGGAGTTCGACGTTTTCATAAAGATTCAATACGGGGATTAAGTTGAAGGACTGAAAAATGAAGCCCATTTTTTTGTTTCGCAGGCGGCTCTTTTCGTTGTCCGTGAGTGTGGTCACGTCGATGTCGTCGATCCTGATAGTGCCGGAATCCGGCTCGTCTATGCAGCCGATCATATTGAGAAGCGTGCTTTTTCCTGACCCGGAAGCTCCTACGACGGCAGTAAATTCGCCGCGATTGATGGACAGGCTGACACCACGCAGCGCCTGGACTTTTGTCAAGCCGAGGGTATAGGTCTTGATGAGATTTTGAAGTTCAACAATGGGCTTGCTGCTGGCACTGTCCGTATTCGTCATGAAAAAAGTTCCCGCATGATGATGGGGCTACCAGTTGTGCCGGTAGCCGACCAGGAAAGATCTGGCGACTGTCGTTCGTAGTTCCGATTCTTTACGCCCCGAGTTTGCAGAGCCAGAGAACAATACGGTTCCGGCGTTTTTAAGCAAATATTCGAAGCTTGCATATATATTTAAGGACTCATCGGTCATTGAACGCATGGCGCGTGAGTAAAATGTAAGATCCCGAACCGAAATGAGATCGGGGACGTGCAATGAAACATACCCGTAGCGCTTACCCGTGAACTCATTACCGTTGGCTGAAAATCGCTCTAGATTAGATTCATAAACTGCGAGCTGAGCAGGGTTGGAGTCGTCGAGGCTTTCGTAGAAATCTTTCAATTGATTTTCGGAATACCCGGCATCGTTGTGTATATATTCGGTGCGAATGATAGTCCCGCTGACAAAATCAAACTTTAAACCGGCAGTTGCGAACGTCTGCACTTTATTCTCATCGCGCTTTAGCTGCTGCATTTCGATGATTTCCGCAAAGGGCGATGCCTGCGATTTAACCGGATACCAGCTGCGGCCACCTCTTTGATGGCTGGCATCGGCATAGAAAAAAAGTCCATCGAAAAAAGGCACGCCCATGCTGAAATATTCACCGACCCAGCCGCTGGCCTTCTCGCGGCCGCCGACGACCAATCCCGCGTAATCAGTCCCGCCGCTCCAGCTGAATTCTGACTTAACCAAGCCGGTGGGCGCGAACTCCTCTTCCGCGACAAAATCGGCTTCGTCCTTGTTTTGTTGGTATTCCGTCATAACAACCGTTGAAAAGGATTTTCCGAGTGTGAAGTTTACCCTCGCGATATCCTTACCGACGATTTCATACAGAGCGTTGCGATTTTGCGCCGTCTCATGAAACATGCGATTGCTGGGATTGGCCGATTCAGCTGCTCCCCATTGGTAACTTTGCCGGCCATAGGCGAACGTTACGACGTCCGAAACCGTCCAATTTACAAAAGCTTCGTTAATTGTTGATTTGACTTTTCCTTTGGTGTCTTCGGTTCTGGCGTCCGCGGCGGATTGACCACCGGCAGCCTCGCGTTTGGCTGTTTTTACCTGCCTGGCCTCAGCCACGATTTTGGGGCGGGCGACGATCTGAAAATCGGAACTCGAAAGCTTAAGGTTCGGTCGGATGTCAGAAATAAAGCTGTAATGCGGGATCCGGAGCAGGGTGTTGTCGGAGTTGAGGCGATTTGCGTCTTCCGGCGCCAGATGAACGAAGGCGTTGATCCATGACAAATTGCCGCGAAAGGCCAGGTTATCGGCTGCCAAACCACGCTGAGCGACTAACAGAACCCCTACGGAACCGAGAGAACGCCAAAAGGACATAGGCAACATGAGAGCTCCATTCAGCCGAATGACAGTTCATCCATTCTACTTTTTTTCAGCAAAAAATTCCGCATTTCGTTGGAAATAGAGTAGAATGTCTTCAGTAAATCCGTTCTGACATCACAGCATCTGTGTTCGACAATTTTCGTTTTGAGGCCTATTTTACCGGGGGGAAGGGTATGTCTCGTTCTATTTTCGTGCGAAATTCAGTCGTATGTTCACTTTCACTTTTCTGTCTCAATACCAACGCCAGCGCCTTAACTTTGAAAGACCTGCAGTCGGAGCTGGCGAGGCGTCCCGACGTTAACTGGGTTGCCGGACCGACCGAAGCAGCGTCATTGTATCAAGGAAGGAAAGCTGTCAATGCTGAGAACGGCCGTGGCAGCGTTTCCCCTTTTGGTCTTGCTCCAGGTGGACACGATGCAACCATCGAGGTGACCGAGGCAGACTTCACGACGCAGGCCAATCTTCCAACTTACTTTGATTGGCGCAGTAACGATGGGAAAGACTTTACCTCGCCGGTAAGGAATCAGGCTCGCTGCGGAAGCTGCGTGGCGTTCGCAGCATTGGGAGCTTTGGAGACACAGCTCAATGTGACCGGGGGCAAAGCGACATTGGATTTGGACCTCTCCGAGCAGGATCTTTTTTCCAGGATCGGTGGCTGTGATTCCGGGTCAATGCCCTTCATGGCAACGAGTACGTTGAAATCGTCCGGAGTGCCCGATGAGTCTTGCTTTCCCTATGCCTCCGGCCGGCTCGGCGAGGATCAGGATTCCGACCTGGCCTGCAAAGACCGCGGCAGTCGGGTCATAAAGATTACCGGCTCCCGATCCGTCAGCGCCAGCGAAGCGAAGGCGGCTCTCCAGAACGGGCCGCTGATGACCACGATGACAGTCTACGAAGATTTTATGCTCTACACGGGTGGCGTCTATGAATATGTGGCTGGCGACGCCCTTGGCGGTCACGCTGTCACCATTGTTGGTTACGACGATGCCAACCAAGCTTGGATTGTGCGCAATTCCTGGGGCGAAAATTGGGGTGAACATGGATATTTCCGCATCAAGTACACCGACCGCAGCGGTGTCGGGCGAAGCAATTACGCCCTCTCGGTCGCGCGCCCGGATTATCCGGTGAAGCTCGCAGCGCCGGCCGCCGGCGATGCGCTGCAGGGTTCGGAGACTCTGGCGCTCATCGACATGAGCACCCAGGAAGATTTCCGCGGCCTGGATTTAGTAGACTGGAAACTGACGAATACGAAGACCGGTCAATCCTTGGGTGGAACGACTGATCCTGCCAGAGACCCGGCGGTGGTGGTCGACACCCCGGAGGTGCCCGATGGTACGTATACGGTTTCCGTTCAAGGTAAGACAGCAGCCGGAGTCAAATCGCAGACCTGGTACCAGACGGTCTACGTGGTCAATCAGCCTCAGGCATTAACGGTGACCATGACCCCGGATTTTGACAATCATGCGCCGGTTAAAGAGCGCGTCTATTTTGACTTGAAGTCAGCCTTTGGGGTGGTTCCGCCGACGGCAGCGACGGTTTTCTTTTCGAAACAGGACGGCAGTTTTGCCGGATCTGTTGAGGTCACCGACCCGGGGGCATGGTCAAAAGTCGGGTGGAGAACGGCGACTTATCCCGATGGTACATACGATGTATGGGCTGTCGCGCGGATCGGTTCGTTACAGGAATTTAGTTCAAATCGCGTGGTGGTGACCGTTAAAAACCAAAATTAAGAGTCTATTGCTTCGGCAACTTCTTCAGCACTGCAATAGGGTAGGCGCCCTCCGGCGCCTATCCTTGCGTTTGCGAAAGAGGCGATCAACTCCGGAGCAAAGCCTGCTTCTGCCAAGGCCCGGCAGGTGCGATTGAACAGAGCTTCGACCAGTTCGCTGTCGGCGTGACTGAACTCTTCGTCCGCCTCCGCCCGCTTGACGAGCTCATCGACAGCCACTTCCGACCACTGGGCAGTGGTCTCCCGGATATTTCCAAGGCGGATTTCCAGAGCCTGGATTTTTACAAACTGCTCAGCTGCCCAACCAGGGCACTGATCGTCGATTTTTTTCGCAGGTGCGGTCGTGGGGGGGTGTTGATCCCGGTCCGACATGATGTTTTCCTCCTGACAGGTCTGACTTAGATCAGGGCGCGGCCAAGGGTGTACCTCATAAGCCGACGGGCTTCAACAGTTTACACGTGAAAAACAAGCCAGAGACGTCAACGTAAGGCCCTGTAACAATAATATAAAAAACATGTAATAGCATAAGCCTCAAGTATTGCCGGAAAATGCCGATAAGGATCTGCACTCGTGATCAAATGTTCGTTAAGGCCACGCAAGCTATTCGCCGAAGAGGGAGTCCCAAGTATGTCGATCAGGCATTTTAATCTGGCTATGGCCCTGGTGGTTATCGGCTTCGTTGGATCCTGTTCCTCGGCCGTGAAAGAAAAAAATAAAGAAAAAGACGCTGCTGCGGAAGGCGCATCAAGCAAAGACGCTCAGGCTGCGCCGCCATCATCACCGCAGGACCCAGCTGAAGCGAACTTAACCGGCATACCAGGTTCATGCCGTGTCGCTGATCAGCTTGCTGCCGGCGACTTTTGTATTGTCTGCAAACCACGGCTTCTCGAAGTTGACCACTGCTTCAATTCGAAGGGAATCGCCGACATCGTAAAATCCTGCAGCCACGATGGGGAAAATGTTTCCTGTCATGACGATGAAGGTAAGGACCTGAAATTTGCTATCAAACCCAATGTTGTCGAACAAGCCTTTGAAGCTCTGCCGCTCATTACGGCCGTCGCGCGCTCATTTGTTGCGGAAAAGCTAAAAGGGAAAACCAACGAGCTGGCATGGGCCAATGCGGCTCTGGATTTTGCCGACAAATATGCAGAGGACATTTTTAAGGGTACAAACACCGCCGCTGTAGCTGATGCGGTGGTGGCAAATGTGGCTCGATTTAAAACTGATTTGACGCAGGAGCAGTCTGCCGGACTGAAAAAAGTCACCGAAAAAGGTCTCGCAGAGATAGCTAAAGAGCTTCGCACGGCGAAGGTTCGTCCGGGCGTTCTGGTAAAAATTGCCTCAGACGCCGCCGAAGGTCTTCCCTTCGATTCCATCGGAAATGGCACATCGAAGATCGATCTGGTTAAGTTGCGGGAACTGCTCAAGTCCGAGGACATGAAAGTCAAGCCAGTGCAGGCCCTGCTGACGTTTTTCAAGCTTGGATCGCCAGAGGATCTGCTTAAGCGGTTCCAGGACCATCAGGCTAAATAACCCAATTACCCCTTAAAAGAGCGGGGGAGGCCTTACGACCTCCCCCTCCGCACCTGCCATCCGTTTTCCCCCCTACCGGATGGCAGATACTTTCGGAATAGTGTTGCTGACTTGGTTAGCGCTCCCCCCGAAGCTCTGCGGAATACAAGTAAATGCATTCCCCATTTCAGTCACACCGTTCATCGAAAAGAATCTGAATCTCTATATTCAAGGTTAGGGTGTTGTTGGCCGCCCATCCAATATTTTGAGGCACGTCGGGTAAACATCCATGAAAACGGGTAGGTACGACATGTCGAATATTCCGCCGTGACGGGCCTTCCGGATCGATCAGTAGATTTTATGAATGAATACATTGCCTTATGGTTTGTTGGCTCGCGAGGCTGGCTGCTTTTGCAGCTCATGGGCCGGACCCATCTGCAAGGTGTGATTGTCGCGGAGTAAACATGGGTATTTTCTTGAGTTAGCCAAGAAAAAAAATTAGGGTGCGGGTGCTTTTAGATGAGGATGTTGCATTGAAAATTGGAATTCCCAAGGAAATTTTTCCCGGCGAGCTGCGAGTCGCAGGAACCCCCGCCACCGTAAAAAAACTAATTGCTTCCGGTCACCAGGTCCTCGTTGAAGCGGGCGCTGGTGTTGCTGCCGGATACCCGGATGAAGGGTTCCGCGCCGCGGGTGCATCAGTCGTTTCACCTGAAGCGGTCTGGGGTGATGCTGATATTGTCACCAAAATCAGGCCTCCCGGACACCTTGGATCCGGTGGCGGCGCGCGAGATGAGGTTGCTTTACTGCGGGAAGGCGGAACCCTGGTCTCCTTCATATGGCCGGCTCAGTCCCCCGATTTGGTGAAAAGCCTGGCAATGCGCCGTGCCAATGTGTTTGCCATGGATCAGGTACCTCGCATCACCCGTGCGCAAAAGCTCGATGCGCTGAGTTCTATGGCCAACCTCACCGGATACCGTGCGGTCATTGAGGCGGCTGCCGCTTATGGCAGTCCCTTCACCGGTCAGGTTACTGCCGCTGGAAAAATCCCCCCGGCTAAGGTTTTAGTCATTGGCGCCGGTGTGGCTGGACTGGCGGCACTTGGAACCGCCAAAAGCTTAGGCGCCATCGTTCGGGCGTTTGATACGCGCCCCGCTGTAAGAGAGCAGATTCAGTCGATGGGCGCGGAATTTCTCATGCTTGATTTTAAGGAAGACGGGACCGGGCAAGGCGGGTATGCCAAAACCATGAGTCCGGAATTTATCGCTGCCGAGATGGCGCTTTTTGCCACCCAGGCAAAAGACGTCGACATCATTATTACGACAGCGCTGATTCCAGGAAAGCCAGCTCCGAAGCTGCTCATCGCAGATACCGTCCGCCTGATGAAGCCGGGCAGTGTCATTGTCGATCTTGCGGCTGAACAGGGTGGTAACTGCGAATTTACCGTTCCTGGAAAAGCGGTGACGAAGGATGGCGTCACGATCATCGGCTACACGGATCTTGCCAGCCGCATGGCGATTCAGGCCAGCCAGCTGTACGGAACCAACATCGTTCATTTTATGGATGTCCTTTGCCCGAAGGGGCAATGGAATCTGAACCTTCAGGATGAAATCCTGCGCGGTTCCATTGTTCTTGAAGGTGGAGAGTTGCGGTGGCCACCTCCGGCGCCAGCTGCTGTCTCCGCACCCGCATCAGCCGCCGTCTCCACACCCGCACCAGCAAAAGCTGCACCCGCAGCGCGGACCGGTGGCCACGGACATGGGGCGACCAGTAAGCCGCAAATAAGCCTTTTGGCGACCAGTTTGATTCTGGCGGGAATCATCGCACTGGGAGCTGTTACGCCTGCGTCGTTTCTCTCGCACTTTACCGTTTTTGTGCTCGCCTGTTTCATCGGCTATCAGGTTGTTTGGAATGTAACGGCTGCCTTGCATACTCCGTTGATGAGTGTCACGAATGCCATCAGTGGGATTATTGTCATCGGCGCGATGGTTCAGCTGACGCCGGACTGGAGTCAGCCAGCTAACTGGATTTCGGGGGTTGCCGTGTTACTGGCTACCATCAACATCGCGGGGGGATTTCTTGTGACCCAGCGTATGTTGAAGATGTTCCGCAAATAAATGAGGATGACTCACCTGTGTCTTTGAATATTTCAGTAGCAAGTTATCTGGTAGCCAGCGTTTTGTTCATCCTGAGCCTGGGCGGATTGAGTACTCAGGAGACGGCGCGGCGTGGCAATCTGTTTGGTATCGCCGGCATCCTTTTGGCGATTTTGGCCACGGCACTTAATCCCGCGATGAACGGGTATGCGATGCTTGCTGTGGCACTGTCCATCGGCGTCGTCATCGGTGCGGTGCTGGCAGCGCGCGTGGCAATGACATCGATGCCGGAACTTGTCGCAATTCTGCATAGCTTCGTTGGTCTGGCCGCTGTTTTGGTTGGGATCGCCAACGCGATGACTTTTGTGGGAGCAGTTGGGGAAGGGCACGGATCCGCCGAGACCCTGATCCATCACGTCGAGGTGATTCTCGGGATTTTTATTGGGGCCGTGACCTTTACAGGCTCGCTGATTGCGTTTGCGAAGTTAAAGGGATCCATCAGCGGCAAGCCACTCATGCTGCCGGGGCGGCATGGATTGAACATTGTGATCTGCCTCGCGGCGATTGGTTTCGGGTGGGGATATGTTCAGTCCGGCACAGCGTCTGATATTTCCTGGCTGATCGGGATAGCAATTTTGGCAGGGGTTTTGGGTGTTCACATGGTGATGGCTATCGGTGGTGCGGATATGCCGGTCGTCGTGTCGATGCTGAACAGTTACTCGGGTTGGGCTGCAGCGGCTACGGGATTCCTACTTGCAAATGATTTGCTCATTGTCACGGGTGCTTTGGTCGGCAGCAGTGGAGCGATTCTGAGTTACATCATGTGCCGGGCTATGAACCGCAGCTTTTTCAGCGTCATTATGGGAGGTTTCGGAACTGACGGAGGCACGTCTCCCGCAGCCGGGGCGGCGACTAAGTCCCAGGGTGAAGTCACATCGATGACTGCGGAGGAAACAGCCGAGCTTCTGAAGGAATCAAGAAGTGTTGTGATCATCCCGGGATATGGAATGGCCGTGGCACACGCGCAACATCCCATTCGTGAAATTACCGACATCTTGCGTAAAAAGGGTGTCAACGTGCGGTTTGCCATCCATCCGGTGGCAGGTCGACTGCCCGGGCACATGAACGTGTTGCTTGCCGAAGCAAATTTGCCCTACGACATCGTTCTCGAAATGGATGAGATAAACGATGACCTGCCGGAAACCGATGTCGTCATCGTTGTTGGGGCAAACGATATCGTCAATCCCTCCGCGCAAACAGATGCTGCAAGCCCGATCTTTGGGATGCCGGTTTTAGAGGCCTGGAAAGCTAAAGTTTGTATTGTTTTGAAGCGCGGAATGGCCTCAGGGTATGCGGGGGTTGATAATCCACTCTTCTACGAACCAAATACCCGGATGTTATTCGGGGATGCCAAAAAAAGTATCGACGCTGTATTGAAAGCGCTGATGTAAATTTTGTCTCAAAAGTCACGCTTCGTCCTTAGCCGCTTTGCGCCATGTATTTTCAATGACCGCTACCAGGAGACCTTTTTCCGCATGGTTTTGCGTTCGCTGGTCTCTTTTTTGCTTTTGATCCGACGTTCTTTTGCTCCGCGGGTTGGCTTGGTTGCTTTGCGTTTTTTAGGGGGTACGGCAACCTCCCGCAGCATCTGCGCCAATTTTTCTTTACAGTCGTCCATGTTGCGCTGCTGATCACGGAATTTGTCACTCGCGATGACTACGTTGCCCTCCTGATCCATCCGGTTTCCAAAGGACTCGCGAAATCGATCACGCACGTCACCAGGCACCGATGGTGAAGAATCGAGATTCCAATGCAGGATTGCCTTCGAATTAACCTTATTAACATTTTGACCGCCAGGTCCGGAACTCCGTGCAAAGGAGAAAGAGAATTCCCGCGCAGGAATTCGCAGACGGGCAGAAATTTCTAGCATATGGTTCCCCTGAACAAAATTAGCCGGTGCCAGCTAAAGAATATCAGGCTGGGCAGGTGGAAATCAAAAATCAGAACAAAAAAAGCAGCCCTTGTGGGCTGCTTTTGTCATTGCATTAACTTAG
>Ga0154020_10004807_pt1 | contig 16053 bp, 12 predicted proteins | sample Klosneuvirus_201_FD_109709 | JGI IMG/M metagenome (GOLD analysis project Ga0154020, IMG submission 109709) | Active sludge microbial communities from wastewater, Klosterneuburg, Austria - Klosneuvirus_20160825_MG | ecosystem: Engineered > WWTP > Aerobic digester > Activated sludge | place...
CCCTTGCGCACCTGCTGGCCGTCCATGTTCAGGCCCTCGACCCAGATGCGCTTGCGGGCGTCCTTCGGTGCCTCGGCCACCAGCGCCATCAGCTCGCCGGCCGGGCGTTCGTCGTAGGGCGGGTGCACCATGTCCCACCAGTAGCCGGGGCGGAAGAGGGTGAAGGTGACGAGCAGCAGTGCCAGGCTCTCGTACCAGCGTGAACGCACGAGGAAGTAACCCTGCGTGGCCGCCGCGAACACCAGCATCGCGACGGTGGCGCTGGCGACGGTGAGGAACAGGTGCCAAGCGGTGTCGACGCCGATCATCAGCAACTGCGTGTTGAAGATGAAGAGGAAGGGCAGGATCGCCGTGCGCATGCTGTAGTAGAAGGCCGTGATGCCGGTCTTGATGGGGTCGCTGCGCGCAATGGCCGCGGCCGCGAACGAGGCCAGCCCCACCGGCGGCGTCACGTCGGCCATGAGCCCGAAGTAGAAGACGAAGAGGTGCACCGCGATCAGCGGCACGAGCAGGCCGCTCTGCGCGCCGAGCTCCACCACCACCGGCGCCATCAGCGTCGAGACGACGATGTAGTTGGCCGTGGTCGGCAGGCCCATGCCCAGCACCAGGCTGATGAAGGCCACCAGCACCAGCATCAGCATCAGGTTGCCGCCCGACAGCAGCTCGACCACCTCGGTCATCACGAGGCCGATGCCGGTGAGCGAGACGGTGCCGACGATGATGCCCGCCGCCGCCGTGGCCACGCCGATGCCGATCATGTTGCGCGCGCCGGTCTCCAGGCCGGCGACGAGGTCGCGAAAGCCCGTCATCAAGGCGGCGCCGAGCGCAGCTTCGCCGCGCAGCAGCGCCATCAGCGGCCGCTGCGTGAGCATGACGAAGACCATGAACATCGTGGCCCAGAAGGCCGACAGCGCCGGCGACATCTGCTCGACCATCAGGCACCAGATCAGCACCACCACGCTCAGCAGGTAGTGCAGGCCGCTCTTCAGCGTCGGCGCGGTTTCGGGCAGTTCGAAGACCGGCGCGTTGGGGTCGTCGAGTTCCAGCACCGGCTGGCGTGCACCCACCCACATCAGCGCCACGTAGGCCGCGACGAGGCCGGCGCCGACGAGGTAGATCGCGGCCGACGGCAGCGCCGCCTTGATCCAGCCGATGCCGTAATAGACCACGCCGGCCAGCACCACGAAACCCGCCACCGTGCCGGCCAGCGACAGCAGCCGCTGCATCGGCCCGGCGGCGCTGCGCCGCGGCAGACCCTGCAGCCCGGCCTTCAGCGCTTCGAGGTGCACGATGTAGAAGAGTGCGATGTAGCTGATGATCGCCGGCAGGAAGGCGTGCTGGATGACCTGCGAGTACGGGATGCCCACGTACTCGACCATCAGGAAGGCCGCCGCGCCCATCACCGGCGGCATGATCTGGCCGTTGACCGAGCTCGACACCTCCACCGCCGCGGCCTGGTCGGGCCGGTAGCCCACACGCTTCATCAGCGGGATGGTGAAGGTGCCGGTGGTCACCACGTTGGCGATCGAGCTGCCGCTGATGATGCCGGTGGCCGCCGACGACACCACCGCCGCCTTGGCCGGCCCGCCGCGCATGTGGCCCAGCAGCGCAAACGCGCTCTTGATGAAGTAGTTGCCGGCGCCGGCGCGGTCGAGCAGGCTGCCGAAGAGCACGAAGAGGAAGATGAAGCCGCTGGACACGCCGAGTGCAACGCCGAACACGCCTTCGGTCGTCAGCCACTGGTGCGACATGGCGCGGCTGAGCGACGCCCCCTTGTGCGCGATGAGGTCGGGCATGTAGGGCCCGCCGAAGGTGTAGCCGAGGAAGACCACGGCCACCACCACCATCGGCAGGCCCAGCGCGCGGCGCGTGGCTTCCAGCAGCAGCACGATGCCGGTGACGGCCACCGCCAGGTCCACGTCCGTCGGCTGGCCGGGGCGCGTGGACAGTTCGCGGTAGAAGATGAAGATGTAGGCCGCGCAGAACGCGCCCACCAGCGCAAACACCCAGTCGAGCAGCGGCACGCGGTCGCGCACCGAGCTCTTGAAGGCCGGAAAGGCCATGTAGGCGAGGAAGACCGCAAACGCCAGGTGGATGGCGCGCGACTGCGTGTCGTTGAAGACGCCGATGCCCAGCGCGAAGGGCAGCGGTGACGCGATCCACAGCTGGAACAGGCTCCAGGCCAGCGCCACGCCCAGCAGCAGCCGGGAGAGCCCCGGGCCGGGCTGGCGGCCGCCGGTGTCGTTGTCGGCAGCGAGTTGGGCAGCGTCGATCTCGGCGACGGCGGTCTTCTTCTTGCTGAACATGGGCAGGCTTCCCTCGAAAGACAAAGGGGCCCCTCTGTCGGGGCCCCTCGGGCAATGACCTGGCTGGGCGTTCCGGGGGCGGCCCCGGCGGCGCTTACAGCCAGCCCTTTTCCTTGTAGTACTTGACGGCGCCCGGGTGCATCGGGGCCGAGTTGCCGTTTTTCACCATCTCCTGCGGCGTCAGCGCGCCCAGGGCCGGGTGCAGCTTCTTGAATTCCTCGAAGTTCTCGAACACGGCCTTCACCAGTTCGTAGACCACCGCGTCGGGCACCTTGGCCGAGCTGACCATGGTGGCCAGCACGCCGTAGGTGGGCGTGGGGTTCGGGTGGCCGGCGTACAGGCCGCCGGGAATGCTGACCTTGGCGTAGAAGGGTGCGCCGGCCACCAGCTTGTCGACGGCCGGGCCGGTCAAGGGCACCAGCCTGGCGCCGCAGGTGGTGATCGGGTCCTGGATGTTGGCGCTGGGGTGGCCCACGCCGTAGAAGAAACCGTCGATCTTGTTGTCGCACAGCGCGGCGCCGTGTTCGTCGGCCTTCAGTTCCGAGGCCAGCGAGAAGTCGCCCATCTTCCAGCCCATCGAGCCAAGCAGTTCCTCGGCCGAAGCGCGCGTGCCCGAACCCGGGTTGCCGACGTTGAAGCGCTTGCCCTTCAGGTCTTCGAACTTGCCGATGTTGGCTTCCTTGCGCGAAAGCACGGTGAAGGGCTCGGGGTGCAGCGAGAACACGGCACGCAGGTCCTTGTGCGCGCCGTCCTTCTCGAAGACCTTGCTGCCCTTGGCGGCGTGGAACTGCCAGTCGCTTTGCGTGACGCCGAAGTCGAGTTCGCCGGCCTTGATGGTGTTGATGTTGAACACCGAGCCGCCGGTGGATTCGACCGAGCAGCGGATGCCGTGTTTGGCGCGGTCCTTGTTCATCAGGCGGCAGATGGCGCCGCCGGCCGCGTAGTACACGCCGGTGACGCCACCGGTGCCGATGGTGATGAATTTCTGCTGGGCGACGGCCGGGGTGGCCTGCAGGCCCAGCGTGGCGGCCGCGGCGGCCAGGGCGAACATGGACTTGAGTTTCATGCGGGATCCTTCAGGAGGGGAAAGACGCGACGACGGCAAAGGCGCAGGATAGCGCCGGGGCGTGCGCGGGCGATGGGGAATGTCCCTGCCACGGCTTCGGGCCGGGCGCTTCAGGCCACGGCGGCGTCGACGGCTTCGGCCAGGCGCCCGACGATGGCGTCGAGGTCGGCATCGCCGGCGATGAAGGGCGGTGCCAGCAGCACGTGGTCGCCGTGCACGCCGTCGATGGTGCCGCCCATCGGGTAGACCATCAGGCCGCGCGCCATGGCCTCGGCCTTGATGCGCGCGTGCAGCCGGCGCGCCGGGTCGAAGGGGGTTTTCGTCGCGCGGTCCCGCACCAGTTCGATGGCCTGGAAGAGCCCGCGGCCGCGGATGTCGCCGACGCAGGGATGGTTGCCGAAAGCCGCTTCCAGGCGTTCACGCAGCCCGTGGCCCTGGCGCTGCACACGCGCCAGCAGGCCGTCGCGCTGGATGACCCGCTGCACTGCCAGCGCGGCGGCGCAGGCCACGGCGTGGCCGATGTAGGTGTGCCCATGCTGGAACAGGCCCGAGCCGCGCGCGAAGGTCTCGACGATGGCGCGTTGCACCAGCACCGCGCCGATGGGCTGGTAGCCACCGCCCAGGCCTTTCGCGACGACCAGCAGGTCGGGCACCACGCTTTCGCCGTGGCCGACGTCTTCGCAGGCGTGCAGCGTGCCGGTGCGGCCCATGCCGCACATCACCTCGTCCAGGATGAGCAGGATGCCGTGGCGCGTGCACAGCTCGCGCACGCCCTGCAGGTAACCCGGCACCGGCATCAGCGCGCCGGCGGTGGCGCCGCCGACGGTTTCGGCGACGAAGGCGATCACGCTGTCGCCACCCAGCGTGTGGATGGCCGCGGCCAGTTCGGCCACCAGGCGCTGGCCGTAGGCGGCGGCGGTTTCACCTTCGGCGCGGCCACGGTATTCGTAGCAGGCCGAGACATGCGTCACCGGGATCAGCAGCGGCGCGAACTGCCTGCGCCGCCACGCATTGCCGCCCACCGCCAGTGCGCCCAGCGTGTTGCCGTGGTAGCTCTGCTGCCGGGCGATGAAGTGCCGGCGCTGCGGTTGGCCGGTCTCGACGAAGTACTGGCGCGCCATCTTCAGCGCGGCCTCCACGGCTTCCGATCCGCCCGAGACGAAGTAGGCGTGGGCCATGCCTGCCGGCGCCCGGCGCACCAGTTCGTCGGCCAGCTGTTCGGTCACCTCGGTGGTGAAGAAGCTGGTGTGGGCGTAGGCCAGGCGGTCGATCTGCGCGTGCATGGCGGCCAGCACGTCGGGGTGGCCGTGGCCCAGGCAGGACACCGCGGCGCCGCCGCTGGCGTCGATGTAGACGCGCCCGCCGCTGTCGGTGATGTGCATGCCGCTGGCGGCGACGGCCACGGGCGGCGTGTGGCGGACCTGGCGGTGCAGGACGTGGGTCATGTGGGGCCTCTCCGGCGGGCGACTGTAGCCCTCAGCCTTCCAGCGGCAGCGCCGCGGTGCACTTCACCTCGTCCAGGCAGACGCTGGAGCGCACGCCGTTGACGCCCGGCAGCAGCGCCAGCGCCTTGAGCAGGAAGTCCGACAGCATCTTCAGGTCGCGTGCCGCCACCTTCAGCACGTAGTCGAAGTCACCGGTGACGGCATAGCACTCCATCACCTGGTCCATCGTGCGCACCTGCTCGCGGAACTTGTCGACCTCGCGCAGGTGGCCACGTTCCATCGTCACGTGCACGTAGGCCATCACGCCCAGGCCCAGGCGCGCGGCGTCCAGGCGCGCCTCGTAACGCTGCACGAAGCCGCGCTCTTCCAGCCGGCGGTGGCGGCGGTGGCATTGCGCGGCCGAGAGGTGCACGGCCTCGGCCAGTTCCAGGTTCGAGACGCGGCCGTGCTGCTGCAGGTGGGCCAGGATGCGCCGGTCGGTGGCGTCGAGTTCGATCGGCTGCAAGCTTCTCTCTCCAGGGTCTTGTTCGAAGAGAGAAGATATCGCATCCTAGGCAATTGCCGGCGCCATACCAAAGCACCTTTCGCGCCCAGCCACCTAAAGTTCCGCCCTTGATCCCCTCATTGCCAAGCGGAGGCAAGCGACCATGGCCGACCTGTTCGACAACCCGATGGGCCTGTGCGGCTTCGAATTCGTCGAGTTCGCCTCGCCGGTGCCCAACGTGCTGGAGCCGCTGTTCGAGAAGATGGGCTTCTCGCTCGTGGCGCGCCACCGCTCGAAGGACGTGCTGCTCTACCGCCAGGGCGGGATCAACTTCATCGTCAACCGCGAAGCCAAGAGCCTGGCCGGCTACTTCGCCGCCGAACACGGCGCCAGCGCCTGCGGCCTGGCCTTCCGCGTGCGCGACTCGCACCAGGCCTACCGGCGCGCGCTCGAGATGGGCGCGCAGCCGATCGAGATCCCCACCGGGCCGATGGAACTGCGGCTGCCGGCCATCAAGGGCATCGGCGGCGCGCCGCTCTACCTGATCGACCGCTTCGAAGACGGGCGCAGCATCTACGACATCGATTTCGAGTTCATCGAAGGTGCCGACCGCCGCCCGCGCGGCCATGGCCTGAAGCTCATCGACCACCTCACGCACAACGTCTACAAGGGCCGCATGGCCTTCTGGGGCAGCTTCTACGAGCGCATCTTCAACTTCCGCGAGATCCGCTACTTCGACATCCAGGGCGAATACACCGGCCTGACCAGCCGCGCGATGACGGCGCCCGACGGCATGATCCGCATCCCGCTGAACGAGGAATCGGGCCGCAACGGCGGCCAGATCGAGGAATTCCTGATGCAGTTCAACGGCGAGGGCATACAGCACGTGGCGCTGCTCACCGACGACCTGCTGGCCACGGTGGACGCGTTGCAGCTGGCCGGCATCCCGCTGCTCAGCGCGCCCAACCCGAGCTACTACGCGATGCTCGACGAACGCCTGCCCGGCCATGGCGAGCCCGTGAGCGAGCTGCAGACGCGCGGCATCCTGCTCGACGGTTCGACGGCGGGCGGCGACAAGCGCCTGCTGCTGCAGATCTTTTCGCAGACGCTGCTGGGCCCGGTGTTCTTCGAGTTCATCCAGCGCAAGAAGGACGAGGGTTTCGGCGAAGGCAACTTCAAGGCGCTGTTCGAGAGCATCGAGCGCGACCAGATCCGCCGCGGCGCGATCGAGACCGTGGCCGCAGGAGCCTGAACATGGCGCTGCTGCAACGCATCCACCACGTCGCCTACCGCTGCCGTTCCGCCAAGGAGACGGTGGACTGGTACGTGAAACACCTGGGCATGGACTTCGTGCTCGCCATCGCCGAAGACCAGGTGCCTTCGACGAAGGCGCCCGACCCCTACATGCATGTCTTCCTCGACGCCGGCCAGGGCAACGTGCTGGCCTTCTTCGAGCTGCCGAACTCGCCCGCGATGGGGCGCGACGCCCACACGCCGGAATGGGTGCAGCACATCGCCTTCAAGGTCGACAGCGTGGACACGCTGGAACTCACCAAGGCCAGCCTGCAGGCCGCGGGCATCGAGGTGATCGGCCCCACCGACCACACGATCTTCAAGAGCATCTACTTCTTCGACCCCAACGGCCACCGGCTGGAGCTGGCCGCCGATGTCGGCACGCCCGAGATGATGGCCAGGCTGGACGCGGTGAAGTGGGACATGCTCGACGAGTGGCACCGCACGCGCCGCGCGCCGAAACACGCGGCCTGGATGCACGCGCACGAGCTGAAGACGTGAACGCCGGCGCCGCCAAGCACGGCCTGGCCGCCGGCGACGCGGCCCGACCGGCCCGCGCCGACTGGACCATCCCGCAGGGCTGGGCGCACTACACCGCGGCCGAGCACGCGACCTGGAAGACGCTCTTCGAACGCCAGACGCGCCTGCTGCCCGGCCGCGCCTGCGACGAATTCGTGCAGGGCATGCGTGCACTGCCCATCGGCCCCGACCGCATCCCCGACTTCGCCGCGCTCAGCGAGGTGCTGCAGCTGCGCACCGGCTGGCAGGTCGTGGCCGTGCCGGGGCTCGTGCCCGACGAGGTCTTCTTCGAGCACCTGGCGAACCGGCGCTTCCCGGCCGGCAACTTCATCCGCCGCCCCGAGCAGCTCGACTACCTGGAAGAGCCCGATGTCTTCCACGACGTCTTCGGCCACGTGCCGATGCTGATGAACCCGGCGATTGCCGACTTCATCCAGGCCTACGGCCAGGGCGGGCTGCGCGCACAGCGCCTGGGCCACCTGCAGCACCTGGCGCGGCTGTACTGGTACACGATCGAGTTCGGCCTGCTGCAGCAGCACGGCGGGCTGCGGCTGTACGGCGCGGGCATCGCGTCGTCGTATGCCGAAACACGCTTCTGCCTCGACGACGCCTCGCCCCACCGCATCGGCCTGACGCTGGAACGTGTGATGCGCACGCACTACCGCATCGACGATTTCCAGGAAGCCTACTTCGTCATCCGCGACCTCGACGCACTGCTCGAATTCACGCGCATCGACTTCGCGCCGCTGTACGAGCACGTGCAGCAGCTGCCCGAGCTGCAGCCCGGCGAGCTGCTCGAAGGCGACCTCGTGTTCACGCGCGGCAGCGGCCGCTACCACGCCGCACGGCGCAAGGCCTGCCGCGACACGGCCGCACGCGGCTGAACGCCATGCCCCGACGGCGCAAGGCGCCGGCGCCGCCGTGTGTAATGCAGCCCCGGGAGCCGTTCCCGTGCCTTGCACATCCCGCATGACTCCAAAGATCGCCATCGTCGGTGCCGGGCTCGCCGGCCTGGCCTGCGCCCGCCGGCTGGCCGCCGCGGGCGCCCAGGTCACGCTGTTCGAGAAGAGCCGCGGCGTCGGTGGCCGCTGCGCCACGCGCCGTTCCGAATGCGGGCCCTTCCACCATGGCGCGCCGTCGTTCGCCGCCCACGACCCGGCCTTCCGCGCCGAGGTGGCACGCTGGCAGGCGGCGGGCTGGGTGCGCCCCGGGCCGCGTGCCGGCACCTGGGTCGGCTGGCCGACGATGAACACGCTGGCGCGGCAGCTGGCCGACGGGCTGCATGTCGTCACCGAAACCACCGTGACGGCGCTCGAACGCGACAGCCCGGCCGCCGGCCATGACGGCGGCGCCTGGCGCCTGCGCTGCGCCGAGGCCGGCGCGGCACCCCGCGGCGCTTTCGACGCCGTGGTCGTCGCGGCGCCCGCCGAGCAGGCCGTGGCGCTGACGCAGGCCAGCGTGCAGCTGCAGCGCTGGCTGCACGCCGTCCGCAGCCAGCCCTGCTGGACGCTGATGCTGGCCTGGCCGGAGGGCGCGGCACCCGTCGCGATGCCGCCGCTGCCGGCAGACGGCCCGCTGGCCCTGGGCGTCGACTGCAGCGCCTTGCCGCAGCCCCCCGACGGCGGCAGCGTGGCCGGGACGCCGGCGGTCGGCACGCGCTGGACCCTGCACGCCCGCGCGGACTGGAGCGGGGCGCATCTCGAAGCGGCACCGGCAATGGCCGCCGAAGCGATGCTGCAGGCCTTGCGCGCCGCCTGCCCTGCCGCGCAGCCGCTGCCCGCACCCACGCACGCCGTGGCGCACCGCTGGCGTTATGCGCAGGTGGCGGCACCCGCCGCCGCGCCTTTCGGCTGGGACGCGGCGCTGCGCCTGGGCTGCTGCGGCGACGCCTGGCAGGGCGCGCCGGTGCCGGCCGGGCCAACGCTGCCCGACGGCATCGAACGCGCCTGGCTCAGCGGCGTCGGCCTGGCCGACGGACTGCGGCAGGCGCTGGACGCGCCGGCGCCGCGCGCAGCGTGAAGGGCCCCTTTTCCATCGCGCTGGCGGCGGGCCTGCTGAGCCTGCTGATCGCCTTCGTGCCGGCCCTCTGGCGCACCTTCGCGGGCCCGCCGCCGGCCACCGCCACGGCGCCCGCCGGCGACGCCCCGTGGCAGGTGGTCTTGCCGGCCCCGGGCCACAGCCGCGTCTTCGGCCTGTCGCTGCCCGGCAGCACGCTGGCGCAGGCACGGCAGCGCTGGGGTGACGCGCTGCAGCCGGCGCTGATCGTGGGCGGCGACGGCACGCTGGCGCTGGAGGCCTACGTCGAGAAGTTCGAGGCCGCCGGCGTCGGCGGCCGGCTGCTGCTGGCCTTCGACGCCGAGACCACGGCAACGGCGCTGGCGCGCTGGCGTGCGGCATTGCCCGGCGTGCCGCAGCCTTCGGGCAGCCGCCGCCACGGCCTGCATGCCGCGGCGCTGGCCGAACTGGCGCCCGCGGCGCTGGTCGGCCTGAGCTTCATCCCCGCCGCGCAGCTCGACGCGCAGGTGCTGACGGCGCGTTTCGGTGCGCCGGCCGAACGCATCACCAGCGGGGAACGGCTGGAGCACTGGCTCTACCCGGCCATCGGCCTGGCCGTGGTGCTCGACGCCGAGGGCCGCGACGTGCTGCAGTACACCGCGCCGGCCGATTTCGAGCGCCGGCTGGCGGCGCCGCTGCGCCCGGCCTCGGCGCGGCGCTGACGGGCCGCCGCCGGCGCCTCACGCGCGGCGGCGGCGGCGCCGCTGCAGCCGGCCCAGCAGCGCCGCGCCGGCCAGCAGCTGCGCCCAGGTGCCGGGCTCGGGCACGGCGGTCAGGCTGCTGCTGTAGTCGATGGCCAGCTCGAAGGCCGTGGTGCCGTCGGGCACGGCGATGTCGCCGACGAACAAGGGCACGTCGCTGGTGACGAGGTAGGCGCCCTCGGTGTTGTCCCACACGATGGCGTCCAGCACCGCCTGCTGCACGGCCGCGGTGTCGATGCCGAGCAGCGGGTTGGCCGTGAAGTCGACGAAGAAGGTGGTGGCCTGCCCGCCGCCCAGGCCCGTGCCGGCGCCGCCGAGGCTGAAGGTGAACAGCGACTCCAGGCCCGGCATCGTGCTGCGGCCCGTCAGCGTGGTGTTCATGCGCATCTTGTCGCCCGCGACGAAGAAGCGGTCGCCGGTGTTCATGCGGATGTCGAGGCTGAGCACCTCGCCCGGCGCGACATCGTGGAAGTGGAAGGGGTCGTAGACCTCGGCCCGGGCCTCGACCTCGCCGGGCCCCAGATCTTCGGGGTTGGCGTCCAGCGGGCGTATCTCGACTTCGCCCGACAGCTTCGACGACACGCCCTTGAGTACGGGAAAGACAGGTGGCACCGGCACCCCCGGGGGGCTCGTCCACTTGAATTGCGGCGCGGTGTCGATGGCGCTCTTGGACCGGGCGGCGTACCAGCCGCTGGGCAAGGGGCCGTAGACGATGTTCTCGTCGTCGTCGTGCACCCCCGTGGCCAGCGTCGGCAGTGGTGGCGGCGCGAAGGTGACGTCCAGCTTGTCCTTCCACTCGGGTGTGATCTGGGTCATCACCGAGCCGATCCGCGCCAGCGGGGCCAGCATGTAGTCGGGCACGGTCACGCCTATGGCGCCGAGGCCGCCGCCAAAAGCCCAGTAGCTGCTTGTGGCGACGTCGGCCTTGATGCCCATCCAGGTGAGCGATGGGGCCAGTTCTTGAGCGTGTGCCCACGGGGCGGCCAGGGCCCCCAGCAGGCAGAGCGCAGCGGTGCGGCGCCAGCGCGGCCGGGACGCGAGGGTGTTGCAGGTCATCGGAATCTCCCCGTTCTGAGTGGAGCGCGCTTCGCTCGGCATGGCGGCCGGCGCTCCTTCGGCCTGCAGCCGCGGCGGCGTGCCGCTGACTGCAGGCCGACCGTAGCCGGGGCCTGCCCGCGCCTCTTGGGTGGAACTACCCAAGCGGGCCGCGCGGCCTCCTCACTCGGGGGGAGCGAGGCCGGGTGATGCCGCGTTGAGCACCAGCACGGCCTGGGCGCGCCGGTTCACGCCCAGCTTGGCCAGGATGGCCGCGACCTGGTGCTCGATGGTGCGCTCGGAACGGTGCAGGCGCTGCGCCATCGCGCCGTTCGAAAGGCCCTGGGCCAGCAGCGCGGCGACCGCCTGTTCGCGCGCCGTCAGGCCGAAAGGCTGCGGCGCACGCGGCGTGGTGATGCGGCGCTTGACGGCGCGGGCACCGTGGGCGCGCAGCCGCTGTCGGGCGATGTCGGCCGCGGGCTCGGCGCCCAGCGCCGTGCAGGCCTGCAGGGCCGCACGCAGCGCGGCCTCGTCGCCGGCCAGCCCGGCCAGCGCGGCTTCGTAGGGGCAGCCCAGCGCCTGCCACAGGGCCACGGCACGGGCCCAGTCGCCCGCCAGCGCGGCGGTGAAGACCTCGGGCAGGGGTTCGGCCGCGGCGTCGGGGCCGGGCAGGCCGGCGCCCGAGCGCTGCAGCCACACCCGCAACCGGCCCGCCAGCCAGGGCGACATCAGCTTGCCGGCCTGCAGCGCCTGGCGCGCGAAATCCGCGCAGGCCACGCGGTCGCCGCGCAGCCAGGCCGCCTCGGCGGCGTACCCGGCCACGTCGGCGGCCAGGAACTCGGTGCCACCCGACGCCGCCTGCGCCAGCCGCTGCTGCCACTGGCCGGCGTCGTTCGCGCTGCCGCGCAGCGTGGCCAGGCGCGCCGCCAGCAGCGCCGCGGTGGCGCGGTCGCGCGGCGTGGCCATGGCCGCGCCGTGCAGGGCGTCGACCTGCGCCTCGGCCTGCGCCCAGCGGCCCAGCTCGATCAGCGCCAGCGCCCGCCGCGTGCGCAGCGCAGCGACCGCGAAGTCGAGATCGTGGGCCTGCGCGTAGTCCAGCCCCTCGCTGCAGGCCTGGAGCAGGTCCGGGTAGCGGGCGTGCGTGACCAGGGCCGACGCCAGGTTGATCCAGCCCGCGCCGGCCTTGGCCGCCAGGCCGTCGGCCATCGCCAGCTGCAGGCTCAGCCGCAGCATGGCCAGGGCGTCGTCCGACCAGCGCAGGCTCAGCTCGACCGCTGCGGCGACGTTCAGCGCCTCGATGCGCGTGCCGGTGTCGGCGCAGCGGCCGGCCACGTCGACGGCGCGGCGGGCCAGCGGCAGCGCCTGCACCGCGCCGCCGCCGTTCGTCAGCGCCACCGCCAGCGTGTACAGCGCCACGGCGAGCAGGGGGCCTTCGCCGGCCGGCTCGGCCAGGGCCAGCGCGTCGTGCGCCAGCGTCAGCGCTTCGGGCTGCGGGGTCAGCATCAGGGCCAGCTTGGTGAGCACGGCCGCACGTGCGGCCGCGTCGCCCTGGCGTGTGCGGATCTGCAGCAGTTCGCGCCGCAGTGCCAGGGCGTCGTCGGTGGCACCGGTGAGCATGCAGGCGGTGCCCAGGTCGTCCAACAGCACGGCGCGCGTGTCGTCGGGCAGTTCGCCGGCATGGGCCAGCGCCAGGTGCAGCATCTGCGCCGCGGCGCGGTGCGCCGACACCCGCCTGGCCGCCGCCGCGACCTGCGGCGCCAGCGCCAGCACGACCGCCGAGCGTCCGGCGGCCGCGGCGTGATGCACCCGGCGCGCCATGCCGGCAGGCGAGGTGTCGGCGGTCTGCAGCGCGTCGAGCAATTCGCCGTGCAGCGCGACGCGGCGGCCGGCGGGCAGCGTCTGTTCGACGGCCCGCCGGGCCAGTTCGTGACGGAAGCTCACGCGCGGCGACGCCACCTGCAGCAGCCCGTGCGCGACGGCCGCGTCCAGGGCCGTGGCCATCGTCGGCTGCAGGGCCTGCAGCAGGTCGAGTTCCAGCCCGCCGGGCGCGATGCTGACCCGTTCGACCAGCGAACGCACCACCGGCGGCAGGCCGTCGCAGCGCGCCGTCACCGCGTCGCGCACCGAAGCGGGCATGGCACCGGGGGCGGCGGCCAGCACCTCGGTGATGAAGAGCGGATTGCCGCCGGTCAGGGCCTGCAGCGCCGCCCCGGGGCGCCCGGCGCGCGCGGCCCACGCCGCCACGGCTTCCGGCGACAGCGGCGCCAGCGGCAGCCGCAGCGTGGCGGCTGCCGGCAGCGCCCCCAGCAGGCGGCGCAGCGGCGCCTCGGCGGCGGGTTCGTCGTCGCGGTGGCTGAGGACCAGCAGCAAGGGCAGCTCGGCGATGCGGCGCGCCAGGTAGCGCAGGCCGTCGAGCGTGGCTTCGTCGGCCCAGTGCAGGTCCTCGATCACCAGCAAGGGCGTGGGCAGCGTCGTCCTCAGCCAGCCCAGCAGGGCCGGGAACAGCCCGTTGTCGGTGCGCGCCTCGTGCAGTGCAGCGCCCAGCGACGGCGGCAGTTCGTCGGCCAGATCGACGAAGGGCCCCAGCGGCCGCGGCGTCTGCAGGTCCTCGCAGGCGGCGCGCAGCAGGCGCGGGTGCCGGGGTGCAGCGGCCAGCCAGGCGTCGAGCAGCGCCGACTTGCCGATGCCGGCCTCGCCGCTGACCACCACGCAGCGGCCGCGGCTGGCGGCGCTGTCCTGCCGCGCCCGGCGCAGCAGCGCCAGCGCGTCGTCGCGTTCGAGCAGCTGGGGGCAGGGCGGCGCGGCCGACATCACGCCGCATGATGGCGCAAGCCGGGGGGCCCCCATGCGCGCCGTGGTCTGCACATCGGGCGGCCCTGCCGGGCCACCGCGGCTGGCTGCGCGCCGCGCCTCAGCGCAGCGCCAGCCAGATCTCGTTGCGGCGCAGGAACCCGGGCGTCCAGGGGCCGTTGTAGCGCGCCAGCACGGGCTCGCCGTGGGTGGCCAGGCCGGCGGCGGCCAGCGTTGCCTGCAGCCGGGCCAGGTTTGCGTCGGTGTGGGCCTGTGACCAGGAGCCCGCATAGCGGATCACGGCGCGGCGCTCGGCCGGCACCTCGCGCAGCTGCACGCGCGGGTCCAGCGGTTCGGGTGCCGAGGCCAGCGTCACGCCCCGCGGCAACACGAACTGCACGCGCTGCCCGCCGCCGGCGGCGGTGGCCTGCGTCACCGGCGCGGTCATCTCCAGCTTCACCGGTGCGCCGGCCGGCGCCTGCGTGACGGGCGCGGTCATCGCGAACTTCGCCTGTGCCTTGTTCTTGCCGAAGATGTAGCCGGCGAGGATGGGAAAGGCCTGGCTGCCGGCGTCGCCGGCGGGGGTGTCCAGCACGACCTCGGCCACCAGGTAGGCCGCGTACTGGCGCAGCTCGACCGCGTCGATCTGGCGTTCGACCGTGTAGTCGGGTTCTTCGATGGCGTGGGACAAGGCGGGCAGGAAGGCAAGGACGAGCAGCAACAGGCGGTGCATGGCGACGAAGGCCCGGGACGATGGATGGGCGGCAAGTCTGCGCGCGACCGGGCAGCCGTGCCGGGCCAGGGCCTTCGTCCCGGGTGCGGGCCGGGCAGCGGCGCGCGGCGCGCCGCGTGCCGCTCAGCCGCCCAGCGCGCCGCGCGCCGCGCCGATGTCGGCGTAGGCCTGCAGCTGCGGGCCTTCGACGACGAGCACCGAGTCGTCGTCGAAGGTGAAGAGCGTGGCCTCGCCCTCGTGTTCGACCAGGTCGGTCATCAGCTCGGCGGCGCGCGTGGCGGCGTCGGCGTCGGGCGTGGTGCTGAGGAGTTCGGCAGCTTGGCTCATGCTGCAAGCATAGCCGTCTGCGCTGGTCTGCGGCGGTCTGCGGCCGGCACCGCCCGGTGCGCCGGCTTCAGGCCGCCTTGCCGCCGCGCCCCAGCAGCGCCCACAGCCCGATGGCGCCGAAGGTGGCGGTGCCGATGCCACCCAGCGTGAAGCCACCGAACTTCAGCGTGTAGTCGCCCGTGCCCAGCACCAGCGTGATGGCGGCCACCACCAGGTTGCGGTTGTCCGAGAAGTCGACCCGGTTGTCGACCCAGATCTTGGCGCCGGCCACCGCGATGAGGCCGAAGACGACGATGGAGACGCCACCCATCACCGCCAGCGGGATGGCCTGGATGAGCGCGCCGAACTTGGGGCTGAAGCCGAGCCCGATGGCGATGCCCGCCGCGACGACGAAGGTGGCGGTGGAGTAGATCTTCGTCGCCGCCATGACGCCGATGTTCTCGGCGTAGGTCGTCACGCCGGTGCCGCCGCTGGCGCCCGAAACCATCGTGGCGACGCCGTCGCCGACGAAGGCGCGGCCGATCAGCGGGTCGAGCTTGCGCCCGGTCATCGCGCTCACGGCCTTGATGTGGCCCAGGTTCTCGGCCACCAGGATGACGGCCACCGGCGCGATGAGCAGCATCGCGTCGGCGCTGAACACCGGCGCGGCGAAACCCGGCGCGCCGAACCAGGCGGCGCTGGCGATGCCCGAGACGTCGATCGGCCTGCCCAACCCGAAGCCGTTGGTCAGCAGCGCGTAGACGAGGCCGGCGACGATGAGGCCGACGAGGATCAGCAGCCGCTGCGTCATGCCGCGCGTGAACACCGCCACGCCGGCCACGCAGACGAAGGTCACGCCCTGCATCCAGGCATCGAAGGGCGTGGGCGCCATGTTCTTGATCGGGATGCCGGCCAGGTTCAGCCCGATGACGGCGACCACGGCGCCCGTCACCACCGGCGGCATCAGGCGTTCGATCCAGCCCGTGCCGGTGGCCATGACCAGGAAGCCGATCCCCGTGTAGAGCGCGCCGCAGGCGACGATGCCGCCCAGGGCCACGCCCAGGTTGGCGTTCGGCCCCGGGCCGGCGTAGCCGGTGGCGGCGATGACGACGCCGATGAAGGCGAAGCTCGAACCCAGGTAGCTGGGCACGCGCCCGCCCACCAGCAGGAAGAAGATCAGCGTACCCACGCCGCTCATCAGGATGGCGACGTTGGGGTCGAAGCCCATCAGGATGGGTGCCAGCACGGTGGCGCCGAACATCGCGATGACATGCTGTGCGCCCATCGCGGCGGTCTGCGGCCAGGGCAGGCGCTCGTCGG
>Ga0154020_10004808_pt1 | contig 16052 bp, 13 predicted proteins | sample Klosneuvirus_201_FD_109709 | JGI IMG/M metagenome (GOLD analysis project Ga0154020, IMG submission 109709) | Active sludge microbial communities from wastewater, Klosterneuburg, Austria - Klosneuvirus_20160825_MG | ecosystem: Engineered > WWTP > Aerobic digester > Activated sludge | place...
CTCAACATCGTCTGTACCTATATCTGGCTCGCGTGATACCGTAGAGTCAATTGCAAACAGGCTCTAGCAATGATTCCGATTACCATACGCCAATTACAGTATTTCGCGGCAGTTTACGAGGAGGCAAGTTTCTCTAAGGCGGCCGAGCGTGAGCATTGTTCTCAACCAGCTTTAAGTTCTCAGATCCGTAATTTGGAGGCAATTTTGGAGCGCTCGCTATTTGATCGCTCAGTAAATGGAGTCACGCCAACAGCTTCGGGGCAGCGCTTCTACCGGCATTCCGTCGCGATCCTGCGATCCGTAAACTCAGCTAGGCTTGAGATGGACGAGGTGAGCGGGCAGGTGGCAGGCCAAGTGAAGGCCGGGCTAATTCCCTCAGTGATGCGTGGCCTAATGCCAGTCTTCCTGCCGAAGTTCGTCGAAACTTACCCGATGATTGAGATCAGGATCATCCAGGGGTTTAGTGACATGCTTGCGGAATCAGTGCTCAACGAGTCTGTCGAGTTCGCCTTCGTATTAGAGCCCCCCAAGCACGAGGGCATCGAGATTACCAAACTTTCAGAAGGCAGTATGGTTCTGATTAGCAGTTCCGGTCTCGGAATGAAATGTGGTGAACCTGTCAGGCTACCAAGCTTGTCTCCAATCAACCTAGTGGTTCCTTCGCCCAACCACACAATGCGTAGGAATATTGAGCGGCGTATCTGGACCAAGGAGATCCAAGTTAGCCGCATACTGGAGATGGACTCGGTACATGGCATGATTGATTTCGTCGCGAATTCGAACTGGGTCACCATCCTGCCGTTAATCGCGGTAGCGCACGACATCAAATCTAATGGCCTGTGCATTAACCCGATCATTGAGCCATATTTGGAAGCGGATCTCTTTTTGATCAACCTAATGCAACGCCCATTGCGAGCCACTGCTCAGTTTTTCGTGCAAGCTATAAAGCGGGAGATGGAATCAATCAGCAAGATGGTGCTGCAATGATATAAATCGGATTTTACCGCCACATTTCCGAGGCTTTTGGATTGAAATGCTTTGCTGTGCGGCAGATCGAGGTTGATTAAAGCCAGTAACAAGCCGCGCGATGCGTCATGCTGCATCTTTCTTACAAGCTTTCCCGCAGCTTTGTCTTCAGCACTTTACCGTAGCTGTTCTTCGGCAGCGCAGCGATGAAGCGGTATTCTTTTGGCCGCTTGAAGCGCGCTATATTATCTTGGCAAAGGGCATCGAGTTCACTTTGTTGCACAGTAATCCCCGGCTTGGTGACGACGAACGCCACTACCTCTTCGCCCCAAGCGTCATGAGCGCGTCCGACCACCGAAGCCTCATCGATTCCGGGATGCAGCAACAGCGCTTCCTCAACTTCGCGCGGATAGATGTTCGCACCGCCGCTGATGATCACATCCTTCGATCGGTCCTTTAGGGTCAGGAATCCGTCCTCATCGAGGCTGCCGACATCGCCTGTAAACAACCAGTCGTCTCGGATCGCCTTGGCAGTGGCTGCCGGATCGTTCCAGTAACCACTCATGACAGTCTCACCACGAACCAGCACCTCGCCGGTAGCGCCAGTAGCGAGTTGTTTTCCTTCAGCATCGGCGATCCTGATTTCGACCAGACTCTGCGCCACACCGACCGAGGCAATACGCTGTAAGTATCGGGGATGGGCGTAAGCGCCGAGATGATGTCGCGATAAGGCCGTGATGGTCATCGGGCTCTCACCCTGTCCGTAGATCTGGACGAAACGGCTGCCCATAACCCGTAGCGCCTGCCGGATGTGCTCAGCGTACATCGGCCCTCCACCATATACGATGGTCTTGAAACCAGAATGATCTGCGCCGGTCTGCTCTACGAAATCAACTAGGCGCCTGACCATGGTCGGCGCCGCGAAAAGAGTGATGTGGTGATGGTGCTCGGCGATTTCGACCAGTTCCGCCGGGTCGAATCCGCTTGACCGCGGAACGATGTGCGCTGCCGCCACAACCATATGGGGAAAATTGTACAGGCCGGCACCGTGCGAGAAGGGTGCTGCATACACCATACCGTCGCGCATCTCCGCCGCATCGACGTCTGTGAAATAGCAGGCGGTCATTGCAAACAGATTGCGGTGAGTCAGCATCACGCCTTTGGGACGGCCAGTAGTGCCAGACGTGTAAAAAAGCCATGCCAAGTCGTCGGGGCGACAGTCGAGCGGCGCGGCAATCGGTTCGCTGGCGCAGAGCATTGCGTAATCAGCCCGGCATGGCACGAACACGGTGAGCGACCAAGGCAAATCCCGCAATAGGAGCGCGAGACTACTCGCGAGTTCGTCTGAGACGAACAGGGCGGCGGCAGCCGAATTGCGGACAATGAATTCGGCTTCCTTTGCGTGCAACTTAGCGTTGATCGGCACGACCACGAGGCCAGCGTACCAAGCGCCATAAAGCACGTCGAGATATTCCGGCGCATTGGCCATGAAAATCGCAACACGATCGCCGGTCTTGAGTCCGCAACGTCCGCGCAGACCTCCTGCTATGCGCGCGGCACGGTCGGCCAGTCCGCGATATGTACACACGAGATCCCTGCCATGAAAAATGGCAGGATTATCCGGATGGACACGAGATGCACGGGCGAGTAATTGGGCGATGTTCAATCGAGTAGTTCACTCAAGCACATCGTGTTCGCCTAATCGAAAAGAGCAACTGCGCGGACCCACCCCGCCGAAGCGCTTTTTATTTTGTGGGGGAAGCAGGAGACGATGAAGCCAGTTGCAGGAAGTTGCTCGAGATTGGCCAATTTCTCCATGTGGCAATAAGGGATCTCACGACCGGCGTAATGTCCCTCCCAGATGAGACTGTGATCGTGGGTTGTTTCCCAGCGGCGCCGTGTGTGGACGAACGGTGGGTCCCATCCCCAGGCGTCGATGCCGGTGACACGCACGCCGCGCTGGGTGAGATAAAGCGTCCCGTGCCGGCCGATGCCGCATCCGGCGGTCAGATATTCGTCGCTTCCGATCAGGCTGCCGGCGCGGGTATTGACGAGCACAATGTCGAGTGGCTGGAGAGAGTGGCCAATACGCTTCAATTCGGCTTCTATATCAGCCGGTTGGACGACATAACCATCCTCGAAGTGTCGAAAATCGAGCTTGACGCCTGGGCGGAAACACCAGTCAAGCGGTATTTCGTCGATGCTCATCATGTGCCCGCCGTCTATCGTCTTCGACTGATAGTGAATCGGCGCATCCATGTGCGAGCCGTTGTGCGTGCTGAGAGTGATGACCTCGAACGCCCAACCTTCCCCGTTCGGTAGGTCTTCCTGTTGCAAGCCTGGAAACCCCTCAAGTAGCATCCAGGCGTTCTCACTGTTCGTCCTGTATTCGATGTGCGGACGCATGCTGGGTGGATCCAGGATAGTTTCGTTGTCCAGCGTGACAGAGATGTCGACGATGCGTGATGGCAGTTTCATGAGGGCTCTCCATTTTGGATTGGTAAATCTGCGCGGCGGCCCCACTCATCCCATGAGCCGTCATACACCTGCCAGTCATCCTTGCCCGTCAAATGCAATGCTAGTGCCAGTATGCAAGCAGTCAAACCTGATCCACAGGTAAGGATGACGGGGCGACCATAGTCAATGCCAGCCGCCTCGAAGCGTGCGCGTATATCAGTCTGCGGTAGCAGACAGCGCGTTATTGGATCAAGCAAGTGCGCCCAGTACAGGTTACGGCTGTGTGGAATATGACCGGACCGCGTACCCGGGTAGCGGTCCTGATCCGCACCGGAAAAACGTCCTGGAGTTCTTGCGTCCAGTATCTGAGGAAAATCGGCGTGAACGGCAGCGAGAATATCAGGCCAGCAGGCGAGAAGTCCTCGCTCCCCGAAGGAGACGAATTGCATCTGCGCTGTCGGCACATCCCCTCGTTCTATCGGCAGGCCAGCCAGGCGCCAGGCTTCAAATCCACCGTCAAGGATCGACACCTTGTCATAGCCGTAATGTCGGAACAGCCACCAGACGCGCGCAGCGCTGTAGAGTCCGGGCGTATCGTAGGCGATGACGTGGGTGTCGTTGCCGATCCCCAAGGCGCCGATCTCGGCGGCGAAATGCTTGCCGCCGGGACACTTTCTCGGCAATGGATTGTTAGAGTCGGCCACACGATCCAAGTCCAGGAAGGCTGCGCCAGGTATGTGGCTGTGCGTATATTCGGCGCGTGCGTTGCGTCCTGTATCGGCAAGATGTACGGTTGCATCGACGATCCTGATCCCAGGATCGCCGAGATGCTCGGCCAGCCAGTGGGCTGAGACGACAGGTCCGGGATATGTCTTAGTCATGGGCTTCAGGTCCGCTATATGTTTTAGTCATGGGCTTGCCACTGGCTGTCGGCCATCAACCGTGCCTGGTGCGCTCGCGCAATACGAACTTTTGAATCTTACCGGTCGCGGTTTTCGGCAGTTCGCAAAAGTTTATCTTCTTCGGCACCTTGTAGCGTGCGAGAACGCTACGCAGGTGCTTGATGAGTTCTTCGGCCGCGACCTCTTCACCATCCTTTAATGTTACGAAGGCTACTGGAACCTCGCCCCACTTCTCGTCCGGTGCCGCGACCACCGCCGACTCGAGGACTGCGGGGTGGGAGGCCAGTGCCTGTTCGACCTCTACCGACGCAATATTCTCGCCGCCAGAAATGATGATGTCCTTGGAGCGATCTTTCAGCTCGATGTAGCTGTCAGGGTGCATTACACCGAGGTCGCCAGTGCGGAACCAGCCGTCTGGGCAGGCCATCTTGGTGGTCTCCTCGTCGCGGTAATAGCCAAGCATCAGGTTGTTACCGCGCAAGGCGATCTCGCCCAAGGTCTGACCATCGGCAGGCACATCGGTGCCGTCCTCCGCCACTACCCGAACGGGTTGGGAGACAATGTTTCCTACGCCCTGCCGCGCTTTGAGCCGCGCTTGCTCTTCAATCGGCAAAGAACTCCATTCACTGCGCCAGTCGCAGATTACCGAAGGGCCGTAGGTTTCCGTAAGGCCGTAAAGATGGGTCATGTCGATGCCCAGTTCCCCCATACGGGCGAGCAGGGCAGGGCTAGGCGGCGAACCGCCGGTAGCGATACGCACTTTTCGAGGCAGTTTGCCCGCCGCTGCACCCTCGTGCCAAGCAAGCATGGTAAGTACGGTGGGCGCGGCGTTTAGATGAGTCACGCTGGAATGTCGCAGGTGCTGCCAGATTGCCGCTGGTTCGACCCGGCGCAGGCATAGATGAGTGGCGCCGGCCGCGGTCACTGCCCAAGGGAAGCACCAGCCGTTGCAATGGAACATTGGAAGCGTCCACAAGAATACGCTGTCGCTGTCAAGCCGCGTCTGGAAAGCCATCGCTAGCGCCTGCAGATAGGCGCCGCGGTGGTGGTACATCACACCCTTCGGCTTGCCAGTAGTGCCGCTGGTGTAGTTGATAGCGAGCAGATCACGCTCGTCCGCTACCTGCATGCAGAGCCCTGAGGCATTTTGCATGAGGCATTCGTATTCGTCGTCGGCGGCGTGTGTACCAGACCGCACAGGCTTCACGCCACCCTGAGCGAGCGCGACTGCTTCCATTGCCACCGCCTCGAGCTCGTAATCGTAGATGAGGATCTTGGCGCCGCTATGATCGAGGATGTAAGCGAGTTCGGCTGCGGTTAGCCGAGTGTTGAGCGCCACCAAGACGGCCCCGGCGAATGGCACGCCGAAATGAGTCTCGAGCAAGGCGTGCGTATTCGGTGAAAGTATAGCCACGCGATCACCTGGCTTAATACCCAGCGCAGCGAATGCGCCGGCAAGCCGTCGCACCCGATCGAGCAAGTCAGCATATGTGATATGCATTACGCCGTCGATGACGGCAACACGATCTGAATAAACCGATCCAGACCTTTGCAGGAACGAAGTGGGGGTCAGTTGCTCGAAATTTAACTCCGCGGTCATATTCAGTCTGGCTTCCGGCCGCTAAGCTTGGTGCGAGCGGCCCGAAATTTCATACCAGGAAGCCCATCGCGGTAAGCTCAATCCCATGACCAGAACTCGGACCGCTGCTCAAGGAATAGGCGCGCCATGACCATCTTATGTACCTCGGAGGCGCCGTCCACCAGGCGTGCTTGGCGCGCATAGCGGTAAATCCATTCTAGAGGCGTATCCTTGGAGTATCCACGTGCGCCACACAGCTGAATCGCCGAGTCGGCGGCCTTGTGTAGGGTGTCGGCAACAACGACCTTGGCCATAGAGACTTCCTTGCGAGCAAAATCTCCCTGGTCTAGCTTCCATGCAGCTCGCATGGTAAGGATTCGCCCGACTTCGATTTGCATTGCAGCATCGCCGAGCATAGTCTGCACCCCCTCGCGCTCGGCAAGCTTGACGCCGAAGCTCTGGCGTTGCGACACATAGTCTGCAGCGATATCGAGCGAGCGCTTTGCGAGCCCTAGCCAGCGCATGCAGTGGGTAAGACGCGCAGTACCAAGTCGGATCTGGGTAACCTTGAGTCCGTCACCGACCTCCATTAGGCGGTTCTCGTCCGGAATCTCAAGATTGTCGAACACCATCTCGCAGTGTCCGCCGTGCTCCTCAGGACCCATGATTGGAATGCGCCGTTCAATCTTCCAGCCAGGCTGTTCGCGATCGAAAAGAAATGCGGTCAGGCCCTTTCGTTTGTCGTCTGAAGTACGGGTAATGAGGATAAAGTGACTCGCCTCATCTGCACCGGTGATGAACCACTTGCGGCCACGGACAATCCAGCGGTCGCCACGCTTCTGGGCAGTAGTAAGCATCATCGATGGATCGGAGCCGCCGCCGGGCATTGGCTCTGTCATCGCAAATGCAGAGCGAACGCGGCCGTCGATGATGGGCTGTAGCCAGCGGTTCTTTTGCGCCTCGGTGGCGATTTTGTTCAGCACAATCATATTGCCATCGTCGGGCGCGGCACAATTGAACACTGTCGGCCCGAAGATCGACCAATTCATTTCCTCGTAGCAAGCAGCCATCCCCACCACTGGCAAGCCACAACCGCCGCGTGATTTTGGCATCTGCAATGCCCACAGGCCGGCTGCTTTGGCTTTGTCACGCATGGCCTCTAGCAAGTCGCTGCGGATGTTTTCATGCTGATCAAAAGAGAGCGCATCGGACTCGAGTGGAAGCAAGTGTTCCCTCACAAACGCTCGTATGCGCTGCCGGTAGTCGTGAACTACCGGGTCAAGCTTGAATTCCATGGATATCGCCCTTCAGCGGGATATGACTGCGATTTATTGCCTAATGATTTACGCGCGTTTATGGGCGTGTTTGCCCGAGGCGCAGCCGCAGGGGCAAGAGTTGGAGCTCATATCAACAAGCCGGCCGCGGCGATTTTTACTAGTGCGCACAGACATCTGCAATACCGGTTGCCGTCCCACGCTTGACGACTTGCATCGGGGGCATTGCGCGTTTTCGCCGTTCGAACGCACGACTACTTCGAATGAATTACCACAATCAGCACACAAGAAATCAAATATTCCGAATGGCATAATTTTGCCCTGTGGCTTTCGGCCACAGGGCTTTCTCCTGTTCAGCAGTTGATGACGGTGATTTCTTTGATTGGCCATCTCGAGAGAATTTCTACTCCAGTCTTTGTGACGTGGATCACCTCCTCAATGCGTACCCCTTGTCCCTCGCCATCGCCCTCCTGTGTCTCGATTGCGAAGGTCATCCCCTCTTCGATCTCCATAGGGTGCTCTAGAGAGCAGCCCCGCCAGACGAGCGGCGGCTCGTATAAGGTCAAGCCAATACCGTGGGCCCAGTTGTTCCCGGCCGTTTGGTCCTCGTGAACCACGCCGATATCTCCCCAAACGTCAGGACCAGCTGGCCAACGCGCGGCGATGTCCGCACTGGTGATACCCGGACGGATGACGCTGATGGCATCGTACAGCCAGTCATAGGCCCGCTGATAGGCAGCCTTAGTAGCCTGGGAAGGCTCGCCGATGCTGAACGTACGGTAATAGCATGTTTTATAGCCGTTCCACGAAGTGTTATAGACGTCCATATAAAGCGTGTCACCATGGGCAAGCCGGCGCCCTGTCGAATGACGTAGATTGGGCCATGTGTACGGCCCAGAAGTGCAAAACACGCCAGAATGAACCTCGCCACCGTTGGTGTAGCATGCCTTGAACGCTTCACCGAGAATCTCGTTCTCACTGACGCCTGGTCTTGCTGTATCAACCAGCGCCTGGAACATGGCATCGCCGACTGTACAAGTGTTGCGTAAGCACTCAGTTTCCTCGGGCAATTTATTCTTGCGTGCGGCAAGCATGGCCATGAAACCCTCTCCGCTGGTTTTGACGCCTTTTGCTGCGAAGGCTTCGGAGATATACGGGTCCGCAAAGTCCATTGCCAACACCTCTTTATGCACCCCCGCACGCTTGAGCTCGGCATAAATCTGGTCTACGAAGCGCACCACCGCCGCTTTATGAGCGGAATCGCCCATGCAACGCGCAATCCATCCCATGCCGGTGAGTGCATATCTAACATTATCCGTGGGCAGCCAAGGTGAATTGCGCTGCGTGTGGTAACTAATGTCACCTTGCTCGTAGATGATCGGATGCGAATCGCCACGCAACAGCAGCGAATAGCGCAAACCTGAGCTGGGAGTGGTCCACGGCGGCGTGTAGGTGGCCGTAATATATCGTGTGTTCCATTCGTTAAGCGATAGAAGCGCACCAAACTGGCACTTATCGAAAAGTTCGGCCTTGGCACGGGCAAGACGCCCTTCGCGCAGGGTTGTCATGTTCACGCCCTCGATCCAGTCTTGCGGCTGGAAAGGGTACGACTTGCCATACAGATCTGTCATAGCGTTATCCTCCGTGTGAAAAATATCGCCGGGCTCGCCCGACTGCCGCCTGTAACATTAACAAAGGCAGATTTGAGGGAACAGAATCATTTTCTTATGGCTTCTATAGTGAAAAGAAAACGCTATCGATTCTAAAGTGCGATAGTGTGGCGACGTACTAGCTGTCAGAAAGAGAAAGCGATACACCGAATTACTTAGTCTATACAGGCGATTGTCGCTAGATAGATGGAGTCGCAAGACTAGAAAGACCGTTTTTGTAAATCACGGAATTGCGGTTGCATGATGATGCGGCGCAATAAATGAGGAGTGAAACATGCCGAGGCGATTCGACGCTAACAAATTCGGTCTAGATCATCTGAAGGCAACTGCAGAGCAGTGCAAGAACTGGGGCCGGTGGGGCGCTGACGACGAGGTCGGAACGCTAAATTTTATTACGCCAGAAATTATCGCTTCAGCCGCGCGGCTCATCCGAAGCGGAAAGGTCTTCTCGCTTGGTCTCAACTTTGACCGCGAAGGCCCACAACGCGGCCTCTGGGGTAATCGCTACAATCCGATACACACGATGCTTGCCACAGGAACTGACGCTGTATCGGGTAACCAGGACGCGGGGGGGCTGCGTTATGCCGACGACGCCGTGAGTATGCCATTGCAGTGCGGCACGCAGTGGGACGGGCTGGGCCACATCTTTTACGGCGAGAAGATGTGGAACGGTTTTGACGCACGCTTGGTCGATTGCAACGGTGCGCATAAGAACGGTATCGAAAACACCAGGAACAAAATGGTCGGGCGCGGCGTCCTTCTTGATGTAGCCCGCCATTGCGGAGTGGACTGCTTAGAGGACGGCACGGCAATCACTAGCGCTGATCTTGATGCGACTGCCAAAGCACAAGGGGTCGAGGTAAGACGCGGTGATTTCGTCATCGTTCGTACCGGTCAAATGGAGCAACGGCTCGCCTGTGGTGAATGGGGAGGGTACGCAGGAGGCCACGCTCCGGGCCTAGCATTCGAGACGGCGGAGTGGATCCACCGCAAAGAGATCGCGGCGATCTGCACTGATACCTGGGGTTGCGAGGTCCGCCCCAACGAGACGGATGAGGCGTCACAGCCTTGGCATTGGGTGGTGATACCGATGATTGGCATCACTATGGGCGAGATTTTTTACCTGAAAGATCTTGCCGACGATTGCGCACAAGATCGTGTCTACGAATTCTTCTTCTGTGCACCGCCACTGCCTATCACAGGCGCAGTCGGCTCACCAATCAATCCACAGGCAATTAAGTGATGGCGCTACAGAACACCGCGCTTGCATAAAACCATGAGGGTACGCAGATGATCAGCCATCTAAAGAAAGGTAAATCCGTAGAGGATAAGGTGGAGATCCACGGTCAGGTTCGCCGCACTGTGGAAGACATCATTGCAGACATTGAGCAGCGAGGTGATGTGGCAGTTCGCATGTATTCAGAGAAATTCGACAAATGGAATCCCCCCTCACTTCGCCTGACTGAGGGTCAAATCCAGGACTGCATCAAGTCTATTGGTGACCAGGCGATTGAAGACATCAAGTTTGCGCAAGCCCAAATCAAGCGCTTTGCGCAAATTCAGATGATGTCACTACGTGACGTTGAAATAGAGACCATACCTGGAGTTATTCTCGGCCATAAAAATATTCCGGTTAACTCGGTTGGTTGCTACATTCCTGGCGGTAAATATCCTTTACTTGCTTCTGCCCATATGAGCGTGCTTACCGCCAAAGTAGCAGGAGTAAAGCGCGTAATTGCCTGCGCGCCACCCTTCGAAGGCAAACCGTCTGCAGCAATTATTGCCGCCATGTCCTTAGCCGGTGCTGATGAGATCTATACGATGGGAGGGGTGCAAGCGGTAGCCGCGATGGCAATCGGCACCGAGTCTGTCAAACCTGTCGACATGCTAGTTGGTCCCGGCAATGCCTATGTGGCGGAGGCGAAGCGACAGTTGTACGGGCGGGTTGGCATCGATCTTTTTGCTGGCCCAACAGAGACTATGGTGATTTGCGACGACTCGGTCGATGCAGAATTGGTTGCTGTGGACCTGCTTGGCCAGGCAGAACATGGACTGGATTCTCCTGCAGTGTGCATTACCACTAGCAGAAAGATTGCCGCCGAGCTTCCTGCAGCCATTGAGAATGTGCTTGCACGACTTGATACTGCTCCCATCGCCAGCGTTGCTTGGCGCGACTACGGTGAGATCATTCTTTGCGACAACGATGAGGAGATGGCGCAGGAATCGGACCGTATTTGTTCTGAACATATACAGGTCATGACCAAGGATCCAGACTGGTTCCTTAGCCGCCTGACGAACTACGGCGCTCTATTCCTCGGCTCGCGCACCTGCGTTTCTTACGGCGACAAGGTCATAGGCACCAACCACACATTGCCGACCAAGAGTGCTGGCCGCTACACAGGCGGGCTGTGGGTCGGAAAATTTATCAAGACACACACCTACCAACGCATCCTGAATGACGAGGCGTCAGTCCTGATTGGTGAATATTGTTCGCGGTTGTGTGCTCTTGAGCATTTCTCCGCTCACAAAGAGCAGGCAGATATTCGCGTACGTCGTTTCAAAAAATAGGATGGCACAAATTAATTGCCTGAAACCCTTGATGAACAAAGTGGCGCTCGTGACGGGGGGGGCGGGTGGAATCGGTTCTGCTATCTGCGAGGAAATAGCTGCCGCAGGGGCTGCAGTGATTGTCGGATACATGAACTCCGCCGAGCGCGCCGAATTGCTGGCCGCACAACTACCGCAAGCATCATTGCCCCACGCCGCGCTACGAGCGCCGGTGACGGACAGCATCGCGTTGAGCGAGCTGGCTGCAGAAATCGATCGCCGATACGGTCGCTGCGACATTTTGGTGAATTGCGCAGGAACGACCCGCTACGTGCCGCATACTCATCTCAATGAGCTGGATGATGTCCTGATCGACGATATCCTCGCAACCAATGTACGAGGCCCATTTGCATCAGTGCGTGCGCTGCATTCACTGATGCGGCGTAGCGGTGACGCTTTGGTCGTCAATATTTCATCGATCGCAGCGGTAACTGCAATGGGCAGCAATATCATGTACTGCGCATCGAAGGCGGCACTCGACAACATGACCAAATCGCTTGCCCGCGCATTGGCGCCGGAAATCAGGGTGGTTTCGGTGTCTCCCGGACTGGTTGAGACTGAATTCGTCAAAAAGATGGACCAGACGTGGCGTGACGAGCAAGTCGAACGCACGCCGTTGAAGCGACTCGCATCACCGCAGGAGATTGCGCGAGCTGTTGTAGCGATGGCGTCTAATCTGGTTTTTGTTACAGGGGCGATCATTCCAATTGACGGTGGTCGTCCTATTGGATGAAATCGAAAGCGAAGTGAAGTAAATGATGTACTGAATGCATCAGAGTAGCGCAGCAACCCTGTTGCTATGTTGGAGTGTTCTGTTAAGCGACTCTGCCATTGAAGCAGTGCGTTCTATTAACTGTAGCCATGCTAAGGAGGTTAATCATGAGTGAAACAAACATCCGTCGCCGCAAGCTGTTACTAGGTGCCGCCGCCGTCGCTACCACGCCCTTTTGGATTAATTCGGTCCGTGCCCAGGAAGGACCGATCAGGATCGGCTATCCTGTACCGTTAACCGGACCATACGCAGCCGAGGCGAAAGATCAGGTGCAAGGTGCGGAACTTGCAATCATGGAGTTCAACGAGTCTGGCGGACTGAATGGTCGCAAATGCGAGTTGCTCGTACGCGATACCAAGCTGAGTCCGGGCGAGGCGGCCACGCGCACGCTTGAGCTGATCGAGAAAGAGAAGGCGAACTTCATCGTCGGCTCGTTATCGTCGTCTGTACAGCTTGCCGTCAATAATGTCGCAAAGGAACGTCGAATAATCTACAGCTCAATCAGCCAATCCGATACCATCAACGAAGTCAAGGATTGGAGCCCTTACACGTTCCACGAGGCAATGAATCCGACGATGACGGCGGGTGCCATTGGCCGCTACGTGTATCCAAAATACGGAAAGCGTGTCGCGTTCCTGACTGCCGACTATGCCTATGGCCACGAGATGGTGAAGGGCTTCCAGCGCGCTGGCAAACCGTTTGGTGTTGAGACGCTTATCGACATCCGCCACCCGATAGGCGCCTCTGACTACTCGACCTTTCTGCCACGCATCATGTCGTTGAAGCCGGACATTCTGTTCTTCTGCAACTTCGGACGTGACCTGATCAGTTCCATCAAGCAGGCGGCAGACTTCGGCCTGAAAAAGGGCACTCGTTTCGTCACTCCACAGCTAACCCTCACGGCGCGCCTCACAGGCGGCGCGGATGTGTTTGATGGCGTAGTAGGCGGTGCGACGTATTACTGGCGGCTCGAAGACACGTTACCATCGGCCAAGGCATTCAACGATAAGTACCGCAAGGCCTTTGCTGGTGCCGTACCTTCAGATTTCAGTGCGCTCGGCTATTCCGCCGTGCGCGCTATCTTGACCGCCGCGCGCAACGCCGGTAGCACCGATTCCGATAAAGTCTCGATGGCCTTACGACAATTGAAGTTTGATTTCACCAAAGGCCCTGAATACTACCGCAACTGTGATCATCAATCGGTGCAATCGGTGCTGGTCGTCGAGTCGAAATCGAAGGACATGAAAGATAAGAACGATGTCTTCAATATAGTTGCTGTTGAAAAGCCTGATGAGAACAACCTGCGCAGTTGCCAGGAATTGGGCCATAAGGCCTGACCGCCACATTCGATACCGAGGGCGTACCGGAACATGACTGATCTAAACCTGATTTTACTACAGGTGGTTACGGGTATTGCCCTCGGGTCGGTGTACGCACTGTTGGCGATCGGCCTGTCGCTGATTTTCGGCATGCTGACCGTAGTTAATTTTGCCCACGGCGCCTACTTCATGATGGGTGCCTATATCGGCGTTTACGTGCTGGACATTACAGGCAGCTTTCTGGCTAGCCTGCTTGCGGTATTTTTCAGTGTCGGCCTCTTGGGCCTGCTGACGGAACGAGTTTTAGTGCGTCCGCTCTATGGGCGTGGTCCCGACTATCCGTTGCTGCTCACTTTTGGCTTGTCATATGTGATTATCGACGTCATCCGCATGATTTTCGGCGTTGAAGGATTGCAGAGCCCCACTCCTACGGCACTGCAGGGTTCGGTAAACATCGGAATCGGTTACTTTCCAGTTTACCGACTCTTCCTTATTGCTGCCGCTGCCGTGGTCATTACGGCACTTTGGCTTTTCATCGAAAAATCACGTTATGGCCTCATTATCCGAGCAGGGGCAAGGGACCCCGAAATTGTGCGTATTCTGGGCATTGATGTTGCGAAAGTCTGGTTGCTTGTATTCGGCCTCGGCACGGCCATCGCAGGCTTGTCAGGTATTCTTGCCGCACCGATTCGGACGGTTACGCCGGAAATGGGTATTCCGGTGCTTGTAGAGTCCTTCGTCGTCACAGTCGTAGGTGGAATGGGCTCTCTGGGCGGCGCTGTCGTAGCTGGTTTGCTGGTCGGTGTGGTCTACAGCCTCACTGCGTTGTATGCGCCTGCGCTGGCTGAGTTGTCTATTTTTGCACTGATGGCGCTGGTTCTGGTTGTCCGCCCACAGGGATTGTTTGGACGTGCGGGGCTGATGGAATGATATGAAGCGTTTGGGAATGAAATCACGCTGGCGAGCCGTGGAGGGAGAGCTAGGCCGCACTCCGCTGCAGGTATTTGCCTCGCAGGTATCAAGGCACCGCGTCGCGGCGGTTATAGTGTTTCTTGTTGTTCTGCCTTGGTGCGTACCTTCCCAGGCACTTGCCGTCAACATTCTGATATTTGGCTTGTACGCCGTGGGCTTCAACCTGGTATTTGGCTACACTGGGCTGCTGTCTTTTGGCCATGCAGCCTTCCTCGGCTCTGGTAGCTATGCAACTGGCATCGCCATGGTCCACTATGGTTGGCCATGGTGGCTTGCGATTCCCGCTGGGATCGGTTTCGCGGCATTGGCCGGTCTGTTGGTGGGCTATCTTGCCATCCGCTCGCGCGGCATCTATTTCGCAATGGTGACCCTTGCACTCGGCCAGTGCGTCTACTTCATCTTCTACCAAGCCGAGAGTCTTACTGGTGGTGAGAATGGCTTGCGTGGCGTTAATCTTGAGACCATAGATCTGCTCGGTTGGAAGCTGGATTTTCAGGACCCAACGACCAAATACTATGTCATGCTGATTTTTGTAGCAGCAGCGCTATGGTTCGTTTCGCGCCTCTTGGCTTCACCGTTTGGTGCCATATTGGAATCGGTCCGTGAAAACGAAAGGCGTGCCGCAGCTTGCGGTTACGATGTTGCCAAGACCAAACTACTGGCCTTCGTAATCTCGGCGGCGATTTGTGGTCTTGCAGGTGCCTTGCGCGCGTTGCATCTTTCAATCGTTCCAATTGACTCGCTGCATTATCTTACATCAGGCCAGGTGGTAATGATGAGTCTGCTGGGCGGCATGGGGACGTTCTTTGGCCCATTCGTGGGTGCTGCCACCATATTATTGGTTGAAGATGTCGCGACCCTACTCACGAAGTCCTGGCAACTTGTCGTCGGCGTCATCTTCATTATTTTTGTGCTCTTTTTCCCGCGTGGGATATGGGGTTCATTTCTGCACTGGCTGGGGCGTCGATGAACCACCCTATCCTTGTCGCTGACAGCATTACGAAGCAATTCGGGGCCTTTGTCGCACTGAAGAATGTCTCGGCCACCTTCGAGACCGGGAAGCTTACGGCGATTATCGGACCAAACGGCGCAGGCAAAAGCACATTCTTCAATGTGCTAACAGGTGCTTTCACCCCATCTTCAGGAAGCATTCATTACGACGGTCGCGATATAACGGGGACGAAGCAGCATGAGTTTGCGCGCATGGGAATCGCCAAGTCATTTCAGATCACAAACCTTTTCCCGCAGCTAACTGCACACGAGAATGTTCGCGTGGCCGTTCAGATGCGGCACTCGCGATTTCAACTGCTCACACCGCGCCAATCCATGAGGGACATCATTGATCAGGCTGAGGCTTTGCTTGAGCTCGTCGGTCTCAGCAGTTATTCGACCCGGCCAGCGAGAGACCTTGCACACGGGCAGCAGCGTTGTCTAGAGATTGCGATGGCCCTTGCATGCGACCCAAAGCTACTCTTGCTTGACGAGCCGACCGCCGGAATGTCACCGGAGGAGACGCTGGTCATGATGAACTTGA